>Ga0070717_10004507_pt1 | contig 10061 bp, 8 predicted proteins | sample LARL113metaG_FD_71366 | JGI IMG/M metagenome (GOLD analysis project Ga0070717, IMG submission 71366) | Corn, switchgrass and miscanthus rhizosphere microbial communities from Kellogg Biological Station, Michigan, USA - LAR L11-3 metaG | ecosystem: Host-associated > Plants > Roots > Rhizosphere ... | reverse complement strand
GTACGACGAGATGCCCACGTACAGCGCCTTCCCCTGCCGCACCGCCGCGTCCAGCGCCCCCATCGTCTCCTCCAGCGGCGTCTCAGGGTCCAGCCGGTGCGAGTAGAAGATGTCCACGTAGTCCACGCCCAGCCGCCGCAGGCTCGCGTCCAGGCTCGCCAGCAGGTACTTGCGCGACCCCCAGTCGCCGTACGGCCCCTCCCACATGCCCCACCCGGCCTTCGTCGAGACGATCAGCTCGTCCCGGTACGGCCGCAGGTCCGTCGCCAGCAGGTGCCCGAACGTCTCCTCGGCCGAGCCCCGCGGCGGCCCGTAGTTGTTGGCCAGGTCGAAGTGGGTGACGCCCCGGTCGAACGCGCGCCGGACGATGGCCCGACTGCCCTCCAGCGGCCGCGAGTGCCCGAACCCCTGCCACAGGCCCAGCGCGATCGGCGGCAGCAGCAGCCCGCTCCGACCGCAGCGCTGGTACGGAACCTGTTCGTAGCGGTCCTCCGCGGCGACGTACGGCGGCGTCACCTCACCGCGCCCGCGCGCAGCGGCCGCAGCAGCTCCTCGTACCGCTCCAGCGCCTGGAGCATCGCCGTTGCCGCCTTCTCCAGGTCCGGCGTCGACTGGAACCGGCGCTCCTCGTCCAGGTGCCGCTGGACGAACGGGATGTACACCGCGTCGGACATCGGCGTCATCCGCAGCACGACGCACACCGGCTTGAGCTGCTGCACGGCCCGCGTCCCCGCCGCCACCCCGCCGTAGCTCACGAACCCGACCGGCTTGTGCTCCCACTCGTGGTGCAGGAAGTCGATCGCGTTCTTGAGCGGCGCGTTGTAGCCGTGGTTGTACTCCGGCGTCACGAACACGAACGCGTCGGCCGCCTTCACCCGCGCGCTCCACCGCTTCGTGTGGTCGTGCACGTACCGCGCGAACCGCGGGTGCTCCGGCTCGTCCATGAACGGCAGGTCGAGCTCGGCGAGGTCCACCAGGTCCACGTCGAACGCGGGGTGCTCCGTGGCGCGGTCCACGAACCAGCGTCCGACGGCCATCCCGACGCGGGTCGGGCGAGTGCTGGCGACGACGACCATCAGGTTCGGCATTGCTAAGGCTCGTCTCCTCGGTCAGATTCCGCTGCGAAGGTCGGTGAGTCGTTCGGGACGGTAGGCGATCTCGTCGAACGTGACGGCACAGCCCGACCCCTCCGGCGACTGGGCCAGGAAGCCGACCGCGAGGCCGTCCGCCGGCTCCAGCGCGAAGTGCCGGACGAACCGCCAGGGAGAGCCGTCGGTGGAGGCGTGGAACGCGTGGGCGCCGCCCAGCCGCGACACCCGCAGCCAGACCCGCCGGCCCGCGACCGGGAACGCGTTGGCGTCGTCCGACACGCCCCGCGTCACGACCGACACCACCATCGGCTCGCGCTGCGGCGAGAACTCGAAGCACAGCTTGGCCCACGCCCCGTCGTCCGCGTACAGGACCAGCACGCCGGCGTCGAACGTCGCCGCGAAGTCCACCGTGACGCGGGCGCTGAGCTGGTAGTCGCCGTCCGGCCGGCCGACGACGCGCGGCGCGTTCAGGTTCGGCGGCCCGCCCTCCGGGTCGACGAAGAGGTCGGTGCGGGCGCCGGCCGTCAGCGACAGCGAGGCGGGCAGGTGGGCGAGGTCGAGCGGCTGGTCCATGTGCAGCCCTACATGATGACCAGCGCGACCTTCACGACGCGGCCGGCCGGCCCAGCCGCCGGTACAGGCGCCACAGCACGCCGATCACGAGCAGGACGACGACGGCCGGGACGCCGAGGTACAGCAGCAGGGCCAGCGCCCAGAAGACGTGCAGCGGGAGCACCGGCCCGTTCGACTGCTGAACGTAGGCGACGTCCACGTTGTCCCTGACGAGCGTGCCGGCCAGGTCGCTCGTGGCGTCGGGGACCTTCACCAGATGTTGCGTCCCCGACCGGTCGGTCGCGATGCCGGACCCGTTGCCCCGGAACTCCATCTGCGTCACGTGGCCGGCCGCGGCCTCGTTCTGGAGCCGCGAAACCGACCACGCATCGCCGCCGGGGTGGTCTGAGGCGGACCAGACATCCAGGGCCACCGCGCCCGCGACGGCGACGAGCAGCACCACGCCGATCGCCAGGGTCCGGCGCCGGCGCCACCGGGGGCGGGCGTCAACCGGCCGCCGGCTGGAGCGTGGCGGCGCCGCCCCGTACGCCGCCCGGAGCTCGGCGGCATACGCCTCGGGCGGCCCCAGCCGCTCGGCCAGGGAGCCGCCGCCCTCCGCGGCCACCTCCTCGAGGTGCGCCTCCAGGTCGCCGAGCAGCTGGGCACGCTCCTCGGGACCGAGGTCCGCGACGGCGACCCGAACCGCCGCGGCGTAGCGCGCGACCGCATCGGTCTCGTGCTGGGTGGTCATCGGTGGACCTCCTTCCTCCCTTCGAGCAGGCCGTCCACGGCCCGCGTCACGGTGAACCATGCGTCCGCCGACCGGGCCATCAGGGCCCGGCCCTCGCCTGTGAGGCAGTAGTACCTGCGGTGCGGCCCCTCGGCGGAGGGGACCGAGTACGAGGCCAGGGCGCCGGCCTGGTGCAGGCGGCGCAGCGTGCCGTAGACGGAGGCGTCGCCGAGGCCGTCCAGGCCGCACTCGCGCAGCCGCCGCACCACGTCGTAGCCGTAGCTCTCCCGCTCCGCGAGGACGGCCAGGACCGCCAGGTCGAGCACGCCCTTGAGGAGCTGGGTCAGGTCGCCGGCGCCGTCTCCGCTCATGTGCGCCATGCATGGTACTACGGATTGCGCAGTAGCGTCGAGAAGGCGCGGACGAGCAGTGGGAGCGTTCCCATGCGAGTGGTTGACTTACCGGTAGATGGGGCGTATATCCGAACGTGAGAGCGCTCTCTTCGAGCCGGTTAGGGTGAAGGGGAAAACGACCCGATCGGCGCCACCGGAGGTCGCGCTCGAACGGCCGGTGGGCGGCGCGAGGCGTCGCCCACCGCGACTCACCCGGCCTCCTCCGACCGCCACGGGCCGACCCCGTAGATCCTGTCCACCGCGACCCGGATCACCACCCCGTCGGGCACGTTGCGCATCGGGAACTGCTGGCCCGGACCGATGTAGTGCTCGGACAGCTTGTCCATCAGCGGCAGGGCCCCGCCGTCCACGATCGCGGCGCGGCCGCTGACCACCAGGTACGGGTGCAGTCCCTGGCCCGTGTGCTCGTTGGCCTGGAACGACACCGTCACGCGCGGGTCGCGCCGCAGGTTCCGGATCTTGTGCTGGTCCGGATAGAACGTGGCGAAGACCAGGTCGTCCCCGTCGCACCCGGCCCACGCCAGCGAGACGTGCGGGGTGCCGTCCGGCGCCAGCGTCACGACGTGGGCCAGCGGGCCGGTGGCGAGGAACTCGCGGACCGAGTCCGGGATGGTGGTGGTCATCCGGAGCAGTCTATTGACGGGTCCGGCGCAGCGGAAGCGGACCGTTCCGCCTCGCGAAACGAGAGCGGCCCCTGCCGCGGTCTCCGGAGAGACCGCGACAAGGGCCTGGCAACCGGTGTGACTACTGGATCTTCGGGAACGAGTTGGCGACGAGCTGCTGGAACTGAGCGGGGAAGAACTGGCCGGCCGGAATGTCGAACCCGGGGATCGAGCCCACCGGGAACGTGTTGCCGTTGCCGTCCGCATTCGTCTTGCTCGGGTCGCAGTGCGGGTCGCCGTGCGAGTGCGTGGCGGTCGGGTAGTCGCCGTCCGACTCACCGGGCGGCTTGACCCACACGAACGCGAAGATGTGCGGGTTCACGCCGGCCGGGTTCGCCTGCGGGATCGCGCCGATGCCGGCTCCGTTCTGGTTGCACCAGTTGCCCCGGAACGTCCGCTTGTCCGTGCGGTTGGCGTCGACGTAGGCGGCCGCCGTGGTCGGGCTGCTGTTCAGCGCCGTCGGCCGGGCGGCACCGCCCCACCCGTTGCGCGACGTGTCGATCAGGAACCCGATGGTGGCCGGGAACCCGCCGCTGACGAGCGCGTTGTACATGAGGTTGTCGTAGGTGTTCTCGTCGAACGTCGGGTTGAACTCATAGAAGAGCACCGAGTCGATGGCCTGGCCGCCCACGTTGAGCTGCGGGTTGGGCAGGAACGGCTCGTTGGTCGGGGTGTAGTTGGCCGTGTCGCTGATGAACCCGTCGATGCTGGCGAACTTCTTCTGGGTCATGTTGATGACCTTCGCGTACTCCGCCGGCGTCTGGTTCATGTTGTTGGGCCAACCCAGCCACGCCGAGTGGGCGATGTCGAGGAACCGCCACACGTTCGGGATGGCGCTCAGCTTGTCGAGGGCGAACGCGATGCCCTGCTCGTAGAACGGGGCCGCGGTCGAGCACGTCTGCATGCTCTGGTTGGTCACCGCGTTGGGCAGCGAGTCCGGCTCGATCACGGTGACGATCCGGAGGTTCGCGTACTTGGGGTTCGCGAAGAGGGTCGCGATCGGCGTGATGTAGTTCGTCTCGTAGTCGGTCAGGCCGGCCGCGGTGGCCGGGATCTCGCCGTTGGACGCCAGCGCGGCGCAGTCACGGCCGGGCAGGTCGTAGATGACGACCTCGACCAGCTCCGGCGTGCCGGCCACCGCCTGCGACACCGCGTTGTCGAGCTGCGACTGCAGGCTCCGGTGCGTGGCGTCGCCCGCGATGGCGCCCTTGTGGTCCATCCAGATCGCCGTCTGCCACGTCGCGACCTTGGCCTCGGCGGTGCTGCCGTCAGCGGACGCCTGCGCCTGGACCTCGGCCACGTAGTCGGGGTTCAGGTACTGGTTGGCGCCCGGGTACGGGTTCGCCGGGTGGGGCCCGGTGTTGGTCGGGGTCGGGGTCGGGGTCGGCGTGCCCGTCGGGGTGGGCGTGGGCGTTGCGGTCCCGGTCGGGGTCGGGGTCGGAGTCGCGGTCCCGGTCGGAGTGGGCGTCGGGGTCCCGCTGGTGGTCGGCGTCGGCGTCGGGCCGCCGCCGTTGCACACCGTGCCGTTCAGCGAGAACGACGTCGGCGACGGGTTCGTCCCCGTGTAGTTGCCGTTGAAGCCGGGGCCCGGGTTCACCGTGCCGTTGGTCGCGACGGTCCCGTTGTAGGACGCGTTCGTGACGGTCACCTGGCTGCCGGTCTGGCTCCAGATGCCGTTCCAGGGGTTGGGCTGCAGCGTCTGGTTGCCCGGGAAGCTGAACGTCAGCGTCCACGTGGTGATCGGCGCGCCCAGGTTGACGATCGTGATGCCCTGGACCGTGAAGCCGGTGCTCCACTGCTGTGCGACGGTGTACGTGACGGAGCAGGCGCCCGCCGCGCTGGCGTGGTTGACCAGGGCGACGGTGGGGATGGAGCCCAGCGCGAGCGCCACCACGGCCATGATGCCGCGGCGTGCGCGCGCCCCCAGGGCTCCGACGAGCGGGATGGATCCCATACGGGCAGTCCTCCAGTTCTCCTTCCGGATTGTCGCCGGCGCGGGTGCCGGCGCTTTTCTCATCGCCGTTCCGATCGCGGATTCCACCGCTGGGTATGAGAGCGCTCTCACCGCCGATGCCATGCGAGTCGTTATCGAATGCTTCTTCGGCTCACGGGCCGTGGGCCGGCGGGCCTCGCCAGGGAGTGTCAGGCGGCGCAGGCGACACCCCGACCGTCACCGTTCGCGCTCGCGCGGCGAGCGCCGGCGCCCGACTCCCCCAGTTCGGCGTCCTTCTCCCCATGGGTGTGAGATCGCTCCCACCGCGCACAATACCATCGAACCCCCGGGTGCGCCACATCGTCCCGAGACGGCCCCGGAAACGCTTCCGGTCTAGCGCCTGAGCTCGCGGAGCGTGCCGTCCCGCATCACCAGCACCCGGTCGGCCACCTCGGCCAGGACGGGGTACGTGGTGGCGAGCAGCACGGCGATGCCGGAGTCGGCCGCCTCCCGCAGCAGCTCGATGATGTCGGTGGACGTCAGGATGTCCAGCTGGGCCGTCGGCTCGTCGGCGATGATCAGCTTCGGGTAGCGGGCCAGGGCGCGCGCCAGCGCGACCCGGACCTGCTCGCCGCCGGACAGCTCGCCGATCGGCGCCGTCGCCCGCTCCTCGAGCCCCGTCGCCGCCAGCGCCGCCTTCGCCAGCCGGTTCGCCTCGTCCTCCGGCACCCCCGAGATGCGGGCGGCCAGCGTGACGCTCTCGGCCGCCGTCGTCTGCACCGGTGGCCGGGCGCCCATCACCCAGCCGAGGGAGCGCTGCAGCATCTCCTCGCGGGCCGGCCCGTCCAGGCCGGTGAGCTGCCGGCCGTCGATCGCGACCCGGCCCGCGTCCGGCTCGTCCAGGCCGCCGCACACCGCGAGCAGCGTGGACTTGCCCGAGCCCGAGACGCCGAGGATGGCCACCATCTCGCCCTCGCGCACGTGCAGCGACACGTCGCGCACGACCTCGACCGGCCCGGTCGGGCTGGGCAGGCGGCGCGAGATCGACTCGGCCACGAGCACGGTGCCGGGGGCGGGGAGGCCGTTGCTGTGCGCCGGCGGCCGGCGCCGCGCCCGGTTCGATGTGTTGACCGGCCGCGGGTACGGCAGGGGAACGATGCGGTCCACGTGCCGGGGCAGGTGGCGGCCGTGGGCGACGATGATCGCGCTGGTCCCGAGGTGCTTGAGCAGGCCCATCAGGTCGCCCAGCAGCTGGTCGGCGGCCTCGTCGTCCACGCCGGCGGTCACCTCGTCGGCCAGGAGCAGGCGCGGGTGGTTGGCCAGCGAGACCGCCAGCGCCAGCCGCCGCCGCTCGCCGTACCCCAGCTGCTCGGGCAGCCGGGTGATGCGCCGCTCCATGCCAACGGCCTCCAGGAGCTCGACGGCGCGGTCGCGCCGCTGGCGTTCGCCGCGCACCACGCCCACCATCGGCAGCAGCACGTTCTCGAACACGGTGAGGTGGGACCACACGCCGAGCTCCACCCGCTGGTACGCGTAGCCGACCTGGCGCTGGCGGTAGTCGTCGCGCTCGCGCTCGTCCAGCGTGGCCAGGTCGCGGCCGGCCACGTGCACCGCGCCGCGGCTGGGCGTCTCGAGGGCGGCGATGATGTTGAGCAGCGTCGTCTTGCCGCTGCCGCTGGGCCCGACGACCGCGATCCGCTCGCCCTCGGCCAGCTGCACGTTGAGGTCGTTGAGCGCCACCAGCTCGGCCGTCGACGTGTGGTAGACGTGCGTCAGCCGGCGCACGCTGACCAGCAGCTGATCGTTCGGCCGGCCGGCGGCGACGCTCACGTGGCGCGCCAGCCCTGCTCGACCAGACGGAACCCGACGACGCCGCGGCGGACCATGCCAGCGATCGTCAGGCCCCCGATGAGCCCCAGCGCGGCGGTCCCGCCGACGCCGGCCACGACCGCCGCCGGGGCCGGCGGCATCGCCAGGACGCCCGCCTGCCCGCCGAGCCCGATGCCCGAGGCCGTCGCGAGCAGCAGCAGCATGCCGATCACGACGCCGGCCGCCAGGCCCAGCACCAGCACCGCCTGCTGCTCGATCTCCACGCTCCGGCGCACCGTCGTCGCCGGCAGGCCGTCCACGAGCAGCGCCGCGTAGTAGTCCACGCGGGCGCGGCAGATGACGAGGAACAGCAGCCCGTACGCCAGCATCGCGGTCGCCAGGGCGGTGACCAGGCCGATGCCGAGGCTGACGGCGATGCCCACGCCGAGGGCGCCGCCGGGGCCGTCCAGCAGCTGGTCCACCAGCGCGACGGCCGCGTACGACGTGATCGCGAACGCCAGGACGACGAGGAAGCCGGGGGCGGCGTTCCGCTGCCACCAGCGCCGCAGGTGCAGGTTCGCGATCGTGCCCTCCAGCGCTCTGCGCCGGCCGCCGACCACACCCGTCGCGCTCGACAGCAGGGGCAGGACCGCGATCACCAGCAGCACCAGGCCCACGACGCTGACCACGAGCGCGACCAGGTCGTCCAGCGGCCCGGGCAGCCGCCAGCCCTCGGCGCCGGCCACGCGGGGCACCAGCAGCAGCAGGGCGGCGGGGAGGACCAGCGCCCCGGCGCCGTCGCCGCCCCGCCAGAAGGGCAGGCCCACGGCGGCGGCCTCGCCGTCCTCCAGGCGCAGCACGCTCTGCCGGGCGGCCCACCGGGCCAGGTCGAAGAACCGCGCCGCCGCGACGACCAGGACGGCCACCGCGACCGCGATCGCCAGCAGCTCGCCGCCGCTGAGGTTGGCGGGCCGGGTGCCGATGTGGCCGTCCGTCGCCTGCCAGAGCACCGACAGCATGCCCACGACCGCCACGACGGCCGCGGGGGCGCCCAGGAGCGCCAGCTCCGCGAGCACCAGCCGCTGCACGCGCCGCCGCGACCAGCCGCGGGCGCGGAGGAGGGCCAGCTCCTGCAGCCGGGGCTCGACGTACCAGCGGGCCATCACCACCGCCAGCAGCGTCAGCAGCGGGACCAGCGCCGCCGCCAGCAGCTCGACCGGGAAGCTGGTCACGCTCGTCGTGGCGTAGTGGGCGAGGGCGGTGTCCAGCGTCGTGGTGACCTGGGCGGCGCCGGCCTGGCCCGTCGCCGTCCGCACCTCCTTCACCTGCTGCGCCACGGCGCCGGCGTTCTGCGGCGTGACGGCCCCGGCCCGGGGCGTGTACAGGCGCGCTGCCTGCACGTTCTCCGCGGGCTGCTTGCCGGCCGCCGTGAAGAAGTCGGCCCGCTCCACGAAGAGCCGGATCTGCGCGTTGGGAGCCGTCCAGGCGGGGTCGGCCCCCGCCATCGGCCGCCAGAGGCCGACGATGCGGGCGCACCACGGCGCCGCGGTCGGGTCGCCGTTCGGGACGGTCAGGCAGACCACGTCGAACAGCTGGGCGCCCAGGCGGTCAGCGACCGGCACCGGCATCGTCACCATCGACTCCCCGCCGGCGCTGCCCGGCTTGGGGAACAGGCCCTGGACCACGTCCACGCGCTGCGCGAGGTCGGCGACGTACGTCACGGTCACGTTGGCCGTGGCGGTGGGGCCCGTGGGCTGCCGCGATGCGATCGACGCGAGGTGGAACGGCGCCGCGGCGCCCCGGGCGCTGCCGCCGTCCACGTACATGCCCAGCCGCGGCGCGACCAGCCCCTGGGCCTGGCGCTGGAACGCGTCGAACGTCTGCGTGTCCGCGACCCCGGCACGCTGGAGGGTGAGGCCGCCGGACGCGGCGACCAGCGTCCGCAGGTCCGACCGCGCGCCGGAGCGATCCACCAGCACGAGTCCGGCCGGCAGCAGCGCCAGCAGCAGGGCCAGGGCCGCGCCGAGCGACGAATCCCACTGCGAGCCGAGATGCGCCCACGCAACGCGCAGGATGGAAAGTCGTGTGGACGGCGCGGACGTCATCGGACCCTTTATTGTCGCGGGCGCCCGCGACCAACCACTGGCCGCATCGTCGGTCATCGGCCATCACAGTACCTTCCCCGGCCGTACCCTCGTCGGCTCACTCCTCTCAGGCCAGGTCGGAGTGAACTTGACACGGGCCGCGCGGAGGCGCTGTAGTGGGTGCTCTGTGCCGCCTGAGGGGCGGACGTTGGCCATCCCCCAACCGCACGCGAAGAGGTGAAGGGGTACTTGGGAGAGGAGGTACTGCGCATGCGCGGACCCTGGTCTCGGTGGTTGGCGTGGGCGGGCGCGGGTGCGACCGCCATGGTGTTCAGTCTCAGCCCCACCGGCTCGTTCGCCGTCGGGCTGGGCTCGAGCGCCAGCACGGCAGCCGGCGGCTCGGTGGCGCCGAAGTCGTCCACCAACATGCTCGACTGCAACGGCTTCAGCCCGCAGTTCTCAGCCGTCAAGCGCATGGGCAGCCTGTGCGCCGACCCCGTCCAGGTGAACTCGAACGGGACGACGTCCCGGTTCGAGGACAACGGCCACTACATCGGCCACGACGAGCCGTCCGTCAAGTTCCTGTCGAACGCGGCGGGCAGCGCGGCCAACCAGACGTACCTGATGAAGCTGGCCGTCGATCCGAAGGCCACGCCGACGGTCAACAGCCCGGCCGTCTCGAAGTACGCGCAGCTGTCGCCGGCGCCGTGGTTCGGCATCCCGATCTGCGACCCCAAGTCGTACCCGCAGAACGCCTGCGCGCCGGCCAGCGACGCCAACCTGGCCG
>Ga0070717_10004506_pt1 | contig 10063 bp, 7 predicted proteins | sample LARL113metaG_FD_71366 | JGI IMG/M metagenome (GOLD analysis project Ga0070717, IMG submission 71366) | Corn, switchgrass and miscanthus rhizosphere microbial communities from Kellogg Biological Station, Michigan, USA - LAR L11-3 metaG | ecosystem: Host-associated > Plants > Roots > Rhizosphere ... | reverse complement strand
TGGGATTTCCATCGTAACTGTAGAAAAACCGCACTTTCCATTGTAACCGCGGAAAAAGTCCGAAGTAAAGGGCTGGAGAGGGAACTTTTTCTTTTGAAACGTCCATCGCAACCGTGGAACAATTCACCATAACTGCGGAAAAAGTCGGAAGAGGTGGTCCTGAGTCTCCACAGTAACTTTCAATCGAAGATCTAGAGAAAGGCATTATAGAGCAACCATTAGGTCCCAGTGAAAGGTCAGTGAGTCGACCGAGTGCTGCACGATCCCGCAATGTTCTCAATGGGGGCGAAGAGTGAGAGCCATTCTTCAGTAGGACAGTGGCTTCTCAGCAGTGGAGTAAGTGTAGAAATACTTTTCTGGATACGCGTGCTTTTGAAGATGGCACAAGCTCATCTTCCATTCGAATGTTTCACGCCCTGCTATCTTCGAGTTCCGCGTTTTGATTGAGGATGATCTGATTTCCATCGTTCTGGACAGTCTTTTTGCCTCGGAGGCGGTACTCCTGCCGAAATGGACCCAAAATGCTGTCGACCAGTGGATATTTTTTAAGCGTGTATACAGGTAACCCAACCAGCCTGCTAATTGCTTCCTGGCACACGAACTGCCCCGAGGATCTCAACTGTGCAATGGCAGCGTGTACCTGCTCAACAAGGTGTCCTTCATTTGGCTGTGTGCGAGTACGCGGCTGACAAGATGGATACTGCTGCACGATCGCTCTCACCCGGGGGTAGTAGTACAATTGTGTCCGGGACATGCCAAGTGAGTTACCAATCTCTCTTTGGGTAATCACCCGTTGACTCATATACCATGTTGCTAGAACGCTTTCCGCCCTGGCTACGAGGTCGTTCTCGCGCTCCTGCCTCCGCCTTATACGCTCATTCTGTGCATCTATGATCAGTTGCTCCACAAGAGCGTTGGTCGAGGCATATTGCCGGAGGAACTGGAAAGGCATATGCAAGCAGCGCATGTGGCGCATGATAGTCACCACATCGGCCTTCTCTCCGCAAGCAATAATACTGCGTATGAGCTCTTGCACCTGCTCAAGCACGATACTCTCATGTTCCCCATGCAGCGATTGCCGTCCCCCGGCTTCGGCGCTCAGTGTTCCGTGGAGGGCGCTCGCTGCAGCTCTATCTTGTACTGCACTTTCCAGGAACACCTCTTTTAGTGTTTTGCCAAGAAAGCCGGCGTACCGTAGGTACCCGTCAAACGACACGTAGCGACCGGCATCGCCTCGCTCGATCTTCATGACTTCGTACAGAGGTATGCCGATAGCATCGGCCATATCCCGAACTGACAGAAGCTTTTCCCGCCGTAAGGCTGCAAATCTACACCCTATTCTCCTGAGCATATCGTCATCCTCCTCACAAGGGTCTTGCGAAAGGAGGAACTCTATGTCTCCTGTTCGATCATGAACCGTTCGCATTTCCTGCTCGGCAAGCCATTGCACAGGGCAAGACCGCAGGTCGCCCCCGCAGGATAAACACACACCCATCTTCGGCGGATATTCGAATAGTGGGAGCGCACTTTCACAGTGCGCACAACGATCCAGCAACCGACACCTATGGATGCTGCAACCAGATACTGGAAGAAAACGCCACTTAAGCGAGTAGTAGAGGTCATCAGCCAAGCACAGCGGGCAATACCTCAAGAATGGACTCAGACTGCTCCTCAAAAAGCTGGAGGGAGTACTTGCGGGATCCGAGCGCCTACGCCCGAATTTTCTCTCAAGGTGGAATAAGGTGCAGGTCATCAGCCGCTCTGGTACGCACATGGTGCATACAGCGATATTCCCAATGGAAAGAGGCGAATAATCTGGGAGACGTGTGAGTTCCCCGATGGTGACACTGAGTATCTTTGGTAATGCGAACGGGTGGCTAATCGCATTGGCTTGCGCGATGCGCGTGAGATAGCTCGTGAGCGATTCGAAGCCCCTCGGCTCAGGGTGGAGTGGCAGGACTTCGAAGTACTGCAATTCGAACGGTGCTGGCAAATAACACGCTCCTCTCAATGAGGGAATGAACTACCCTGGTGCATTACCAAGTTGGTTTGGGAGCTCAACAAAGCTCATGCGTTGCGCCGCTCTTCAGCAATCTGCTGGAGAAGGGCTTTGATAAGCGAGTAACGCCTGAGGCCAGCAATGGACATCCCCACCTGCCGCTTGATATTCTGAAATGTCAGAGGCTTCCCCTCCTCGCTTATCTGATGGATCGCTGCTTGTACACGCTCAAATAACACTGCTTCGCGCTGCTGCGCTTGCTGTCGTCGCGCTTGCCTGTTTTCTTCTACTACTCGAGAATAGACTTTTCTGAAGCTTGGATAGTACATGAGCGCCGGAGCGGTGAGACCGAGCTGTTGACTCACGGCTTTTTGTGTGATAGGCAGACCTTGTTTCTGTAGGTGCTTCATTGCTTGTCGCACCTGCTTGAGGAGCTCGCTCTCGTGCTGCTTTGTGCGCTGCGGCCGGTCGTGTCTGTATGCCTCTACAATCTGAGAGAGGAGAGGCCGCACCTGATGATATTTCGCTAAAGCTCTTGGGGTGAGGCCGACCAACTCCCCGACTGCTTGCCGCGACACCGGTAGCCCCTGCTCGCGTAACTGCTGTGATGCCCTCTGCACTTGCTCGACAAGGGTTTGCCCGTGAAGGAGTGCTTGCTGCTTACGCCGGAGGCGCCTCTCTTCTCCGATACGATCCAGGATAGCTTCAACTTGTGGGTAGAGCCTTAATCTGTGGAGAGACAGTCCGACCTTATCGCTAATTTGCTTTTGTGTGGCAGATTGCTTCGATGATTGAAACTGTGCGAGCGCTGCTTGTACTCGCTGAACCACTTCTTCTTCGGGTGGTTGGTTGCGAAGTGTGCGAGAGCAGTACATCTGACCCATCGACTCCTTGATGAGTGCTCGGACACGCGGATAATAGCGGAGTCCACCTGGTGACATATGGACCAATTTACTGATAGCTTCCTGAGAGGGATATTGCCCGCGGGCGAGTAAAGTGGCGATGGCTTCTTGTACCTGCCCGACCAGTTCATCCTCACGTTGCTGCTTGCGTTTCTCCCACTCCGCATGCAGTTCGCGTGTTGTCTGTTCCCACAGCGCCTTTAGCGCGGGGTAGCATTGGAGTCCCTGACGGGTTAAACCGACGAGTTGACTGACGGTTCTGGTCGTGATTGGCTTTCCTAGCGCCTTGAGTTGCAGTATCGCCTCTCGTAAGCGTTCGATCAATTCGCGCTCGCGTTGCCTGCGCGCGAGATCGGGCGGCTGGCTTGTGACTGCCGTGAACGCCATGGCCGATAGAGGCTTCTCCTGCTCTGGAGACGAGGCTAAAGCACCGTTGAAGACGTCTCGAAGTGAAATGCCGAGGTAGTCAGTATATTGCACGTAGACGTGGAAAGGAGCGCCCTGATCTGTTCCGCCTCGTTCAATTCCTCTAATGTGACTTTCCGGCGCGGCCAGATGAGCAGCGATATGTCGAGCAAAAAGTTCTTTCTCCCGCCGGAGCGCCCTGAATCTTCGTCCCGCCGTTTTGGGGAGATCGTCTTCCCGCTCGCAAGGATGAGGAGACAAAAGGTACTCGAGGTCCGCAGTTCGTAGGGATGTCTCCCCGATCTCCTGTTCTGAAAGCTGCCCGGCGAGGCAGCAGCCCAGGTTCCCTCTACAACTGGGGCATATGCCCATGTACAGTGGAAGACCGAAGAGCGGGAGGGAAGCGTTGCAGTGACCGCATTGATCGAGAAGGCGACATCGGTGGGTGGCGCACCCGCGGAGCGCCAGGAAACGCCAGGTCAGGAAGTAGCAGCCAGATGCTGACAAGCAAGCTGGACAATAGCGCAGGTACGGGCCGAGACTCCCGCGAAGGAAGCGGGCGAGGGGACTCGGGCGTGTTGAACGCCCGAATTTCTTGCCGAGATGGTAGAAGGTCGTCGCTAAGAGATCTTTTTGCATGGCACCTGTTCTTGTTGGAACCATCCCGAAGTTCAAAAGAGGATAGTCCGCAAGGCGCGTGAGGATCGCTGCGGACACTCCGAGAAGGGCTGAGAGGACACGTACAGATTGTACTCCGTTCGATTCCGCCAGACGCAAGACATAGCTTGAGAGCGACTCGAACTGCCTGGGGAGTGGATGGAGCGGAAGGCTGTCAAAGTAAGAAGAGACAATCATTTATTCCTCCTCCTTGTTGGAAGACTCGATAAGTTCGCTATTGAACCGCTCTATTTTTGCCGGCTTTGTCTGGATGTGGTCCCAGGTCTGCCGTAGAAGCGTTTCGTCCAGGCAAGGTAGGTTGCCCTCGATGGCGGCCCTGGTCGCCTCTCTGATCAGCAGCATGATATTGCCGAGTTTCCCTCGCGTTACCCGCTGCACGAAGGCGATCGCCGCGTTCTTTCCTTCTCTCTCTGCGGGCGCTTTTTTCTTAGGGTCTGAGCTGAGGAAGGAGTCTTGGGGTAGCGGCAGCAGCAGGTTGATATAAATGAGCAACTGCTGGAGCCTCGCTCCCGTGTACCGTTCGATGCGGAAGTAATCATTCCACCTCCCCTCGATTTCGGGATCGTTTTCGATCCACTTCTCGGGATTGCAGGATGAGCAGATGATCGGAACGTGGTGAGTCAAATTGGATAACTCGAGCAAGCGGCGGCGAACGGAATGGTATTTAATATGCTCCACCTCATCGATGATCATGACCTCGACGCCGCACCTCTGGAAGAAGTGGGCGGTCTTATTGATCAGCATTTCCTCGGTGTCACGCTCAAGGTAATTCGCGCCACACGCCCGAATGATCCGCTGAAAAAGGGGTTTTGGACTGTTTCCCTCGGGCGCATCGATCATGATGATCGGAACGTGGTTCCGTTCCCTTTGTACCTGCGGGAGATAGTTGGATGCGAACCAGTTCAGGAAGGTCGTCTTGCCCATCCCGGAAACAGCCCCCAGCAAAAAGTTGCGCTTCTGGCCAAATGAGCGGTACCCGCGAACTCTCGCGATCTTATCATTCAGCCTGCGCAAATCGTGAGTCATGATAAACAGGAAATTGTTCAACCATTGAAGGCGTTCTTCTTGAGAAAGCTGGACAAACTGTGAGACCATCTGCTGGCGCAGCTTCACGTAGCCAATTGCCTTGATCGCCTCGGGCGAGATTTCGAGCGGGATTCTTACCTGCTGCAGCTCGAGCCGATTGCGCAGAGCGCCGATCTCCGCCGATTTCTGAATATCGATCTGCCTGGTCGAGTCGCCAATAGCCGAAATCAATTGATCGAGATAGGCCTCTTGCATTCTCCATTCCTCCTGCCATAGCGCCAGGTCGTCGAGCCGCTTGCGTACGTCGATTACGCTCTGAAAAGACGATTTGTCGCGCGCGTTCATACTGTGATCTCCTTTTCTTTTGATGCTTGCTGTATTGTCTTAGCTTTGAAAATCTGCCAACTGCGCGGTCAGGAACTCATCATCGTCAAAGGGAGGGTCCTCCACCCTCTCCTCAATTTTCTCGAGTTCGCCTTCCTCTCGCTCCTCTTGTGCCATTCGCTTGTGCCGGCGCCGTATGCGGTCTCGCTCCGCCCTTCGCTTCTTCTCGAGTTCCTGTGCATCATTGAGATAGGAAAGCCAGTCCTCCCTGCTCCCATCGTTCTTCTTGGCGAGCGCTTTTGCCATTTTCAATTCCCATTCGCTGGTTCGTTTGAGCGACCCGTCTGGGAGCCGGAGTTCCTTGGCCTGGAGCTCGCCTTTAAAGACGGCGCCGTCATAGATTGAAATGGTGCTGAGGTCTGCCTGGTCATAGCGGATACCGTATTCGACGTCTGGACCACTTTTCTCGACCGTATTCGCGGTGTCTAACGCTTCCGAGATGTAGTGCATGCCGAAGATGCAGATGCCTTTTTCGGTGATCTTTCTCGTATCGGTAGCCTCGCGCAGGAACAGCCGCCGCACCTGTGGGCTGAGCTTCGGAATGGTGGGCAGGCCAATACGCTCTACTGACTCCATCCATTTGTCGTGCGGTGACATCTCTCCAAGCGCTTTATGCGGGGTGTACTGATACCGGAGGATAAATTGCTGGATGTAGCGGTCGATGTCCTCGTAGAGCAGGCACGCTTCTTTTGCGGCTTTTCTCAGGTCTTTGGGTGCGCTGGACTGGATGGCTCCTGGGAGGTCCTGCTTGATTCTACCGGAGAGGTGACCGAAGAGGCTCTCGATCAGTGCTCCATAACGCGCCATGTATGGTGGCCGGAATACGAGGTCGATCGTCTGGTACTTGCCCTGAAAGCCGATCTGGCGCGCCAGATTCTCCAGGCTATGAGAGTGGTGTGCCAGGGCGTTATCGAGGAACAGTTGCTGGGGGATGCCAAAGCAGGCCCAGTCTTTGTCAATGCCGTAGCGGGTATGGGAGGATTTCGGCCAAATGGCGTGCAGGAGCGCGCTTTGAATGGAATAGATGCAGGGCTCCTCATAGAGCAGGACCGCGCCGAGAATGCAGCGGGTGTAGGCGTCGATCAGAACTGTCAGCCAGAGCCGGTCGAGCTTGCTTCTCGTGGCCTTATCGACACTGAAGACATCCAGCAGATAATGGTCGCCGAAGACATACTGAAGGGGAAAGGTGGCTCGGTGGGCAAAGGTGTCGAAGATGGCGAAGTAGCTCTCCCACGTCCCCCTCCCGTAGCTCTCGTTCAGCGCCTTCCTCCCCTGGTCCGGCTGCGCGAGAAACCATCGGTGGTAATTGTAAAACAGGCTACGCGCGGGCATTTCGATCTTGGTCAGGAGGGCTTTCTTCTTTCCATTCTCCAGGAGCGCCTGCATAGGTAATTCCCGATCAAGTACCTGTTGTAGTTCGTTTACCAGGTCCGCGGGGATCGGCCCCTCGCACTTCGTGGGATCGAGCCAGAGGCCGTGTGTGCGATGCTCCAAGGCCGATTCCCCGAGATTGTAGATCTCAGCGGGCCTCTTCCTCCCGCAGTAGAGTGGGATGATGGTGTCCAGGTAGTGAATCGTTGCCTTATCGAGCTTCATCTTGCGATGAGTGCTACGCCTGAAGGAAGCTGCAATTGCGCTACGATCGCCATGATGCTTGGTGATGCGGTCATGGTACTTATAGAACGTCGAGAGTTTGATGGGTTTCGGCTTTAACATGGCGCATGCCGCTCTCAGCACATCTGTGTTCGTCGCTTTACGCGTTGGCTCGCCGGCTTGTTTCTTTTCCTTGCGCTCCTTCTCCAACTGGGCTCGGGCCACTGGCACCAGTTTCTTGACCTGCTCAACAACGGAGAGAATGTAGTCGGCCTTGGTCATGTTTTCGGCAGGAATCCCCGCTGTAGGGGCGATATCTGGGATCGGGTGGAGCATATCGATCTCCCGATGGAGCTGTTCAAGGGTAGGCGCAAAAATGGGGCCGTCATCATCGCTATCAGAGCGCCACAATTCCGTGAAAGAGAAAGGACGTACTTCGGAGGTCGTCGTGTTCTCAGCAGAGAGAGTGAGAGGGTCGTTCTTCTCAGGGAGAACGATGCGATACGTTTGGTGCCTCCAGTGCATATACCACCCCGGCTTGAGGCGCTTTTCAATGTACGGATGCTCATGCTTGTGCGCCATTCCTGCTGCTCCTTCCTGTCAAGTGAAGATCTAAATAATCGAGGCGGTACCTTGCTTCACCTAGGTAATACCTGTTGGATGGAGCGCGGTAAGGCCTCTTCCTGCAGGTGGTTGGCTGCATCATTGGCCTTCTCCTTCCTTCTCCTGTAGACAGATCGTTACTGCCGGGTTGAACGCGCAGTCGATGATGAGCAGCACTGAGCGAAGGTCCGCGGAGATTTCCCCTGTCCAGAGCAGGTGGCAGAGCGTTCCGAAGACCGTCGATTCTGGCAAGCACAGGCCCTGAGCGATGCCTTTCGAGCACCCGGAAAGCGAATCGCTTGACGTTCGTGAAAGATGCTCACGAAGAGCCGTAGCTACGCCTTCGTGCGCGTACTTCATCAAGCGGTAGGGCCATAGGGCGAGTAAGTTGGCAACTTCCGTCTCTTGTGGCAGGGTGTGTTCGGTATGCACCACATACTTCCAGCCCTTTTTTTGGCAGAGCCTTTCCGCTTCCTGTTCGCGCTCACGACTCCTTGCGCGTTCCCGCCGCTCGGCGATGGTCACCTCGTGAATCTCGACGGCGTCATTTTGTCGCCATACGAGGAAGTCCGGTGTGTACCTCCTGTCCCTCTTGTCCTGGTCCGTAAAAGTGATGGTGAGCGGCTGGCTTCGATAATCTTTAACACTACGGTCGCGCTCGAACAGGAGCGTTAATACCCGTTCTTGAAATGACTCAAACTGTACCGCATGGTCGGCCTTGTTGGTAATTACGCCGCGTAAGTTTCGGTCGATTGATGTGACGCGGCGTACATTGCCCTTGGGGGGCTTTCGCTTGGGGTGCATATTTCACCTTTCAGCCAACCAGAAGATGAGAGTATCTGATACAAAAGGTCCCCTGGCTCTTTTTCGCACCTGTTCTACAGGCTCTTCTTGTCTTCTTGGTTGGTAGGGAAGAGCTAACGGTATAATCATACCGCTAATACTTGTATTCTGAATGGGATGTGGGTAAACTAGAGCAGATATAATTGTATGATGGCGTACACGTCAGTGACACATGCCATAGTTCTGTAAACGCATGTGTTTTGCTCCCGGTCCCTGGCTCTGGCAATGTACTTAAGGAGAAGTACTTCATCTATGGCAAGGATTCGCCGATGAGCATACTTCTTAGCCAGGAAATGATGCTTTAGCAAGCAAAAATTATGACGTGTGTGTAGTATCACCTCCTTACAGGAGTATTCTAAAAAATACTAATATAGTATTTTTTAGAATACTCCCTAAAACAACGAATGTCAAGTAGGAAGATGCAGTTTGTATTTACTTAAGGGCATCCATGATGGATTGGATAGGACGAGAAGGATTACAACAGAGCAGGCAGGGGAGTTAAATTATGGCGTTATCGGATCAAATTCGAAAGCACCGTCTCGCTAAAGGACTCAGTTTAGCTGAACTGGCGCGCAACTCAAAGCTTTCCAAAGGGTATCTCGGTCAGCTTGAGAAAGGTTCGAATGGTTTAAATCCGTCTGTGGATGTCGTGTACAGGATTGCCTTCGCACTCGGTACTTCAGTTGGCGAGTTATTGGAGAAGCAGATAGCTAGTACTGATATCGAAATTACGGAGATACCCGACGAACTACGGAAGTTTGCCTTGGACGAGCAACTCTCTGATGAGATTGTCAAAATGCTGGCACGAATAGAGTTGCAAGGTCGCCGCCCCCGCACCGTAAAAGATTGGAGCTACCTCTACGAATCGATCAAACGGAGTGTTGGTTAGAAGATGAAAAACTACAGTTGTGGTTTGAAGCAAACCAGTGGCACCTTCATCTTTCTCTCAGTTCTTCAAGCTAAATTTCAATGTCACCTTTAGTATAGTACCGATCGAAGAGCTTGCCCTCATGCTCCTCAAGCCATTTGCTTTGTTCTGGTGTCAGTGGGCGCGACAACTCAAACACCAGCTGACGCTCTCTCCTCTTCACATCTGGGGCAATACAGAGCTGCTCGCCCTCAAAAGCGGCCTGTTGCTCTAAGTCGGTCTGTGGTCGTTCCTGAGGATCGATGAACCAGCCCTTTTCATCAAAGTGTTGATCGACGAAGACCAGGATGAGATAGCGAGCCGTGAGGTGCTCGAGAATATCATGCAAGAGACCACCTCATAACATGCTTTACGCCGTTGGGGAGTCCAAACTGGCAAACGTCGGGTGTCCAAACTGGCTAAGAAGGCTGCGAATCCTTGCAAACCTGCGAAGGATTCGCTACGCTTGAAGCACGCATCGTTGTCTGGGAAAGGCAAGGGGAGATGTCTGCACCGAAGCGATCTCGCCGAGAGCGTACCCATGATTGGGAGCAAATCCAGCAATGGACGCTGTGGCCTGAGCAGGAATTGTATGAGCAAATACGCCCTAAATCTAGACCGCTGACCCGCTCACACCACTTCACACCTTGTTGTCTACGTTGCGCACATACTCACAAAGAATGAGGAATCCTTTGTCTTTGGTAGTGTAGCATATCTTTGGAG
>Ga0070717_10004505_pt1 | contig 10066 bp, 5 predicted proteins | sample LARL113metaG_FD_71366 | JGI IMG/M metagenome (GOLD analysis project Ga0070717, IMG submission 71366) | Corn, switchgrass and miscanthus rhizosphere microbial communities from Kellogg Biological Station, Michigan, USA - LAR L11-3 metaG | ecosystem: Host-associated > Plants > Roots > Rhizosphere ... | reverse complement strand
AACAAACACTTAGATGAGGCACTTGTTGGTAACCCACGAGACGCGAGAAGTGAGGCAATATCAAAGGTTTCTTCCAAGTCTTCGAATTGGGATTGCGAGATGTGTGCATGCCTTAGCCCCAACGGGGAGAGGTGGACCGAATATGCGGACGAATCGAATCAATCAAAATTCATCGCGCTCTAGAAATAGTCAGCTCTTGGCGGACGACTGCCGTCCGTTGACGATGATGAAATAGAGGTTGCGGACGTAGACCACGAGACCGAGCGCCTGGCCGGCGATGAACACTGGATCCCTGCGGTAGAGCGCATAGACCAGCAGCAGCGCGCCACCGCCGATCGAGAAGAACCAGAACGCGACCGGAATCACGCTCGCGCGCGCGCGTTCGGAGGCGATCCACTGCACCACGAAGCGCATGGTGAAGAACGCCTGCGCCACAAACCCCAACACCACCCAGGCATCGAACTTGATGACGAAGACGTCATGCAGATAGTTGATCAGGTCAGTCATGAGACGTCACCTCGGTCGCAACGGGGGTCGGCTTCTTGCGGCGGATCAGCCACCAGACGCCGGCGAGATCCATGATTCCAATCCATAGCCGATCGAAGAAGCCGTAGTTCGACACGCCCGATCGCCGTGGCCGGTCGACCACATCGACATAGGCGATCTCGTAGCCTTCGCGTCGCATCAGCGCCGGAAGAAAGCGATGCAGCCCGTCGAAATAAGGCATCATCAGAAACACCTCGCGCCGGAACGCCTTCAGCCCGCAGCCGGTGTCGCGGGTGCCGTCATGTAGGATGGCGTTGCGGATCGCGTTCGCGGTGCGCGACTGAAACTTCTTGAAGCCGGTGTCCTTGCGTCCGACGCGTTGGCCGGCGGCGAGGCCGACCCGCTCGCCGCCGTTTTCGACCGCGGCGATCAAGTCGGGCAGGAACGCCGGATTGTTCTGGCCGTCGCCGTCGAGCGTGGCCACGATCGCGCCGCGCGCGGCGCGCACGCCGCTGCGCACCGCGGCCGACTGGCCGGCGGAAGCCGCATGGCGGAGCTGGCGCAGGTTCGGCCGTTGCTTCATCGCGGCCGCGAGCCGATCGGCGGTTGCATCGGTCGAGCCGTCGTTGACGTAGATGATCTCGTAAGCCCATCGGCCATCGAGCGCGGCGGTGATCTCCTCGATCAACGGAACGATATTTTCGGCCTCGTTACGCACGGGAACGACGATGGAGACCGCCACGGCTGGTTCGGAAGAAGACAAAATCGGCGTTCATCCAGTGAGTTGGCCCGCGGGATCAGGCCGCTTACCGCGTCCGCTTCTTATGGGGCGCAGGCGCCGCGGGCAACCCCTTTAAGGGGCACTAAACCGGCACAATCTCGCCGTTCGCATGAACGGCAAAACCGAGACCGCGCACGGCAAACCAGTACCGCACGGCCATTGCGCCGGCGACGCCGATCACGGCGCCCGCGACGACGTCGCTGGGGTGGTGGGCCAAGAGCACGAGACGTGTCGCCAAGATCAAAATTGCGTAGACAAACATTGCGCCTCTTGCCCGTGGCCAGACGGACGCGACCGCGAACGCCAGCGCAAAGCTCGTTACCGCATGGGCGGAGGGAAAGCTGAAATAAGCCTCGGTCCCCGCAAATGGCACGAAGTTGAACGGATTGGCTTTGCCGCCTACGAACGGCCGGCCGCGTCCGGCCGTCCATTTGACGATCTCGGTGATCAGCACGGGAAACAGCACGGCGAAGAACAGATACTCGACCTGCGTGCCCAAACTGAGCCAACGCGCACGCGACTTGCCTTTGAGGCCCGCGCAGACCAGCGCTATGACGACCAAGGCCACAGCCAGCAGCCACAGCACATAGGCGTCATTGCCAAAATCGGTCAGGATGCGAAAGGGCCACAGGCTCGGCGTTCCGCGCGGCGGCATCAGGCCGATCTCGGTCGCGTCGAAGGCAAACAGCAGCGCGACCACGACGGCCGCGCCGATTGCGATCAGCCAAAGCGTTTGCCGCCGCAATCTTGTTGCCGCCTCGGCGCGCCGGGCATCCGATGCCGGTCGCACGAGCCGGGAGGCGGAGCGCCGTGCCAATGTCAACAGTTGCGAAAAATAGTTTTGGGATTCGGACGCGCTCGGCGAGACCGACATCTTACTGCGTGCCTTCGGAGCGGAAGATCGCGATCGACACCGCCTTGCCCTGCGAGATGTTGTAGCCGTCGATGCGGCTGGCAACATTGTAGCGCAAGCCTATGGCTTCGGCGCGCTGCACGAAGCTGCGTTCGTTGTGCTGCTCCACCAGCGCGAAGCGGCAACTGCCCTGGCTCAGGAAATCGGCCGCGCCGGAGCCGTCCGTCAACAGCGTCGAGGTGCCCGTCATGAAGATGAGGCTCGGCTCGTGAAAGCCCACAGCCGCCGCCTTCGGCCCGACGCAGACCACGTTGCGCAGCGCACGCGCGATTTCGGCGCTGGGAAACAGCGGCGAGAGCGCCGGCATCACCACGCCATAGATCGCGAAAGCCAGGAACATCGCTGCGACCACGGCATTCAAGAGCGAGCGTTCGGCGCGGCTGTCCTCATAGAGCCACCACGCGAAAAGGCCGCAGATCAGCGCCACCGCGACGAATGGCCAGGCCAGAAACACCGGTTGGCGTGTCAGCGTGATGGCGCCGATCACCGCAATCAGCGACGTCAGAGCCGGAATGACGAACCACCAGGCGGAACCGCGCATCAACCATGAGCGCGAGAGCACGCGCCGCTCCAGCGCGCCGACGGTGAGGATCGCGATCGCCGGATAAAGCGGCAGCACGTAGTGCGGCAGCTTGGTCAGCACCAGTTCAAACACCAACCAGGACGGCAACAGCCACGCCAACAGGAATTGCGCGCCCGGCTCCCGCCGCGCCCGCCACACCGCCGGCGCCGCCATGCCCGCGAGCGGCGCGCCCGGCCAGAACGTCACCCAGAACAGCAGCAGATAGAGGCCCGGTGGCGCGCCGTGCGATTCCTGCGCCGCCAGCTTGCTCAACATGTCGCCGCCGATGGAATCGGTGAAGAAGGCATCTCCGGCACGCCAGAAGATCGCGATGAACCACGGCAGCACCAGCACCAGCATCCACATCAATCCCCAGAGCGGGCGCAGCCGCCATAGCCATGCGGCGTTCCGGTCGAGGATTGCGAGCGTCAGGATGGTCAGCCCCGCGAACATCAGGATCAGCGGGCCCTTGAGCAGGACGCCGGCGGCGAGTGCGGTCCAGAAGATCGCGGGCCAGCTCCAGGGCGGATGCATGGGGTCCTCGCCGCGCTGCCAGGACAGATAGGTCCGCGCCAGCGCGCCCATCGCAGCGACGACGGTAAGCAGCAGCATCGCATCGGTCTTGGCGAGACGCGCCTCGGCGCCGAGCAGCACGCTGCTGCACATCATCAGGCCTGCGAACACCGCTCCGCGCCGCGTCACGAAAGCGAGCGCCGTCCAATAGGTCAGAAGCGTCGCGCCGATCGCGCCGATCAGCGAGGGAATGCGATAGACCCAGATCCGCAGTTGCGCACCCGATAGCCCGAGCGCGGACGCGGTTTCGACCGACGCCGCCTGCAGCCAGTAGATGCCGACCGGCTTCTTGTAACGCACCTCATCCTGGAAGCGGATGTCGACGAAATCGCCGGTCTCGACCATCTGCTTGGTCGCCTGCGCGAACCGCGCCTCGTCGCGATCGATCGCCGGAATATTGAAGAATCCGGGCAGGAAGAACAGCAGACCGCACAGCAGCAGAAACGCCACGGCGCGGGCATGGCTGGCGGTAAAGTAATCGATCACGCCGACCAGCCGGCTGCCCGGTGTAACCCGGTTCTTCGGCTGGCGCGGCTCACCAAATCGGGGGCGGGCATAGGTCTCGACCATCGGTTCCGATTACGCTGAAACCGACGTCAGGACAACCGCTTAGAGCATGATTCGGGAAAGTGGATATCGGCTCTTCTGAAACATCATGCTCCAATAATATAAAGGCGCGTAACTTATTGGATTCGGACAACAACCGTGTCGGCCGCCCCCGTGGCATCAATCACGGTCAGCCTGGCAAACCCCGGTCCGGGCGGATCAATCAGGCGCTGCCGGCGGCCGTCGATCTCGCCGACCGCCGTGCCGTTCACCAGCATGGTAATCGGGAGCACGCCGCCTGCCACCCTCACCGGCATTTCGGCAGCGTCCGCGCCATCGGCGCGATCGACCGAGATGCGCGAGCCATCCAGCGGGAACTGGATGTGGAGCGCCTGCTCGCCGCCGGTCCGGATCAGTTCGCCGATCGGACGGAACCGGCGCAGTGGCAGCGGCAGTTTTGCGTTGCTCGCCAAGAGAGCGCCCTTCGGCGGCTTCGGCAGCGCCATCGGCAGCTTTCCGGTGCGGGCGAACGCATCGAACAGGATCGGCGCCGCCGCCCCGCGTCCGACCAGGCCCGGTACCGGCGAACCGTCGGGACGGCCGACCCAGACGCCGATGGTCATGCGGCCGTCAAAGCCGATCGACCAGGCGTCGCGATAGCCATAGCTGGTGCCGGTCTTGAAGGCGATGCGGTTATGCGCGGCATTCTCCGGCGGCGGCGTGCCCATCAGGACATTGCCGACTTGCCAGGCCGCGACCTGATCCATCAATCTGAGAGGCTCGCGCGTGTCCTTGTCGGTCATGATCTCGCGCAGCGGCCGGGTGGTGCCGAGCCGCGGCAGTCCGGCATAGAGCATCGCCAGATCCTGCAGCGTGACGCCGACGCCGCCGAGACCCATCGCGAGCCCGGGCGCCTCGTCCTTCGGCAGCACCAGATTGGCGCCGGCCTGCTTCAGCCGCGCCGACAGCCGGCTGGAGCCGACGCGGTCGAGCAGCGCAATCGCCGGCACGTTGAGGGAGAGTTGCAGCGCCTTGCGCACCGGCACCGTCCCTTGATAGGTCAAATCGAAATTCTCCGGCGCGTAGGAGCCGAAGCGGATCGGGCGATCCTCGATCAGGCTTTCCGGGTGAACGAAGCCGTCCTCGAAGGCGAGACCGTAGATGAACGGTTTCAGCGTCGATCCCGGCGAGCGTATCGCGCGGGTCATGTCGACCTGCCCGGCGCGGGAATTGTCGAAATAATCGGCCGAGCCGACGCGAGCGAGCACGTCGCCGCTGGTATTGTCCACCACGATGATCGCCACCGAGATATTCGGCCCCAGCGCCATCGCGCGATCGCGCGCCAGCGGCTCGAGCACCTTCTGCAAGCCCGCATCCAGCGTCAGCTTGATCACCGGCGTATCCTTGACATCGGCGACGGCCCGATCGGTGGAATGCGGCGCCAGGATCGGCATCGGCTTGCGCAGGCGCGGCACCGCGACAGCCTTCGCCTGGTTCGCGTCGCCTTCCGAGATGCGATGCTCCTCGACCATGCGATCGAGCACGCGGTTGCGCGCCGCGCGCGCGGCTTGCGGGAAGCGATCGAGCCTGCGGGTTTCCGGCGATTGCGGCAGCGCCACCAGAAGTGCGGCCTCGGCGAGCGACAGCCGCTTCGGCTCCTTGCCGAAATAGGCGATCGATGCCGCGCGAATGCCCTCGAGATTGCCGCCGAACGGCGCCAGCGTCAGGTAGAGATCGAGAATCTGATCCTTGCTCATCTGCCGCTCGATTTCGAGCGCGCGCACCATCTGGCGCAATTTGGCATGCAAAGACCGATGACGCCGCGGCTCCTCAATCAGCCGCGCCAGCTGCATGGTGATGGTCGAGCCGCCGGAGACGATGTGGCCGCGCGTGACGAGCTGGAATGCGGCGCGCGCCAGCGCCAAGGCATCGATGCCGCCATGATTGCGGAAGCGCCGGTCTTCGTAGCCCATGAGCAAATTGAGATAGGCGGGATCGACATCCTTCTTGGCATCAACCGGCAGCCGCCAGCGGCCATCGACCATCGCAAAGGCGCGCAGCAGCTTGCCGTTGCGGTCGACGACCGTGGTGGAGACTTCGCGCGCCTGAGCGAGAGGCAATGGGCCGAGCGCGACGACCCAGGCCGCGAAGGCGGCGGACACAATAAAGATCGCGATAGCCGCAGCGACAGCAAGCCGAATGGCACCCCGCTTACCATCGCCGTCATGGCCGGGCGTAAGGCGCGAAGCGCCGTCTTCGCGCCAAGTGTCCCGGCCATCCACGTCTTTACTCCCGGCAGACAAGATCGTGGATGCCCGGGTCAAGCCCGGGCATGACGGAGGAGAGAGCGGTGCCGCCTCTTCGCTCATTTCACCATCGCTCATTTCGCCGCGACGACCTCCACGCTGCCGGTGCCGGTGCGGCCGTAGCGCGAGGGATTGTACATGTCCTCGACATACGCCTGCGGCAGCACGTATTTGCCGGGCGTGACCACGCGCACCACATAGGCCACCGTGAACACGGCCTTGCTGTCGGTGGCGCGGTCGATCGCCGCGGTGAAGCGGTCGTCGCGGAACTCGGTATTTGCCGGTTCCTGACCGTCCTCGATCCAGTCCAGCGTGCCGGTGTCGCCCGAGGACACCAGACGCGGGTTGTCGATCTCGAGCCCGGCGGGCAGATAATCCGACACCATGACGTGTCCATATTCCGGCTTGGGCTCGGTGACCTTCAACACGACAGCGAAGCGATCGTTCTGCTTCGCCTTGGAGATATCGGCCGGCTTGCCGTCGAGCGTGAAGTAATTGCGCTCGATTTTGAAGCCGTTCGATGCCGCGGGCTCGGGCACGACGGGCGAACCGGACACCGAGACCACCGCCTGCAGCGGCGCGTCGCCGGTGTTGGTGATCTTGATTGGCTGGTTCGCCACCTCGCCCGCCTTGTAGCTCTTGAACAGCGCGGTCTTGATCGGCTGACCGTTGAGATCGAGCGCCAGCGTTTCCTTCGACAACGCCCGCGCCGCCAGCACCATCCAGGCGTTCTCCTGGGTCGAGGTGTAGGACGTGAGCCCGCGCGCGACCTCGACCCGGGCGACGGCCTGCGTCAACGTTGCGCGCGGCGCATTGCCTTCGCTCGCCAGCGACACCAGCGCCGCCGCATCGCGCAGCGCCGAGCCGTAGTCGTTGCGGCCGAATTCCAAGACCGGTTTTGGCGCGAGGCTGTCCGCGGCAGCGGCATAGACCCGCTCGGCGCGGTTGCGGTCGCCGACCAGCGCCAAGGCTGCCGCGAGCTGCGCTTTCGCAATCGGCGTCGCCAGGTTGCCGAGCTTGGTGTCGGCGAGATAGCGCAGGTCGCCGATCGGCGCCGCGCCATTGCGCGCCAGCACGTAGAGGCCGTAAGCGAGATCGCGGCCGCCGTCCTTTTCCGGCTCGTTGGCGTTGACGACCGAATTGCGGATGCGCTCGAGCGCGCTCTTGAACAGGACATCCGGCACCGCAAACCCCTTCTCGCGGGCGCGGGTCAGGAAGTCGGTCACGTAGGCATCGAGCCAGGCGTCGTCGCCGCCAGCCGACCACAGGCCGAACGAGCCGTTAGAACCCTGCCGCGCCAACAGCCGCTCGATGGCGTCCTTGATGCGCTGGTCGATCTCGGTATCCTGCGCCAGATGCGCGCCGGCCGCGAGCTCGTTGACATAGAGCAGCGGCATCGCACGGCTCGTGATCTGCTCCGAACAGCCGTAGGGATAGCGATCGAGCGCCTGCAGGATGGTCGCCGCATCGAGCGCGCTCGACGGGCTCGCCGACAGCGAAACGCTGCCCGTCCCGGGCACGAGGTCGGAAAACATGTCCGACGTCAAGCTCAGGCTCTCGCCTTTCGCCAAGGTCCGGATCGAGCGCCGCGCCAGGATTTGCGTCGCCGGCTTGACGTCGAGCGAATAATGCCGCGCCAGCGTCAGCCCGTTCGGACCCTTGATGTCGACATCGAACTGCGCGGTACCGGCGCCAGAGGCGTCAAGGCCCAGCGCCATCGAAGTGCGCTGCTTGGCGGCGAGTTTTGTGGTGATGGCGGGATTGCCGCTCACCTTCACCGGGCCCGAGGCCGTGACATCGACGGTGTAATCGCCGGGCGCTCCCTCGACGTTGTCGAGATCAAAACTCATGGTGCCGTGGTCGCCGTTGAGCAGGAAGCGCGGCAAGGTCGCGGTCAGCACCACTGGATCGCGTACGGTCACATCAATCGTGGCGCGGCCGAGCCTGGTCGCGGTCCAGGCCACCGCCATCACGCGCGCGGTGCCGGCGAAATCCGGGACATCAAAGCTGATCTCGGCGCTGCCGTCGGCGGCGACCGTGACGATGCCCGAATAAAGCGCGAGCGGCTTCTGCGTCGGCGGGCTGCCCTGCAGCTCGGCGCCGCCGGCATCGCCGCCGGACTTGATCTGGCCGCGGCTGCCCTGCATGCCGTCGATCAACTGGCCGTAGAGATCGCGGATCTCGGCGGTCAGGCCGCGCTGGCCGAGATAGTAATCGTCGGGGGCCGGCGGCTTGTAGTTGGTCAGGTTGAGGATGCCGACATCGACGGCGGCCACCACGATCTTGGCGTCTTCGCCGGGATTGAGGCCGCCGAGCTTGACCGGAATCTTCAAGCTCGAGTTCGGGCGCACAAGCGCTGGCGGCGACAGGTTCACGGCCAGCGTCCGCGTCTGCTTGTCGATGCCGAACCACTTCAGGCCGATCGCCCTGCCCGGCATCCGCGATGCGGCGACATCGAGCGGGCGACGCAAGGTCGCCAGCACATAGGCGCCGGTGCCCCAGTCTTTGCCGACGGGAATCTTGACCTGCGAGGTTCCTTCCTTGATGTCCAGGGTCTGCGTCGTCAGCAGCCGGTCGCCCAGCACGTTGACGGTCAGCTTGCCGGCCGTGCGCGCGTTGACGGAGACCACCATGGTGTCGCCGGACTGGTATTGCGGCTTGTCGATCGAGGTTTCCAGGAGGTCCGGAGTGTCGGCGCTGCCGTCGGAATACCAGCCGACGTCGAACTGCACCGAGGTGATCGGCCCGTCCGGCTCGGCCGACTTGACGTCGAGCCGGTAGCGGCCGGGTTGCGGCGACAGCGTGATCCGGGTCGGGTTGTCGGCGGCGACCGTAAGATCGCCGTCGGCGACGCGGGTGGTCGACTTGACCGGCTCGAATTCCCAATAGGAATTCTGCCGGTACCACTGGTAGCGGGACTCCATCTTCAACAGCTCGTAGTGCAGGCCGTCGCGGGCGAGCGTCTTGCCATCGGGGGCGGCGAACACGACGTCGAACGAGGCCTTGTCGCCTTCGGCAACGCTCTTGTCGCCGAACAGCGGCTTGACGCCGATCTCGGCCGCGGTCGGCGCCACCGGCAGCACCAGCTTGCGCTCCACGGCGCGGCCGCCGGTTTCGGTCATCCGGATGAAGATCTGGGCTTCCTGCGGGCGGGTCGAGGTCGGCGGCTTGGCGAGGCCGACCGGGAAGATCGCGACCCCGTTGGCGTCGGATTCCGGCAGGCTTTCGATCGGGGTCCGCTCGTTCGAGGTGGTCTGCTCGTCGTCGACGCCGAACTTGTAGCCGGGGAAACCCGGGCGCTCGGCGGCCGGCGCCACCAGCATGTCGCCCTCGAGCTGCAGGTTCGAGGCCGGTGCGCCATAGAGGAAATGACCGTCGACCTTCACCTCCACCGGAGCATCGGCCTTGATCAGCTTGTCCTTGGACGAAAGGTCGAATTCCAGCCGCTCGGGGACGTAATCCTCGACCATGAAGGTGGTTTCGCCGACGGATGCGCCCTTCGGATCGGTGAAGGCCCGCACCCGCCAGGTCCCGCTCGGGACCGCCGAATTGAGCGGCACGGCAAGCGTCCGGCCGCCCGCGCCCTGATCCGGCAGCACGGCGCGGCGGAATTCGACGCCGTCCGGGCGTTCGATCACCAATGTCAGCGGCCCTCCGGTCACGGCATTGCCCTGGCCATCCCGCAACAGCGCGGTCAGGTACACCGTTTCGCTGGAACGATAGATGCCGCGCTCGGCATAGACGAAGGCGTCGGCCCCATTGGGCACGTCACGACCGGCGACGCCGCGGTCGGAAAGATCGAACGCGCTGGTTTTCAGGCTCAGGAAGGCATAGTCGGCCTTGTCGCCCGTGACCGTCACCATCGCCGGCGACAGCCCGCCCTCGCCGCGCGCGAGCCC
>Ga0070717_10004504_pt1 | contig 10067 bp, 11 predicted proteins | sample LARL113metaG_FD_71366 | JGI IMG/M metagenome (GOLD analysis project Ga0070717, IMG submission 71366) | Corn, switchgrass and miscanthus rhizosphere microbial communities from Kellogg Biological Station, Michigan, USA - LAR L11-3 metaG | ecosystem: Host-associated > Plants > Roots > Rhizosphere ... | reverse complement strand
AAGAGCTACGCTGCGCTCGGCGCCCTTGCCGGGTTCGTCTCCTGGGTTCTGGGACTGGCTATACCGACCACCGGTGGAGGGGCGCCCGTCCTGGTGTACCTGAGCGACCAGTATATGGCAGCCGCTACCGCTGCGCAACACACGGCCCTCGCGACTGCCGCTGAGGTGTTTATCGCAGGGAATAACATCACGTATGCTTCTGGCATCCTGGCCCCGGTCGGCATCCTGATCGTCTCTCTCGTCATGCTCAAAGGCGTTTTTCCGAAAGGGATTGCATATACAGGCATCGTGACTGGCGTTCTGGGCACCGTCAGTGAGGCTCTGCGGCCTCTAATAGGCCCTGGCTACTTCGTCTACGGTCTGCTCCTGCCGACCTGGTTTCTCCTGGTTGGCTGGAAGCTCTACCGGCTGGCGAGAGATTGACCGAGTTGTAGCAGATCGTTGCTCAGGGATATCGAAGGAGAGCGGAAGTATTCGCCTTGGAAGGAGGGCACGCTATGTTAACCAAAGATAACAAGACCTTGAAAGGAGCGGTGCCAACGGCCTCCCGGCCACAGGAAATCGCCTCCGGTGTGTACTGCCTGGAGGTAGGAAAGGGGATCATGCGCTCCAACGTATACTTCGTGCGCTCCGGCTCCTCGTGGGTCTTGATCGATACCGGATCGACCGGGTGCGACCGGGAGATCCGGGAGGCTGCGGAATTCTTGTTCGGAGCTGACACACCTCCATCTGCGATTCTGCTGACGCACGACCATCCCGATCATGCGGGCTCAACACCTGCGCTGGCCCGCACGTGGGGCTGTGCGGTGTATGTGCATCCCGACGAACTGGCGTTGGTCAACGCCGACTTCTCCAACTTCTTCTCCATTGTCAAGGGGTATGCCAACCCGCTCGACACGTGGGTCATCCTGCCGTTGATGCGCCTGATGCCTCGGCGGCATGAGGCGATGCTCTCGGCGTCGAGTTTCAAGGAAGCAGCACGCGCATTTGATCCAGGCACCAGCGTTCCAGGTCTTCCCGACTGGGAGTGCATTCACACACCAGGCCACAGCCCGGGCCACGTGTCCTTCTTCCGCTCCGGTGACCGCGTCTTGATCACGGGTGATGCCGTCTTGACCGTCCATTTGAATTCCCTGTGGAGTTTCCTGCGGTGGGGTCTTGGGCGAAACAAACAGCGACTCTCCGGACCGCCGTGGTACACGACCTGGAATTGGCGAGCGGCCAAGCAGTCTGTTGCGACGCTCGCACGGCTCGAGCCGCGTGTGCTGGCGTGTGGCCATGGACTCCCTATGAGCGGCACCGACATTGCGCCTGAGTTGCACGCCTTTGCCGATCATTTTCGATAATGTCCCATTGATGAGAAGGAGTGGTCGTTTTCGCGAGAGCAAATCGAGAGAGAGCTGACATAGTGTCCCTGGTTGAGGGTACATCTTCTTCAGAATAACACATTGTGATCATAAAAAAGGAGGTAACATCATGAGCTGGTTAATTGCTCTTTTCTCCCGCGTGGCACTATTCGTCGTCTGGCTAACGACCCCATTAGTCAACCATGCATTTCACGGGGGCTGGATTCTGCCACTATTGGGGCTCCTCCTCCTGCCGATTACCACCCTGACCTACGTCCTGGTCTACTATATCGCCGGAAGTGTGACCGGGTGGGGCTGGCTCTGGGTCGTCCTGGCCTTCCTGCTCGACATGGCAGCGAATAGTTACCCCGCCAGGAGCGCCGCACGAGCAAGAAGCACAAGAGAAAGAATAAGTAGATGAAACACAAACTGGTCCGCATCGCCATCATCGCTTGCAAATCAAGCAGATCTGAGAAGAAAGAAGGGACACAATCATGGTTAAAACCTATCACGTCAATGTTGCTGACAGCATAGAAAGCGCGCTGATCGCAGTGCTGCTGCGTGCTGGCGTGAAAATGGGGACGACATCGCTGCTCACCGTGCGTGGCCGCAAGAGTGGTCAGCCGCATACGATTCCAGTGCTCCTGGTTGAGCAGGACGGTCAACGCTGGCTTGTCGCTCCTTATGGTGTGGTGCAGTGGGTCCGCAACATCCGAGCAACAGGAACGGCAACGCTCACCCGCGGTCGCCGTTCTGAAGCAATCTCTGTGACCGAACTGCCAGCACAACAAGCAGCCCCTATTCTCAAGCAGTATCTCTCGCATGTCTCTGGAGGAGTTCGGTCATACTTCGATGCCAGGAAAGACGCGCCCCTTGAGGCTTTTGAGCGTGAGGCACCCCGTCACCCGGTCTTTCAGATCACAGCGATGGAGAGCCTACCGAAGGAACGCAGCAGGCATGAGATACAATAATTGAGATGGATGTTTTTGGATTCAGGAGAAAAGCAGCATGGCACAAGCAGCGCGCATGACTTCGTTTCAGTCCGGTCGTCGCCAACTCGAGGGATACATAGCACGTCCAGAGGGAGATGGGCCCTTTCCCGGCATTGTCGTCATCCACGAGTTATTTGGCCTCAATGAGAACATCAAAGATATTGCCCGTCGCTTTGCCGATAAAGGATACGTTGCGCTAGCAGTAGACCTGTTTGCTGGTCGCAATCGCACCATCTATATGTTTCGGTTTATGAGTGGTTGGCTATTTAACTCGCTAAATAATGGCAGTATCCATAATTTGAAAGCGACATTGACCTTTCTGTCCGAGCAGCCGGGTGTTGATGAGTCGAGATTGGGAGCGGTTGGCTTTTGTCTCGGGGGAATGTTCGCGGTTTGCTGGGCCTGCACGGATGACAGGTTAAAAGCGATTGCTCCATATTATGCGACGAATCCCCGGCCATTGCAGGCTGTTGGCCGCCTCTGTCCTGTAGTTGGGTCATACCCCGGCAATGATTTTACGGCGTCATCGGGAAAGAAGCTTGATGTTGAGCTGGATCGCTATCATGTGCCCCACGATATTAAGATATATCCCGGTGCAAAGCATTCGTTTTTCAATGATACGTTGAGCAATTATCATGAGGCGGCGGCGCAGGATTCGTGGGAAAGGGTGCTCGCGTTTTTTGGGGAGCATATTGGGGTGAAGGCTGAGGGATAGAACGCCCCCGACGCACGTTGCCCGATGCAGTAACATATAAAGGAGAACATTTTATGTCAACCGAAGACAACAAGACCCTGATGCGCCGTTTCATCGAGGAAGTGTTCAACAAGAAGAATCTGGCCGCCATCGAGGAATTGATCGCCCCAATCACATTGATCATTCTGCTGCTGCTGCCGGTCTACCAGTCGGTCCCGAGGGATCCAGGCAAGCCATCGGCATGATGCTGACGGCTTTCCCTGATCTGCACGTCACGGTTGAGGACATGATCGCGGAAGGGGAAAAGGTAGTAGTCCGCGTGACGATGCGTGGAACCCAGCAAGGAGCGTTTGGAAGCATCCCCCCAATTGGCAAGCAGGTGGCGGTCTCGACCATCGATATGGTCCGCATCGAAGGCGGCAAGATCGCGGAAGAGTGGGGCATCGATGACATGCTCGGCATGCTCCAACAACTCGGTCTTGTCCCTGTGATGGGGTAAGGCAAGGACCTCTCTGTCGTTCTTTCCCGTCTTCGAGGCGAGGAACTCGGTGCAGAACCTGAAGAGACACTCTCTCAACCGCTGCTCTCAGAGAAGCTTGCTTGTTAAAGGCCCCACTAACGTTGTAAATTTCGTCGGCGGGCTTAATAGGCCTTCAGGCACGAAAGCCGAGCAGATTCCAGTAGAGCAGTTCCCAGGCAAACGCTAGCGCGGCCAGGGCTACCAGGGTGTAGTGGACGCGCCGCCCTACGCTCCAGAAGCGCCCCCACCAGGCCAGGATGGTCCCGACGACACTCACAACGGTCAGGATTGCTGAGACGAGTGCCAGCGCAAACAGCGTCGTGAGCAAGGGCGTCACACCGAGGAAGATGACCGGATCACTGGTGGAGCCCAGCCCGAACAGGAAGAGCAGCAGCAAGATCACGAAGAGCACGTTCAGCACACAGAGCACCCCGGCCAGCCAGCTGGTCAGGAGGGGAAGGAGACCCCACCGCGAGAGCGGGGGCTTGCCCTGCGAATCCTGGGGTGGTGTCTGCGCACCTGCACGGTCCGCCTTCCGGCCGGGCTGCTTGCTGCGTGCACCTCGCCTCATGGCCCTCCGCACGAAGCCCAGTGGCCACAGCAAGAGTGCCGAGAGGAAGAACAGCACACACGAAACGCTCAGCACGAGATGAAAGGTGGGAGCGTCGTACCAGGCCAGCTTGATGAAGGCCTCAATGGCTTCAGTGGGGTCATTGCCTATCAACATGAGCATCCCGCTCTTGTCGGAGCGGAAGACGACTGTGTCCTGCCCATCGACCTGGTGAAAGACCCAGGGGGCTCCCTCCACGAATGTCGAATGGCCAATCACCAGGCGACCGTTCCCTCCATCGCTGACACTGATTTCAGCACTAAAAGGCGTCAGCAGCTTCTCATAGGTGGTGGAGCTGTGCCGCGTCGACAAGTAGGTGCCGCTGACCTGGCTGATGCGTTCGGCAAACCCGGCGGGCGGTGATCCCAGGGTCGCTTTGGGTGCCGGGAAGTAGTGATCCAGAAACGCCCGCAAGAGGCCGTCGCGGGCAACATTTCCACCCGCGCTGTTGTAGGAGACGAACAGGCCCACCTGCTGCTCTGGCAGCAGGGCGAGCAACGAAGAGAAGGAAGAGCTGTCGCCGCCCTTGACCAGCAGGCGCTCTCTGTTCAGGTACAGCTCCGCGTCGAAGCCATAGGTCAGACCGGACACACGCGGATCGTTGGTGAACTGCTGCGTCTGCATCTCCTGGGCCGTGGCTGCTTGTAAGATGCGCTCTGTGCCGAAGCGTCCGCTCTGGAGCTGGGCAAGCATAAAATTGGCCATGTCGGTTGCCGTGGTGCTGATCGCGCCAGCCGGAGTAGGCTGAAGAAGCGCGAACGGATCGGGGGTATACCCCCCGTTGCTGTAGGTGTACGACGTGCAAAGAGCAGCCGCGAGGCTCGCCGGGACGGGCTGACGGGACGTGCTCTCGCGCATGCCGAGCGGCTGGAACAGGTGCTGCTCGACATACTGATCGAAGGGTATGCCCGACACCTGCTCCACAATATAGCCAGCCAACGCGAACCCGTAATTGGAATAGGCGGTCAGCTCACCGGGAGGGCGCACCCGCGCGGGCATATGCTCAGCCAGCCACTGGCCCAGCGGCTCCAGATCGCTGGGCGTGCGTGCGTCTTTCCCGGTTAACCGGTCTTCGAACCCGGCGGTATGCGTCAACAGATGGGCCAGGGTGATCGGCTGGGGATAGGTGGCCGGAATGTGAAACGTTTTCAGATAGGTATTGACATCGGCATGCAGGTTCAGCTTGCCTTGCTCGGCGAGCTGCAGCACAGCGGTCGCGGTGAAGACCTTCCCCACCGAGCCAATCTGGAAGAGGCTCGTCTGGGCACTGACTGGTCGGCCCTCTTGCAGATTGCAAGCACCATAGCCCTTGGCGAAGAAGAGCCGACCATCCTTCACGACGGAGACGGTCGCCCCAGGGATATGGTTATCCCTCAACTGCTCGCTGATCACGCCATCCAGAAAGGTCTCCAACTCGCGCGGATCGCTCAGCCCTGTAGGAGAGGGTGGGGGTGGAGACGAGTGTCTCGCCTCGACCTTCGCCATCCCAATAGTGGGTAGGATCAGGCTCACGAGGAAGACAACGGAGAACAGAACAGAGCCAATGTGCTGTGCTCGGAAGTTCATACGATGAAAGAGTAACATACTGATCTCCTCCTCAGGAAAGGAACCTGATCCTCACAAGCCATCGCTTGCACGGCGCATCCCGTTGCTTGAGGTGGCTGGTACAGCCGTACAGTATTGCTTCACACATACACGCGTCCTCGCGTCTCTCCTGGTGCAAGCCGTCAGACGGAGGTGCGAACTTCGCCTTGCTCTTGCACTTGATCCGTGACAGGCGCAGGCAGCGCCGTCTCACGCTGGTAGCAGTCGTAGCCGAGGCGTCCTCGGGTTGCCACGACGATCAGCACGGCCACCACGCTCACGCCAATCTCAAAAGCGGCTGGGATCACTGGATGCGGAAACAGCGAGGGGAAGAGCGCGAGGAAGCTGCCGCCCGTCGCATTCGCCGAGGCGTGAAACAACACCGCCAGCAGGATGCTGCTGCGTGAGTGGTTGAAGACCCACGTGATGAGGACCGCGAAGGCTACGCTGTAGCCAACGAATCCGAGGTAGGTGATGGCGAACGTGAAGGAGAGAAAGCTGGTTCCTGCTCCAGTGAGGCTGGGGAAGAACGCCCAGACGGGCAGATGCCAGAGTGCCCACAGCGAGCCAAGCAGGAGCGTCCCCAGTAGAGGGCCATATCGTCCCTGCAGGCGAGGGAGCGCGAATCCGCGCCATCCCAACTCTTCGACACAGGTGGCGGCGAAGAACGCGAAAGCGAAGCCCGAGAGCCAGGCGACCAGCAAGGAGGGGCTCGGAACGCGAAAGGCCGCGATGCCTCCCGGCGAAAAGAACACGCTGCCGAACCAGACGGCCGGCAGGATGAGAAGGACGACCAGGTACCAGCGCATGGCCACCCGCCAGAGCACGACCCGGCGAAGCAGGTGCACCATCCCCGCTCGTCCTTCGGTGATGCCGGCCATGACAAACCCGGCCAAAGTGGGGCCAAGGATGCCAAGGAGCAGCCAGGGGCCTCCTAATTGCTGATGCGCGAGCGCGAATTCGGGGAGCTGCCATCCCCAGGTGAAGCCGAAGGCCAGCAGAAAGTAGGACACCAACGGGTGACGCCGCATCGTCAGCACAAGGCGGTTAGAGGGGGCCGTCGATTGGCCCCGGGTGGTTGAGAGTTCCATCGGAAACCTCCTTCTCTTGTCGTGCTGGCAAACACGGTGATGAAGAGTCCCATCCCCGTCCCGGCCAGGTTGGTGGCAAGGCGTAGTTCACCAGCACCTCCACGACTTTGTTCAGCTCATAGACAAGTGGGGTGTGCTAGACGTTGCCCCATAGGCGTCAAGTTAAGGCCCAGCCGACCCCCATCTCCAGGATGCGAGAGGTGCTAGGCCGACTAGCACGCGCAGGAATGGAGCAGCCTCCGGCCACACTGGCTTTGATCAAGCGGAGGGCGGTGCGCCAGGACAGGCGACCCATAAGCGCATGCACCAGGGTCGGGACTTGCCCTCGGATCACCTCACACACCGCAGGCAAACTGCGATGGGGATCGTCCCAGCACGAAAGCAAGGCCAGCCAATGTTGGATCACCAACCCGATCAGCTTGGCAAACAGTTCGCACAAGATCCGTTCGGCTTTCACGCCCTGCCACTCATCGAGATAGCCTTGCGCTTTCCAGAGTTTGAAGAGCAACTCAATCTGCCATCTCGCTCGCAGCAAGGCTAACGCTTCCTGCACCGACAGCTTGCTCACCGGCACGTTGGTGACCATGATCGTCCACTGCGCCAGTTCCCACGCGCGTGCGGAGATCCGCTTGCCCTTCTGACGCGCTCGCTCCTGCATGCGCTCCCGGCGCTGCTTGATCGCGTCCGCTGGCAAGCGAATGACGAGTAGACGCGCCTGCACCAACTTGCGCGCCCCTAACACGATGGGCAGATCCAGTTCCGCTCCTGCTTCCTGCGGCAACACATCGAGCAGTTCGATCGGCTTGCCACCGCTACTCCAGATGGGCGTGCCATCGAGATAGCGCAACAAAAAGAACACCCCCTGCCTGCTCAATTGCCCCAGCCACTGCAGCGCAAAGTAGCCTAAATCCGCGATCCACAAGCTGCCTGGAGCCATCTGCCGCTCGCGCAGCGGACTGCGACTCTCATGCGCTCGCCCGGCTTGGACATACGGACCATCCATCGCTCCTCCCAGCACATCCCAGCGCACGGTCAGTTTCATGCCTGCTTTCGTCTTGGCATCCGCATGGTCGGTCGCGGTCCCACCACAGCCCGGCCAGCGCTCTTGCAGAGCGGCTGGTAACGTGATCTGACTGCCATCTTCCACCAGCACCGCGCGAAAGCGCCGCAGCAGCGGCAATGAAACGGCTTGGGCGCACACCACGTAGCGTACCGCCTGCTGCAACAAGGCCAGGAGCCAGTCCGCTGTCTGCTGCGTAAAATGCGCATCGAGCGTCTGCTTCTTGAGGCGCAGTCCCAACGTGCCGGCAAAGCGCGCTAACGCGACTTCGGCCTGCCGTCGGCTGTTGTAACCACCCCAGGACAAAGAGTTGAGCCAGCACCGCCCCTGACAAGAGGCGTCGCCGCAACCCATGCTGCTGCGCCAAGCGTCCTGCATCTTCCGTCAATAAGGTTTTCAACGTGGTGCCTAGCTGTGATATACTTGTCATCTTAAGACTCCTTTGAGAAGTGGGGTGTTGTTATTCACCTTATCTTCTCACAGGAGTTCTCTTGTGTCATCCTCCTTAACTTGACGCCTATGGGGTGTGCTAGACGTTGCCCCGGTAGGTGCGGTAGCCCGCGATCGCCAACGCGACCCCCCACACGACGATCGAGACAATCGGCCAGAAGAAGCCCGCCGGGATGAGCCGCGTAATTCCGGCAGCGACGAACACGACCAGCGCCGCATTGACGATCAAGTAGACCAACAGGTTCATGTAGAACACGTGAATCTTCTGCTTGCGCCGTTGCTCAGTTATGCTTTCCATGTATCTCACCTCTTTTCTGAGTATTCTCACCTCCGGGAACCACACCCCGTATGATGAGTTTATTTCTCTTCCTTTCTGCTGCAAGTATAGTGTTAGCGTGTAATGAAAGTGTAATGAAGAGCATAATGAGCGGGAAGTACCTCTTCCTCAGGCCGCCTTTCTGCTCCAGGGAGGTGTCTCATGCGTCCGCACCACCTGTTACGGGCCGGGTTGCTCTGCCATGACCTGCTGGTCAAGCAGCCCAAAACCGCTCTCAATCCGGTCTTTCAGCCGTGTGACGAAGCGTGCGGCTGGCGCCCCATCGATGACATCGTGATCTAGACTGACCGTCAGACACAGGTACTCGCGGATGGCGATCTGCCCATCCACCACCCCTGGCTTCTCGCTCATGTCACCCAGGGTGAGCATGAGGCTGTGGGGGGTGGCGTAGGGGATGCCCCAGCCACTGCCTTTGCCGAACATCCCCACGGCCGTGATCGCGCATGTTCCGCCACTTCTTTTCCGGTAGAACGGCGATCTGAGCAGCACGCGCCCACCGAGCAGCAGCAGGCCTGGCCAGCGTTGCACCAGCCGCGGGATTGGGAGCACTGCTGTGGTGTGGAGCTTCTGAAAGGCCCTGATCTCCTGGTGGATCTCTCGGGCGGTTTTGCGATTGGCGGCCCGCACCACGTAGGACAGGGGAAACTTGTGCCCCTCCACCTCTCGCTCCACCATGATGCTGATATCCACATCCTCAAAGAGCACCAGCTGGTTCCTGCCCTTGCGATAGGCCTGCACGGCTTTGTCCTCATCGACGGCCTTGCCCAGGCAGGCCGCGATAAACGCCGTAAACGACAAGGGCTCTTCGCCTCTGGCTTTCTGTTCCTGGATCACCTGGCGCGGGGTCGTGACATCCACTTCCGTTAACGCATGCATCATATGCTTGTGCTCTGCTAACCGCTGCAGAGCGGCGATGACACGCTGGGTGATTGGAAAAGGCGCGAGTTGGTAATCAGCGTGCTTCGTTCGTCTCACGCGACCGCCTTCACCGCTGGCCGGATCTGATCCGTGGACCCGGCTTGCGGTGGTCTTGTCAACGATCTTGTTGCTTTTCATGAGCTTCCTCCCTATCTGGGACTATTGCACGTTCAGGGTGTCGAGCTTTGCTCAGGCTTTTGTCAAGCAGTGGTAGCCGTCAGACGGACGCGCGAGCTTCGGCTTTCTCCTGTTCCTTATCCGTGACCGGCGCAGGAAGCGCCGTCTCCCGCTGGTAGCGCTCGTAGGAGAGACGCCCTCGTGTAGCCACGATGATGACGAGTGCTGCCACGACAAAGCTGATATAAAAGCCGATAGGCGCGTCGGCGCTGTGTCGCCGATTCTCAGGGCAGATTCTGCATCTTGTGCTGGATCTGCTCTTCTGACTATTCTCACCTGCGGGAACCA
>Ga0070717_10004503_pt1 | contig 10068 bp, 9 predicted proteins | sample LARL113metaG_FD_71366 | JGI IMG/M metagenome (GOLD analysis project Ga0070717, IMG submission 71366) | Corn, switchgrass and miscanthus rhizosphere microbial communities from Kellogg Biological Station, Michigan, USA - LAR L11-3 metaG | ecosystem: Host-associated > Plants > Roots > Rhizosphere ... | reverse complement strand
TGGTCGTAAAGGACATTGCCGTTTTGATCCCGCGGATCCTGCTCGTCCCCGGGTTGAAATGCAAACGGAGTGTGAATGAGGTAGAGATCCAGATAGTTGAGCCCGAGTCTGTCCAGACTCGCCTCGAAAGCCGGTTCGACGCGCTCGGGCCGGTGATTGGAGTTCCACAACTTTGTGGTAACAAAGATGTCTTCGCGCGCGATCCCTCCAGCGGCAAGTCCTGCCTGCAACGCCTCGCCTACCTCGCGTTCGTTCCGGTATCGTTCCGCACAATCGAAGTGTCGAAATCCGGCTTCCAGCGCATCTCTGGTAGCACCTATCGTCTCGGCTGCATCGGGAATTAGGGTGCCAAACCCAACAGCGGGCATATGGCCGCCTCCGTGGTTGAGCGGTATTCTCGTCATCCGAAAATCAGAAGATTCGATCATGGTTACCCCTCCGCACTGTGGGACCAAAGTCCAATAGAATTTCCCCGAAACCGGGTTTTAGGCGGTTGATGCAGAGGAGTGATCTTTCTATGATAATCCGCACAACAATCAAAAGCGTTTACTATCCAGCGGTGAGACCGCGAACGAGTCCCCTGATTTATAGGAACAGAAGAATTCGATTCCTTTGGGGATCTATTCTGGTCAATGCGAAGGCTCCCGCCTAAAAGAACTAGGTGCTGTCTCAAAAACAGCCGGGCGATTCAACAAGTCGGGAGGGTTTCTCACCGCGATTCTGGGCCATGCGGCGTAGCCCGCTTGGACCAAAATCCAAGACAATTGACCCCGCGTCGTGTATTACGGTTGGTCATCGAAAAGGATAAAACCACAAAGCAGTAATAGGCTACGCTCAAGCAAAGAGGAGATAAAATGGATCAACAGAGCAAAACAAAATTTGATGCGGCTCCTAACATTCAACCAAGCAAACGGTCGGATGACCTGGGCGCTGACTATTGTCGGGTTCGAGAGCTGAGCGAAAGCCTTTGCCAAACGCTTCAGCCTGAGGATTGCGTCGTCCAGACCGTTCCCGAGGTGAGTCCGACGAAATGGCATCTTGCCCACACGAGCTGGTTTTTTGAGACTTTCGTTCTCAAAGAAGCTCTGTCGGACTACACGCCGATCAACCCGCAGTACGCTTATTTGTTCAATTCCTACTATAATGCCGCTGGTAAGATGCACTGCCGGCCTAAGCGCGGGCTAATTTCGCGACCCACTTTAAGCGAAACCTTAGAATACCGACACGAAGTAGATGCGCGGATGGAAGGCGTTTTGGAAAATGAGGATCTCCTCAAGCAGTTCGAGTCCACTATTGTCCTGGGCATCAATCACGAACAACAACATCAGGAGCTGATGTTGACCGACATAAAACACGTGTTCTCCGAAAACCCTTTGCGCCCTATCTTTCGAGAGCGCGCAGAAACACTGGGCTCCACAGTGCCTCCGACACGATGGGTACCATTCAAGGCCGAAGTTTATCAGATCGGACACGCTGGTGGCGGATTTTTTTACGACAACGAAGAGCCGCGGCACCGACAGCTCGTTGAGGATTTCCATCTCGCGTCTCGCCTCGTTACGAACGGAGAATACGTCGAATTTATCGAGGACGGCGGTTATCACCGGCCAGAATTCTGGTTGTCACTGGGGTGGTATACGGTTGGTGAACAGCGCTGGGAAGCGCCACTTTATTGGGAGGGCGGTGACGGGAATTGGTCGATTTTCACTCTCAGTGGCCTACGGGAATTAGACAAGAATGAACCGGTTTGCCATGTGAGTTATTTTGAAGCCGATGCGTTTGCCCGCTGGGCCGGCGCCCGCTTACCTACAGAATTTGAGTGGGAGATTGCGGCTGGAGATTTACCGCCTGCTGGAAACTTCGTGGAGAATGAAATTTTTCATCCGAAACCGACCGAGGAATCGGCCGCCGGCGAATCTATTGCTCAAATGTTCGGCGATCTGTGGGAATGGACGAGTAGTTCATATTCCCCCTATCCGGGTTATGTAACCGCTCCGGGTGCACTCGGCGAATACAATGGTAAATTCATGTGCAACCAGTACGTATTACGGGGTGGCTCGTGCGCTACCTCGCAGTCGCACATCCGTAAGACCTATCGGAATTTTTTCCCGCCAAACGCCCGTTGGCAATTCATGGGAATTCGTTTAGCCAAAGACGCATCCTAGCGTTCCCTTTAAAACAGTCCCACTGCGACCGCCGTTCCAGTTTGGAGCGAATGGTTATTTATGATCAGGAGAAAAATCGCGCAAACCGACCCCTGAGTGGACTGCGCGTAAAAATTACTCTTTCCGCCGATGAATGCCGGTAACGAATCCGATCAGCGCGATGCAGAGCCGTATCAAGATGGTTTTCGCGATGAGGTTTTACGTGGTCTCGCGCAGCGCCCCAAACGGATCGCACCGAGATTTTTTTATGACGAAGTTGGCTGTCAGCTTTTTGAGGAGATTTGCCAACTCGAGGAATATTATCTCACTCGTACTGAGATCGACATCCTGCGCGAAAACGCGACCGCGATTTGCCGGGCATTGGGGCCCGAGTGCCTTTTGGTCGAATTCGGCAGCGGCAGCAATGTCAAAACCCGCATCCTGCTCGACCATTTGTTCGCGCCGGCAGCCTACGTGCCGGTCGACATCGCACGAACGAGTTTGTTGCGATGCTCGGCCAGACTTTCGGATGACTATCCCGATCTTTGCGTTCTGCCGGTATGTGCCGACTTTACCACCGACTTTGCGCTGCCGGAGATCCCGCCGCTATTGCAACGGATCGTTGCATTTTTCCCTGGTTCCACCATTGGCAATCTCGAGCCGGCTGAGGCCGAAGATTTTCTTCGCAGGATAGCGGTGCTCTGCGGTCCCGGCGGTGGACTCCTTATCGGCATAGATCTAAAAAAAGACCCGAACCGGCTTGAGCGGGCGTACAACGATGCGCGCGGCGTAACCGCCAAATTTAATCTGAACCTGCTCGACCGAATCAATCGCAGTTTTGGAACGGACATTCCGTGCGAAAATTTCCGCCACTACGCGTTCTACAACGAAGAACTCGGCCGAATCGAAATGCATCTGGTCAGCATGGCCGAGCAGATCGTACAATTGAATGGCGCCCGCATTGCCTTTGCCGAGGGAGAACAGATTACCACGGAATACTCGTACAAATACACCGTTCGGGAGTTTGCCGATCTCGCGACGCGATCGGGATGGAGTGTTCGGGAGCTTTGGACCGATCCTGAGCAGTTATTCTGCGTACTGCATCTTGTCGCGCGGTAATAGCCGACATCCGAGAACCCACAGCCTGGCAAACGCTGCCGAACAGAGTAAAGCTCCTGTTTTTAAAAATTGCGGATCGAGAATAGCCGCGTCGTGAATCGTGGACAGATGAGCTTTCGAAAATGATCAAACTCAGTTCTGTAAGCAAAAAATTCGGCACGACAGTCGCCCTTCACGAAACGAATCTGGATGTTTCTGCCGGCAAAGCAACCGTCCTGATCGGTCCGAGTGGGTGTGGCAAGTCAACCATTTTGAGACTGATCATTGGTTTACTCGAGCCTACCAGCGGCACAATCGAAATTGACGGCGATCGTGTCACGCCAACGAACATCCTCCCTTTGCGGCGGCGCATCGGGTACGTGATTCAGGAGGGCGGGCTGTTCGCTCATCTGACGGCCAGAAAAAATATATTGCTCATGGCAAAGCATCTAAAACAGCCGGCAGAGCGAATGGAAACCCGTCTCCATGAACTCTGTGAGTTGACTCATTTCCCCGAAGATGGGCTCCTACGTTATCCAGTCGAACTCTCCGGCGGCCAGCGGCAACGGGTGAGCCTGATGCGCGCGCTCATGCTTCAGCCGTCGGTGCTGCTGCTCGATGAGCCGCTCGGCGCGCTTGATCCGATGGTCCGTGCCCGTCTGCAGGATGAGTTGAAGGAAATTTTCAAGCGCCTGCAACAGACGATTGTAATGGTTACCCACGACATGGCCGAGGCCGGCTTTTTTGCCGATTGCATTGTGTTGCTAAATGAAGGCCGCATCGTCCAATCCGGAACACTCGATGACCTGCGGACCAGGCCGGCTACAGAGTTCGTTCGCGAATTTCTACGCGCTCAACGCGCAGTTGAGGCAATATGAAGCCGATCATTCCGATCTTACTGATTTTCGGGCTCTCCGTTGGGGCGCAAGCGCAGCGAATTGTGGTCGGTTCCAAGAAATTCACCGAGTCCTACGTTCTGGGCGAGATCGCTAAGACGACTTTACAGAACGCCGGCTTCGCAGCCGAGGTCAGACAAGGAATGGGTGGAACGATCATCTTGTGGCAAGCCTTGCAAGGGGGCGAAATTACGCTTTACCCCGAGTACACCGGCACGATCGACGAGGAAATTCTGAAAACGAAGCAGCCGCTGAGCACTGATCAAATGGGCGCGCTGCTTCGACAACGTGGGGTGGGGATGACTGGGGAGCTTGGGTTCAACAACACCTACGCTCTCGTTATGCGGCGAGATCGTGCTGCCAAGCTTGGCATCGGCAAGATAAGCGACCTGCGGAATCATCCCGATCTGAGCCTTGGCCTGACCCACGAGTTTCTCGACCGCCAGGATGGCTGGACGCCATTGAGCGCCCGTTACGGCTTGCAGATGCGGAACGTACGGGGGATCGATCATGCGCTTGGCTACGCTGCGCTGGCGAATGGTTCGATCGACCTAAAAGACGCCTATTCGACGGACGCAAGAATCGCGGAAAACAATCTCGTTGTGCTTGATGATGACCTTCATTTTTTTCCGCAATATAAGGCGGTGTTTCTTTACCGGCTCGATATGGACCGTCGTGCCGTAGCCGCGTTGGAAACACTCGTGGGCACAATCGATGAAGCGCGCATGACGCGCTTAAACTCTGAAGCCGAGCGGACAAAAAATTACGCCCTGGCGGCTGCGCTTTACTTTGGCCAAAAACCAGTCTCCCCTTCCAATGACCTCATCAGAAATATCGAGCGCTGGACATTGCGACACTTGGAATTGGTTGGGGCCTCGCTTTTCCTAGGAATTATCGCCGGCATACCGCTCGGCATTCGGGCGAGTCGTCCCGGACCGGTTAGCAACTTCATTCTCGCCACCAGCGGCGTGATCCAAACTATCCCCTCTCTCGCGTTACTTGCATTGCTTGTGCCACTCCCCTTTTTCGGAATCAGTCCAGTAACCGCGATTTTCGCTCTTTTTTTATATAGCCTCCTGCCGATCGTTCGGAATACTGCCACCGGTCTGCAGGACATCCCAACGGCGGTCCGTGAATCCGCCGCAGCGCTGGGATTAGAGCCACGTGCACAACTTTGGAAAGTTTTCTTGCCACTCGCCTCACGCACGATTTTGGCCGGGGTAAAAACCAGCGCGATCATTAACGTCGGCACCGCTACGCTGGCCGCACTCATCGGAGTCGGCGGATTGGGAGAACCAATTATCAGCGGGCTCAATCTGAATGACTACAGCACGATTTTGCAGGGCGCAATTCCCGCTGCCTTGCTCGCATTGCTGGTGCAATTCTTCTTCGACGGTCTGGACCGCGTCTTCGTTCCGAAAGGTCTGCGGCTCAAACAATGAAAAATTGCTTACGCCTGACGGGCCCGGTAGCGTGGCATTCGAGAAGTTTTTGCGGGTGCTCCGAACGGTTTGTGGTACGCTGGCAAAGCGTCGGGAGGAGAAATGGCAGCACGGCTTCTGTCCGTTAACATCGGTTTGCCACGCGATATCAACTGGCGCGGCAAAACCGTCCACACGGGCATCTGGAAGAGTCCAGTGCCGGGCCGCGTCATCGTCCGAAAACTTAATATCGATGGTGATGGCCAAGGAGACTTGGGCGGCCACGGAGGCGTGAACCGTGCCGTCATGGTTTACCAGCTGGAATCCTACCAATACTGGGAGCGCGAACTCAGCCGCACTAATTTTTCGTACGGACAATTTGGCGAAAACTTCACCGTCGATGGCTTGCCTGACGTTGAAGTGTGCATCGGTGATCGCTACCGGATCGGCACTGCTTTATTCGAGGTATCGCAGCCGCGGGTCACCTGTTACCGCGTCGGCATCCGCATGGACGAACCGCAAATGGCAGCCCTGATGGCGGCGCATCACCGACCAGGTTTTTACTTTCGTGTACTGGAAGAGGGGGAAGTTGGAGCTGGCGACGAAATTGTAAAGGTCGCAGACGGCCCGGAGCAGATGAGTGTCGCCGACGTGGACGCGTTGCTTTATCTGCCCGAGCATCCCCCCGAGCAACTAGAGCGCGCGCTGCGCATTCCGGCATTGAGCGAGGGATGGCGGGATTCGTTTCAGGCGATCCTGCAAAACAAGACGAGCGAAAGCCCAGAGCCAGGAAACCCAGGGCTCGCGCCGCCGAGCGGTCCGCCGCCTGCTTGGCCGGGATTCCGACCGCTAAGAGTGTCACGTATCGAGCGGGAAAGCGCCAGCGTGGTCTCACTGACGCTGATTCCTGCGGATGGTCGCCCACTCGTTGCTGCTCTGCCCGGCCAGTTCGTTATCTTGCGCATACAACCGAAGCCCAACGGTCCAGTTCTGTTGCGCAACTACTCGCTTTCGGATTTACCCAGTGGGGACCACTACCGGGTGAGTATCAAGCTGGAGGTGAACGGCGCCGCCAGTACCTACTCGCACAATCAAGTTGGTGTGGGTGATTTGCTCGATGTGGCGGCGCCGAGGGGGAATTTCACGCTGCAACCGGGCGAGAAGCAAGTGGTGTTACTCAGCGCGGGTGTTGGAGCAACTCCGGTGCTGGCGATGCTGCATTCGCTAGCTGCCGAAATTTCGCCCCGCGAAGTCTGGTGGCTGTTCGGAGCCCGTAACGGCGAGGACCACCCGTTTGCGGAGGAGTCACGCAACCTGGTCAAAGCACTACCCCGCGGCAAAAGCTTCATTGCATACAGTCGCGCGGGTTCCCGAGATCGTCCGGGCGTGGATTTCGATGCTTCAGGACGTATCACAGTCGAAGTGCTCGAAAAACTCGGTGTGCCGCGCGATGCCGATTTCTACCTGTGCGGGCCTGCTGGGTTCCTGCGGGATTTGAGAGACGGACTGGTGGCCTGGGGCGTTTCAGACGACCGGGTGCACACGGAGATTTTCGGCCCAGGCAAAGCGATAACGCCCGGTGTCGTCGATCGGTCGCATGCACCTCCGCACCCGCCGGAGGGGCCTGTGGGTTCGGGTCCACGAGTGTCGTTTGTGCGCAGCGGCCTCAATGTGTGCTGGAACGCAAAGTTTTCGAGCCTTCTCGATTTCGCGGAAGCCTGTGACGTGCCGGTGCGCTGGTCGTGCCGTACGGGGGTCTGCCACACTTGCGAAAGCAGCTTGATCTCGGGCAATGTAGACTACCAGCCCGAACCGCTCGAGCCGCCCGCCCAGGGCAATCTGCTGATCTGTTGCTCCCAACCTAAGGGTGACGTGGTAATCGACTTGTAACTGGCGGTGAATGTCCTCACCGTCCTGGAGTACGCTGCTTGACTTCCTGGATCAGCCAGCCGTTGCCATCCGGGTCGCTGAACGAGACGAAACTGTTGTAGTCGGCCCGCCCGGGATCGAGGCCAGGGGTCTGTCCTTCCGATCCGAAGTGGAACGGCTCGCTCGCGTCGACTCCGCGATCGACGAGCTCAGCCCGCGTGGCCTCGATGTCAGACGAGATCAGGTACATTCCCTGATATGTTCCCGGCTTCACCCGCGTGATTCCCGTGCCGATCTGAATCGAGCATTCCGATCCCGGCGGTGTTAGTTGCACGATGCGATAACTCGCTTCGCTGCGGTGCCTGAAGCCCAGCGCCTGCTCGTAGACTGCGGCGCGATGGTCAACGTCCACTCTGAAACCCAACGCCTCCTGGTGAAATTTCTTCGCACGATCCACGTCCGAGACGGGGATGACGATAGCTTCCAATTTGAGATTCATTTGTGTACCTCCTGGATTGTTCGATTGGGCCAATGACTCGCCGCGGCTTCAATGTTCCTTAAAATCTGCTCGGAATTCCGAAACTGGAAAAACGAAACCCCGAATCCTAGTCCTGTTCACCCAAGGTTTGGGCGTACGTTTTGCCGTAGGGATAGAAGAGTTCCTTTCGGCCTTGTTGCCACGCCGCTTTGAGTTCGGGCGCCGTGATGTCCCAGTCCGGCCGGCATTTCTTGGTAACGGCTCGTAAATCCTGGCGGAGATCTTCCATCGTGGGCCGACCGAAGAACCAGTAGCCGTTGTAGATCTTGTATACGACAAGGCCAGGTTCGAGGACAATGACATGTGGGATCATTGGATTGTGGAGAGGATCTGTGTACTCGGCGATGTCGAGATCCTTTTGGACTTTACGCCCCGGGTCAGAAAGAAAAGGCCAGTGGGCACCCACTCCGCTGCGATATTCATTCGTCTCAGTGATATTGTCGGTGCTAATCGTGACCAGTCGGCAATAGCCAACCTCAAGTTCAGCATGGAGTTGAACAAGCCCTTCAGCCTGCCGGCGGTCCTTGGGGCAGAAACCACCGCGGCTGAGGATGAGAACCATTGGATGTTGTCCTTGCAGTTCGGAGAGCTTCCGACGTTTCGCGGCGTGATCGGAAAGCTCATAGTCGGGGAAGATCGCCCCGGGAATAATGTCAGATCGCATATATAGCCGCCTTTCTTGTTAGAACATGACCACTCTCAACGTCAAGAACCGACAAAGCCCCGAACCAGCGCCGCGATCTCATCTGCAGCGGTGTCCAATGCGGGATGACCGGCGTCGACGTGATATTGACGCTGCTTCCGCGGGTCTTCTGGGCCAACATCTGCTTGATCGCGAACTGGCTGATGAAGAGAAAACCTTCGATGTTGACGGAAACGAGAGACCGCAGATCGTCGACCGTGTAATCCGAATTCGGGCCCGGTCGCGATCCGCTCGCTTCGTATTGAAGCACCAATGAACAGAAACCTAAAACCTCAGAAAGTGTTACCGATGTTTTGACTACGTCCTGTAACCTGTAACCTGTAACGTGACCGACTGGAACGAACTCTACAGAATTGGCGAAATGCCGTGGGAGAAAGGGGCGGCGGCACCGCCGCTGCTTTCCTGGATGGCTCGATACAGCGCGCTCACCGGCGACGTTCTGGTTCCTGGATGCGGGTTTGGCCACGATGTGCGGGCAATCGCGATGGCATCGCCAGACGCCCGTGTCGTTGGTCTCGATGTTGCGCCATTGGCTTTGGCCCAAGCTAAAAAGTATCCCCAAGCCGGCAATGAGAGCTACATTTGCGCAGACCTGTTCCGGCTGCCGGCAAAGCTGGTTGGGGCTTTCGATTGGATCTTTGAGCATACCTGTTTCTGCGTGGTTTTGCCGGCACAACGTGTCGATTATGTTCGCGCGATGGCGACCGCGCTTCGCAAGTCCGGTCAGATTCTCGCCATCTTCTTTCTCGATCCCTGGGATCCAGGAGAAGCGCCGCCGGAAGGAGGTCCTCCCTTCGGAGTTTCAACCAAAGAGTTGAATGACTTTTTCCTGCCTGAATTCGAGCTCCTACGGGAAGAACGGCCGAGGATTTCATATCCCGGACGGGAGGGTCGAGAAATTCTTCGTTTGCTCCGGAAGCGGTGAAGGTTTGCGAATGGTAAAATAGAAAGTCGCTCCTTCATCCACCTTGCCTTCCGCCCAGGTTATTCCACCGTGTCGAGCGACAATCCGTCGAACGTTCGCCAGCCCTAAACCCGTTCCTTCAAATTCGTCTGGTTGATGGAGCCGTTGAAAGATGCCAAAGAGTTGGTCGGCGTAGCGCATATCGAATCCAGCTCCATTGTCCTGCACCGAAAAGCAATATTCATTGGCGCTTTCCGTGCTGGCTATCACGATCTTCGCGCATTTCCGATTCCGCGTATATTTTACAGCATTTGAAATCAAGTTCGTCCAAGCTTGTTTGAGGAGTGTCCGATCTCCGCTTACGGCTGGCAATTGGGCGATTTTCCATTCGATTTCACGCTCATTTGCGTATTGCGAGCTCTCTTCCAGGACTTCGGAGACAAGCAGATTCATATTAACTTCACTTTCTTGCTTTTCCCGGCGTCCCATCTTGGCGAA
>Ga0070717_10004501_pt1 | contig 10072 bp, 10 predicted proteins | sample LARL113metaG_FD_71366 | JGI IMG/M metagenome (GOLD analysis project Ga0070717, IMG submission 71366) | Corn, switchgrass and miscanthus rhizosphere microbial communities from Kellogg Biological Station, Michigan, USA - LAR L11-3 metaG | ecosystem: Host-associated > Plants > Roots > Rhizosphere ... | reverse complement strand
CGTCGAGCTTTATTGGGACCGGCCCAAGGAATTATGGCCGCGCAATCCGGACGGGTCGCTCGCGATGTTCACGCACCGGCTCGACCTCGACGACCTCTTGCGGCAGCGGGAAGCTTTGACTTGACCCTCATGGTGAGGAGGCGCTCTTGCGCCGTCTCGAACCATGAGGCCCGTGGCCCATCCTTCGAGACGCCGCGCAAGAGCGCGGCTCCTCAGGATGAGGTCATTGTTCCTGGCTGGCGGTTGCGCCCTCCTACCATGATCAGCACGGCCGCGGTCACTTCCAGCGCCATGCAGCCGTAGAACGGCAGCGAGTAGCCTCCCGAGAGATCGCGCAGCACGCCGACCACGCCGGGGCCGAAGGCGTAGGTGACCTGGCTGATCGCGGTGATCAGGCTGATCAATACGCCGAAGGCGCGCGGGTCGAACTCGCGGTGCACGATCAGCGACGGCAGCGTGATCAGGTTACCGACCGAGAATCCGAACAGCGCGCAGGCCGCAATCAAGAGGACTTCGTTGCGCGAATTGATGACGATTGCGAGTGCGGCGGCCTGGCTCAGGAACGAGAGCGCCGACGCCAGCCGCTGGTTGAGCCGATCGATCACGGTCGAGAACAACACGCGCCCGGCCATCGCCATCGCGGTCAACAGCGCCACGGCGACCGCGGCGTGTTCGCGCCCGATCACGGGATCCAGGAACGAGATGAGGTGCACGATGAAGCCGACTTGTGCGAACAGCACCAGCGCGAACGCGACCGACACCGAGAGGAAGCCGATGTCGCGCAAGGCGCGCCCGCGGATTTGCGTCGACGACGGCGCGTCTCGGGCCATCGTGACGGCCGCCGCGATCAGATGATGCGGCGGTTGTCCGACGAAGATCAGGACGACGGGAACGACCAGCAACATGATCGCGATCGCGGCCGCGATCACGGCGCCGGGAAAGCCGAATCGGCCGACCGCGATGACCAGCAGCGGCACGCCGGCAATGCCGCCGAAACTCGCGCCGTTCAGCGCGAGGCTGATCGCCATGCCGCGCTTGTGGTCGAACCAGAGGCTGAGCGTATTGGTGATGATGGCAAGACTGGTGCCGGCCCAGGCGAACGAGAGCAGCGCGTTGGCGGCATAGAGCTGCCAGGGTGTGCGCGCCTGACCGATCGCGACCGCGGCCGCGGCAAGCGCAAACAGCCCCGCCAGCAGGCAATTGCGCGGGCCAAAACTTCTGACCGCTTCGGCTACGAAGACCACGATCAGGGCGCCGAACAGATAGAAGAACGTGGTCGCGCCCGAGACCAGCGAGGCCGACCAGCCGTGCGCGCGATGCAATTCGGCGAGATAGACGGTCTGGCCATAGAAGCCGAGGCCCCAGCCGAACGTCGCGACCAGAAAGCAGACGGCGACGATCCGCCAGCCGTCATAACGGAAGGATGTTTCGTCGATCGTGATAGGATTTGAACCGTGCATTCCGTCTCTTGGTTTGTCGCACCGCCATGTCCGGGCTTGTCCCGGGCATCCACGTCTTGCTTTGTAGAAGCGACTAAAGACGTGGATGGCCGGGACGAGCCCGGCCATGACGACAACCACTAGCAGATCAGTCACAAAAAAGCTTCGACGGCTGACGAAGTGTCAGCAGGTGGCACTAGATGCTCGGCTCGGGAAACTCTTCGATCACCTGCAGCCGCCTGCGCCGCTTGGCGAACGACGTCACCGCCAGCACGAAGAGCCCGAGCAGCACCGGCGGGTAGACCACCATGTTCACCGCCGACCAGCCGAAATTTGCCAGCAGCTGGCCGGACGAGAATGACCCAATCGCCATCATCCCGAACACCAGGAAATCATTGAACGCCTGGACCTTGTTGCGCTCCTGGGCGCGATGCGTCTCCAGCACCAGGGCCGACGCGCCGATGAAACCGAAATTCCAGCCGATCCCGAGCACCATCAGCGTCGCCCAGAAATGCATCGCGGTGATGCCGGTTAGCCCAATGGTCGCGGCAACGGCCTCAAGCGTCAGGCCGAGCGCGACGATCGCGGGCGCCCCGAAGCGCGCGATCAGCGAGCCCGTGAAGAAGCTCGGACCGTACATCGCAACGATATGCCATTGAATGCCGAAATTGGAATCGCTGAGCGAGAGCCCGCAGATCTTCATCGCCAGCGGCGCCGAGGTCATCACCAGGTTCATGATCGGATAGGCGATGATCCCGCACAGCGCGGCCGCGATGAAGCGCGGCTGCCGCACGATTTCAAGCAGCGGACGGCCGCCATGCAGATCCGACGGCGCGGGCTTCGGCGCGTCGACGCCGGACAGAATGATCATCGCCAGCAGCGCGACCACGGCCTGCATCACAAAACTGAAGGCGAACAGATAGGGCTGCCAGATGTCCATGGTCCATTGCACGAGCTGCGGACCGAGCACGCCGGCGAACACGCCGCCGGCCATCACCCACGACACCGCCTTCGGCCGGTATGCCACGCTGGCGCCGTCGGCGGCGGCAAAGCGATAGGATTGCGCCACCGCGCCATAGAGGCCGCCGAGGAAGGTCGCGCTGCAGAACAGCCCGAACGAGCCATGCAGAATGGCGAACGCGCCGACGAGGCCGGTGGCGGCACCGCAGCCGGTGCCGATGATGAAGGCCACGCGGCGGCCATAGGCGCGCGAGATCGCGCCGGTCGGCAACGTTCCGGCGGCGAGCCCCAGCACGTACATCGAGATCGGCACGGTCGCGAACGAGATGTCCGGCGCCAAGGAAGCGCCGACGATCGAGCCGGTGGCGAAGATCACCGCCGAGTTGGCGCCGGTCAGCGCCTGCGCCGCCGCCAGCCGGACGACGTTGGCGCGGAGGCGGGTGTCATTGCTGATTTCGTCGGTTGCAGTCACGTCGGTCATCGGCACTTCCGCTATCGGTCCCTTCCGGGCGCGTTTATTCCGGATGACTATGAAGAGACGAAGCCCGGTGATCAACCCGCGCCAGCGGGAGGGGCTATGTCCAAGACGCAAATTGGGACGCACGTTGGACAGGACATATCGCGCCGCGCTAATGAGAGATTTGCCATATTGCTGCTTTAGCGAACGGGAAGACACCCGCGGAGTTCGGACCGTGCCGATCGACGAAAGACCTACCCTCGCTGCCCCCGATGACGATCCCTATCTGTGGCTGGAGGAGATCGAAGGCCAGCGCGCGCTCGATTTCGTGGAGCGGCAAAACAGCGTGACGCTGGAGAAATTTGCCGGCGCCGGATTTGCCGGGGATCGCGACCTGCTGGCGGCGATCTACGACCGGCCGGACAATATCCCCTACGTCACGCGGCGCGGCGGGCGCCTTTATAACCTCTGGAAGGACGCCAACAACCCGCGCGGAATCTGGCGGCGGACCACCCTTGCTGAATTCAGCAAGCCAAGTCCGGAATGGGAAATCCTCCTCGACCTGGACCGGCTGGCTGCCGATGAAGGCAAGGATTGGCTTCTGGCCGGCACGATGATGCTTCCGGGAAACGATTCGCGCGCCGTCCTGAGCCTCTCGCGCGGCGGCAGCGATGCCTCTACGGAACGAGAATTCGATTTGGACGCGAAGGCCTTCGTCAACGAAGGCTTCGTTCTGCCGGAAGCAAAGAGCGGCGCCGAATGGCTCGATGCCGATACGCTGTTGCTGTCGAGCGCCTATGGCGAAGGCATGGCGACCACCTCCGGCTACGCCCGAACCGTCAGGCTGTGGCGGCGCGGCACAGACGTCGCGCGCGCGCCGGTGATCTTCGAGACGTCCGCCGGCAACATCCGGGTGTTTTCCGATATCGATCGCACCGATGCCGCTCGCCGGGTATGGTTCATCGAGCAACTCGATTTCTTCAACTACAATCTGTGGCTTGGCGACGAGTCCGGCGCGCGATCCAAGCTCGATCTCCCAACCGACATCTGGATGCAGGCGCACGGGGATTGGTTCACCATAAAACTTCGCTCGGCGTGGACGGCAGGCGGCAAGTCCTACGCGCCGGATACGGTGCTCGGCATATCGCTCTCAGCTTTTCTGGCAGGCGACCGCCGTTTTACGACCATTCTCGAGCCGGCGCCGCGGCGGGCGCTGCAGGGCATGTTCTGGGCTGCCGGGAAACTGGTGCTTCCCATCCTCGACGAACTGCGGCCGGTCTTCGAAGTCTGGACACCGTCCACCGATGGCTGGACATGCGCCAGCCTGCCGGGATTGCCCAAAATCGGCACGATCGACGTCTGGCGTCTCGATATCCACGACGGCGAAGACAATGGCGACCTGCTCGCCAACATCCAGGATCCGTTGACGCCGTCGTCCCTGTCGCTGATCGAGGGCTTCGCCAGCCCGACCTTGCTGAAGCAGGCGCCGCGCACCTTCACCGCCGAGGGCCTTGTCGTCACGCAGCACGAAGCCATTTCGATCGACGGCGAACGCATTCCCTATGTGCAGACCGGGCCAAGCACGCAGACCGGAGATGCGCCGGTCTACATGACAGCTTACGGCGGTTTCGGACTCGCGGTGCGGCCTTACTACAACTCGGCCCTCGGCAAGCTCTGGCTCGAACGCGGCGGCACCACGGTGCAGGCCAATATCCGCGGCGGCGGCGAGTTCGGCACCCGCTGGCACGATGCCGGCCGCCTTGCCGGCAAGCGGCTCGCACATGATGATTTTGCAGCGGTTGCGGCCGATCTCGTGCGGCGCGGCGTCACCCGCCCCGACCGGATCGCCGCCGAAGGCGGCTCCAACGGCGGCATCCTGATCACGAACATGCTGACCCGCTATCCCGAACGCTTCGGCGCCTTGTTCTGCACGATTCCGCTGATCGACATGCGCGGTTACACAAAGCTATTGGCGGGCGCGAGCTGGATCGCGGAATACGGCGATCCCGACAAGCCGGAGGAATGGGCCTGGCTGCAAACCTATTCCGCCTATCACGCCGCAAGGCCCGGGCAGAACTATCCGCCGATCCTGATCGCCACCACGCGCCGCGACGATCGCGTGCATCCCGGCCACGCGCGCAAGATGACGGCGAAGCTGCAGGCGATGGGATATGAAGCGTATTTCTACGAGCCGGCAGCCGGCGGTCATGGCTACGGCAAAGACAACATGGAAATCGCCGCGTTTCAGGTGCTGGGCTATAGCTTCCTGAAGAACAAGATCGGCTGGCACGACGGGTCGGCGTAGTGACCGGCGAAACTGGTTTTGTTTTGACGCGTTTTCTTGGACAGCGAACCGGTGCCCACATCGCTGGAAAATGCTCTAGCTGCGCCCGAACACCAGAATCATATTGTTGGCTGGCATGTCCACGGCCTCGCGCAGCGTGAGGCCGGCACCGGACGCAAGCTTTTCGAGATCGGTGATGTCGCGCACACCCCATTCGGGATTGCCTTCGCGCAGGCTCGAATCGAACACCGCGTTGGAGAGCGCGGTGTGCTTGCCGTCGCGCTTGAACGGACCGTAGAGGAACAAGAGCCCGTCGCTGCGCAGATACCGTCCGGCGCCGGCGAACAGGCCCTCGGCTACGCGCCACGGCGCGATGTGGATCACGTTGGCGCAGAACAGCGCCAGCAATGGTTGCGCAGCGGTGCCGTCCGGCAACTCCGGACGCCAGGCGGGATCGGAGAGATCGATCCGCAGCGGCGGGCGAATGTTCGCTAGCGCCGCATGGGCGCGCCACGCGGCGATGCTTTTCAGATGCTGTTCGTTGAAATCGCTCGGCCACCAGACGATATCGGGCGTGGAGTTGGCGAAGAACACCACATGCTGGCCGGTGCCGCTGCCGGCCTCCAATACCTCACCGGATTTGCCGGCGAGATGCTTGTGCAGCACCGCCCAGATCGGCTCGTGGTTGCGGTGGAACGCGGCCGCGTCGAGGCGGCCGTCAGGCTCGATCCGCCCGCCATCCTTGCCGAATTCGACGACGTATTCCGCCATGTCCGCCCCGTGCGATTCGCTCGATCGGGGTTTATCAGCTTTGAACTGCGATGGCTCCAGTTCGAGATCGCAATGCTGTGAAGACGAGTCGCCTCACTTCAGGTTCCCGCAAAAGATTTCCTTGAGTACATGCAGCACCCGCAATGCGCGCTTGTCGGTGACGCGGTAGTGCAGCGTTTGCGAGGTCCGCCGGAATGACACCAGGCCATCCGCACGCAGCTTGCCCAAATGCTGCGACAGCGCCGACTGGCTCAATTGCACGACGTCAACGAGTTCGCCGACCGTCATCTCGCCGCGCGCGGCAAGAAAGCAAAGGATCAGCAACCGCTTCTCATTGCCGAGCAATTTCAGGAGCTGCGCGGCATCGCCGGCCTGTTTGGTCAGTTCCTTCAATGCTGCTGCCTCATCGGCGCCAGCCCCGGCGGGCATCTTTTTCGGGCTGGTCGCAGCTGCTCGCATGGCTTCACTTCCGCAATCGATGTCCGCGCCGGGAAGGCGCCGATGTCACTTTATCGCTTCCGCTATAATTTAGCATTGACTAAATTAGCTAATGCCGATAGGGCTGCAAAAAAGCAATAAATGATGTGGCGACCACCCAGGGAAGGGAAGGAAACGTGCGGTCCGACCTCTGGCGCAGAATATCTTTGCCCTCGACGCCCGCGGGCGTGCGCCCGGAGCTGGGCCGGCGTTCCTTCCTGGGTCTCGGCGCGGCGCTGACCGGCAGCCTCGCGTTCGGCGCCAGACCCGGCAATGCCGAAAGCGCGCCCGCTTCCCTGCCTTCGGACCCGCCATGGTCGCAATCGATCGGCGCCGGCGTCGTCGACCGGCCCTATGGCAGGCCCGCCGACACCGAAGCCGGCGTCATCAGGCGCAACGTGCCGTGGCTCACGGCCGGCACCGAATCCTCGGTCAGCTTCTCGCCGCTGCAGGACCTGCACGGCATCATCACGCCGAACGGCCTGTTCTTCGAACGCCATCATGCCGGGCGCCCCGATGTCGACCCGGACCAGCATCGATTGATGATCCATGGCCTGGTCGAGCGCCCGCTGATCCTGACCATGAAGGACATCGTGCGCTTTCCGCAGGTCTCGCGGATTCATTTCATCGAATGCCCGGCCAATGGCGGCATGGAATGGCGCGCCGCGCAGTTGAACTCACTGCAGTTCACCCACGGCATGATCGGCTGCGCGGAATGGACCGGCGTCAGGCTTTCGACCCTGCTGGACGAGGTCGGGATCAAGCGGGAAGCGAAATGGGTGATGGTCGAAGGCGCCGACGGCGCGCACATGAACCGCAGCCTGCCGCTCGACAAATGCCTCGACGATTGCCTTGTGGTCTATGCCCAGAACGGCGAGGCGCTGCGGCCTGAGCAGGGCTACCCCTTGAGATTGGTCGTGCCGGGCTGGGAAGGCAACGTCAACATCAAGTGGCTGCGGCGGATCAAGCTCGGCGACCGGCCCTGGTTCTCCCGCGAAGAGACCTCGAAATACACCGACCTGATGCCCGACGGCACCGCGCGCGGATTTACCTTTCTGATCGACGCCAAGTCCGTCATCACCTTCCCCTGCCCGGAAAAGCCGCTCGATCGGCCCGGCCTCTACGAAATACGTGGGCTGGCCTGGAGCGGCAGCGGCAAGATCAAGCGCGTCGACGTCTCCGTCGACGGCGGCGTCAATTGGCAAAGCGCCCGGCTGCACGAGCCGGTGCTGTCGAAGGCGCTGACCAAATTCACGCTGCCCTGGCGCTGGGAGGGCGGACCGTCCCTGCTGGAATCGCGTGCGATCGACGAAACCGGTTATGTCCAGCCGACGATCGAAGACTTGCGAAAACAGCGCGGGACCAATTCGGTCTATCACAACAATGCGATCCAGACCTGGCAGGTCAAGCCCGACGGGAGCGTGTTCGATGTTCAGCTCGCGTAGATTTGGATTTGGGCTCGGCCTGGCGCTTGTTGCGGGCATCATGACCGCGACCGCAGCAGCTGCCGATGAGCCCGGACATTATGGCTATGGCACCACCGCCACGCCCGCGCAGATGGCCGGTTGGGATATCGATGTCCGCGGCGATGATGGCTTCGGCCTGCCTCCCGGCAAAGGCTCGGTCGAACGGGGCGCGGAGGTATTCGCGGATCAATGCGCCGCCTGTCATGGAACTTTCGGCGAAGGTGAAGGCCGCTATCCGAAGCTTGCCGGCGGCACGGGCACGCTCAGGGATGACCGCCCGGAGCCGACCGTCGGCAGCTATTGGCCGTTCGCGTCCACCTTGTTCGACTACATTAACCGCGCCATGCCGTTCCCGGCGCCGCACTCATTGTCAGCCGATGACGTTTATGCTTTGACCGCCTATATTCTGAACCTCAACGACGTCGTCGCGAGCGATTTCGTTGCCGATCGCGTCAGTTTGCCGAAAGTCAAAATGCCCAATCGCGAGAATTTCACCTGGACCGATCCGCGACCTGATACCAACGCGAAGCCGTGCATGAGCGCGTGTGTCAACCCTGCCGACGTCAAGATCACGTCGACGGCGGAGGGCAGAAATCTCACGCCGCACACGACCGGACCGCTCGACACCATGCAATCGCAATAGATCCGCGGGGGAAGCGCGCCTTGGCCAGCCATTTTCCGATCATGTCCGCCCTGTTCGCGCTGTCGATCGCCGCGGGCCCGGTGCGCGCGCAATCGGCGGTCGCCGAGGGGCAAAAACTTGCCTTCGATCGCGGCAAGGGCAATTGCCTGACCTGCCACGACATCAAGGGCGGTGATCTCTCCGGCACGATCGGACCGGCCTTGAAGGATATCAAGAGCAAGTACCCCGATCGCAACGACCTCATCGCCATCATCACCGATGAGACCAAACGCAATCCCGTGACCATGATGCCGCCGTTCGGACGAAATCGCATTTTGACCGAGCAGGAGATCAGCGAGATCGTGGATTTTCTGCAGACCTTGTGACGGAACGCTTTTTTGGAGACTTCGACCATGATCACCGCTGACGACCGGTTTTCCGCCACGCGCCGCTTGATCCTGAAAGGCGTGGGCTCCGTCGCGCTGGTGGGCCTCGGCAATGCACCTTTCAGCGTCGCTTTCGCCGCGGCCAACGACAAATATCCGGAAGACGCGTTCAAGCAGAAGAGCGATGCCGACGCGATCAAGTCGCTCTACGGCAAGACCGCGGAGGCGTCCGACAAGGTCAAGCTCGACGCGCCGGAGATCGCCGAGAACGGCGCGGTGGTTCCGATCTCGGTCGCGACGACGCTCGAGAACGTCACCTCGATCGCATTCCTGGTCAGCGAAAATCCCAACGCGCTGGCGGCCTCCTACGTGATTCCGGAAGGCACGCTGCCAAGCGTCGCCAACCGCCTGAAGATGCAGAAGACCACCAACGTGATTGCGATCGTGGAGGCCGGCGGCAAGCTCTACAGCGCAACCAAGGAAGTTAAGGTCACGGTCGGCGGCTGCGGCGGCTGATTTTCAAAGGAGTTCAAGATGGCATCGACCATTCGCGTGCGCGCAATTTCGAGCGGCGACACCACCGAAGTGCAGGCATTGGTCCAGCACCCGATGGATTCAGGCTTCGTCAAGGGTGCGCAGGGAGCGCTGATCCCGGCGCATTTCATCCAGCAACTGACCTTTGAATATGACGGCAAGACCGTGTTCCTCGCCGACTGGGGTCCTGCCGTCTCCAAGGACCCTTACGTCAAGTTCACCTTCAAGGGGGCCAAGAAGGGCGACGACCTCAAGATCAGTTGGGTCGACAACAAGGGCGCGACCGACGCCACCACCGCCAAGATTCAGTAGCTGTTGAGCAGATATTCAGTTGAGGCCGAACAGAAGATGAAAGCGCGCTTCGCGATCCTGGTTGCCTCCGCCGCGCTCGCACTGGCCGCGCTGGCCGCCGTCGCGCCGCGCGCGATCGCCGCCGACACGCCCGACCCCGTGGCCGATGCGAAAACGTTCCGCGACTACTTCACCAACAAGTTCCCGAAGCTGAAGCTCGAAGACTTCGTCAACGGTCCTTATTCGATGAACGAGGACATGCACAAGCAATGGCTCGAGAAGGAGGAATTCCCGCCTTACGAGTTCGCGCTGGATGCCGGCAAGGAGATGTTCGAAAAGCCGTTCAAGAACGGCAAGACCTACGCCGACTGCTTCCCGGAAGGCG
>Ga0070717_10004500_pt1 | contig 10073 bp, 11 predicted proteins | sample LARL113metaG_FD_71366 | JGI IMG/M metagenome (GOLD analysis project Ga0070717, IMG submission 71366) | Corn, switchgrass and miscanthus rhizosphere microbial communities from Kellogg Biological Station, Michigan, USA - LAR L11-3 metaG | ecosystem: Host-associated > Plants > Roots > Rhizosphere ... | reverse complement strand
CAGAAGACGCTCTCCGACACCAAGAAGCAGGTAGAGATCGGAAGCCTTGCGCCCATTGAGGTCATCCGCGCCCAAAGCACGGTGGCGCAAGACCAGCAATTCGTGACGAAAGCGAACACCGATCTTCAGTTACAGCAACTGCTGATGAAGAACGCCCTCACGCGTACTTTGAAGGATCCAGGATTGGCCATTGCTGAGGTGATTCCCGTTTCCACCATGGATGTTCCGGCGGAGGAGCCAGTTGTTCCTACCGAGGACCTGATCAACGAGGCCCTGCGTCATCGGGCAGAATTGGTGGAGTCGCGCATCGACCTCAACAGTCGTCAGATCAGCAACAAGGCAGTACGCAGTTCCTTGTTGCCGAGCTTGGACCTCTTCGCCTATTACGGCGGTTCGGGCCTGGGAGGCGCGCAGAATCCAGCTGCCGAGTGCGTGACGCCCACCCAGCCATTTTGCGCGACCGGCAATCCGGACCCGACCCTCAACCAGAGTCCAATCGCGCCCACAACCAGTTACGGCGGCACTCTGAACCAACTCGTCAACTCCACGGCTCCCGATAAAGGCGTGGGGCTCCAGTTAAACATCCCCCTGCGCAACCGCGCCGCACAGGCCGTGCAGATTCGCTCCGAACTGGAATACCGCCAGGCCCAGATGCGCTTGCAGCAGATCGAAAACCAGGTGGGTGTCGAGGTCCGCAACGCACAATACGCCGTGCAGCAAAACCGAGCCAGCGTGGATTCCGCCAAAGCAGCAGTGGAGTTGGGACATCAATCGCTGGACGCGGAGCAAAAGAAATATCAGTTCGGCACATCGACCAACACTCTGGTTCTGCAATTCCAGAGCCAACTAGCGACCGCCGAATCCACCCTGGTGAATGCGATGGTCGCCTATGAAAAGTCGCGGGTCGAACTGGATCGCGCTACCGGACAACTGCTCGATCATGCCGGCATCAGCATCGATGACGCGGCGCGCGGCCAGGTCACGCGCCTGCCCAACGTGCCCTACATTGCCCCTCGCAAGGATCTGCCGTCGGTGGCGCAACCAGCGCCGCAGACCTCCACTCCGCAACAGCCTCAGTAGTCTGCTAGCGAACCGAAAACAGGCGCGGTCACAAGCCGCGCCTGTTTCGTTTCTAACAATTCTTTACAATCTATGCCCGCTTCTCTTGCCTCCCTCCCGCTAACTAAGATGGAGCGACGCTTACATGCTTTTCGCATCCAAGTTTCGAAAATCGATATTGACTTCAAGATGATGCACGACCCTTCCCACTCAAGGAGACGAACTATGTCTTTTCCTTTGCCCCCAACGACCGCGGCCATCTGGCGCCTCGCCCGGCTAGTAATGACGGCAGCCGTTACCGTTCTAGCCTGCATGACGTCACCAATTTTGCGCGCGCAAGAAGTGCCCGCGGCCCCAGCGCCACAGCCAGCGCCGCTTACTGCGCAACCGCAAGCGGTTCATTTGCAGGATTATTCCAAGCCGCGCTCTGCATTTCCTAACCTCCTGCAACCCTACCTGCCGCAGCAGTTGGCGCAGCCGAATCTGCCAAACTCGCCCCGCATCGACTCGCTCATGCGCGACGGCAAGATTTATCTCTCGATTGACGACGCCGTTGCGCTGGCGCTGGAGAATAATCTTGATCTTGATATCGCGCGCTACAACTTAAACATCGCCGCCACTGACTACTTGCGGGCCAAATCGGGCGCCAACGTTCTTGGTATCAATACCGGCATTGTGCAGAACACGCCCGGCGGCGGGGTAGGCGGCCTCGGCGGTACTGTTGGGTCTGGCGCGGGCGGGACCACGGTCGCTGCCGGCGGAGCCGGAACCAGCGGTCTGGTCAGCTCAACGCTGGGCATCGGCTCGCCCATCACCAGCTTCGATCCGGTTCTGACCGGCGCGCTGCAACTCGACAAGAACAATACGAACCCACCAACGTTCTCAGCCCTGTGCCTGTCCTGGCGCAAAATACTTACACTGCCGATCTAGCCTATACGCAGGGTTTCCAGTGGGGCACGGCGCTTTCTGTTGGATTCAACAATACCCACGTCACCACCAACAGTCCCACCAGTCTGCTCACTCCCGACTTGAGCCCGAACTTTCAGTTTAAGATCACCCAGAACCTGCTACAGGGCTTCGGCACCCACCCCAATACGCGCTTCATCCGCATCGCCAAGAATAATCGGGAGATTTCCGACCTAGCTTTCCGCTGCAAATCATCACCACCGTGGATCAGATCGAAAACATGTATTGGGATCTGGTCTACGCCTACGAGAACGTGCGCGTTCAGCAGGAGGCTCTCACCTATACCCAAAAGGCGCTGGACGATTCCAAGCGGCAGGCGCAGGTTGGAACGGTGCCGCCCATTCAGGTAGTAAGCGCACAAAGCGCCGTCGCCACGGCCAGCAGAACCTGATTGTGGCGCAGAATAACCTGCAATTGCAGGAACTGTTGATGAAGAACGCGCTCAGCCGCAGCATTTGAAGATCCAGTTCTCGCTGAAGCGGATGTTGTCCCCACTTCGACCATGCTGCGGCCACAGGAAGAGCCGGTCGTTCCCGCGCAGGATTTGATCAATCAGGCTCTCGATCATCGCGCTGAACTGGTTGAGTCACGGATCGATCTCAACTCCCGCGACCTCAGCGGCAAGGCCGTCCGCAATGCCATGCTGCCAACGCTCGATGCCTTTGCTTATTACGGCGGCTCGGGCGTTGGTGGCTCGGTGAATCCGGCGATTCCCAATTGCGCCAGCACTACCAGCAATTTTTGTTTTAATCCCGCCAAAGCCCCGCCGCCTTTTCAAACCAGCAACACCGTCGGCTACGGCGGAACTCTAAATCAGCTCGTCAACTCTACCGCTCCCGAGGATTGGCCTGGCGTTGAATATTCCGTTACGCAATCGCGCAGCGCAAGCCAACCAGGTGCGCTCGCAATTGGAATACCGCCAGGCTCAGGTGCGTTTGCACCAGCTCGAGAATCAGGTGCGCATCGAAGTGCGTAACGCCCAATTCGACGTCAATCAAGACCGGGCAGCTGTACAAGCCGCACAATCCGCCGTTGACTTGGCACGCCAGACTCTTGATGCCGAGCAGCAAAAGCTGAAGGTCGGACTCACCACGCAAACCGCCATCCTTCAGGATGCCTCGACGCTGACCACCTCGGAATCGAATCTGGTCTCCCGCCAAGGCAGCCTGCGAAAAATCGCGCATCGAACTGGATCGCGCCACCGGATTGCTGCTCGATCACTCCGGCATCGACGTCGCCGACGCCACCCGCGGCCAGGTCACCCACCTGCCCAATGTGCCCTACGTCACACCACGGCCGGATGTTGCTCCCGGAGGACAGCCAGCGCAGCAACCGCAGCCTGTGCAGCCACCTCCATCATAAGTTTCTAACCTGGCCGCGACGAGCTACTGCATGCGCGTCAGTTGCGCAGCAATCATCTGCCAGCCCTGCGGTCTCTTCTGGGCGACCAGGGTCACATGGATTTGTTTCGGTGACCCGCCAGCAGTATTGATCGCGCCCATGAGGACGGCAGTATCACCAAAAACCCGTACATTCGTATCGCCCACGGTCGCTCCCGCAAAACCGCCGGGACCGCTGCGTTCTGGAACGATGTCTCTTTTGTTAAGCACCTGACCCTCGAAGCTGCTGCCTATGAAATCGTCGGAGATGATCCGACGCAACGAAGCGACGTCGCCTGCCGCGTCCGCCGCAAGCCAATCGCGCTCCAATTGCGTCACTTGGTCCTCGGGCTTGCTGTTCGATGCAGCGCCCTGACCTCGAGCAAAACTCAAGGTCGCGGCAAGGCAGGCGATTAGAACAAACAAAAGCATAGTTCGTATGGAAGACATAAGTTCCCTCCGGAGTTTGTTTTCTAAATGGACTCCAGACGGGTCCCAAAAGTTCCAAACCGTAGTGCTCAAGCTTCGCTTCCCATGAGACCTGATAAACTCCCACGTGATGGAACGACCCAACTTTCCAGCCATTCCCCGATCCCTTCTGTGGATGGTGTTGCTGTCGTTTCTTCTGCAGGTGGCCGCGATTGGAGTCTTTCGCCAATACCATACCCGCCCGGGAGAAGATAACTTCGGCTTCGGCTTTGAGATGGGCCGCATCGGCCGCTCCATCGCCCTGGGCCAGGGCTTCAGCAATCCTTACGGAGGGAACACCGGCCCCAGCGCCTGGGAGCCTCCGCTGTATCCCTGTCTGATTGGGGGAGTCTTCAAGATCTTCGGTATCTACACGCACACTGCGGCCTGGGTTCTGCTTTCGATCAATAGCCTCTTCGCCGCTCTCACCACCATTCCTGTTTTTCTGATTGCGCAACGATGCTTCTCCCCCCGCGTCGCAATCTGGTCGGCGCGGGCATGGGCCTTCAATCCCTACGTCTGGTATTGGTCCGTTCATTGGATTTGGGACACAACATTTACTCCGCTCATGCTGGCGTTGATATTTCTCGTATCGCTGAAGATGGCTTCACCGGAAACAGAGCAATGGCAAGGTTGGAGAGGATGGGCGATCTTCGGCGTACTGTGGGGTGTGGGAGCGTTGGCGAACCCCGCGATGTTGTCCTTTCTGCCGTTCTGCGGCCTGTGGATATGGAGGCAAAGATACCGGCGCGGCTTGCAGTCATTCGGGGGCGTCGTGCTCTCCTCCGTCGTATTCTTTCTGATCCTTTCGCCGTGGCTGGTGCGAAACTACGAAGTCTTCGGCCGCTTCGTTTTTATTCGCGATGATTTCGGACTTCAGTTCCGTCTCGGCAACAACAAGCTAGCCGACGGCATGTTGATCGCCACTCTCCAACCCAATCTCAATAAACTGGAATTCGAGAAGTTTCAGCGCATGGGGGAAATCGCCTATGAGGCCGATTGTAGGCGGCTGGCGTTTGACTGGATCCGCGCCAACCCGAGCCGATTCGCTCTCATCAGCATGAAGCGGTTTTTCTACTACTGGAACGGCGTGCCCCGGCCTACCGACAGCGTGTCCGCTTGGGATTTTCGCAGTTCCCTGTTCCTGGCATCATCAGCGCTGGCAATCTGGGGGTTGGGCCGAGCGTTGCGGCAAAAGCGGCCCGGGGCCTGGCTTTTCGCCGGGCTCGTAGCGACCTACCCTACCGTTTACTACTTCGTGTTCCCTCACGCCCGCTACCGCCATCCCATCGAGCCCGAGTTGTTTATCCTGGCGGTGTTCTTGCTCTGCGAGGTGCGGAGCCGCAAACTGGTGGCTGATGAGGTAATTGCTGATTGTTGATTGAAGATTGAAGATGAGGATTGAAAAGCAGATCGGTTTTGGTTTGCAATCAGCGATCAACAATCAGAAATTCCCTATGACCATTTCTGTGGCCATCGTGGCGATGGATGAAGAGGCCAACATTGGCCGCACTTTAGCGAGCGTGGGCTGGGCCGATGAGATCGTGCTCGTCGATTCTGGCTCGAAGGATCGCACCTGCGAGATCGCGCGGGAACATGGAGCCCGTGTCATTGTTGAACCGTGGCGCGGCTACGTGGCGCAGAAGCAGTACGCGATCGATCTCTGCACGAAGGATTGGGTACTGCTGCTTGACGCCGATGAAGAAGTGAGTCCGGGACTGGCCCAAGAGATTCGCGTTGCCACCGCCAGCCCGAATGCTGCGCGCGGTTACACGCTGCCTCGCAAGAATCTGTTTCTCGGCCGCTGGATTCGTCATGGCGGTTTTTACCCCGATCCCAAGCTGCGATTGTTTAGGCGAGGCCAGGGATTCGTCACCGGTCACGACCCGCACGACCGCTGCGAACTGAAGCCGGACGTGCCTCAGCAGACGCCGCAGTTCAAGAATGCGCTCATCCACTACACCTACCCCACCTTGAATCTCTACCTCGGCCACATGAACCGTTATTCATCGCTAGGAGCGCAGTTGGCCATCGCCAAGGGCCACCGCAGCTTCAGGTTTGTCAACATCGTTCTGCGCCCGCTGGCGACGTTCGTCCACAACTATTTCATCCGGCTCGGATTCCTCGACGGCCGCGAAGGCTTGCTGCTGCACCTCTACCACGCGGGGTACGTTTCGTGGAAGTACGCCAAGGCTTGGGAACTGGGACGCCCGAACGCTCCGGGCACATGAGTATTTCTTCAAAAGCCTCGGCGTTCTCAGCAATCTCTGCGGTGAAGCTCGTTTCCCTGACCGACCGACCGGTCGTTCTGACCGCTTCCATCCGCCTTGCCCGCGGGCGCGCCCTTCCCTATCATCACAACAGAACACTGGGGTCACGATGCCGGAGAAGAAGCCATCCAAGCCGCAAGTTGCCGACAGTCCTGTCGCCGACGTTTTTGAAAACCGACATCCTTCCGCTGCCGAGAAGCGGTGGGCGGAGAAGACGCTGGCGCCGACACTCGAAAAAAATCCCGAGCGGCCGATTGGCGCGCCTACAGGCGTGAATCTCGACGAGCACGGCCACGCCCGTTTCACGACGATTTCCGGTGTCCCCGTACGCCGCCTCTACACCCCCGCCGATCTTCCAGAGGACTGGAGCGAGGAAAAGTATCTGGGATACCCCGGCGTGCCTCCCTTCACCCGCGGCATTCATGCTACCGGATATCGCGGCAAGCTCTACACCATGCGCCAGTTTTCCGGCTTCGCCTCGCCCGAGGAAACCAACCAGCGCTACAAATATTTGCTCGAGCATGGCGGCGGCGGACTCTCCGTGGCATTCGATCTCCCAACTCTGATGGGCTACGACTCCGATCATCCCGCGAGCGAAGGCGAGGTAGGCAAGTGCGGCGTGGCCATCGACTCCCTCGAAGACATCGAAATTCTCTTCGGCGGCATCGACCTGGAAAAGACGACAGTGTCGATGACGATTAATTCGCCTGCCTCGGTGCTCTGGGCAATGTATTTGGTGGTCGCCGAGAAACAGGGTGCGGACTGGAAAAAGATTTCCGGCACTATCCAGAACGACATTCTCAAGGAATACATCGCGCAGAAGGAATATATCTATCCGCCCGCGCCGTCGATGCGTCTGGTGATCGACACCTTCGAGTTCGGAGCCAAGTTCACCCCGCGCTTCAACACCATTTCCATCAGCGGGTACCACATTCGCGAGGCAGGTTCGACGGCACTTCAGGAGCTGGCATTCACTCTCTACGACGGCGTCGAGTACGTGGAGTGGGCGCGGCGCCGCGGGCTCGATGTGGACGATTTCGGTCCGCGGCTCAGCTTCTTCTTCAACGCGCACAATGACTTTTTCGAGGAGATCGCCAAGTACCGCGCGGCCCGCAAGATTTGGGGAAAGGTCATGCAGGAGCGCTTCGGAGCCAGGAGTCAGCGGACCTGGCTGATGCGCTTTCACACGCAGACTGCGGGGGTCTCCCTGCCTGCGCAGCAGCCCATGAACAACATTGCGCGAGTTGCCCTGCAAGCTTTGGCCGCGGTGCTGGGCGGCACGCAGTCGCTGCACTGCGATTCCTACGACGAAGCCCTCGCGCTGCCCACCGAAGAAGCCGCGCGCATCGCACTGCGCACGCAGCAAATCATCGCCTATGAATCCGGAGTCACGCAGACGGTCGATCCACTGGGTGGATCGTATTTCCTGGAAGCCTTGACCCTTCAAATGGAAAAGGGCGCATTCGACTATTTCAGCAAGCTCGATGCAATGGGCGGCATGGTGAAAGCCATCGAGCGCGGCTATCCACAGAAGGAGATCGCTGAGGCTTCCTACCAGTTCCAGCGTGCCGCCGAGGCCAAAGAAAAAATCGTCGTGGGCGTCAACGAGTTCGTGATCGCGGAAGAGCCGCCACACATTCTCTACATCGACGAAAGCGTCGCCAGACAGCAATCAGCCAAGCTGAAAGCGCTGCGGGCGCGGCGCTCGAGTGACGAGGTGCGGCGCGCGCTCGACGCGCTAAAGAAAGCTGCAAGCCAGGAACCCAAAGCGGGTAAGAATGGAAACATCTCCCCGGCAAACACGATGCCTTTCCTGGTGGACGCCGTACGGGCGTACGCAACGGTGGGCGAAATTTGCGAGGCGCTGCGCCAGGTTTTTGGGACGTACACGGAAGTCAGCATCACGTAGCAAGGCTCCGGGCTCGCAGACCAGAATGGGAAACGGATGCGAGTTTTCGTCGTGCTCAATGAAAGTAGTACGTTCTGTTGGGCTATGATTGAGGTCGCGATTTGCGACCTCAAATGAACAAACCTATCAAGGCAACTCTGCTCAAAATGCCGAGACGGCGTGGGCCGTTCGTCTCCTCCGTTGAATCACGCATCTTATTTCTCCGCCACCAGAGGGTCATTCTCGACGCTGAGATTGCTCTCCTCTACGGCGTGCCGGTAAAGCGACTCAATGAGCAAGTGAAACGTAATCAGGAACGCTTCCCTTCTGACTTCATGTTCCGCCTAACTGAAAAGGAGCCCTTCAACGAGCACGGAGCCATCATGGCCGCGACTGTGCTGAATTCAAAGCGCGCCGTTCAGATGAGCGTTTTTGTGGTGCGCGCCTTCGTACGTTTGCGCGAAATGCTGGCCACGAACCGGCATCTCGCCGGCAAGATCTACGAGTTGGAGAACCGTTTGGACAGCAACGATTCCGTGATCGTCGAATTAATCCAGGCCATCAAGCAGTTGATAACTCCCAAAAAGCGGCCGCGTGTCCGCATAGGATTGCAGCTTCCGGCGGGCAAAGCTAAGGCGCGACTGACTCGTCCCGCCTGACAGGCCGGGGCCACTGCCCAGTCCCCAACTAGCGCCTTGTTTTGCTCTTCCTCGCTTGCTTCGTATTCTATTCGCCCTAAAGAACAATTTTGTGATAAATAAAAGATTGAGTCATGCGCAGAGCGATCATTCATCTTAAGAAGTCCGACCCCATCATGCGGGCAATTATCGAGCGCATTGGGCCGTGCCGCATGCAGTTTGGGCCGCCAGAATTTCACAGCCTGGCCGAGGCGATCGTCTACCAGCAACTGAACGGCAAAGCCGCGGAAACGATTTTCAGGCGCATCGCCGCGCTGACCGGCGAGCCGCTCACGCCCGAGGGCATCCTCAAGCTGAGCGATGAACAGATGCGCGGCGCGGGACTGTCAAAACAAAAGTCGGCGTATTTGAAGGATCTCGCCGCAAAAACCGCGGGCGGCCTGCTTGATTTCTCGCGACTGGCAGAGTTGCCGGATGCAGAGGTCATTGAGCATCTGATCCAGGTAAAGGGCATCGGAGTGTGGACAGCGCAGATGTTCCTGATGTTCACGTTGAAGCGCGAGAACGTGCTGCCCACAGGCGATTTCGGCGTTCGCATGGCGATGTACAAGCACTATCTCGATGTACAGCGGGCGAAGGCAGCGAAGAAATCTGCGCCGGCAAAGCAAGGCCGCAAGAAAGTCAGGTTGCCGACCCCAGAGCAGATGGAGAAAATCGCAAAGTGCTGGGAGCCATACCGCAGCGTGGCTTGCTGGTATTTGTGGAAGAGCCTGGACACAAAGACTCTGTAGGATGAAAGAAACGCAGCCTCGGTGCGCTCCCGTCGCGTGTGTGGTTAAATGAAAGGCGATGGCTGATCTCAAGATTCGCGTGCTGGTGGCCAAGCCGGGCCTCGACGGGCACGACCGCGGGGCCAAGGTGATTGCGCGCGCGTTGCGCGATGCCGGCATGGAAGTGATTTACACGGGGCTGCGTCAAACTCCGGAGATGATTGTCAGCGCCGCGTTGCAGGAAGACGTGCAGGTGATTGGGCTGTCGATTCTTTCCGGGGCACACAACGCCATCGTTCCGCGCGTGATGGACCTGCTCCAGAACAAAATGGACGATGTTCTGGTATTGGTGGGCGGAATTATTCCGGATCAGGATATCGATGCCCTCAAGAAACTCGGCGTGGCTGCGATTTTCCAGCCGGGCACAGCCATGGACGACATCGTGAAATTCATCCGCGCGAATGTGAAGAGCGCGGGCGTAGCGATTTGACCGTCGCGCGGACCGTCAGCACGTTCTCTCCGCATGCCCACTCCAAATCTAACCAGTATCCGGCAACAACTTGAGCGGACGGTTGGTCCTGCGCCGTGGTACTGGAAGACGTTTCCGGCGCTCCGGTCTGTGTCCGGTCAGCGTT
>Ga0070717_10004498_pt1 | contig 10075 bp, 8 predicted proteins | sample LARL113metaG_FD_71366 | JGI IMG/M metagenome (GOLD analysis project Ga0070717, IMG submission 71366) | Corn, switchgrass and miscanthus rhizosphere microbial communities from Kellogg Biological Station, Michigan, USA - LAR L11-3 metaG | ecosystem: Host-associated > Plants > Roots > Rhizosphere ... | reverse complement strand
TGCCGCTGGCCGCCCGACAGGTTGGAGAAGCGGTCGTGACGCTTGGCCTCCAGACCGAGGAGCCGGAGCAGTCGCGCGGGGTCGGCGGGATCGGGATAGAAGGAGGCAAACAGCGCCAGAGCCTCTCCCACGCGCAGCTTGTCAGGCAGTTCCGAGGCCTGCAGCTGGATACCGACGCGGCGGCGCAGCGCCTGGCGGTGGGTGAGTGCGTCGAGGCCGAGCACGCTGATCGTGCCGGCGTCGGGCCGGCGGAGCCCGCCGATGGCCTCCACCGTCGTCGTCTTGCCGGCGCCATTCGGTCCCAGGATTCCGAAGATCTCGCCCCGGTTGATCGAGAGCGAGACATCGTCCACGGCGAGCGTATGGCCGTAGCGCACGCGCAGATGGTCAACGGACACGACCACATCGGTGGTGGTCTGCGTCCGGGTCTTCTCGAGTGTTGGTGTCATGCGCACAGCGTCGCAATCTGGCGCCGGCGCCACATCGGCTGGGCGGTTGCAATTGCCTCCCGGCGAGGGTGATCTTGCCATCAACCGATCGGTTGATGCCCGGACCGGGCGGGTGCCGCAGCGATGCGGTCCAGAACAGCCGCGATCACGCCAGACGTGGCGTCGGCGACTGCTGCAGGTACGTCCAGCCATGAGCCGCCAGTTCCCGGCTCGTAGTCCTCCGGGGGCTGCGGCGCCGGACTGCGCGGCTCGGTCTGGTCATGGGCCTCACACTGTAGGTCGAGACCCGTACAGCGAGATGGAGGAGGGACGATGGGAGCGATCCACGTGCACGAGTTCATGACTCTCGACGGGGTGATCGACGCACCGACGTGGACGGCCGAGTTCGGCTTTGATCCGCGGATGGGCGAGGCGATCGGCGCGGTGGTCGCGCGCTCCCGGGGGATCCTCCTGGGTCGGACGACGTATGAGATGTTCGAGCCGGCGTGGTCCACGCGAACCGTCGAGGACGACCCGGGCGCGCCGTTCTTCAACGACACCACCAAGTACGTCGTCTCGGGGACTCTGACCGAGCCGACGTGGCGCAACTCGAAGGTGATCGGGCCCTACGACGCCGGCACGATCTCCGCGCTCAAGGGCGAGGTTGACGGCGATCTGTACGTCAGCGGCAGCGTGACCCTGGTGCGCGCGATGCTCGAGGACGGGCTTGTGGACGGGCTCCATCTCTTCACCTATCCGCTCACGCGGGGCGCGGGCCCCCGGCTGTTCCCGGAGACCGCCGGCGCCCGCAGCTTCGAGCTCGTGGCGTGCGAGTCCTATGACAACGGGGTCGTGTACCTCGCCTATCGCTGAGGGTGAACGATGAGAAACGCCGCTCGCCCTGGTCTATAGGGCATGGACGGTCTTAGGATTGCCCCGATGGCCGTCGTGTGCGTCCGGGGACCGTTGCGCAAGCTCGCGGCGGGCCGCGCCGAGCATGACCTCGTCGGCGCCACCGTGGTCGAGCTGCTGCGGGCGCTCGAAGCCCGCCACCCGGAGATGGGCGGCTGGATCCTCGATGAGCGCGGCGCGATCCGCCGCCACATCAACGTGTACGTCAACGGCGAGCGCGGCGCGGAGGCCACGGCGGTGGGGCCCGGGGACCGCGTCGAGGTGCTGCCGGCGATAACAGGAGGCTGAGACGTGACCGAACTCGTGGTGGGCACGAAGAAGGGCCTGTTCCTGCTCGAGGGCGAGCCGGAGGCGGGCTTTGAGATCACGACGCGCGCGTTTGCGGGGGAGCCCGTGGATTTCGCAACTCGCGATCCGCGGACGCGGCGCCTGCTGGCCACGGTGACCTCGCCGTTCTACGGGCCCAAGATCTTCTACACGGACACCGACCCCGACGGTGAGTGGGAGCAGGCCGACGGCGTCAGCCTCCCCGGGGGCGGTGACCAGGCACTCGAGCGGATCTGGGTCATCGCCAGGGGCGAGGCCGACGGGGTGCTCTACGCCGGAGGGGATCCCGGGGTCCTCTATGCCAGCCGCGACGGCGGCGCCAGCTGGGAGCTCAACGCGGGTCTCTGGGATCAGCCGACGCGTTCGCAGTGGCAGCCCGGCGGCGGCGGGTTGTGCCTGCATTCGATCTGCCCGTGGCCGGGCGAGCCCGAGAAGATGGCCGTGGCGGTGTCCGCCGCCGGGATGTGGCTCACCGACGATGGCGGACAGAGCTGGCGGCGGGGCAACGTGGGGCTGAACCCGCGGTATCTCCCCGAGGAGGCACTCAAGGACGAAAACGCGGGTCGCTGTGTGCATCACGTGGAGCGTGCTCCTCGGCGACCGGAGCGGATGTTCATGCAGTTCCATGGGGGCGTCTACCGGTCTGACGATGCCGGCGAGAGCTGGACCGACATCGGTGGCGGCGGGCTTCCATCTGACTTCGGCTTCCCGCTCATGGTGGATCCCGCCGACCCGGACAGCGCCTATGTGATCCCGCTCGTAGCCGACATGGACCGCGTCACGCCTGACGGGCGTGTCCGCGTCTATGAGACGCGCGATGGGGGCTCCAGCTGGGCGCCCCGCGGCGACGGCCTCCCCGCTGACCACGCCTACCTGACCGTGCTGCGCCAGGCGTTCAGCCGCGCCGGGGAGGGGGAGCAGCTCGAGCTGTACTTCGGCGCCACCTCCGGCGACGTGTTCGCCTCCGGCGACGCCGGAGCCACCTGGTCCATCGCGGCGACGCGGCTGCCGCCGGTGTTCTCGGTCGTGGCGAGCTAGCCCACGCTTGATGAAGGACCGCCGCCGGAAGGTCGAGCGCACAAACGCGGAGTCCGCGATCGGACGCGTCCGGTCACTACGCCGGGACGGCCGGCTCGTGGTCATCGACGGCGGTATGGGCTCAGAGCTCGAGGCCCGGGGCGCGACGATGGACCACGACGCCTGGAGCGGGCTGGTCAACCTCAACGACCCCGCGCTCGTGCGCCGGGTGCATGAGGACTACGTCCGCGTCGGCGCCGACGTCCTCATCACCAACACGTTCATGGCGGGCACCGGCCCCATGGCGCGGGCCGGGTTCGGTGCGCGGTTCGGAGAGGCCAACCGCAACGCGGTGACGGCGGCCCGCGACGCGGCCGCGCAGTCAGACCGGGCGGTCCTCATCGCGGGAAGCGTCTCGGTCACCGAGCTCGGCGCGCCCGAGGTGGGCGGGGCCAGCGGGGCGCAGCAGCGCGGCCGCCTGCGCGACGGGTATGTGCGCCAGGTCGACCTGCTGGCCGGCGAGGGGGTCGACCTGATCGCGCTGGAGATGGTGGACCGCGCTCTCCGAGCTCAGCCGCTGACGCCCTCGAGAGGGCCGCAGCGGACGCACCGCGCCGTCCATCCCGTCGGCAGCACCTGGACGGCGAGCTTGCGGCCGCAGGCAGCGCAGAAGCGGGGCGGGTCGGTGGCGGCACGCCGCCGGCGGCAGCGGTCATGATCGCCCTCGGCGAGCGGCCGGCCGCAGCCGTCGCAGAAGGTCGCGGTCGCGCCTGCCATCGTCATATGGTCTCGGCCAGCGCCTTGATCGGCATCGACAGCTCGCCGAGCAGGTCGAGATCCTCGCGCGGATCCCGGCCGAGCGTGGTCAGGTAGTTGCCGACGATCATCGCGTTGATGCCGCCGAGCACCCCGGCGCGCGTGCCGATGTCGCCCAGGGTGAGCTCGCGCCCGCCGGCGAAGCGCAGGATGGTCTGCGGCAGCGCTAACCGAAACGCCGCCACCGTTCGGAGGGCGTCCTGGGCCTCGATCGGCGACAGCTCGCCGAATGGCGTGCCGGGGCGCGGGTCCAGGAAGTTGAGCGGCACCTCGTCGGGCTCGAGCATCGCCAGCTGAACGGCGAATTCGGCGCGCTGCGCGAGCGTCTCGCCCATCCCGACGATGCCGCCGCAGCACACCTCCATGCCCAGCTCGCGGACCAGCTGTAGGGTCTCGAAGCGCTCCTCCCAGGTGTGCGTGGTCACCACCTCGGTGAAGTGCGAGCGCGCGGTCTCGAGGTTGTGGTTGTAGCGGTGGACGCCCAACTGGGCCAGCTCCTCGCCTTGGGCGCGCGTCAGGATCCCCAGCGAGCACGCGATGTTGATGGGGACCTCGGCCTGGATAGCGGCGACCGCGGCGCGTACCTGGTCCAGCAGGCGCTCGTCCGGCCCGCGCACCGCGGCCACCAGGCAGAACTCCGTGGCGCCGGTGGCCGCCGTCTCCCGCGCGGCCTGCACCAGCGCCGGGATGTCGAGCCGCACGGCCCGCACCGGGGTCTCGAACCGGCCGGATTGCGAGCAGAAATGGCAGTCCTCCGGGCAGCCCCCGGTCTTGATGGAGACGATCCCCTCGACCTCCACGGCGGGGCCGCACCAACGCATGCGGACCTCGTGGGCGAGGGCGAGGGCATCGTCGACACGCTCGTCAGGCAACCGCAGCACCTCCAGCACCCGCGGCTCGTCCAGGCCGACGCCGCGCTCCAGTACCTGCTCGCGCGCCACGGCGAGGATGTCCGGTGGTGTCATGCGAGTATCTCCTTGGTGATAGGCCGAGCTTTCCAGACGACGGGACGTAAAGCTCTCAGATCGACCGACGCGACGCGGTCTCGTCGGGCGCGCGCATGACGCTCGACGGCCACGCGCTGCTGTTCGACCTGGACGGCTGCCTGGTGGATTCACTGCCCAGCATCGCGCGATGCTGGGGCGAGACGCTCGCTGCCGTCGGGCGTCCGGCGCCGTCGCTCGCCGACGTCCGCCCCTACGTCGGCCCACCGGCGGATCAGATCGCCCGCGCGCTGGCGCCAGACAGGTCGGAGTCCGAGATCGCGCAACTGGTGGCGGCGTATCGCCGGTGCACGACCGTGGCCGAGGATGTCGCCGCGTTTCCCGGGATCCCCGAGCTGCTGGCGGCGCTATCTGACCGCGGCGTCCCCCTCGCGGTGGCGACGTCGAAGTCCATCGAGGTGGTGGAGCCGCTGCTCGAGCGCCTGGGGCTGGCGCGGTGGTTCGCCGTGGTCGAGGGCACCGGCCGTGACGAGTTGGGCACTGACAAGGCCACGATCGTCGCCCGGGCGCTCTCACGGCTCGCGCCGACCCAGGCGTTCGCGCACGTCGGCGATCGCGAGCACGACGTCATCGGAGCCCACGCCCACGGGCTCACCGCGATCGGCGTCCTCTGGGGCTACGGGTCCGCTGGCGAGCTCACCGCCGCCGGCGTCGACATGCTCGTGACGACGCCCGCCGAGCTCGAGACGGCCCTGATCGGAGGCGCGCTCGAACGGCGCTGACCGGACTCAACGGCCGCGCTCGAGGCGCGCCCACTCGGCTGGGGGCTCGCTCCCGCGTAGGTGGGCGAGCAGCGGGCTTTCAGCCAGGCCCGGCGGCAGGGCGCCGGTGTGGACGATCGCCAGCGCCCGCGTGGACCGCGTCAGGGCGGTGTAGAGGGCGCCGGGGCCTCCGCTCAGCGGCTGGGCAACGATGGCGGGCGGGTCGAGCACGACCACGGCGTCGAACTCCAGTCCCTTGACGACGCGCAGGTCGAGAAGGTTGATGCCCGCTGACAACGGCCCATCGGTGCCGTCGGCGAACGGGACGCCCGCCAGCGCGGTCCGGACCTGCGACATCCACTCGTCGGGAGTGACGACGGCCACGCTGCCGGCGCGCGCCTCCATGGCCCGGGCCAGTCCGACGGCGGCGACGCCCAGCGACTCCCGGTTCGTCCGGACCGCGACGGGCGGCCACGGCGCCCGGCGGACCCCCTCGGGCACGTGGGCCTCGATGCGCGGGACGGTCGCGGCGAGCTGCAGGAAGTCGCTGGGGACCCGGTAGCTGATCTCGAGCTCACGGGTCGCGAAATCGCTCACGCCGGCGTCGCGCAGCACACTGTCCCAGCTCGAGAGCCCGGCCTCGGTGGTGCGCTGTGCGATGTCCCCCAGGACCGTCAGCGACTGGCGGCGCGCGCGACGGACCACCATCCGCAGTTCCATCGGCGTCAGGTTCTGCGCCTCGTCGATCACGACGTGCCCGAACGTCCGCAGTTCGGGCTCGATGAGCCAGCGAGCCTCATCCAGCAGCGCGACGTCGGTCGCGCTCATGTCGATCGGCCGCGACGGAGGCGACGCGCCGAGGAGGATCCCCAGCTCGCCGGCGTTGAGCAGGTCGCCGCCGGCCTGCTCCAGGCGTCGGCGGTTCTTGAACAGCGACTGCACGAGTTGCTCGGGGGAGACCCGCGGCCACACGCGGTTGCACAGGCGTTGGTAGGCCTGCGCCTTGCGCACCACGGTGACGACCTCGGCGACGGATGCCAGCACCGGTCGCCTGGACTGCTCGGCGGCGCGTCCGGCCACCAGCTCGGCGAACCGGGTCCGAAAGCGGCTGCGGGCCGCCTGGAAGCTGCGCTCCGTGGCCCGGGCCGATCGCACCAGTTCGGCGATCTCGCCGCTGGTCACCTCCACCTCGATGCGCTCCACGCCGATGACGAAGCGCTCCTCGGCGGGCATGCGAAGGCGCGACCACAGCAGCCGCTTGAGGAGGACGGCCATCCGGCCGGTGCCCTTGACCGCGGCCAGCTCCGGAGGCTCGTAGACCTCTCGGTGGCGCTGGGAGACGAGCGCGTCGATGTCGCGCTGCTCGACGGTGCCCTCGCCCAGGGCCGGGAGCACCTGACCGATGTAACGGATGAACGTCCGGTTCGGCCCGACCACGAGCACGCCCGCGTTGCGTAGGCTCGGGTTGGCGTAGATCAGCCACGCCGCGCGGTGCAGTCCGACCGCGGTCTTGCCAGTTCCGGGGCCACCCTGGACCACGAGCACGGGCAGCGGCGCCTCGGTGATCGTCCCGTACTGTTCGGGCGTGATCGTCGCGATGATCTGACGCATCTCGCCCAGCCGTTGGCGGGTGATGTCGGCGATGATCGCGTCGGTGAGGTGATCCTCGCCCCCGACGGCGAAGCCCTCGTCCACGAACCCCAAAAGGCGGGCGTCCTCGATGTCGAGCCGGCGGCGCAGCGTGATCCCGCGGGGCTCGTGAGGGGTCGCCGCGTAGAACGGCTCGGCGGCAGGGGCGCGCCAGTTGATCGCCAGCAGCCGGTTACGCGGGTCGACCACGAGGTGACGGCCGATGTATGTCGGGCCGCCCTTGATCCGGTCGATGCGCCCGAAGTACAGCGGGCCGCTGGCCTCGGTGTAGACGCGGATGCGCTCGCGGCGGAGCTGATCCAGGGCTTCGTTGGCGAATTCGTCGATGCCGCTCGTCGCGCTGCGCGACTTCAGCTCGGCCACCGCCCGGTCAAATGCCTTGACCGTGCGCGCCAAGTGCTCGCGCTCCTCTTGGAGCGCCTCCTCCACATCGCTCACGTCTGACGACTGTAGCCGTCCGGGGGTCCGCTCAGGACGTGCCGAGCGGCGCGCAATCGGGCTTGGCGAGGTTGCGCAGGATGACGGGCGCGCGGCCGGGCTGGATGGCGGTCACCGACCATCCGGTGCAGGGGTTGATCACGGCCGGGAAGCTGATCATGAATGCGCCAGAGCCGTTGGTGAGCGGGCGGCGCGAGACGGTGCCATCCGCCACCAGCAGCACAGTGACGCGACGGTGGGCCCGGAAGCCATGTCCGGACACGGTCACAGGACTTCGCTTGATCAGCGCCAGGCGGGCGATGGGCGTGGCGCCGGCGGAGTTGTTGACAACGAGCGCTCCGGCGATGAGGAGCGCCGGCAACGCCACCAGCAGCACGGCTCGACGGGGGGACAGCGCCTGTGGCATGTGCATCTACATCACCTCTCTCCCGTGAGACAGTAGCGCGGCGGTCAGATCCGGAGCCAGTAACGCGGCGGTCAGATCCGGAGCGCGGGAGGCTGGGCCACCGCGGGCGGCTCGGCGGGGAGGGGCAGCAGGAGCGGCACGCCGTGGTAGGGCTCCAGCTCGAGACTGAAGCTGTTGAGGTCGTCGACCACGGCGATCTGTTGGGCGCGAAACATATCGATGACCTTGGCCGACGGCGGCAGGTGCTCGGAGCGCACGGTGCCGACCACGCGCTCGGGACCGAAGTTGAGCACGGTCACCTCGAGGTTGGCGTTCTCGAGGCGATGCACCATGACCAGCAACGAGCGGTTGGACACCTCGGGGATGTCGACCTGCGTGGCCGTGGGGATGCCGTAGCGGCGGCGGATCCGGATGATGCGCCGCAGCCGGCGCGCGAAGGACGAGCGGTCCTCGAGCTGGTCGGTCAGCGTGCCGTACAGGCTGCGGGCCCGCGGCAGGCCGCCCTCCGAGTGCTGTGCCCTGGGGTTGGCCCCCATCAGGTCATGAGCGCCGCGGTTGATCCAGCGCGTGTCGCCCTCGGCGATGAGATCGGCGACCTGGTCAGGGGCGATCGTCAGCATGCCCACCAGGTCCCATCCCGACAGTGCGAACACGCCCGGCTGGAACGCGTTGTACATGGCCAGCAGCAGGTGGATGCGCTTGACCCGCTCGACGTCGTCGTCCGACATCGCGTCAGCGTCAGGGAGGCCGAGGATGGCGCTGATCGCCGAGGCGGTGGTGCAGGCGATGCCGTTGGTGGTGAACGGGCGGTTGTATGACGTGTTCGGCCCCGTGAGCGCGGCGGTGAGGTCACCGCGGACGCGGATCGCCAGATCGCCGCCGGCGATCTGCTCGCCGGCGTAGGTGAATACGTCATCGCGGTGGCGAGTAGCGAAATGGACGAGCTCGTGCGTGAGTTCGTCATGGTTCTGCAGAGCGTGCACCAGGGAGGCGGGCTGGATGCCGAGTGCGAGTGCCTGGTTCATCGTGAGCCTCAGGAACTCGGTGTCCCCCGTGGCCAGCGCGTGGTGGTAGGCCGGTCGGTTGACGAAGTCATAGGAGAGGTCAGCGCCCGAATCGCCCATCGTCTTGATGTCGTCCATCGTCAGGTTGAGCTCCTGGAAGGAGAAGCCGCCCATCTTGCGGATCATGCTGGCGATCAGCTGGTTGGCCGCCTCCGACAGCGGGTGGCCCTCGGACCATGCCGGGCGGTCCTCCGTGCTCTTCTCAACGCCCAGGAAGCCGTTGGCGTCAAGGCGCAGCGCGCCCGAACCGAGATCGGCCAGCGAGTGCAGCGCGTCGCCGATGACCAGCCGCATCCCGGCAAACGACGGGTCGAGCCAGTTGATCGAGGGCTGGCCGGCCTTGAAGTAGTGCAGGTAGACCCAGCGCCGCTCGACCCCGTCGACGCCCTTGACCACCCGGGTCGCGCTCCAGTTGGTCTCCTTGACCCCAGGCTCGTAGAAGATGACGCGCTGGAGCTTGCCGATGATGTAGCCGGCGGCCTGGAGTTTGGCCTCGGCCTCGACGTCGAGGTTGACGCCGTCCCGGCCCTCGGGGACGTCGGGCAGCATGTGCCAGTCCTGCGGATCGATGGACACCATGTGGTAGATGCCGGGGTAGTCCAGGTACCCCATCTCGGCCAGGCGGAAGTCTGCGCCCTTGCCGGTGTGGCCGGGAACGATGTCGTCGATCACGGTGCCGTCGTGTTCGGCGGCTACTGCGCACAGCTGCCGGAACTGGTCCTCGGTCCCGAACGCGGGGTCCACCTGCATGCTGATGCGGTCGAAGTGCCCGTCGACCGATCCCGTCGGGCTCCACCCGTTGATGCCTCCCGCCAGCTTCACCGGCCCGGTGTGGACGGCGTCGATGCCGATCTCCCGAAACGCCCGCCACAGCTCCGGGTCGGCCAGCCCCGACAGGAACGAGTCACCGCTGCGGGTGATGAAGGACAGCGGATAGGCGGTGAACCACACCGCGGCCCGTTCCACCGCGGCTCGTGGGTCCGGGTCGGCGAATGGGTTCTGCCACATGCTGCCCTGGCCCGACAGCTGCGTGGCCAGCGCTTGGGCGTCGTGCAGCATAGACTGCTCGACCAGCCACTTCACGTGGGACTCGTTGGTCCCGTCGGTGGCGCCCGACAAGCCGGAGCGGATGACGTCGCGCAACACCCGCCGCGCAGAGGGACGCAGGCGCCGTGGCCGCGCCGGATAGAGATGCTCGTCATAGGTGATCTCGCTGATGAGACGGTGCTCCTCGGTCGGCGGCCCGAACTGGTCGCCGATGGCCGAGCTGCTGCGATCTCCGATCTCACTCATGGCGTGCTGCCTACCCTTC
>Ga0070717_10004497_pt1 | contig 10075 bp, 7 predicted proteins | sample LARL113metaG_FD_71366 | JGI IMG/M metagenome (GOLD analysis project Ga0070717, IMG submission 71366) | Corn, switchgrass and miscanthus rhizosphere microbial communities from Kellogg Biological Station, Michigan, USA - LAR L11-3 metaG | ecosystem: Host-associated > Plants > Roots > Rhizosphere ... | reverse complement strand
CCCAAGAGCGGCAAGGGCCGCACCGTGGCGTTGTCGGCAACTATGGTCGACGAACTGCGGGCGCACCGCCTCCATCGCGCGCAGGAACTCCTAAAGCTTGGTGTTCGTCTATCGGACGATGACCTGGTCATTGCCCACGCGGACGGATCCTTGGTCACCCCCATCTACATTTCCCAGCTATGGGCGCGGAAGATTGCCACGACACGACTTCCCCGCCTCCGGTTTCACGACCTTCGGCACGCCCATGCCACGCATCTGCTTGCCAACGGCGTCCACCCCAAGGTAGCGAGCGAGCGGCTGGGACACAGCAAGGTCGGCATTACGCTCGACCTCTACAGCCACGTCATCCCGGGCATGCAGGAGGACGCAGCGGCGATGGTGGATCGCGCCCTGGCCGCCGCACGCGACAAAGCCCGCAAATAGCTATTCCTTTGGCCTTCCGAGGCCCTTTGCAAAAGCGTTGCGGAGCGGTTCCAGCTTTACCGCACGTGAACGAGCACGGTCTCGATCCCGAATGATTTGGCGGACCGTCTGGCCGCTTCGACCAAACTCGACACCAAGAGCGTCAAAGGAAAGCCCCTCGGCGCGGCTCTCGTCATAGCGGGTACAGATCCTCGCGTTGCGCTCGGGAATGTGCGGGTATCTATCGCTTGCTGTCACGGAATTGCCCCTTGTTGTCAGGGGCAGCATAGCCGATTCGAGTTCCGCTCGGCTGCTACTTGCTCCCGAAAACCGTTCGGTAGCAAAGCGGTAGCAAGTCGGATTTGGCGAACATATCGAGAATCAGATTATACAATCGAATCAAGGGGGTGGGATGGAGGCCACGACCAGAATTGAACTGGTGTAAACGGTTTTGCAGACCGCTGCGTAACCACTCCGCCACGTGGCCCCACCGGGGCGCACTCATATACGCCATCCCGGAGATAGGCAACCAAGCTCCAAATCAGCGCTTGCGGCGGCGGAAATCCCGCTTCTTGGGCTTCGGCGCCAGTTCCGGCATGGCGCGCTGGACCTCGCGATAGCGCGCCAGCATCCGCTCAAAGGCGCCGTTCAGCGTCGCTGCGATCTCGGGCCGCCTCTCCAGGGCGGCGAGCAGCATGGCGGTGGCTTCGATGGTCGAAAGACCATCGCGGCGCGGCTCACGACGCAACTGCCCGTAAGCCGACCGGCGTTTGGGCCCCAGAATCACGCGCTGGCATTTCAGCATCCACGGATTGCGCCACCACAGCGCCTTGGCCTGGCTCCAGGTGCCGTCGAGCAGCACAACGCCTTCGATAGCCTTCAGGATCGCGCGCTGATTGCCCTCCATTTCCCCCTTGCGGTTGATGGCAACGATCTCGCTTTCGGTGTCGAGATCGCCTGCCTTTGCCGAGCCGAGATAAAGCACCGCCCAGCGCGAGGGATCGGCGACCGGCCGTCCCAGCGCCTTGGACAGGCTCGGCCATGACAATCCGATCTTCAACACGGCATTTTCAAAATGCAGCGCGGTCAGCCGCGCGGTGCCGAGCGAGCGGTCCTGCTCCTGCGGATGTTGCAGGATCAGGAGCGATATCCGGCTCTGGATTAGTGTGACGCTGTCACAGATGCATAGCGGCAACGGCTTGCCGCAATGCGGACAATCCGCGATCGCCTCGATCACTTCGGCTGGTTCTGACATCCGCCCGCTATACGCTTTAGGGGGCGCAATTCAACCGCCGCCCCTCCCCGCGCCGCGACCGCCGCGGCGCTGCCGACGCTGGCGGGCCGGCGGGAGCTAGCCGGCGCCCGCGACCGCCTGCCGCAAACCGAAGGGCCGCTGAAACCTGCCTTCGCGGTGCGCCGTATCTCTGCCCGTCAATGGCGGGGGCTTTAGGAATGCGCATCGCGGTCATCGGAACGGGAATTGCCGGCAATGCCGCGGCCTGGACCCTCGCCAAACGCTATCCGGTCACCGTCTATGACCGCGAATTCCGGCCAGGCGGACACAGCCACACCGTCACCATCGACTATGACGGCGAACAGCTCGCGGTCGACACCGGCTTCATCGTCTATAACGAGTTGAACTATCCCGACCTCACGGCGATGTTCGACCACCTTGGCGTCGAGACCGTGGAAAGCCGCATGAGCTTTGCCGTCACTGCGGACGCCGGGCGCTTCGAATGGAAGGGCGGTGGCGACAATTGGCTTGCGACCGCCAGGGGCCTGTTCGCGCAACGTCGTAACCTACTGTCACCTTCCTATCTCTGGATGCTGCGCGATATCCTGACCTTCAATCATGAGAGCACCGCGGATTACGCAGCGGGCAGGCTCGCCGGGCTTTCGCTTGGCGAATATTTTCGCAAGCGCCATTTTGCCCCGCGCCTCTTGACCGACTACCTCGCGCCGATGGGCGCCGCGATCTGGTCGTCGCCGTCGAGCGAAATGCTGGATTTCCCTGCCGAGAACTTCGTCGCCTTCTTTAACAACCATCGCCTGCTGCAATATGACCGTCCGGTCTGGCGCACAGTGAAAGGCGGCAGCGCCCGCTATGTCGGGAAGCTGACGTCGGCATTTCGCGACCGGCTGCGGCTGGGCTGCGCGGTAAGGCGCATCGAGCGGACGCCGCATGGCGTCGTCGTGCACGACAGCCACGGCAGGAGCGAGACTTACGATCATGTGGTCATCGCCTCTCACAGCGATCAGGCGCTCGCGATGCTGTCGGATGCCGACACAAACGAGCGCACCATTCTCGGCGCCATCGGTTACTCGCCGAACTCGGTCTATCTGCACCGCGATGCGAGGTTGATGCCGAGGCGCAAGTCGGCCTGGGCCTCCTGGAATTTCCTGCGCTGGCAGCGCGAGGGTACGGTCGAAAACGACGTCGCCGTAACCTACTGGATGAACAATCTGCAGGGTATCGACGCCGGCAAGCCGCTCTTCGTCAGCCTCAATCCGCCGTTCGAGCCGGCAAGCGAACTCACCTTCGGCAAGTACATCTGCGAACACCCGCAATATAATGCAGCCGCCTTTGCCGCGCAGAAACGCCTTGGCGAGATTCAGGGGCGGCGGCATACCTGGTTCTGCGGCGCCTGGACCGGATATGGCTTCCACGAAGACGGATTGCGGTCGGGACTGGCGGTCGCGGAGGCGCTCGGCGCCGTCGCGCCCTGGCGTGAGCCGCCACCTGAACTGGCACAAGCTGCGGAGTAGCGATGCAGGACCAGCGCACCAAAGACGAGATGCCGGCCGACGCGCCTGAGGCGGTCGCGCTTTATTTTGGCGAGGTGATGCATGCCCGCCTGAAGCCGATCGGCCATCGCTTCAGCTATCGCGTCATGAGCCTCCTGATCGATCTCGACCGCCTCGGCGAGGCCGATCGGCAATCGCGCCTGTTCGGCGTCAATCGCGCGGCGCTCTACAGCTTCCACGAGAAAGATCATGGGATGCGCGACGGCTCAGCCTTGCGCGCCTACGCACAACGCTGCGCGAGCCAGCATGACATCGACCTGACCGGCGGGCGGGTGCTCTTGCTGTGCTATCCGCGGCTGCTCGGCTACACCTTCAATCCGCTGTCAGTCTATTTCTGCCATCGCGCCGACGGTGCGCTCGCGCTCATGATCTACGAAGTCCGCAACACCTTTGGCGACATCCACGCCTATGTGCTGCCGGTCAAGCCCGGAGAGATCAGCGACGCCGGGGTACGGCAGCAGCAGGAAAAACTGTTCTACGTCTCGCCCTTTGTCGAAATGGCGATGCGCTACCATTTCCGCGTCTCGCCTCCGTGCGAGAACGTCAAGCTGCGCATCCTGGAAACCGACCGCGAATCACCCCTGCTCGCCGCGACCTTCCATGGCCGGCGGCGCGCGCTGACCACACCGGCGCTGCTGCGCTCGTTCTTCGCGCTGCCGCTGGTGACGCTGAAGATCGTCGGTGCAATCCACTGGGAAGCGCTGCGACTATGGCTCAAGGGTGTTCGGTTAGTACCGCGATCAAATCCCGCAACTGCGAACGCAGCAAGTCCTGCCGCCAATACCGCCACCAATACCATCTTGGCGAGCGACAAAAGCCGCGCTTATATTGGATCAGGGCTGACCGCCCGAGCAGGGCGCGCTCTGGTCCAGTGAAGGTCGAGGACGATCGACCGTTACGCGGTGCTTGATGGATCTGCCCATGATGGATCTAAGATGGCGGACTTGATTTCGGTAACCCCTGACAACCTCGAGACGGTCCTTGCGGACTTGCCCCGGGTCGTCCGTATGGCGCTCGGATTCGGTTCGCGCCTTAAGCGCGGCACCCTCGACGTCACCCTGCCCGACGGCCGTGCGATTCGCCTCGGCGGGCTCGAACCCGGCCCTTCGGCTGCGATGAAGCTCTATAATTACGGATTTGCGTCGCGCCTTCTCAAGGGCGGCGATATAGGCATCGCGGAAGCCTATCTGAGCGGCGAGTGGGATACGCCGGATCTGACGCAATTCCTCTATCTGTTCTGCGTCAATCACGATCTCATTCAGGCGATGCTCGGCGACAAGCCGCTGATGCGGTTCGTCCAGATGGTCCGGCACTGGTTCAATCGCAACACCAAGCGCCAGGCGCGGCGCAATATCTATGCGCATTACGACATCGGCAACGCCTTTTATTCGGCATGGCTCGATCCGAGCATGACCTATTCCTCAGGCCTCTTCGAGGAAGACACGGCTGACCTGACGGCGGCGCAAAACAACAAATACCGCAGGCTTGCCGAAGCGATCGATCTCAAGCCCGGGCAGAAATTGCTGGAGATTGGATGCGGCTGGGGCGGCTTTGCCGAATATGTCGCAAGGACCTTCGGCGCCAAGGTCGTCGGTCTCACCATCAGCAAAGAGCAACGCGACTTCGCGCAAAAGCGCATCCAGGACGCCGGCCTCAACGAAAAGGTCGAGATCCGGCTCCAGGACTATCGAGACGAGCGCGACCAGTACGACCGGATTGCCTCGATCGAGATGATCGAGGCGGTCGGCGAACAATTCTGGCCGAGATATTTTTCCCAATTGCGTGATCGGCTGTTGCCGGGTGGGCTTGCCGGCATTCAGGCCATCACCATCCAGGACAGCCTATTTCAGACATACCGGCGCGAGGTCGACTTCATCCAGCGCTACGTTTTTCCCGGCGGCATGCTGCCGTCGCCGCAGGTGCTGAAGTCGCTCGGTGAGCGCTTCGGCGTTCCCGTTATTCGCGAGCACATTTTCGGGCAAGATTATGCCAAGACACTTGCGACCTGGCGAAATAACTTCCGCGAGGCTTGGCCGAACCTTACTCCGCTTGGTTTCGACGACCGCTTCCGGCGGCTGTGGGAGTATTACCTCGCTTATTGCGAGGCGGGATTCCTCTCCGGAAATATTGACGTACGGCAGGTCGTGTTCGCGAAATCGGGCTAGATTCGCCGCACTGCAAAAGCCTTTCCCTTTTGGCTCGTGCGCTCTAGGGTCGTCCCCGGTTTGGCAAAAGACCGGCTAAGATTTAACTCACATGACTATTTACAAAGACGTCGTCGAAGCGATCGGCAACACGCCGCTGATCAAGTTGAAGCGCGCCTCGCAAGAAACTGGCTGCACCATTCTCGGCAAGGCCGAGTTCATGAATCCCGGCCAGTCGGTGAAAGACCGCGCCGGCAAATGGATGATCCTGGAGGCTGAGAAGCGTGGCGATCTCAAGCCCGGCGGCCTCGTGGTAGAAGCAACCGCGGGCAATACCGGGATCGGTCTTGCGGTGGTGGCGAGTGCGCGCGGTTACCGGACATTGATTGTGATTCCGGAAACCCAGAGCCAGGAAAAGAAGGACATGCTGCGGCTGTGCGGCGCCGAACTGGTCGAGGTGCCGGCGCTGCCCTATTCGAATCCGAACAGTTACCAGCATGTCGGAAGAAGGCTCGCCGATCAGCTCCGCAAGAGCGAACCGAACGGCGTGCTGTTCGCCGATCAATGGAACAATCTGGACAACGCCAAGGCGCATTACGATTCGACCGGCCCGGAAATCTGGCAGCAGACCGGCGGCAAGGTCGATGGCTTCATCTGCTCGGTCGGCACCGGCGGCACGCTGGCCGGCGTCAGCCGCTACCTGAAGGAAAAGAACAAGAACATCGTCATCGCCTGCGCCGATCCGCCGGGCAATGCGATGTTCGAACTCTTCAAGCACGGCAAGGCCAAGTCGACGCCGGGCGGATCGATCACCGAAGGCATCGGGCTCGGACGGGTCACGCCCGTCATCGAGACCGCGAAGGTCGATGATGCCTATCTCATTCCGGACGAGGAAACCGTGCCGGTGATTTACGATCTGCTCGAGCACGAAGGCCTTTGCCTCGGCGGCTCGACCGGCGTCAATGTCGCCGGCGCGATCCGGCTCGCAAAACAGCTCGGGCCCGGCAAGACCATCGTCACCATCCTCTGCGATTCCGGAAATCGCTATCAGTCAAAGCTGTTCAATCCGCAGTTCATGCGCTCGAAGAACCTGCCGGTGCCGGAATGGCTCGAGAAGCGCAGCAACGTCAGCGTGCCGTTCGAGAAGGTGTGAGACGCGAGTGTCACTCCGGGGCGATGCGAAGCATCGAACCCGGAATCTCGAGATTCCGGATCTGGTCCTTCGGACCATCCCGGAATGACGACGTGCATCACCGCAAGATCTGGCTTAAAAACAGTTTCGTCCGCGCGTGCTGCGGATGCGCAAAAAACTCCGTCGGCGTATTCGCCTCGATGATCTGCCCGGCGTCCATGAACACGACGCGGTCGGCCACTTCGCGGGCAAATCCCATCTCATGGGTGACGACCAGCATGGTCATGCCTTCCTTGGCGAGGTCGACCATGGTGTCGAGCACTTCCTTGACCATTTCGGGGTCGAGCGCCGAGGTCGGCTCGTCGAACAGCATGACCTTCGGATTCATGGTGAGCGCGCGTGCGATCGCGACGCGCTGCTGCTGGCCGCCCGACATCTGTCCCGGATATTTGTTGGCCTGATGCGGGATTTTCACCCGCTCCAGGAATTTCATCGCGGTCACCTCGGCATCCTTCTTCGGGACGTTGCGCACCCAGATCGGCGCCAGCGTGCAGTTGTCCAGCACGGTGAGATGCGGAAATAAATTAAAACTCTGGAACACCATGCCGACTTCGCGGCGGACCTCATCGACCCGGCGCAAATTCGGGCCGAGCTCGATGCCGTCGACGACGATCCGCCCCTCCTGGAATTCCTCCAGCGCATTGATGCAGCGGATCAGGGTCGATTTGCCAGAGCCTGACGGGCCGCAGATCACGATGCGCTCGCCCTTGGCGACTTCAAGATTGATGTCGCGCAACACATGAAAGTCGCCGAACCATTTGTTGAGGCCGGAAATGCTGACGATCGAATTCTCGCTCATGGTTCTCTCAATCGGCTCTCTTAATTGCGCCGGTGCGCGTTCAGCCTGTTCTCGACGAACAGCGAATAACGCGACATGCCAAAACAGAAGATAAAATAGATAATGCCGGTAAAGGCAAAGCCGGTGAACAGCGTGGTCGGCGTTGCCCAGACCGGGTCGGAGAACGAGGCCCGCAACTGGCCGAGCAGGTCGAACAGCGCCACGATCGAGACCAGGGAAGTATCCTTGAACAGGGCGATGAAGCTGTTGACGAGGCCTGGAATGACGTGGCGCAGCGCCTGCGGCATCACGATCAGGGCCGTGGTTTTCCACCAGGATAGCCCGAGCGCACTCGCAGCCTCGCCCTGCCCGCGCGGGATCGCCTGCAATCCGCCCCTGATCACTTCGGCCTGGTAGGCGCCGGCGAACAACGCGATGCCGATCAGGGCGCGCACCAGCCCGTCCACGGTGAAATTTCCCGGCAGGAACAAGGGCAGCATGTAGGTTGCGAAAAACAGCACCGTGATCAGCGGCACGCCGCGCCAGAATTCGATGAAGACGATCGAGAAAACCCGGATCAGCGGGATCGTCGCACGCCGCCCGAGCGCGAGCGCAATCCCGATCGGCATCGAGGCGACAATGCCGGTGACGGAGACGACCAGCGTCACCAAGAGGCCGCCCCACAGCCTGGTGTCGACGATGGGCAATCCGCCGCGGTCGAGACCCATCACCGCGATCACGATGGCGATGCCGGCGAAGATCAAGAGGCTGACGATCAGGGCGCGCCACCCCCTGCTGATACCGCCGCTCAGGTAGAACATCAGCAGTGAAACAATCACCGCTGTGATTGCGAAATCGATCCAGACCGGCCGGCTCGACGCCTGAATCTGGTCGCGAAGCCAGACCAGCGGCGAGATCAGCCAGGAAATGGCGGAACCGACCAGGATCAGTCCTTTCCCGAGCACGAGCAGCAACGGTCCCATCACCGCCGAATTCTGGCCGGCGGTGCTCAGCGCCCGGCCCGCATTGCCGACGCTGTCGCCAAATCCCTCGAGAATGCCCGTGGTCCAGCTCACGCCGAAACCGCCCAGGCCGCCGCCATGCAGCAGGAAAAACGCGACAACGGGAAAGGCGAAGAAGAACAGGCCGGCATTGAGACCCTTGGCCGGCAGGCGCGGGATCAAGAGCGGCAATAGCAGCAACGCGCCGAGCAAGAACGTCAGATTGACCCGCCAGCGCTCGGGCTCCGGATAGAAGCCGTAGATGAACTGGATGAATTTCGCCTCGACGAAGGGCCAGCACGCACCGACCGGGTGACCGGCATTTTCGGCCAGACAGGCGTTGCGATCGTTGCCGTGCCAGGCCGCGTCGACCAGCATGAATTTGAGCGCGGGAACAACGATGAACCACAGCAGCAGCGCGCTCACGATCGTGATCAGGATGTTGGTCGGCGAGTTGAACAGCCGGGTGCGCAGGAAGCCAGTGAAGCCCGTGGTCTTCACCGGCGCGGGACGTTCCGGAACAAGGTCCTGGCGGACGAAGGCGGAGGCGGTGATGTCGGTCATCCCATGCTCCGGCCGATCCGCCATCCGTAAAAGCTCATGATCGCGCTGGTGATGAGCGAGATCATGAGATAGACGCCCATGGTGATTCCGATGATCTCGATCGCCTGCCCGGTCTGGCTCAGCGTCGTTCCCGCAAATACCGAGACCAGGTCGGGATAGCCGATCGCGACCGCCAGCGAGGAATTTTTCGTGAGGTTAAGATATTGATTGGTGAGCGGCGGCAGGATCACGCGCAGCGCCTGCGGGATCACGATCAACCGCAACACCGAACCCCGTGCGAGACCGAGCGACGAGCCCGCCTCCATCTGCCCCTTGTGCACCGACAGAATGCCGGCGCGCACGATCTCGGCGATGAACGCCGCCGTATAGGTCGACAGCGCCAACGTCAGCGCCACGAACTCGGGAATGACGCGCGAACCGCCGGCGAAGTTAAACCCCTTTAGTTCCGGTATTTCAAACCTGACCGGCGCGCCGAACACCAGCGCGACGACAAGTGGCAGACCGACCAGCAAACCCAGCACATAGGGCCAGATCGTGATCAGCTTGCCGCGTTGATAAAGCTGCCAGCGGGCATAGCGCCACAACACCAGCACGGCGACAATCGCGATCGCCAGCGCAATGGCGAAAGGCTCGAAGCCGGGATTGCCGATCGGCTTTGGGATGATCAGCCCGCGGTTGGAGAGAAAGAAGCTGGAAAACAGCGAGATGCTCTGCCGCGGTCCGGGCAATGCAGCAAGCACCGCGAGATACCAGAACAGGATCTGGAACAGGAGCGGCAGGTTGCGCACACCCTCGACGTAACCGCCGGAGATCCGCGACAACAGCCAGTTCGGCGACAGCCGGCCGAGTGCGACGAGGAACCCGATCAGGGTGGCAAAGAAAATGCCGATCAGTGAGACCAGGAGCGTGTTGGCGAGCCCAACCAGGAAAACGTTGGCGTAAGTATCGGATCCCGAATAGGGAATGAGGCTCTGGCTGACGTCAAAGCCCGCGGTATTTTTCAGAAATCCGAAGCCCGCGGTGATGTGCTGGTTCTCGAGATTGGCGCGCGCATTGGTGACGATCTCATAGCCAATCCAGGCCAGCACAGCGACGAAGGCAATCTGAGCGGCGAAACCGCTCCACCCAGCCCGGCCGCCGAGCGCGCGCTTCAGCCGGAAGACGAACTGCGGCGGTGGCGGCCGGGCCT
>Ga0070717_10004496_pt1 | contig 10075 bp, 11 predicted proteins | sample LARL113metaG_FD_71366 | JGI IMG/M metagenome (GOLD analysis project Ga0070717, IMG submission 71366) | Corn, switchgrass and miscanthus rhizosphere microbial communities from Kellogg Biological Station, Michigan, USA - LAR L11-3 metaG | ecosystem: Host-associated > Plants > Roots > Rhizosphere ... | reverse complement strand
CTGGCTCAAGACTCTCAACCAGGAGGTCATCACCTGCACCCGCTGCCCGCGCCTCGTTGCATACCGGGAACAAATCGCGCGCGAAAAACGCCGCGCGTATCTTTCCTGGGACTACTGGGGAAAACCCGTTCCCGGCTTTGGTGATCCCGAGGCTCGCATCATCGTGCTCGGCCTCGCACCCGGAGCCCACGGCTCCAACCGTACCGGCCGCCCATTCACCGGAGACGCTTCCGGCAACTTCATGTATCCCATATTGCACGAGACCGGGTTCGCCAACCAACCCAACGCCACCGACCGCAACGACGGCCTCCTTCTGAAGAACCTGTACATCACCGCCGCCGTCCGCTGCGCCCCTCCCGACAACAAACCTCTCCCACAAGAGCTGGCTAACTGCGCTCCTTACCTCGACCGTGAATTTCAGGGTTTGAAGAAAGCGAAAGTCGTCGTCGCGCTTGGAAAGATTGCCTTCGACGCCTACCTGACTCATCTCAAGCAACTCGGCATCATCGAGCGCCGCCGGGCATTTCTGTTCCAGCACGGCGCGAAGTACAAGATTCCCGATGGCCGCACCCTGCTGGCCTCGTACCACCCTTCAAACCAAAACACGCAAACCGGCAAACTCACCCGCGAGATGTTTCTACGGATATTTAAAGAAGCGCGGCGAATCGCCGATGAATAAAGATGGCGGCTCCCGCCGGTGCCGGATGCCTCACCTCGAGGGGACCCATCGCAGCGTCCGGGGCGGGACCGCCCGCGTTTCACTTCAACTTTGTCACCGTAGCTTCTAGCTGGAACTGGCGATGGGAACTGGGATCGTCTACAGCACCAATGACAACCGGCTTTCCGCTGACGACCAGAGTGTTGCCGTCCAGACTGACTTGTCGGATGGCTGGCTGCGGACTGTGCTGCTCCTCTGGACCCGAAAGATTGCTGAACTCGCTGCGGACATTAATCGCGAGATCGTCCCCGGATTCGATCAGCTTGCAATTGATCGATGTGCCCACGTCGAGATATTGAAACTGAGATTGTCCCTGCAAGCTGCTGCCTGCGGAAACTGGCACCCTTGTGCCAATCTTTATTTGATTCCACCCCCCAGTGTTCAGCAACATCGAGTAGTGCCTGGCGTTGACTTTCCTGCCGTCCTCGAACTCTGTGATTAAGAACTCCGCCCGATAGGGGTGCATCGGTTTTTCCACAACACCTGGGACGCCGGGCTGTCCAGAGGAAGGTTTGGCCCTGCTGTCTTCCGGGGCAGGTTTGTTTTCCTCCTGCGCATACGTGATCCCCGTGCCGCAAGACAACGCCAAGGCGACCAACATTAACCACAATCTAGTTGCTCTCCGCATAACATGTACCTCACCTTTCTTGTTCAGAATCCGAATTCGGCCTGTTATCTGAGTACAACCCCTCGAGTTCCTTTTCCCGTTGCTCCTGTTCAGCAGCAATTACGGCAGCTTCTTTAGGAAATTGGCTGACATAGGTTTTAAGCAACTGCTCCTGTTCGCTCAGCGGCCGTTGCGACGGAAATTGGTCCAAGTGTGGCGACACGCTTGTTGTCTCAACTCTGGTCGAATTCCGCGTGCGACGTACTGCCGCTCTGTGCCTTGGGTTAGGGGTGCGGGATATTGGCGGTAGGGCGCCACCTCGATTGTGATCCACCGCATCAGGGACTGATGTGCTCACCGTCTTTTTGCCGTGGTCGCGTAGGCCACTGCCAACCCATATCGCGATAACGATGGTGGCGCCTGCCGCCAAACCCGCAAAACCGAACCTCCACCGCAGCCTCCCAAATGTGGGGACAGCCGCCCTCGGCTGTCCAGTCGAGCGAAGCTCGACCTCGCGCTCAGCAATCGCCAGATTTGCCAGTATCCGGCCTTCCAACCCGCGCCGCGGCTCGGCCTTCCCATATTCCCCCAGCGCTCGATCCAACCACCGGTCCAACTTTTCGTCGTCACGAAGATTCATACTTGCCTTCCAACGCCCGCCAACTTCTCTTTCAAAATTTGTCGCGCGCGGAACAGGCGCGACCGCACCGAAGATTCACTCGTTCCCAGCACCTCAGCAATCTCCCCGGGGTCCAGTTCTTCAACCGTCGACAGCCTAAGCGCATCGCGCAGCGGCTCCGGCAACGCCGAGATCAAGCACCCCAACAATTCCGCCATCTCATTTCCAACGACGCTTTCTTCAGCAGACGCAAGTTGCGATCGAAGTTGCATGACGGCAGCCTGATTCTCCATCTCGCTCAACGAAATCTCCGGCTGCTTTGTGCCGCGCTCAACTGCCACCCGCCACGCAATCCGTGCCAGCCATGTCTTCGGATCACGAACGCCCTCCAGCTTTCTCCGGTAGCGAAGCACCCGAATAAATGTCTCTTGCGTCGCATCCTCGGCATCATGATGGTTGCGCAAAACCGAGTACGCAATCCGATACACCAGCCGGCCATGTTCGCGGACAGCAGTTTCGAGCGCGTCCTGGTTCGCATCCGCCAGCGGTATGGCACTATTCGAAATCACCGCCTCTGCCACGCTGCCGCCCTCACTCTATGAAGACTGGTACACCTGCATTCTTGCTCGGAGAAATTTCGAGGCTTTGGTCTCAGACACGAAAAAGCGCGTTTCACCACGGAGGCACGGAGACAAGCAGAAATCATGACGGAAGTCATCGGATGCTGACGAGTTGGACACTACGAAACTCGAAATGACCCAGCCTGGTTTTCTCTGTGACCCGGTGTCTCTGTGGTAAAGGTTCTTTTAAAATCCCACAAAAACCGTCTCCGGTTCCAAACGGATTCCCCAAGTCTGCTCGACTCGTCGCAGAATCTGTTCCTTAAGCGAAACAATGTCCGCCGCCGTCGCTCCTCCACGGTTTATGATCGCCAGCGCATGTTTGGATGAAATTCCGGCCCGACCCACTCCATAGCCTTTGCTGAACCCGGATTTCTCCACCAACCACGCCGCCGAAACTTTTCGGTGCTTTTCCAAAGCCGGATAACTAGGCACCTGCAAATTCCGCTCTGCAGCTCTAAGCACCAATTCTTCATGCTGCCACGGCATGAGCACCGGGTTCTTGAAAAACGATCCCGCGCTGCGGCAGTCCGGATCGCCCGGGCTGATCAGCATTCCTTTGCTTGCCCGTATCTGCCGCACCGCCTCGCGCGTTTCAGCCAGCGTCGGCGTTCGGTCACCGCCAGCAAAATGTTTCTGCAAGTCGGCGTATCGAAGAGCGGGTTTTCCGTCTGCTTCGAGCGCATACTTCACCTGCAGGATGATGTACCTCCCGCGACTGCTGGTATTAAAGATGCTCGCCCGATATTTGAACCCGCAGTCAGACGCCGTCATTTCAAGTAACCGGTTTTCAGCGACATCGAATGCAATAACCGAAACGATCGTCTCCGAAACCTCCTGCCCATAGGCGCCGACGTTCTGCACCGGAGTTCCTCCCACACTTCCGGGAATCCCGCTCAAACACTCAATCCCGGCACAATTATGCGACACGCTGCGGGAGACGAAATGGTCCCAGTCGGTTCCCGCGCCCACGTCAAACAGTGCCTTGCCGCGTTTCTGAAATTCCTGAACTCCAGTAATCCCAATCTGCAGAACCAGCCCAGCCCAGCCCTGATCGGAAACCACCACATTGCTGCCACCACCCAGTACGAACAGTGGCAGGTCCTTTTCCCGCGCGAAAGCGACGGCTTGTTCAACATCGGGCACATCGGCGGCTCTTACGAAAAAACGCGCATTGCCGCCCACTCCCAACGTGGTCAGCGGCGCCAGCGTCACATTTTCCTGGAGTTTCATGGGCACCAGTGGATGAGTCACCATCAACGGTTCGCAATCAATATAAACGGAAACTGCCAAGCCAACTCCCTATACACGGGTAGCGTCCAAATTTGATTTTCTCTGCGAGTTTCGCGGATTTTCTCTGGGTACCTTGCGGTTCAAGTCTTTGACTTCTCTTGATAAGGTAAAAAGCGCTAAGGAAGCCGGCGAGCACGCAAAGCCCTTGCATTAACCAAATTAGGACACCACCGATTCACTTCAGCACGTGACGCAGCAAATCTTTCACGTTAAAATTTAGATAACTCCACCAGAGAGGGAAGAACAAATGTATTCCGAAGTAATGGTCATTCCCATGCGCGAAGAACTCACCCGGCTGGGAATTCAGGAACTAACTACCCCCGCCGAAGTGGATCGCGAACTCAGCAACCAGCGGGGCACGACCATCGTAATCGTAAACTCGATTTGCGGATGCGCCGCAGGCCGCATGCGCCCAGCAGTTCGTGTGGCCTTGCAGCATCCGGCCAAGCCAGACCGCGTATTTTCAGTCTTTGCCGGCCAGGACGTCGAGGCCACCGAACGCGCCCGCTCCTATTTCACCGGATATCGCCCGTCATCACCGTCACTTGCCTTGTTTCGGGAAGGGAAGCTGGTCCACATGATGCAGCGCAGCGACATCGAGCACCGCGACGCCGCCGACATCGCCACCGAACTCAAGAACATCTTCGACCAGCACTGCGCCACAACGATGCAGGGCTAAAGCGCCATTCACCACAGGGACCCAGGGTCACAGAGAAAAACATTGGGGGCGAAAACACCTTGACCGTTTTCTCTGTGACTTTGTGTCTCGGTAGTGAGTCGGTCTTTATTTTTCCTTGCGAATAAACTCCCCGGTAGTAGCATCCACGTCAGCGACAAGTTTGGCGTCGTTGCGACCATTGCCGTAGATCACATGCCAGATCAGGTTTTTGCTGCCAGGGTTCCAGTCGAGCAGATAAGAGACCGGAGTGTCGGCATTTTCCTGCAGCACTTTCTCTCCGCCGTGCTTCTGCGCGATATCGAAAGCCTTGTCCGAGTCTATTTTCAGGAAGGCAATATCAAATGTGTTGGTGGGCAGATAAGAATCCTGCGTGGCAGACGACACTCCGCGCGCTGGCGCATCCGGAGACTCAACCCCCGACCACATGTAAGGCTTTGAACTCCGCTGCGATTCCGAAGCGAACGCTGCCTTCCACAATGTCGCTTTGCCATCCTTCCCCTTGTTGTCTCCGATGAACTGAGACTGAAGCTGATACGGCTTCGCATCCGGTGCCCAGCCGCGCGCCGCAACGTACAGCTGTTGGAACGCGCTTCGTGCGCTCAGGGCCTCAGGCGGCTTCGGTTTCTCCGCCGGCTGGTTAGGCTCCGAAGTGCATCCCCAAACCACAGCCAGCGACAAAGCAACCAACATCAGCCTCTTCATAGACTGCCTCTCTTCAGAAAGTGTTTGCGACTGGAGTTGTTGAGAACTATTGTATTAGATCATATGGATCGCAAACCCAATCCTCTGCAGCACGCAATTGCTGACGTCATCCATGGAATGACCCCAGACGACCTTACCCGCCATCCAGAAGGCAAATGGAGCACTGCCGAGATACTCGAACACTTGAACCTCACCTACATCGGCACCGTCAAAGGCCTTGGACGTTGCATCGCTTCAGGACAAACTACCGCCAGCCTTGACCGCAGTAGCAAACGCTTGCAACGCATCACGGTGACCAAGCTTGGATACTTTCCTAACGGACGCAAATCGCCGGATCGCGTTCTTCCGCGTGGATTGCCGGCTGAGCAGGTAAAGGCAGAAATCTTAGAGAACGTGGACCGCATGAACGCTTTGATTGACGAATGCGAAGCCCGATTCGGCAAACGAAAGCCAATCGCTGATCACCCCGTCCTCGGCCCGCTCACCGCTCCGGAGTGGCGCAAATTCCATCTCGTACATGGCCGCCACCACGTCAAACAGATTCTTCGCCTGAAAAATGGAGCATGAACAGCTTACTCTGCCGCGGAATTTGGAACACCGGCTTTGTGCGCCTGTTCCGTCAAGTCGCTGAGTTTGGCCGTGGCCTCATCCAGAGCCTTCTGCTTGTCAGCAATCTGCTGTTTGTACTTCGCCTCTTCCGCTTCCCAATCTCCCGATCTCCTCAGACGATTGCTGACATCGGAGTAGTACGCGTTGGATCGCAGTTGGTATTCGCGCCGGGTAACGTCAAGCTCGCGCGATAACAGGTCCGTTTTCGTCTTCTGGTCATCAATCTTCTGCTTCCATACATCAATCGCCTTCTGCCGCTCTTCAGCCGACTGTCCCGGTTTCATCTCCGCAGATTTCTCAGCCTTTTTCTGCGCGTCAGTCTTGTCCTCCGGATTAGGCTTTGCGCTTGCGTCCTTGTCCTTATCGGCCGGAGCAGCAGTCTCCGTCTGCGCGCCAACCACGCTTAGGGTGCCTTGGTTCGGCAGATTGTCATTGTCAAAAGTTTTTCCCGAGGATTTCGCCTCTGAAGGTTTTTGTTTTCTCACCGCTCGCGCGTAGTCCCCCAGTGGCTGAGTCGGTGATTGCGCCGCGGCCATCGTGCCCATAATCGCAGACATCCCAAACGCCGCCAACAGTAAAGAGCGAAAGTGTTTCATTTGTTCCTCCATAAGCGTCACCCTCCGAATCGCTCATTCATTGAATCTTGCAGAATCTACCTACCCACACCCTGTCATCCTGGGCAAGCGGAAACGCAAGGTTCTCTCCTGCGACCAAACTTCCGCCATATTCCGAAAAGCAGACTTAAGCTCGTGCAGCGCTCACCTTTTCATGTCCAGCCAGAAAGCTTCCTACCGTTTGTTCAAGACGTTCAGTCTCTGCCGATATATCGCTCGCAAAACTCTTGGTATCCCGTCCGACCGCAACTTGCTGCGCCCATTCCCGAATCGTCGAAAGCGAGGTACGTAGCTCCAGCGCCATCTCTGCGGAAACCTCCGCATGCATGATGCGGGCCTGTCGCAAATTCGCCGTCTCTGTCTCGTCGCTGATCAGTGCCGCGAGGCCAACCATATCTCCGTCGCCACCGTGCACCGGAACCAAGTTGAATTTGAGCGTGTGCTCGCGGCCTGCCGGGCTGACATACGAGCTCTCAAATTGATCAACATCAGCCTCGCCGTGAAGGACGCTCTCGAATACTTCCGCAACCGTGGTCCCAGTTTCAATGATGACTCGGCTGTCCCTGAACAACTCACGCACGCTCATCCCCATTGGCGAAGCGAATCCCAGAATTTGCCGTGCCGCCGCATTCGCCTGCCGCGCGAGTCCATTGGTTGCTACGAACAACATGCCGCATGGAAGTTTCCCCAGAATCGCAGCGCTGATGTGCTCGGAAGTCTTGGCTCTTCGTCGCTCGGTTTGTTGCTCATTCTGCAAAGCAAATTTTTGCTGTTTCAATTGCTGAATCACCGCGTAAGCCTGCAGCGGCAGCGCTTGTTCTGAGCTCGACCCATCCGCAGCGCCGCCATCCTCAACCATCCCACGCCGCAACATGCGCATGGCAACGATGCCCAGCACGAATGCCGCCACCGAGCATAAAAGCACGACGACCATGCGAATAAATAGGGGATTGGTCAGCAGCCTCACATCAGTCTCCAGTACCAATGCAGAAACTGCTGACCAAAAAAGAACGCCACCAGCCCCATGCTGCCCAGGAAAACCCCGAACGGCATCTGGTGGCGCCGCAGCGCTACTAATGCTGAAGCCCACGCGTTTCTCCGGGCGGCCGCCCCGGACTCATGAAACACATGCCTCCGTCGCTGCGTACGCTTGATCCATACAGCGAAAACTGTCCACAAACCAAAAAATGATCCTGCAATCGACGCCGTGAGAATAGTCAGAATCGTAAGTCGCAGTCCGACAAACGACCCAATCATCGCCATCAGCTTCACGTCGCCGAAGCCCATCCCTTCAACTCCGCGCCAGCGCAGATAAATAACACCAGCGCCATACAGGAATGACGCCCCCACCGCCGCGCCCAGCAGCGCGTCAAGCAATGAAAACAATCGCCAGGAAACTTCCCAACTCACCGGCAATTGAAAAACTCCGGGCAATGCCACAGAAAGCAAATCATTCACCGGCACAAATAAACTGAAAACTAGTCCCGCACCTAAGCCGGACAGAGTCAGCTTGTCGGGAAGCAAATGGGTCTCAGCATCGGTAAAAATCAGTCCGAGAAGCAGAAACCCAAAAACGCTGCACTTCAGCATCGCCACCGTCAGTCCAAAATGCGCGTAACAAAGAACAAAAAGCCCTCCGGTGATCAGCTCAACCACAGCGTATCTCGGTGTAATGCGCCCGGAACACTGCCGACAGCGGCCACGAAGCAATATCCAGCTCAGCACTGGAACATTGTCATAAAACCGAACCGCTTTCCCGCAATGCGGACATGCCGATCCCGGATGCACCACCGATAACCCTAGCGGCATGCGATAGATACACACGTTAAGGAAGCTGCCAAATACCAGTCCCAGCGCGAATATCCCCCATGCCATAACCGGATCCACTATGCCTCCGACTGCACTTTAACCTGCGGTCGCCGAAACTAACTTTGGCCTGATTATATGTTGGGATTGTGAAGGACCGCCGGGTACAAAAGGCATTGGCCGGAAGGTCACTGTTCGAATGGAGACCTTGTAATGAGGAACATACCGGCGGGAACACCCGTGCTTCCAAAATAATGAATATGGATAGCACGGGCGTCCCGCCCATGCTATCCAAAGCGTCATCCCCGGGATGGCTGTGACTGCCGAAGCAGAGAAAGTCCCGGAGGGATACAACAACTTAGCCCCGTCCTTAAACGCTGGGTAACCTGCAAAGGAGGACAAAGTCGACACAGGTTAAGCCCGAAGCCTGACTCCAGCCTAGGCGGCCTGCGAATTAGCCACCGCTGGCGAGTCCGGAAGAAACACCGCAAACACCGTCCCGCTGTTCCCCGGAGTAGTCCGGCTGGCTACCCGCATCCAGCCGCCGTGCTTCTGTACTGTCCCGTAAGCCAGCCAGAGCCCCAGGCCGGTGCCGTGGTCCTTTTTTGTAGTGTAGAAAGGCTCGAAAATGTGTGGCAGATCTGCTGGCTGGATGCCATTGCCAGTGTCGGCGATAGTAACCCGTACCCCCGACCGGCGTGAACCGCTCCACTCATGTGTTCGAACGACTCTCAGCCGCAGCCTGCCGCCATCTTTCATCGCGTCGATAGCATTCAGAAGTAAGTTAGAAAACAGTTGCCGCAACTCCCCGGGAAATCCGCGAATTTCCAACTGCTCTCCAGTGCGCCGGTCGATTGCGACCCCATTTGCTTGCAACTTTCGTAAATAGAGCTGCACAACTTCTTCCAGGATTTTGCCTGCATCCAAAGGTTCCGGCGTCGCTCCTTCGCGAACAAATCCCAGCGCCTGTTGCGCAATCGAATCCAGCCTGCCAATTTCTTGCTCCGCCAGTCGCAAATATTCGTCGCGTCCGTTGGCGTCACGCCGCGCCAGATAAACCAAATTAGTGAGCGCCTCAAGCGGGTTCTTGATTTCATGTGCGATCGCCGCTGTCAGTCTTCCCGCAGTCGCCAAGCGCTCGTTCCGCCTGAGCGCCTGTTCCGTCCGCTTCTGGGCAGTGATGTCACGCGCAATGGCCGACGCCCCAACCATGGTGCCTTGCTCGTTGCGCAGCGGCGAGACCGAGAGCAACACCGTCAGCCGCGTGCCGTTTTTGTCGAACCGCTCCGTCTGGTAACTACCAACTCGTTCCTCGCGATTCAACCTCGCCATGTTATTTCCGAACTCTTCCAACTTATCGGGAGGCACCAGCACCGATATCGGTCTTCCAATAATCTCAGCCGCAGAATATCCATACAGTGCTTCAGCGCCGCGGTTCCAACTGGTGACAATGCCATCTACCGTGAAGCTGATGATCGCGTCTTCCGACGATGTGACGATGGCCGCCAACTGCTGACGCACTTCATCCGCATTCTCTTCCGCCCGCGAGCGCTGCCGCGCCAATCCTGCGACCAGCACCGAAATCAAAACAAAAATCGCCACTCGCTGCAGTTCGTTCTGCGACATTTCAAGTCCGAGCTTCGGCCCGAAAACAAAATAGTCCATCACAATCGCTGAACTGAACGTGCATAGCACCGCTGGCCCAAAGCCAAAGAAGCGCGCGATGAAAACCACTGCCAAAATAAAGATCACGAATGGATCCTGATGCATCACCGGCGAGAGCCACCAGATGCACCACGACAGCGCAG
>Ga0070717_10004495_pt1 | contig 10076 bp, 7 predicted proteins | sample LARL113metaG_FD_71366 | JGI IMG/M metagenome (GOLD analysis project Ga0070717, IMG submission 71366) | Corn, switchgrass and miscanthus rhizosphere microbial communities from Kellogg Biological Station, Michigan, USA - LAR L11-3 metaG | ecosystem: Host-associated > Plants > Roots > Rhizosphere ... | reverse complement strand
CGAGATCGCCGATTTCGTCTATAAAAATGGTTCCCCCGATGGCTTCTTCGAAACGTCCGCGGCGGCTCTGGCTAGCGCCGGTAAAGGCTCCGCGCTCGTGTCCAAAAAGCTCGTCATCAATCAGCGTGTCGGGGAATGAGCAGACCGAAAACGCCACAAAGGGCTTATTCGCCCGCGCGCTCATGCGGTGGATGGCATTGGCCACCACTTCTTTGCCGGTACCACTCTCGCCGGTAATCAGCACCGTGGTGAACACGCCCGCAACTTTGCGGATGACGTCGCTCACGCGTGTCATTGGCTTGCTGTTTCCAAGCAACCCTTCCACGTGGTTGCTGGTAAGTATCTTCTGCGCGTTGGCCAGATCGCGGGTCATTTGAGCCCGACGGCAAGCGCGATTAACGGCAAACCTCAGTTCCTGCACGTCAAGCGGCTGTTCAAGGAAATCAACCGCGCCGTCCCGAAAAAGTTCGAGCGCAGACTTCGAGTGCTTGACCCATCCAAAGCTAATAATCGGGAGAGCGAATGGAAGATCGGAAGCGGCGCGCAGCAGGTAACGGTGGGATTGACCGTTCTCTGCACCGCAGTCGAGGTTCAGCAGAATGACGTCGGCTTCCGCCTCGGTATCACCCTTGCCGATTTCACTTAGCGCTGCCTCCGGAGTGGAAACCTGGCGGATATGGTAACCCTCACCCTCGAGAACCTCCTCAAGGACGTTGCCGAAGGCCTCGTCCGGATCTACCAGAAGAACGCGCTTAACCTTTTCCAAAACGGCTGAACTAGCCAAGATACTCCCCCTTCCCCCATCTGGCACTGCTCAACTCGAGATATTCGTTTGCGGAGGAGGCGATGCGAAATCCCAAAACAGTTACCAGTTGTTTACAGCCAGAACCCAGCGAGCTTTAATTCTCGTCCGCCCCAAACCCAGCATGTTAGTGTGTGGGGGTATGGGGGAGCATAGTACAGAACATACTGCATGGCAATAGAGAGGCCAAAAAAAAACGAGGAAACCCGTTTGTAACCAGCTGTAGCCTATTTAAAACCGTGCCATAGGTGTAAACTTTTGCACACAGCCTTTCCCCAACTGTATATCGAAATTCTCTCGGTTCCTCATTGGTCAGGCACTGCAAAGCCAGACCCATTTATATGGAAGCGCAATTGCACCAGGCAAAACCCTGAATGACTCTTTCGACCACAACTGAAGCTCCTGAATCCACCGACAAAACGGCTTTGGCACATTCCGAAATCGCTGGGGATCCCATGGATTTTGGTTCGGGGATCCGCGGCTGGCTCCGGGCCGGAACCTCCTTTTTGGCGGTCCTGACTCTGGTCATGGTCGGGATTCAGTTCATTTTTTCGATGTACAAGCCGGACATGAACGATCCCGATATCTGGTGGCATATGCGGAACGCGCAGTACTTGTTCCAGCACCATCAGTTTCCCCGGTTTGACATGTTTTCGTTCACCGTCGCCGGGCATCCGTGGATTAATCACGAGTGGCTGAGCGAAGTTCCTTTCTACCTCGCGTACCGAGTATTCGGGCTTGTTGGACTGAAATCTCTTAGTTTCTTCGTCTTGGACGCCATATTTCTTCTTTTGCTTTATCTAAGCTATCAGGAGAGCCGGAATTTCAAGGCGTCCTTTGTGGCTTGCTGTTACGCGACGTTTCTCGCCACCGTCTCGTTCGGGCCGCGAACCATTCTTTTCGGCTACGTGTACCTGGTTATTCTCTTGATCATCCTGCAGCGCTTTCGCCAACGCGGAAAGGCGCCGCTCTGGGTCATCCCGCTCCTGTTTTGCTCATGGGCGAACACGCACGGGTCATGGTCGCTGGGACTAATCCTGTTCTTCTTGATCGCCGCCTCTGGACTGGTTGGCGGATCCTGGGGACGGGTAGCTTCAGTGCGCTGGACGCCAGCACAACTACGCAAGCTAATTCTTACCGGGGCAGCCTCGATCGCCGCTTTATTTGTAAATCCCTATGGATGGCGACTCGTCTATTACCCCTTCGATCTGGCTTTCAAGCAGAGGCTCAACATCGCGCATGTCGCGGAATGGGTCTCGGTGGACTTCCACGACTTGCGCGGCAAGATGGTGCTTGCGCTCATCCTCGGCCTGCTAGTGAGCGCGTTGGTTCGGAATCGTCGATGGAATCTGAATGAGGTTTTGGTTCTTCTGTTTGCGATGTACAGCGGCTTGACTTACATCCGGTTTCTGGTTCTGCTGGGAATCGTGGCCACACCGGTGGTGGCTCAGGCGCTGGATTTCTTCCCTCGATACCGACCTCTGGAAGACACGCCCAAAGTCAATATGGCGGTGATACTGCTCATGCTCGCCGCGATGGTGTACTTTTGGCCGCGTGAGGCGAAAATGCGGCAGTCAATCGAGGAAACTTACCCGGCCGGTGTAGTGCCGTATTTGAAGGCGCATCCACCGCAAGGCAATGTGTTGAACTTCTATTTGTGGGGCGGGTACCTGGGCTGGAACGATCCCGAGATGAAAGATTTTGTGGACAGCCGCGTGGATATCTTCGAATACGCTGGCGTGCTCAAGGACTACCTGGAACTGCTCGGCGTTGACAGCCTTCAGCGGCGGCCGGATGCCTTGCTCGACAAGTATAAGATCCAGTATGTGCTCTTCCCCCCTAGCGACAGCCCGAACCCACTTCATGCGGGAGGCGAATTGGTGTACGTTCTTGAGCACGATCCGCGTTGGAAGACGCTGTACAAAGATAAGATCTGCATCCTGCTAGAGAGGCAACTCCCGGCAGCTCCCTCTGGCCACTGAGAAGGAAGTATGTTTTTCCGCGGCAGTCTGGACAAGTTGGTCTACCCGATCATTGCGTTGGTGCTATTGCTGATTGTTTCCTACCGGCCGAAGTACCGTCTGCGAGCCGATATGCCCTCGCGATTCTTTTCGGCAGCAAATTCAAGTCCCGAACAGAAACGAGGACTGGAGGAAAAGATTGCCTGGGCGTACTGGGAAAGTGCACAAATGGACGTGCAATGGAAATATCCCTACCAGCATCCGCTGCCGCCAGACCCTCCGCCCGAGTTCAGAATTGACGCGCTGGCCCTGGGCCCGGCTGCTTCTGATCCTGCAACGCGGGCGCTTTACTGGCACCGGTTGCAGCAAGTCTGGTATTTGCCAGAAGCTTGGGATAAAGAGTACGAGTGGGATTGGGGCTGGGCCAGCGACCCGCTAATCGACGGCGGTCAATGGCTCCGCAATCGTACAGAGAAGCTGTTCACGGTACACTAGATGGCTTTGTTGAGCCGTGCCATACGGATTTCCGGGCGCGACCTAGTAAGGTTTCGAAGGGATCTGGACATCTACGCAGGCGCCAGTCGCTCGACGACTTCTGCCAACGCCTCCGCAACGTATAACACTTGTTCGCGGCTCATCTCCGGAAACAGCGGCATACCGGAAAGTCTGGATTAATGGCCGAAATCCGCAAAGAGTTTACACTGGTTGTTCCCACCTTGAACGAGGCTGAGAACATCGTGACCGTGCTCGAGCGCGCCCGGCAAGCGCTATCCCAGCTGTCTCTGGATTGGGAAATTCTGCTAGTGGATGACGAGAGCGCCGATGGCACACCAGAGATCGTGCGCCGCTACAGCGAAACTCATGCGGGGAGCCGCCTACTCGAAAGGCATGCGCAGAAAGGCCTGGCCGGAGCGATTTACCTACGGCTGGAAACCCACCGACGCCGACTTTCTCGGGTTTATGGACGAAGACCTCCAGCATCCGCCGGAGCTGTTGCCCGAATTAGTGGCCAGAGTGTGCCAGGGCTCCGACGTCGCAATCGCGAGCCGGTATCGCAGAGGAACAGCATGGAAGCACGGAGTTTACCCCGGCGCACGATCTCGCCTGTGAGTGCCCTCGCGAGCCGGTCGCTGCAACGAGGTGGGCTGAGAGTGCGCGATCCGATATCGGGCTTCTTTGTTTTGAGGCGTCAGTGCATCGAAGGATTGCATTTTCAACCCACGGGCTTCAGGCTTCTGCTGGAGATTCTGGCAAAAGGACACATCTGCTAGGTGGCAGAAATTCCCTTCAAGTTCGGCACTCGCAGCGGCGGAAAGAGCAAGGCCGACGGCATGACGGCTGTTCGCTATCTTGTCGTTGCTGTGCAGGCTCTCGCTAGAGCGGACCTTCGGAGGGAAGACACCGGACGACGATAAGGGCTAGCGCTTCCGGTTTTGCGGCGGTTCCTGTTCCTGGTGTAGCGGTCTGGGCGCACCTCTGCGGATGAGAACGTGGGTGCCCCAATCCGCTGTTTGGGGCCCGAGCTACTGAGGGGTTTTCATAGAACATGCTTCGGATTGAAACCGGCCTGATATTGTTGGCGCTGCTTGTCGCCTTCATCCACCCGTCTCTAGGTTTTCGCTGGTTCGAAAAACTGGAACATCAATTCGCAACAATCAGCCGCCATCGCGCTCTCTCCGTCGTTCTCGTCGGACTGCTTGCGCTGACGTTGCGTGCCGCCCTGCTGCCGATTTTGCCGGTTCCTGAGCCGATCATTCATGACGAATTCGGCTACCTGCTTGCAGCCGATACGTTTGCCCACCATCGCCTCACCAATCCCACTCCCGCGATGTGGGTACACTTCGAGACATTCCATGCCATATTTCACCCGACCTACGCTTCAATCTATCCCCCAGCCCAGGGTCTGGTCTTGGCGGCGGGCAAACTGATTGCCGGGCAGCCATTCGCGGGGATTTGGCTCAGCGTCGGGATCATGTGCGCGGCGATCACCTGGATGCTGCAAGGCTGGCTGCCGCCGGAATGGGCTCTGTTGGGAGGATTGCTAGCCATATTGCGCCTCGGCGTTTTCGATTACTGGGCGAACAGCTACTGGGGAGGAGCGGTGGCGGCCGTAGGAGGCTGTCTCGTCCTTGGGGCACTGCCACGAATCAAGTCTTCACAACAACCGCGCGACGCGTTGTTGATGGCACTAGGATTGGCAATTCTCGCCAATAGCCGACCCTACGAAGGTTTCGTTCTAAGCCTGCCGATTGCCGTAATTTTGGCGGCCTGGATGTTCAGCAAGAACAGCCCACGCTTCAGAATCTTGCTGCGCCGCGTGGTTTTGCCATTGGCGCTGATTCTGGCCGTGACCGCCGCCGGAATGGGCTATTACTTCTGGCGAGTCACCGGCAATCCTTTCCGCATGCCCTACCAGGTTGAGCGGCAAACCTACGCGGTCGCGCCGTACATGATGTGGCAGCACGTCCGTCCCGAGCCCGTGTACAACCACGCAGTCATACAAAAAATGTATGTTGACGAGGAATTATATGGGCGCAGCGTTTTTCGGTCTCCGGTCGGATTGCTGGTTAGGATTTATCTGGCTTGGAGTTTTTTCTTGGGGCCGGTATTAACCCTGCCTCTGGTCATGCTCGCGGTCACTCTTCCTCGAGATTTTTCGTTGCGCGCAAATCGCTCCACTCTGACTTTGTTGGCCGTGCTGGGGGCCTTTGCCGTCGGAACGGTCTTGGTCAATTTCTACAGCGCGCACTATTCTGCTCCTGCGACCGGGTTATTTTTGGCGGTGGTCCTGCTGGCGATACGGCAAATGCGTTGCTGGAACGCGGCTGGCCTGTTCCTCGCGCGCTGCATCCCAGTGATCTGCGTACTCGTACTTGTACTTCGTGCTGCGGCCACTCCATTGCACATCCCACTGAGCGAATTTTTCGAGTACGCCTGGTACCAAAAAAGCTCGCCCGAAGTGGGTAGGGCCGCGATTCAACGCGAATTACAGGCGCTGCCGGGCGGACAGCTTGTGATTGTGCGTTACCAGCCGGACCACAAGCCCTTTCGTGAGTGGGTGTATAACGATGCGGAGATTGCTCAGGCGAAGGTGGTTTGGGCGCGCGACATGGGGCCGGACGAGAATTTGGGCTTGATCCGCTATTTCAAAGGTCGCAAAGTATGGCTACTGCAAGCCGACGAGACCCCACCGAAACTGACAAAGTACTAGCGCCGGGGGCGGGCGGTCAGATCATTCCGGTACAACCGCAGCCTCCGCCAACTCAAATTGTCCACGCTTCAGTAAATAGGACACGAACAACGCCACAATGGGGATTGCTCCGATGTATCCGTAAAGCGGCCAGATTGCTGTCACCGGAACGATCAGCGCCGAGAGAGCAATTAGAACCAACCAGGCCGAGTCCGCGCAAAGGAAGAACCCGATGGGGATCATCAGCACACTCGCGTCTTGAGCATTTAGATGGTAGCTCACCAGCGAAGCAGCGATAATTGCCAATGGTAAGGACGGCCGACGTCGCGCCACGAGCAAGAGTACTGCCAGTGAACTGGCTATGATTAAACCTTGGAGCCACCAATGTGGAATTCGGCCTACGAAAAATGCCGACAATAACCCTCGAAGGTTGAGCATGGTTCTGGGTGAGAGGGAATAGCGAAGCGCGTCGGTCTCAGATCTGAGGTGCAGACTCATTCCCAGCAGCATGTTTGCGTATTGCCTAGTCCCTTGTATTCCAACCAGCAGAAGCGAAACCAGACTGACCGCTACCGTCGAAGTTGCGAACCCACTCATGAACCGCCACCGCTTCCACATCAGGAAAATTAGAGCAATCGGAATGACGATTTGAAACTTGAATAGCCCAAGACCTGTCAGGAGACCTGCGAACCAATCGCTCTTTTTCTGCAAACAGAAGAGAGCTCCGGCGAGCAAAGCTAAAAGCAAGACGGAGTCCTGCCCCTGCGTGATAGCGCGGGTAATGGGGAAAAACGCTAGGAATAGGAGCACCGGGAAAGGCTTCCAGCGTGCCGCCAAGGCTTGGAAACTGGGCTGCAGCAGGCGTGCACACAAAAAGACGCCGCCGAGATTGAACAGAACAAATGCAATTAATGCGAGGCGATAGGATAGAAACGATAGTGGGGCATACAGCAGCACTTCGTATGCGGGGTGATCCATGGGCTGGTTGAAAGTCCGCCCGATGGGAGCCAGATGTTCCTTGACCTCCAGCAACTTATCGCTGTCGTATATATCACGCGCATCATGCATGCGCGCCATGTATCCGGAGGCATAGAGTGTGCGGAAGTCGGCCATACCGCGCAATCCCAAGGGCAGGTATGCGGTCCAGAGCAATATCTCAAAACCGATTAGCAAGGGGAGCAATCCGAGCACCAGTTCGCGGGGCCAGAATTGCTTCTTGGCTGGCGCATCATTCCCTGGAATACACTCGGCTTCCTTTGATTGATTTATTTCAGTCATCGGCTTTTGGGCACTACACCTGCCTGGCACCGCAATACAGTAACAGAGCGGAGCAACTGAGCAGTCAACCGGTATCGTTTTGACTACAGGTAAGTTCGTTCAACAGGGCCGGCCAGACTGCGCTTCTAGCGGTTTCTATTTTTTGCATGAACGATGACGTATGGTGTACCGATTGGGCTGTTTGTGTCTCCGAAGACGTCTCTCGGTGATAACTTTGAAGTCTTAGCGCGATCGGCTACGCACGACTGCGCGCTCGATTGGAGTCTGCGCGGACATGCTATGGATCGAAACCGGACTGACGTTATTGGCGCTGCTGGTGGCCCTCGTCTATCCATCGCTAGGATCGCGCTGGTTTGAAAGAGTGGAGGGGGCCTTCTCCGCGCTGCCGCGACGACGCACTCTTTCGGTTGTGCTGGTGGGGATTGCGGCGCTCGTCCTCCGCGCAGCGCTTCTTCCGATTGAGCCTATCCCGGAGCCGGTTATCCACGACGAGTTTGGGTATCTCCTGGCCGCAGACACTTTTGCCCACGGGCGGCTCACGAATCCGGAGCATCCGATGTGGGTTCACTTCGAAAGCTTCAGCATCATTCAAAGGCCCACCTACCAGTGCTTCGCGCAACCCGCCCAAGGAATGCTCCTGGCGGCGGGACCACTGATTCTCGGACATCCGTTCTGGGGGGTGTGGCTCAGCATGGGCATCATGTGTGCTGTCATCACATGGATGCTGCAGGGCTGGGTGCCGGAAGAGTGGGCACTGCTCGGCGGGATCCTAGCGATTCTTCGGTTTGGGACGTTCAGCTACTGGGCCAACAGTTACTGGGGAGGAGCGGCGGGGGCGATTGGAGGGGCGCTGGCTCTGGGTGCATTGCCGCGAATCCGCTCCGCGCAGCGGCCGCGCGATGCCCTGCTGATGGCGGCAGGACTGGCAGTTCTGGCCAATAGCCGGCCTTATGAAGGGTTGGTTTTCAGTCTGCCAATCGCAGTCGCTCTTTTCGCCGGGATTTTTAGCAGACAGGCTCCGGCGTGGCGAGTTTTGGTCCGCAGAGTTGTGGCGCCGATGTGCGCGGTTTTGATCGTCGCTGGCATCGGCATGGGCTACTACTTCTTTCGCGTCACTGGTAGCCCGTTTCGCATGCCTTACCAGGTAGAACGGGAAAGTTACGCAGTCGCTCCGTATCTGTTGTGGCAGCACCCGCGGCCAGTGCCCACATATCGTCATCTTGAATTCAAGAGGGTGTATGCGGAAATCGACGTCAGCAACTTTCAACTGGCCCGCTCCCGCTTGGGCCTGGTCCTGTTCGCGACCTTGAAGATTGCGCGAACCTGGTCTTTCTTTCTGGGTCCAGCTTTGTCTCTTCCCTTCCTGATGATGGCTTTTGTTCTGCCCTTTGGTTTTAGGTGGAGCGAGATTCACGCAAACACACGTTTTATGATCATCGTTGGGGGCGTCTTCTTTGCCGGCCTCCTCGCGGAATCGTACTTTGAACCACACTACGCGGCGCCCATCACTTGTGTACTTGTGGCGCTTACGTTGATGGCGATGCGTCGTGTGCAAGCCTGGGAACCTAAGGGACGGTGTGTGGGAGCGGCTTTGAATCAGGCGGTGGTGATAGTCTGCCTGCTTTCGTTTGTGATTCGGGCAGTCGCGGCTGGGCGCGGCTGGGAACTCCCCAGATCGGACGCGCCGGCGTGGCATCAGCTTGGACCAAAGAGCTTCGGTCGCGCCGCGCTGGTTGCAAAACTGAAGGAGTTGCCCGGAAAGCAACTCGTTATCGTGCGCTATACCAGCAATCATGATCTGTTTGATGAATGGGTGTACAACGATGCCGACATCAACAATTCGAAAATCGTCTGGGCGCGGGAAATGAATCCCCCAGAAAATGCGCAGCTAGTAGATTACTTCAAAGACCGTCAAACCTGGTTGCTCGAAGCCGATGAGCAACCGCCGAGGTTGAGTCCATGGAGGCCACAGTAAATGCGCTCGCTTCCTGAGATTCGAGCGCAGCCCGAAACCGCTACCCCTGAGGCGTCGAATTGTAAGCTGTTGCGGATCTTTTGTTGGGTCGTGGCTCTGGGGCTCGGCGCAGCACAGGCTTGGGCCACGCGCTTCACCATGAATCCCGACGGCATTTCGTATCTTGATATTGGGGATGCCTACTGGCGCGGCGATTGGCACAATGCCATCAACGCCTATTGGAGCCCACTGTATTCCTGGATTCTTGGTTTCTTTCTGAAGGTGGTTAAGCCGTCGGCGTATTGGGAATATCCACTCGCACATCTGGTGAATTTTCTGAGTTACGTAGCCGCACTGGGCTGCTTTGAGTTCTTTCTGAAGGCGTTTATCGCAGAACGCAGGCGTCGCGACCAAGAACTGCTGCAGGCAGGACGGTCTGGGCTGCCCGACTACGCTTGGTGGCTGCTGGGCTACGGTCTATTTTTGTCCTCGTCGATACTGCTAGTCGGCCTGTATCTGGTGACGCCGGATATGGTCGTCACCGCTTTGGTTTATCTCGCGTCTGGCTTCATGTTGAAAATTGCCAAGGGGTCTGACAAGCGGACCGCCTATGTCGGTCTGGGACTCGCTTTGGGATTCGCCTATCTGGCGAAGTCTGTGATGTTTCCGCTGGCATTTGTGTATCTGTTTGTGGCGGTGCTGACCCGAAAGACATCGAAGCGCTCGTTGCAAAACATGGCTGTCGCATTTTTGGTTTTCCTCGGCGTAGCTGGTCCGCTGATTGTCGCCATTTCTCATCAGAAAGGCAGGTTGACCTTCGGAGACACTGGGTCGTGGACCTATTCTTTTTACGTAAACCACGTGGATTACTGGATTCCCACTTCACCCCTG
>Ga0070717_10004494_pt1 | contig 10076 bp, 5 predicted proteins | sample LARL113metaG_FD_71366 | JGI IMG/M metagenome (GOLD analysis project Ga0070717, IMG submission 71366) | Corn, switchgrass and miscanthus rhizosphere microbial communities from Kellogg Biological Station, Michigan, USA - LAR L11-3 metaG | ecosystem: Host-associated > Plants > Roots > Rhizosphere ... | reverse complement strand
GCGAAGAACCGCCGCGCGCGGCTCAGGTCGTTGGCCTTGTCGAACGCGATCTGGCCGGCCTGGATCGCGATGTACAGCCGATCCTGGTTATCGAGCCCGGTGCCGCGCTCGAGCAGCAGCTCGGCGATGTCGAGCAGCTGGGTCCACTCGCCGCGCTCGCCCTGCACCTGGCGGAGCAGCGTGAACGCCGCGACCACCGAGCGCATCGGCGCCACGCCATTGGACACCGTCGCGCGCAGCGCGGCGTCGAAGAACCGCGCGCCGCGATCGCGGTCCTTGAAGCGCTGCACCCACTCGAGGCCGAACATCCGCAGCGCCTCGATCTTCTTGCCGTGGTCGCCGGCGCGATCGGCGCGCCGCTTGTGATGGCCCTCGAGCTCGTCCCACCGGTTGGTGCCGGAGAGCAGCGTCTCGTACAGGAAGTTCACGCTCGGCTCGTCGATGTCCTTCGCGAGCACGCGCTTGAGCAGCTCCTCGAGCCGCTCGTCCTCGGGCGCCTCGAGCCGCAGGATGCGCGCCGCGCGGACCAGCATGCGGACCGACGTCGCCTCGTCGAAGCGCTCGGCCTCGTCGGTCAGCCGCTCGACCTCGTCGGTCCAGAACTCGGGATCGTAGTTGACCGCGGCGAGCGCGTCCTTGACGCGGACCGAGTCCGGCGTGATCTCGAGCGCGCGCTCGAGGATCGGCAGCGCCTTGTCCTTCTGGCCGCTGTCGAGCAGCGCTTCGCCGACGATGCCGGCGAGGTTGCTCGCGGCCGCAGGGCTGCGCAGCTCCATCTCGCCGAGCTTGGCGACCATCTCGAAGCGCCCGATCTCGCCGTACACCTCGCGCGCGCGTGACAGCGCTTTGAGGTTATCCGGATGAAGCTTCCAAGCACGTTGATACAACCCGAGCGCGCGTTCGCGCTCCGGGATCACGTCCTCGACGAGCGCGGCGAGCTCGAACAGCCGCTCGGACTGCTCGGGCTTCGAGCCCGAAGCTTCCAATTCTTTCTCGAGCTCATCGATTGCAATCGCCCAATCTCGCGACCGGCGAAGGCGTTCCCGAAGCAGTGTACGCGTATCCATCTGCGGTCTATCCTCCCGCAAACTCAAAAGAAACCCCAACCCACTCTCCGAGTTGTATATCACGGGTTTAGCGCCACGTGGGGCAGCCCCCGCGCCGGTTTTTCACTCTCAGCACAACCTATCCGGTTGGCGAGCACTCACGCTTATCGAAGTCCGGCCTCGTCGGCGAGTCGCGAGTTTCACCTATCGGCGAACCCCGCGCCGTCGCGCTCGGGTCTAGTGACCCCGCTTGCCCTTCTTCACGACGTCCTCGGGCGAGGCCTTCTCGACGGGCGCCGCGCCCGGGACCACCGACTTGGCGGCGATGTCGATCAGCATCTTCGAGGCCTGCTGCTTGGCGAACTCGACCGACGCCCCGCCGGTCTTGCCGAACTCCTCGAGGTCCTTCTTGGCGTTGGTGTAGTCGCCTTTGCGAAAGTACGCCTGGCCGCGCTGGAACTTCGCCTTGTGGTTGTCCTTCTTGGACTCGAGCGACTTGGTGAACGCGTCGATCGCCTTGTCGTCAAGCCGCTTGTCGTCGTAGCCCATACCGACCTCGTACCAGATGTCGCTCTTTTCGTTCGTTCCGGGCACCGCCGTGGTCCCGGCCTCGGCGACCTGGATCGCCTGGTCGGTGTAGTCCCACTGGCGATACAGCTCGGCGAGCGCGACCCACGGCCCGAACTCGGTCGGCCCGGACTGCAGCGCCTTGGTCAGCTCCTCGGCGGCTTCCTTGCTCTTGCCGGTATCGCGGTAGATCCGGCCGATGAAGTAGTGCGCGCGCCACAGGTCGTTGTTGAGCTTGACCGCCTCCTGCAGGTGCTGGAGCGGCTTTTCGAAGTTCACCGTGGTCAGGTCGGGGGTGACCTCCTCGGGCTTCTTGTTCTCGCGCCGCGCCTGATCCTCGCGCGCCGAGCGCATCGCCTTCTCGTAGAGGAACTTGCCGTACGACAGCTGGTACATGCCCTGCTCGGGCACGATGCGGACCGCGTGCTCGAGCGCATCGGACGCCGCGGCCCAGTCCTGCTTACCGGCCTGCGCGGCGCCGAGGCCGTACCAGGCGGTGTGGTTCTCGCTCCACTTCTCGACCGAGCGCTTGTACGCGTTGATCGCGGTCTCGTACTGCTTCTGGCCGAGCGCGACGTTGCCTTCGTTGGCCGCGCGGATCGAATCGTTGCGAGCCTCGTTGGGGCAACCAGCCAGTGCAAACAGCAGAGCTGTGGCGACGATCCCGACGAGCTTCATGCCGCAACGGTAGAACGCCGCGGCACAGTTCTCAAGTCTACGAGCCGCCCGACGAGTGGAACGTGAACGGATAGTTCACCTGCACACCGCCGCCGCCCTTGGGCTTGGGGAACTCGATGTTCTTGATCACCTCCGCGACGCAGCTCGAGACCTCGCCGTCGACGCCGTTGCCGGTCGACGACGCGACCGTGCCGTTCGGCGTGATGAAGAACTGCGCCTGCACGGTGCCCGACAGGGTCGGCTTGGCGAGCAGCTGCTTCTCGTAGCAATACTGGATCTTCTGGAGGTTGCGCTTGATGTAGCGCCGGATGATCGCCTTATCGAGATCGCCCTGCGCGTTGGGCTGACCGATCGACACCGTCGGAACCGCCGCCGTGCGCCCACGCATACCGCCGCGACCACCGCCGACGCCGTAGCCCTGCCCGGTGCCCGAGCCGTGACCGATCGTGCCGTAGCGGCCGGTGCCGATCGTGCCCCAGCCGGTGCCGCCGCCGCCCGGACCGAAGCCCGACCGGCCGTAGCCGAAGCCGCCGTTCATCTCGCCGGCCTCGTTGCCGAGCAGGCCGCCGTAGATGTTGGTGTCGTCGAAGCCGCTGGAGATATCGCCGGTGCCGGTCAGCGAGGCGAACGCGCCGCCCTGCTGCAGCGCCGTCGAGCCGAGCACGCCGGCGGTCCGCGCCTGCTCGATCGCCTGCTGGCGCGCGAGCTGCGGGTCCTCCTGGTTCTTGGCCATCTTGTACTGGCCCTCGGCGCGGTCCGAGTCCTTCTTGCCCATCTTGCCTTCGTCGAGCGCCATCGCGGTGCCCGTGCCGCCGGACTGGTCGTTGCCGTCATCGGGCTTGTCCTCGGGCGGCGGCGGCGGCGGATCGTCCTGCGACGCGCTGTTGGTCCGCGTCGAGGTGTCCTCGAGCGACGACAGATCGACGTTGGCGCCGCTGCCCTCGGGCGGAATCTGCAGCAGCAGCGCCCACAGCCCGAGGTGGACGGCGAGCGAGCCCGCGAAGTAGGTCAGCACGCGGCTCTCGAGCGTGGCGAACAGCGGGATCATCTGGCGGCGCGGCTGCGCGACCGCCGAGATCAGGAACGTGGTGTTGCGGCCGGTCCGCACGCGGAACTTCGCGTTGGGCGGGATCGGGCAGATCGTCGTGCGGCCCTGCGAGGCGAGCTCGCCGAGCGTCGTGGTCTGTCCGCCGACGACCATCTCGCCTTCCATGCCATGGCCGAAGCTGAACGCGAAGTCGTCGCCCTGCGGCGCGATCATCGGGAAGCTCGGCGCCGGCGCGCCTTCCGTCGCGAACTCGACGTCGGGCGCGGTGCCGATCCGGAAGAACGGGCTCTGGCGCTCCTTGCGGATCCGCGCCACGCCGATCGTGAGCGAGACCAGCGACAGCATCAGGCCGCCGAACGCCATCCAGTCGTAGCCCAGCGACAGCGTCTTGGGCCGGTACGCATACGCCGGCTTGGGCGCGATGTCGTGGTCCTTGTCGCCCTTGACCCACGCGTCGAGCCCGCCCTTGTTGTAGGCGGCGTTGTCGACCGAGGTCTTGAACGCGAAGATCGCCATCACCAGCGTGAGCACGCCGGCGGCGAGCAGCGCGTAGGTCACCGGGGTGACCTTGCCGCCGTGCGGATCGATGCAGTGCTTCACGCCGACCACCGAGTCGCCCATCATCGCGGCGATCTCGACGGCGCGCGTGCCGGTGTGGTCGTCGACCGACTCGGCCATCGCCTGCTGGAAGCCGACCGGCGGCGCCATCGCGGTGCCGAAGATCGGCGCGCCTCCCGGCAGTCCGGGCGGCGGACGAACCGCCGGCGCGGTCATCGCGGTCGGCGCCGCGGGCGTGAACGTCGGCGGCGTGAAGGTCTGCGGCGGCGTGAACACCGGCGGCGTGAAGGTCTGCGGCGGCGTGAACGCGACCGGCGCGGGCGGCGGCGCCGGCGGCGGGCTGAACGTCGGGGCCGGCGGCGGCGGGGGCGCCGAGGCGCGCGGGGCCGGCGGCGGCGCGACGGGCGGCGGGGTCGGCCGCGGCGTCGACGCGATCACCTCGGCGGCCGCGATCAGCGGGTTGGCGACCTTGGTCGGCTCGTCCTCTTCGCCCGAGCCGATCGCGAGCTCGATCCGGGTCTCGCCGACGACGATCGTGTCGCCCGACTGCAGCTTGGCCTTGTTGACCTTCTGGCCGTTGACGAACGTGCCCTTGGTCGACCCGAGGTCGATGATGCTGACGTCGCCGGGTCCGTTGACCTCGATGATCGCGTGCATCCGGCTCACCGTCTCGTCGTCGAGCTTGAGGTGCGCCGAGGGGACCTTGCCGAGCTTGATGACGCTCAGCGACAGCCGTTCCTCGCGGACCAGCTGGTCACCCTTGAAGATGCGAAACGTGAGAGGAACCTTGGCGCCGGCCATAATCACTTCTCCAAGTTCGTAAGCGCTGCCGTGTGACAGGCCGACGACCGGATCGCAGGCGCCGAGGCGCCCGAGATCACAAGTCTTCGGCCGACTTGATGATCTCGGGGATGAAGTTCTTGCGGATGCGGATCAGCGACGCGTGCTTCGCGAAGTCACGCGCGTCGACCGTCGAGCCTTCGGGACGGATCAGATCGCCTTCGATCGTGTCGCCCGAGAAGTCGTAGACCTTGACCTTCGGGGGAGCGTCGGCCTTGGCGGCGCCCTTCTTGTCCTGCGCGACCGCCAGGCTGCTCGCGGAGACGATCAGCACAACGACGAGCGAGCCAACGAATGTAGACATCTGCTGCATGGTGTTCCCTCGCGAGGGAGCCGCGCTGCAGAGATCCATGGGCATGGACGTCCGACACCGAGGCTTCCATCTGGTTCCCGATTGTTCGTAAAAAACTCGCGCACTGCCAGACACCCGCTCGAAGGCCGGGTTGCACCTTGTAAAATCAGCCGGTTAGCTCTTGGGCGCGGCGGGATCCGGGGTCGCCGGAGCCGCGGCGGGAGGCGGCGGCTGGTTGGCCTGGGCCTTCAGGAAGCTCTGGATCTGCGCCACGGTCTTGTCGATCAGCGCGATCTGCTCCTTGGCCTCGGTCTTGTCCGCCGTGTCGCCCTGGGCGGCGATGAACTGCTGGAAGTACTCCTTGGCCTGCTTGTAGGTCCCGATCGACGCTGCGAGGTCCGTGTTCTTGCTCGCGCGGAAGTCCTTGTAGAGGACCGCGAGGTTGTAGAACGCGTCGCCGCGCTTCGGATCGAGGTCCTTGGCCTTCTTGTACGACGCCTCGGCGCCGTCGAGATCCTTGAGCCCGCGCTGCGCGATGCCCAGGCCGATGTACGCGCCGTAGTTCTTGGGCGACAGCTCGATGACCTTCGACAGCATCTCCTTGGCGAGATCGTACTTGCGGAACCCCAGGGTCACCATGCCGACGTTGAGCCGCGCCTCGACGAACTTCGGATCGGCCTCGACCGCGGCCGAGAACGCCTGCAGCGCCTGGTTGAGCGACGCGCGGTGCATGTAGAACAGGCCGTAGGCGTTCTGCAGCTTGGCGTACTTGGGGTTGCGCTTGTTGGCCTCGTCGAGCAGCAGCTTGGCCAGATCGAGCCGGTTCTTGTTGGTCTGCCAGCCCTCCATGTAGACCAGGCCGTACGCGGTGTAAGCCGCGACGTCGTCGCTATCGACGCCGAGCACGCTCGACAGGTTGAAGCGCGCGTCCTCCTCGAGCTTCTTCCAGGTCGCGTCCTTGGGGTTGCCGATCTTGCGCATCTGCTCGAGCTCGAGCGAGGCGACGCCGATCCGCGCGCCGATCAGCTTGCCGTTGGCCTTGATCGCGCTGTCCCAGTACTGGCGGGCCTCGGTGACCTTGCCCTGGCGGAAGTAGATCTCGCCCAGGCTCGACAGCGACTGGCCGTGGTTCGGCTTCATCTTGAGCGCCTGCTGGAACGCCTTCTCGGCGTCGTCGAGCAGGTCGCAGCGATGCAGCGACAGGCCGACCATGAACTGGGCCTCGACGACCTCGGCGTGCGCGCGCACGACCTGGGTGAACCGATCGGCCGATTGCCGGCAGGTCGACTCGGTCCAGCCGTGCGCCTTGTCGGTCGCGATGAACTGCTCGTAGGCCGCGGTGTAGTCCTTGCGCGCGTCCTTCGAGACCTCGTGCTTGGGCTCGGGCTTGGTCGCGCTCGGATCGGTCGAGCCGATCACCGGCGGCGCCGGGGTCTTGCCGCCCTTGGTCGCGGCGCCACCGCCGCCACAGGCGATCAGCAGGGCGCTGGTGGACATCAGGAGAGAGAGCTTCATGGCATTCCTCGGATGGCGGGTGCTCATGGCGCGTCCAGCTTGATCGCCGGCTCGACCTCGGTGATCGGCGCGACCTGGTTGGGCTCGTCGTGGAGCTCCGATGCGGTGGGATATTCTTCCGGCTTGATCTGGCCGAGCTCGCGCTCGCACATCTTCGACCAGTCGCTGAACCAGCCGAGCTCGGTCGACTTGGCCAGGCAGATGCCGTAGGCCTCGAGCGAGGTCTTCTCGAGCGGCTCGGCGACCTCGGTCATCCGGTCGCAGAATGCCTCGACCTTCTCGTCGGCGAACTCGCCGGTCCGCACGTTCTTGGGGATCTCGGCGGTGAACAGCTGATCGGACGCGTTCTGCGCGATCTGGCCGAGCCGCGCGGCCGCGGTGATCGAGTCGGCCGGGTCCTTGACCGCGAGCACGAGGTTGTACTTCTTCTTGGTCGACTCGCCGAGCTTGCCCTTCTGCGCGAGCCACTCCTCGAACCGCTTGAGCGACTTGGCGGCGATCGCCTTGCGCTCGGGGGCCGGGTCGAAGTCGAGGCCGAACGGGAACTTCAGATCGAGGTACGCCTCGAAGTCCTTGTCGGCGTCCGCGATCTTGGCGATGCCGTAGTAGTAGCGCGCCCCGCCCTCGTCGCCGCCGGTCTTGCCCTGGCGCTTCTCGTACTCCTTCGCGGCCGAGCTGAACGCGGCGAGCGCCTCGCGCAGCTTGCGCTCGTCGCGCTTGATCACGGCGAGCTTGATCTTCGACTCGGGGCCGCACTGGGTCGGCTGCTCGGCGACGCCCTTCTTGGTCTTCTTGGCCTTCTTGGTGCTGATCGCGCGCTCGCGGGTGACCCGGATGCACGAGCCATCGACCTCTTTGACCGGGCACGATTGCTTCCACAGGACCTGGCCGATCTTGGCGTACGCGATCACCAGCCGGTCGGCGCCGCCGCGCTCGCCGAACTCGCGGATGTACTCGCGGAGGTGCTTGATCACCATGTCGCCGTCGCCCTGCTTCTCGTAGACGCCGTTGAGCGAGAACATCGCCGCGGCGGCCTCCTGCGGCTTCTTGGGGCCAAACGTCTTGATGAAGTACTTCGTGTTCTCGATCGCCTTGGCGTCGTCACCGATGCCCTTGCGGTAGAACACCGCGTCGTTCATCGCGTCGTACGCGTCCTTCTCGCCGGCGTACTTCTTGGCGTACTGCTCGAGCTTGTCCGACGCGCGGTCGTAGTACGCGATGTCGCCGTACGCCTTGCCGAGCCGCGCGATCGCCTTGGCGGTGATCTTCGAGTTCGGGAAGTACTTCTCGAGCAGGTTGAACGCGGTGATCGCCGCGCTGATCGACTTGCCCTCCTCGAAGCACACGCCGGCGTTGTAGAGCACCTCGTCGTTCTCGGGCGCCTCGGGATTGCGGTTGTAGATGTCGAAGAACGCCTGGCCGCACGCCACGTACTTGCCGTAGTCGTTGGTCTTCTTGGCCTGGGTCTCCTTGTCGAGCGCGTCGTTGCGCAGCGCCTGCATCTTGAGCTTGGCCAGCGTTGCCTTGAGGTCGTCCTTGCCCTCGAGGAACTTGGCGTCGCCGTCGAGCTTGTTGACCAGCTCGAGCATGCCCTTGTAGTTCTTCTGGCTGTTGTAGGTATCGAGCAGCAAGTTCGCCGAGTACTCGGCGGTCTCGTGCTGCTTGTGGTGGTCGAGGATGTCGAGGAAGATCGGGATCGCCTCGTCGTAGTGGTTGTAGCGCCGGTAGATGTTCGCCTTGAGGAACTTCATCCCGACGAGCTCCTCGTCCTTGGGGTCCTTGATGTAGTTGATGTAGATGTCGAACGCGGCGAGCATCTTCTGCTCGCGCTCGGGGATCGGCTTGGGCTCGGCCTTGGCGTCGGTCGGCGCGTCCATGTCGGCCTGCTGCTTGACCCGTGGATCGACGTTGAGCGCGTTCTTCCAGCCGAGCACCGCGGCGTACGCCGACTCCTTCATGAGCCGCGGCTCGACCTTGCCGAGCTTGACGACGTCGGTGAACGCGAGCGCGGCGTTCTCCCACAGCTCGGTCGACAGCCGCGGGTTCTTCTCGCTCTCGGCGCGCGACCAGATCAGCTCGGCGTAGAAGTACTGGGTCTGCGCGAAGTCCTCGGCGTCGGGGAACACCAGCAGGTAAATCTTGTAGAGCTTCTCGGCGTAGGCCAGCGTCTCGGGGTTCTTGGTCTTGGCCGACTCCGAGTGATACGCGCGCGCCAGCTCGCCCGACATCGCCGCGGCGTTGTCATGACACTCCTGGGCCTCGGACTGCGGCAGGACCTTCTTGCCCTTGAGCGCGCCCCACATGCGGACCAGGTTCTCGATCTGCTTGACCTTGTCGCTGTTCTGCGCGCCGACCATCGACAGCGTCGCGTGCGCGACGTTGTACTGCCACAGGCACACGTTCTTGTGCGTCGGCGCCTGCTTCATCAGCTCCTGGTAGACGTAGATCGCCTTGTCGCTCTTGCCCTGCGAGAGGTAGAGGTCGGCGAGGATCTCGAGCATGTCGAACGCGTACTTCTGGTCGACGCGCTGGAACGCGGCGTACGCCTTGTCGGCCTTGCCGATCTCGGCGTAGGCGCGCACGAAGTCCTTCTTCGCGGCGCGGTTCAGGACCTCGTTCTTCTTGTCGGTCTTGGTGGCCTGGGCGACCTGGAAGAAGGTCTCGAGCGCGTCCTGGAAGCGCTGCTTGTTGAGATCGATCCAGCCCATCTTGTACATCGCGTAGTAGTAGGCGGGCGATCGCGGGAACCGCAGCACCATCTTGTAGCGAGACTCGGCGTCGTCGAGCTGGCCGATCTCGAAGAAGTAATCGGCGAACGCGAGGTGGGCCTCGGGGACGTACTTCGAGTTCGGATAGTTCTTGAGCAGCTTGTCGTAGACGCTGCGCGCCTCCTTCATGTACTTGCCGCTCTGCAGCGTGTACCCGTAATAGAACAGGGCCATGTCCATCTTCGGGTAGTTGCGGAACGCCTCGTTGTCGGTGAGGCCCTTGTAGGTCTTCACCGCCTTCAACAAGTAGTCCTTGGCCTTGGCGGCCGCCGCGACGCCGTCGGCCTTGAGCTTGGCCTTCTGCTGCGGGTTCTTGTTGGTGTCGCCCTGGATCGTCAGCTCGATGCCCTTGAGCCGCCAGTAGCGCTGCTGCTTGGCGTACAGCTCGCCGAGCCGGAAGTAGTAGTCCGACTTCTCCTCGACCTCGGTGTCCGGCGTCTTGATGATCAGCTTGGCGAGGATGTCTTCCTGCTCGCTGCGGATGTCACCGACCAGGCCCTCGATCGACAGCACCTGATCGGCGCTGAGGCTGGGCTGCGGCGGCTCCTCCTTGGCATCCTTGGCCTGGATTGGCTTGACCCGGTCCGACAGCTTGACGTCGACCTTCAGGTCCTGCGACCGCGTGTACTTCGCCTTCTGGGCCCAGGTGCTCCCGCTACTTACGAGCAGCACTCCTACGATCGCGAGCTTCATCTTCAACATGTGCACTTCCCTTCTTCCGGCGGGACGACATCCTCGAGCGAGCGGGCGGGACGACGGCCGAG
>Ga0070717_10004491_pt1 | contig 10078 bp, 7 predicted proteins | sample LARL113metaG_FD_71366 | JGI IMG/M metagenome (GOLD analysis project Ga0070717, IMG submission 71366) | Corn, switchgrass and miscanthus rhizosphere microbial communities from Kellogg Biological Station, Michigan, USA - LAR L11-3 metaG | ecosystem: Host-associated > Plants > Roots > Rhizosphere ... | reverse complement strand
TAACGAGCTGCAAGTTCGATGAATGATCTCACTGCCCTAATCCTCACTTATAATGAGCAGGAAAATATTTCTCGCACGTTAGATTCCATTTCGTGGGTCCCAAGAATACTCATTATCGACAGCTACAGCACTGACGAGACGGTCAAGCTGGCGGGCAGCTATCCGAATGTTAGCGTGGTTCAGCGTGCGTTCGATTCGTTTGCGGGTCAATGTCAGTTCGGGCTCTCGCAAATCGAGACTAATTGGGTCCTTTCCCTTGATGCAGATTACGTCGTTGCGTCTGCCCTGGCCGAAGAAATCCGGTCCCTCCCTGAGGAAGCAGAAGTGGCCGGCTATTCCGTAGTGTTCCGCTATTGCATTTTTGGCAGGCCTCTTCGCACCACTCTCTACCCATCACGGACCGTTCTCTATCGCCGGGAACTAGCCACGTATCACGACGAAGGTCACGGACATAAAGTAATCATTCGAGGCAAAATTCTGCCGCTTAAGTCATTCATTAATCATGATGACCGCAAGCCGCTGAGCCGATGGATACAATCGCAGGACCGTTACGCATTGATTGAAGCGCAGCATTTGCTTTCGACTCCAGTCGAGCTACTCAGCGCACAGGATCGGTTGCGGCGAAGAATCTTTTTCGCCGCGCCGGCAATGTTTTTGTATCTTCTTTTCGCGCGCGGACTGATCCTCGACGGCTGGCCGGGATGGTTTTATGTGTATCAGCGGACCATCGCGGAACTCCTTCTCTCGAGTCGACTGCTGATCGAACGAGAGAAGTTGGAAGATAGGAGATGGAAGGGGAAGTGAAGCAAACGTCCAACTCTCAACTCCAACATCCAACGTTCAATGAAGAGGAGCGGGCAGCAAACCAGAGGTCAGCCTCTGGCGCGTCGCCTACGGCGCGGAGCGAGGACAGTGATCGGAGGTCAACTGATAACCGATAACTGATAACCAATGTCGAAAATCAACAGTTAATGGTTAAGCTAGTGGCCGACGAATTAAGCCTCCGCGTTTGTCAGGTGGTCGCGAATATTAATCGCGACGTCGGAGGCCCGGCGGTCACCGTGCCGCGACTTGCCTCCTCGTTAGCGGATCAAGGCGTGGCGTGCAGGCTGGTCACGCTCGACTATTCAAACTTGGGCCCACAAACATTCGCCCAAGGGGTCGAATTGCTTAGCCTGCCAGCAGGGTGGTGGACTAAAAGAATGCGGGGGTGGAGTCCGCCACTGCGATCGCGGCTTCTATCGCAGGCCGCGAGCACAGATCTCATCCACAATCACGGTCTTTGGATGTTTCCGAACCTTTACGCCCGGCAAGCTGCGTCCTGCGCAAATATGCCGCTGGTGCTTTCACCGCGCGGGATGCTCCAGGAATGGTCGCTCGGCCGAAGCCGGATGAAGAAATTCGTCGCGTGGCATTTGTGGGAGCGTGAAAATCTCGCCGCGGCCCGGCTGTTCCACGCTACCAGTGAGGCGGAAGCAACTTCCCTCCGCAAGATCGGACTGCGCCAGCCAATCGCTATCATTCCCAATGGTGTGGACATTCCTGACCCCACCACTTTTCCAGGCCGGCGGATTCTCGAGCAGAAGCACCCCCAATTGGTCGGGCGCCGGTGGGTGCTATTTCTCTCGCGAATTCATCCCAAGAAGGGGGTTTCAGAATTGATCGCAGCCTGGTACGACGTCGAACGGCAATTTCCCGGCTGGCATCTCATTCTGGCCGGGCCAGATCTCGATGGATATGGCGCTATTGCGCGGCACAAGGTGGCGGCACTGGCAATTAATCAGCGTGTCACTTTTACCGGCATGCTCGCCGAAAGGGAGAAGGAAGCGGCACTTGCCAATGCGGAGATTTTCGTGCTTCCCACGCATTCAGAAAACTTCGGCATCGCGGTGGCCGAAGCGCTTGCCTACGGAATCCCCGTAATCACAACGAAAAATGCGCCATGGCCGGAGCTGGAGTCGCGCCGGTGCGGATGGTGGATCGCTCTGGAGCACATCGCACTAAAGCGTTCGATTGAAGATGCACTGCGGTCGTCCCCAGACGATTTGCGCGAAATGGGCCGGCGCGGCCGCGCGTTGATGAGTGAAAAATTCTCGTGGAATCGCGTGGCCGAGCAGATGAAACATAGTTATCAGTGGTTGCTCAGCCGGGCGGACAAACCCGATTGCGTGGACGCAATTTCTTGAGAAAAAACATTTGGTTCTTCCACTTCTAACGCGATGCGGATCACGATTGTTACCGGACCGTGGTTGCCAGTTCCGGCGCTCCAAGGAGGCTCCGTCCCCCGGATGTGGCATGGTTTGGCCGAAGAGTTTGCGGCGCGGGGGAATGAGGTGGTTCTCGTGCCGCGAACGTTTCCAGGACAACCGGCGCGTGAGTCGCGCAATGGCGTTCGCTTTGAACGGAGAGGCGGCTTCGCCCAGGGGCGTTCGGTTTATATAGACCTGGCGAAAGATCTAATCTACGCGGCAGACGTGACGCGCTGTCTCCCGGCGGCGGACATTCTGGTAATCAACGATTTCTGGCTGCCAGTTCTGGCGGGCTGGTTCCGCCACCCTGCCGGATTGATCGTCATCAGCGCGAACAGGTTTCCCAAAGGGCAGTACGGCCTTTATCGGCATGCCGCCCGTATCGTGGCCGCTTCGCGTGCCATCGAGAAGGCGATCATCGAGCAGACGCCAATGATGGCGGACAGGGTGCGGCACATCCCGAACCCGTTAGACACGAACAAATTTGTCCCGCGAGCCGATGGACGCAGCAACCGCACAGGAAAGAAGATTCTCTATGTCGGACGGTTGCATCCGGAAAAAGGAATCCACGTCCTTATCCAGGCGTTTGCTCAAATATACGGAAGACATCCCGGAATCAGTCTGCGCATTGTCGGGCCGAGCGAACCGGCGCAGGGCGGAGGAGGCCAAAGTTATTTGTTCGAACTGCGCCGTCTGGCAGGTGGATTGCCGGTGACATTTTCGGCGCCGGAGTTTGATCTGTCGAAGCTCACTGCGATTTATCAAGACGCGGATCTATTTTGCTATCCCTCGCTAGCGGAAAAAGGAGAGGCGATGCCTGTGGCACCACTTGAAGCAATGAGCACCGGTTTGCCAGTCATCGTCTCCGGTCTGGAGTGTTTTCTCGATTTTCTCGTTGACCGCGAAACGGGGCTGAGATTTGACCATCGGAGCGGGAGCCCACGGTCCGCGCTTGCGGAGAAACTTGATGAAGCCCTTGGCGACTGGTCGCGGTCGCTCGAGCTTGGCCGCCGCGCCGGGGAGGCGGCCCAAAGGTTCGCCTTCAACCGTGTGGCCGAAGAATTTCTGGGGGACTTTGAACGGCTGCTCTCCGAGCCGTAGGCTCAGGGTTAATGATTATCGGTTATCAGTTATCGGCGAGCCGCAACCGGCAGGCTTCCGGCCTGCTAACTGCTAACTGATAATCGATAACGAATAACCGCGAGCCGCGAGCGGGGCGACTCCAAAAGTTTTTAGAGACTGTGGCAAGGACAGTAATTATAATAACACATTGGTCCCGTTAGCACCGTAATACCGTAATAATGAAATCAATCGCGGAGCCGCATTCAGCTGTGGAAGAGGCCGGTCATTTTCGCCCGCCCGTTTCGACTTTGCCCTCAAAAACAGCACGACCAGGATCTCTCCGGCGACTCGGGCCATTCGCAAAAGTCGCGGCCCAAGATTGGGCGCCCGCTTTGCTGCTTTTTCTATGTGATGTCATCTGCTGGATCGCCATTTACGGTTTTCTGGTTTTCTTCCGCCGCGATTTATTTTTCTCGAGCGGATTTGAATTTGCCGTAATCGATACCATTCAGCTGGCCGTTATCGTCCAAGCTCTCTTCATTATCGGAGGATACAGTTTTCGCACGGAAATGCGCGGACTGGCTTACACGGCTGAGCACATTTTGGCAATGCTCGCAGCGCTGGCGGTCAGTTCATTGGTTCTTTACGCGGCTGCAACTTTCGACCAGAACGCGATGAAACCCAGTCGCGGATCGATTCTGTTAGGCTTCATCGTCTTTACACCGGTTTCGCTGGTCTATCGGCGGGCACTTCGCAAAAGAGTGGTGGCCGCTTCGGCTAATCGCGCGTTTCTGGTCATCGGCGCTGGCAGATTGGCCGCGCAATTTTACGAGAGGTACAAACAATCGCCCAACGAACAGCGCCTTGAATTCGTGGACAACGATCCAAGGCGCGTTGGATCGACACTCAACGGCGAGGGAACACCAATTGTTCAAGGCGGAATTGAGGCCAAACTTTCCCGACTGGACCGAAGTTATCGGGGCGTGATTCTGGCCGAACGCGTGGAACGGCTCAGCCCGCAATTGCTGGCGCACCTTATCCGGATCCAATTTCAGCGCGCGCGCGTTTATACGCTCGAATCATTTTACGAGGCGCAATGGCGTTACGTGCCGGTGGACGCGATCGACCCGGTCTGGCCGCTGCAGAGCGGTTTTCAGCTGGCGCGGATTTCTCCGTATCATTATTTGAAACGGCTGCTTGATCTTTTCACTTCCGGCTTCTTACTTGTGATCTGTTCTCCGTTAATCGTTCTGCTCGCCTGCCTGGTTTGGCTGACGAGCGGACGGCCGGCGATTTTCCGGCAGATTCGTGTTGGCCGCGAGGGTCATGCGTTTACCGCCTACAAGTTCCGGACGATGCAGATGCGTTTTAATGAGAACGATGATATCTACACGCGATCAGGAGACACGCGCGTTACGAAGGTCGGTCGCTGGCTGCGAAAGCTGCGTCTCGATGAACTGCCGCAGCTTTGGAATGTATTGACAGGCCAAATGAGCTTGATCGGTCCGCGTGCTGAGTGGATCAAGTGCGCGGAGCGCTACGAAAAAAAGATTCCGTTTTATCATTTCCGTCATTTAGTCAAGCCCGGCATCACCGGGTGGGCGCAGGTCAATTATCCGTACGGCGAAAGTGAGCAAGACGCGATCGCCAAGCTTCAGTACGATCTTTATTACATCCGACATTATTCGCTCAAGCTCGATGCCATGATCGTGCTCAAGACGATCCATACGATGCTCTTCGGCAAAGGGCGGTGAGCGGCCTTTGCCGAAGAGCATCGGGTTATCGGGTATCGGTTATTCGTTGTTAGGTGTGTGCGCGCTTCAGGTAGTTCATATATCAATTCAGTAACCTGACAGCGTGATCGACGAGCACCCTTCCTTGAGCAAGTAATTCGGCCGAAACGAATTCTTCGTCATTTCCGGTGATTAAATGGTCAAGGACTTCCCAGCACGACCCGTGCGCGTTACTGCAGAACTTCGCATTGTCGAGGTAACGGAATCGGCCGTATCCCTCTGCGATGTTTGACGTGGTCGAGCGCGCTGCTCGCAACAACTGATCGCCTAACCGAAACCGCTCATCTTTCGGCAAAGCAGGGACGACCTGCTTCGCAACGAACAATCGGAGCGTTCGACATTTTTGCCAGCATTCCAGATCTTCGAACGTTTTGATTTGAGTACATTCAGCTGTTTTCACCCGCCCATGGTACATGGACCGACTATTAGATGTCAGTTCTCAATTTTGGGGAATTAGATCCCGAGAACGATTAACTGATAACCGATAACTGCATCAGCTCTCCCGATAACCGATAACTGATAACCAATAACTGCGCGAGTAGCGCGCGCGCCTACGCCGCCCCATTCCCCGGCTGGCCGGCGGAAGCCGTCGAGGAGCGCAACTGGCGGCCATACTCGCCGCTATAGGAACCGACGCCGTCGCCGTAGCCGTGAGAGGAATAGTAGTAGTAATAGCCCGCACCACGGCGTCGCGGCAGGCGATTAAGCACCAGTCCGGCGGGCCGGTTGTTGGCGGCGCTGAGCAAGGTGAGCGCGCGATGAATTGCGTTGCGCGGCGTCTTGCTTGCCCTAACGACCATGCAAATTGTTTGGACATGATTAGCCATCAAGAGCGTGTCACTGACGGCAAGGATTGGCGCGCTATCGATAATCACGCGATCAAACATCGATGAGGCCTCGACCGTGAGATGTTTGAAGCAACCGGCGCTCAGAAGTTCCGCCGGGTTCGGGGCGCGCTGGCCCCCAGCCAAAATGAAAAGCTGGCCAGCTGTGGGGGGGTTGAGACGGGAGTGTGTCCCGAGAGGCTCTGTATCCACCGTTGCAACCAGTCGCACCGCATCCTTGAGCGCGACCGCGCCGACGAGATAATCTACGACCCCGGTAGAACCCTCCTTCGATTTGCTTTCGTTGCGAAAAACTTTGTGAATGTTAGGCCGGCGCAAATCGCCATCGACCAGTAATACACGGTGGCCCTGCTGGGCCAGGGCAAGCGCGTAATTCACGCTCGTGAAACTTTTTCCCTCGTTAGGCAAAGCGCTCGTAAAAAGGAACACCTTGCGATCGGCCGCCGGCCCCAGCAATGAAAGTGCCGCGCGCAGATTTCTAAAGCTTTCCGCAATCGGCCCGCCTGGCGCTTCATCCACCAGCCGATATTTGGTCGCACCGCGCGGGGGGCCCTTGTCTCTCCTCGGCTTCTTTGCTTCGCTAGTCTTTGTTTCAGGAATCGCGGCAAGAACCGGCAAGCCGAGCGTAGCTTCCGCTTGATCGACAGTTTTGACCGACCGGTCCAACGCGTCCGCTCCAAAGACAAAAGCCAGTCCCGCAGCCAGGCCGCCGAGCAAACCTAACGTGATTGTTTTGGAGGGAATGGGATTGACCGGTTGATGCGGAAGGACCGCGTGCTCGGAAATGCTGACAGCGTTTGCCTTTACATCCTTCGTCAGGTCCGTCTCTTTGATCTGCTTCATGACGCTTTCATACAAAGCACGATCCGTTTCAGCCTGGCGCGCCAACTCCTGGTAACCAATCGCCGCTTTATTCAAAGCGACGGCGGTCCCTTCCTGGTCATGAATCGCGTCCTGCAAATTAACTTCAGTCGCTTTTGATTGCTCGATTGCATTGCGAAGAGTGGCTGATTGCGCCGTGACTGCCCGGCGGAGCTTTTCTTGTGCTTCGCGCAAGGCAGCATGCGCGGCCATCATTTTCGGGTGCTTCTCTTTGTAGCGCAGCGCCAGGGTTGCGATCTCCGCTTCGACCTGCGTGACGCTGTGCCGTGCTTCATTGACCAGCGCCGCGGCCGAAATACTCGGTACCGAGAGCAGCGCGTCCAGATCATCGCCCGCTTGATCAATCTGCTTCAACTCGCCTTCGAGCCGGAGGCGATCCGTTTTTGCGGCGGTGAGTTTGCTGTTCAATTCCTGGAGCTTGTCCTCCACGATACCGCCGCGCGTTCCACCGGCACCCGCACCGGACCCAGTCTGACTGCCGGTAGCGGCCGCGCCACCGCCCAGTTGAAGCGCGTCGGGCGTTTTCGCTTTGTATTCTGCAACGGCTCCTTCGCTCTTCTGTAGGTTCCCTTTTAAGCGCTCTTCTTCTTCAAGCAAATACCGGAGCGCCTCCTGACTGAATGAAGCGCGCCGTTCAATGGAATTGCGGATGTATTCCCGTCCGACCGCTTCGGCCAGACGCTGCGCCATCACCGGGTCGCGGTTGGTGACGGAGAGATCGATCAAGCGAGTGCCACGGCGAATGGAAGCCTTCACCATTCCCGAAAGTGCTCCAGCCAGTGCCTCTTCCGATGGCGTGAAAGTGATCCCGGCCACTAAATTTGGCTGGCTCCGCGAACTTGTTGTTTGGGCCGCTGGCGATGCCGAAGCTTTCGCCCGATCGGCGGCGTTCATGTCCCTGCCCAGAAGTGCGCTACCGCCGTCCTCGGCCAAACCTTCAGCGCGAATCACGCGCGCCAGCATCGCGCGGTTGGTCAGATTTTGCTCGATGGTGCGCAGCGCCTCCTGGCTGGCCAGGAACATGGAGCGCATTCGCATCGAAGCGTCCTCTCCGGGTATGAATGAGGGCTCCTGAAACTCAACCTCGAGGACCGTGTGCGCTTGATAAGTTTTGGGTGTTCGGCCGAGGTATCCCAATGCAATGAACAGACCAGCCAGGACGCACAAAGCGACAATCCAGATGCGCTCGAGCAGACTGTGGAAGAACTGACGAAGGTTAAAGCCGCGCTGCGGTTCCATCATTGCGTCGATCGCAGGATGAACGGCGGGCGAGGTGGGACCGTTGTTGCTTGCTGTGCGCTGTTCGGATTTGCTAACGATCATGAAATATGGAGTGGGTCATTTAATTTACTGGTTTTTAGATGTTTTGCAGGAAATTTTAGAAGAGGCTTTCACCAACTGTTACCGTGTCTCCCGGCAGCACAGTGAAGTTTTCGCGGCCGCCTCGCGCGAGCTGCTTCGCGTTGACCCGCAATAGTTGGTTTCCCCGGCGGACACTGATCCGTTCCGGCGCGGCAATCCGCGTGTAGCCTCCGGCCACCGCAATCGCCTCCAGAAGATCGATGCCTTCCGGGCTGCCCTCCGGCATTTCGTAACTTCCCGGGCGATTCACCTGACCAAGCATGGTAAAACGGCGCTTTGCATAACCTATGAGCATCACGTTGACCCTCGGGTTGACGAGATAGTCCCGCGCAAAAAGATCGGTTAATTTCGTGGACGCTTGGCTCAGGGTCAGCCCGGCGAGATGCACGGAACCGATCAACGGAACACTCAAATTGCCCTCCGAATTAAGCCGTCCGTATGTTCGCAGATCTTCTTCACCGAATACCTCGACGCCGACCTGGTCGTTCGGGCTTAAGATGTAACCGCTTGGTGCGCTTACCGCATTAATTTGCGGGAGAACTGAGGTCGAATAGGCAGGAGAAGAGGCCGGACGCGAATTTTCAGCGGCCGAAGGAGCCGGCGATTGAGCCAATGCGGCGACCGCCAGCACGACCGTCGATGCAAAGACAATAAGTCTTGTATTCATGAGCATACGAAACCCAACGAACGTAAATCTGAGCGATTATTCTGCCAAACGCGCGGAAATCTAAAAGCTGAGCGACGTGCGCCCGCCGACCTGATTGTCACTAAATCTAAAGCTTTCGAGCGAGCTGGAATCCTCCCGATGAAGATAATAAGCGCCGACGCTCCAGAAACGCGTCACATTCACGTCGATCGACGACTGGAAGTAATAATAGTTGTCCGTCCGCGAGACGTCAATACCGTTCGCCGTGCTGAAATAATCATCATTTTCATAGCCGACGTTTAGCCCGATAAAAATTCGCTGGAGGAAACGCTGTCGCAGGCCCAAATCGATCTTTGTCGATGAAAAATCGCTTCCGGAAATGACGGCCGAGTTTTGAGTCTGCCGGCTACCAGTGATTGATATACTTGTTCCATCGAACGGCAGATAGCTACCTTCCAAAGTGTAAACCGGCGTGATGTATTCGCCTCGCGCGCCGCCAAATTCCCGAACCTCGATGCCCCCCGTCGCAGAGAAGCTTATTTTACCAGTCGCTTGATAACTCAGGCGCAGATTTCCCTGTTCGAAATATTGATCCGTCATTGAACCCTCTGCGGTGTCGTAGCCGCCGGTGCCGCCCACGCCGACGACGAGCTTCGCTCCATAATTATAATTAAAGAACAGACTGCCCGACACGGTCTCGGAGCTGATCAAGCTAGGATAGTCGTACACGCGATAGTCCGCACTGGCCGTCAGGAACGTCTTACTGGAAAGATCGTAGGAGGCGCCCAGTTTGCTGTCGAAGAGGTTCGCGCGCGTCTTTCGACCAACATCGATATTCGCCTGACGGCCGGTGGTGTCCTTGAGCGAAGTCAAATTGGTGCTGTCCAGAATTTGAATGTCCTCGCCCACGTTCAAAGTGAGCCGGGCGAATTGGCGTTGTCCCGCCAGGTGAATCACGTGCTGGAGAGCATCCGCGTTCGAATGATCGGCAAAGATAAACGCGTTAGGCGCGTAAACAAAGGCGAGAAAATCGGTCTGGTCCCCGCCGGTCCCGCCCAGTCCCAAGGAAATGGTTGGCTCAATCGACGTGTAGAAATCGGATGACTTCTGCGTTTGGGCCAGATTGATGTTGTCGTCGTAAACGCCGCGGACGACTAACTGAAATGAGTAATGGAAACGTCGCGGCGTCTCCGCCACCTGGCGCCCGGTGAGATCGACGATCGAAGAGTCGGTAGGAGC
>Ga0070717_10004490_pt1 | contig 10079 bp, 14 predicted proteins | sample LARL113metaG_FD_71366 | JGI IMG/M metagenome (GOLD analysis project Ga0070717, IMG submission 71366) | Corn, switchgrass and miscanthus rhizosphere microbial communities from Kellogg Biological Station, Michigan, USA - LAR L11-3 metaG | ecosystem: Host-associated > Plants > Roots > Rhizosphere ... | reverse complement strand
GTAGCTATCAGTCAAGTTGCCGGTGGTCAACGGCGTTTCTGGAATCGGCAAGCCACCAAGCACCAAGAAGCCGGCAGCTACGCCAACTATGACCGCTAATGCCAGCGAGTTGCGGTAAAGCGGCCGATCCCATTTCACAGCCGTATAACGTGAAGCTCGTGCCAGCGTTGCGTCGTCCGCGTCACCCGCAGCCCAAGGAGCGGAGGGAGAGGGATTCGAACCCCCGAAGGCTTGCACCCTTAGTGGTTTTCAAGGCCGCTTGTGAGCGTCCGCCGACGTTCGTCATCGTTCGCCACAGTTCGCCCTGTATAGAAAGGGCGCGGCTTTCGTCCGCCGACGTTCGCTGACGTTCGCCATAGTTCGCCGCCGTTGCCGTCACCGTTGCCGTCACCCCCGGGCACTCAGCCGTGAAATGCCGTTGATGCGGGAAGCCATTCCATGAAGCGCGCCGACCAGCCAACTCGCACCTCAACCCATGGGCAGAGCTGACCGACCGTTGATGCAAAGCGCACAAATCCCTTTTGCGCCAGTACATGGATGCATCCCCGACTGGACACATAGATCACTCCGTCACCCCAGCGACAGCGAATTCGCTGAATGTTCCGAAGCGGAACGATGCCTGATCGAAGGGGAGCTTTCCATGCGAGCTGATCAATCTCCTGTCTAAGGTCATAGGCGATTGTGAAGAGATACCGGTATACGATGAATCCAGCAACAATCATCCATACGATCAGGAAGGCCCGAACGCCGAGAACCTCGTTCGACGTCACCAAATGAACGGCCGCCAGGATGATGCCGAGCACGAAGAAGCCGCTCACTCCAAAGATAAATGCCCGATAGAACGGGCCGAGGCTGTAGCTCATTCTGCTGTCGATAGAACCATGGCTTCGGATCGTCGACTACCCAACTGAGATCCGGGCCAGCGGCGAGCAATCACAGGAGCACGCGGAGCGTAAGGAGCCAATCTTGACCAGCACCAGCAGCTTTCCTTCGTTGTGACCTCCGGAATCGCAACGCCAGGCTTAGTCTGTTCGGGCATGCCGCCCTGGCGGCGAATTGGTCGAAGAGCGCCACCAAGCAGCCGATTCGCTTTCCCCTGGGCGCAGACACGAAGAACCATCCCGGGACACCGGCATCGCTGACGTTTTCCGGCATGACCTCGCCAGGCTGAAGATCGGCGTGGTCGTGTAAGGAAGCGCGGCGGAAGTGATCAGGCGCGCTCGCGTCATTGATCGTCCTCCCAGTTGACAGTCGAATCCATCTCTCCTGTAGATGCGAATGCGCGAGCGGCTCGTAGCGCAGTCACGAAGTCAACACAATGCCGAGCGGGATAATCGCCCTCCTGACCGCCGACGATCATCGTCACCATTCCTGTAGATGAAGCGTCCCCAGTCGCAATCTTGAAGTGTTCGCCGTCATAAGTTGCCGTAACGACATATAGCCCATTGCTGCCGCCCCCTCCGATGAATATCACTGACGACTCCTTGAAGACGATCGACACCATCGTGTACACGCGACCATCCAGCGCTTGGATCGCTGCGGCGACTGCATCTAGTGTTGGTTCGGCAACAACGCTTGACTTCTTGTGAATGCCTTCCCAGTGTTCCGTGACCAACTCAGCTGCCAGCGCAACTTCTAGCTCTACTTCGGCGTCGGCCCAATCTCTTTTCGGATCGCTGGCAACCCATACAACTCGACCGCGGACGACACCTCGGCTCCGAGAGCGCCGGCGTCTGAGTCTGGCCTTACGTGCCACCAGTGGTCGCCGCTCTGCGGCATCAGCTCGCCAAGTCGCGCCTGCCAAATCTTCGGCCCATAAAACCGGGTTGAGTATGGCCGCCCGGGGTATCCGTGCTCCACCCTGAGCCGATCCCAGGTCTTTTTGTCAGCGACGGTGAGTTGAATCGTAAACTCCAGATCTGTCGAGTCGCTCCATCTAGATCGTTGAATGCCGAGCAAGATCCAATGCCGGTCATCAGGAAGTACGAAGTCCTGTCCGCTACCTTTAAAGCCCATCGCTCTGCATGCAGGACCGAGATGATTCCTGGTTAGCTCTCGAAACCGATCCTGGGCCGTCACCATCGCGTCTAACCTGGCTATTCGACGGATCTTTGGGGCTCGACCATTTGGGTAATAACGTCCACTATATTTCGCGCCGCTGTGGAGCCTGAGCTCCAGATTTGCGCATTGTCGGTCCTTTTTGGGGCGGTCCTATCTCCGGACCAAGGTGGCTGCCGCTACCTAACTGGTTCCCTACCCGTACCTCGTTCAATGGGAGTTTTTCAAGCTCCTCAAGGCAGTACCTTCGGCATTCAGCATCTGGTGCCTCGTGAGAGCAAGTTTCTAGGGCCGCCTTCGCCTCCTTCGTTCCTAAGAGGCGGAGACCCTTCGACAACCAAGGCATCAGTTCATGATCATGGGCGCGGACGCGCCGTATCAATTCGTCGCCTTGATCCTCGAGAAGCAGCGAAACGACCGCGGCAGTATTTCTGTGCAAGGCATTGTTCCAGCGTGCGGCGCTCTTTTGAATTGCTTGGACTGAGTCTTTATCTCGAATTGCCGCGAGAGCCCACATCGCCGTGATCGGTTCGTAAAACTCCTTCGATTCAAGCTTCCGGTGAAAGGCTTCTGCAAGCGTCGCTGCAGCTTGTCGATCGAGCGCTACGATTTCTTCGACCGCGACATCGCTAACGTCTGGGTCCGTGTCATTAGCCAGTCGCAAGGCAATCGTAACCGCGTCCTCTTTCGGAAGGCTCCGGCTGGCGGCCCAAGTGGACCAGGCACGCACCACAGGATCCTGGTGGGCAGCTAACTCCTGGAGGATGCGCCTGCCCTCAAGAGGTGATGAGCGGAGAGCATTTAGCAATTCTTCGGCATCCGGGCCATCATCACTTTGAATCTCCGCCGCCACATCGCTGGCATTTAGGGGTGTCGTCATCGCTGGATTAGCCGCATTCGTTGTTCATGGCCAGGATGACCAAACGTACATCCCTCAGCCATCCGTTCTGATATGCGAATTGCGCCTCTGGCTCAAGATGCTTGTAAGCGTGGCTAGAAACACGGTGGTACCAACCCCAAAGCTTGGCCAGGCACCAACGTACTATTCGGCAACTCCGTAGGCAAAAACGCGTAGGGCTGGACGCCATCGCTGCTTTGCCTGCGAATAGACGTAGCAGCACCCTAAATGGCAGACGGATGCGCGCAGTCCGGCACCGCCGACGCAGACGCCACCCCTCTCAATTAGGTCGTCTCGTCAGACTCGTGCCGGACACCTCGCTCATCTATTCGCAGGACCCAGCGGGAGCCATGTTTGGCGAGCCAATCTGGTGCCCGTTCGACGGTTCCGCTCGCGAAAAGGTCATCGCGCCTTCCCTGGTCGTCCACATCCTCGTCAAACGCCGTCGCCCGCAAGCCCGCCTCGACGGACACCTCGTTGCCATCCCGATCGCGGCAGGTCTCTGCGTGTGAGAGGCACAGAACGTGTGCCGACATAAAGAGCCCATTGAAGTCAGCCTGGAGCCTCAAACCTTTGTCGTTCCCGCTCATTATCACAACAACTTTCGAGCGATGAGCTTCGAAACTTCCCACCAGAGGGCGGCGTCTTGCGCGGAACCGCTGATCCCGCGTGGGAGCTCCTTTTGGGGATGTACGTAGTTCCGGTAATCCCTGAGCACCTTCCCTACATTACGCGGCGACCGTGAGATCCATCGAAGCTCATGGCCCACGTGGATGTAGTCCTTAAGGGGTCCACTGCGCTAGGGGTAAGGGCTGGCCGTTACGGTCCCTGGGCGCGTTTGTTGCCATGTCCAAGCGCCAGGCGCGCCAAGATCCTCACATCTTGGTCGTCGTCCACCGCCAGGATCGTCACCCGTGCCGGGGTCGGCAAATCGGGGATTCTGCCCTTCTTGCGGCTGACCCTACGCTGAGCGTAGAAACCTGTCAAGCAAAAGAGCGGAAGCTGCGCTAGGGGTTGAGCTAGTGGAAGTCTTTGACGGCCAAGCCAACATCCCGATTGGGTAGCCGGTTGGCATTCGGATCGTCTCCCTCCCCCCAACGCCCGGTTGCCTTCCAGAATATAGAGCTGCTATTATTTGAACGTACGTTCAGAACTTCCGTTCAAATATGAAACCGAAAGCCAGGTCCATGAAGCCAAGGGCGAAAATCCGTCCACGAGGTCGAGTGGCCTCGCGGACGAGAGTGATGCAGGCGGCTCTCAAAACCCTTAAGAAGGAGGGTTTCGCGGGCACGTCCGCCCGAGCGGTCGGTAGAACCGGAAGCTTCCCGCCGGGCCTCATCTATTACTACTTCGACAGCCTCGAGGCGCTCTTGCTGGCTGCCATAGACCTGACCAGCAGCGCCAGGCTGGGGCGGTATCGGGACGTTCTCTCGAAGGCTGGTTCTTTCGCAGAGATCCTCGAAGTCGCCGCGCTCCTCTACCGGGAAGACCTTGACACCGGCCACGTCGCCGCAGTGCAGGAACTGATCGCCGGCGCCTCTTCTTCCCCGAGTCTGCGAATCGGGGTCTCGCGACGGATCGAACCCTGGATTGAGTTGGCCGAAGAGCAAATCCGTCGGTTCGCCGATCGCTCAGCGAGTGGCGCGTTTATCCCGGTGCACGCGATCGCCGAGCTTGTGGTTGCGCTCTACGTCGGGCTCGAAACCCTTGCGCATCTTAAAAGGAACGGCTTGAGAACTGAAGAGCTTTTCGAAGCGGGCAGGATGGTCGCACCGCTTATCGACGGTCTCTTGGAGGAAGGTGAAACGAAATGAGATGGCTGGCACTGTTTCCGACCGTCGTGGCCTTCCTGGTCGCCGGATGCGCAGGACCCATGGACCTTCAGGACAACGACCTACCGGTTGCTTCACCTGGAGCGCCAAGCTGCGGAGGCAGCACGGTTGCCCGCGGTGCTACGGCTGCGAAGCTTTCGGCGTTAAGCTCTGCAACCCACACGAGCATCAGCCGCGCCATGTCTCTCCTCTACCAAGGAATTTCCCAGGAGGATTCGACGGCAACCGCCCTCTACGTGGTCAAGGCGGATGGTACTGGCCGACGTGAAATCGTCCATGGTTTCTTCGACGCCACTGATCCGGTCGTGTCGCCGGATGGGAAACTGGTCGCTTTTGTCGAGACGCCGGCCAGCCTCGAGCACCAGCGCCTGGTGGTCGCTGACGTCGACGGAAGCAACCAAACCACGCTCTACGGCTCGGTCGGTGATCACGGTTATCTGAATAGCCTCAGCTGGTCGCCCGACGGCCACCGGATCGCCTTCCTTTCGGACGGCGCACTGCGAGTGGTTGACAGTGCCGGAAAATCTCTCGCCAAGTCCATCGCGGAAATCAGCGACCAGCTCGCCGACGTCTGGACAAATGCGGTGGCCTGGTCGCCCAACGGGTCATCGATTGCCTTTCTGGATGGTCCCCCGGAGGGGCCAAGTATCGTGACGATCGTCAGGCCGGATGGCAGCGGCCGCCGGGACCTGGTAGGTACGAATGGAAGCTTCGCCTGGTCACGCGACGGGCGATCGATCGCTTTCACTAACCGGGGCATCTCCGTCGTATCGGTCAATGGAGGCAAGCTCAGGCATCTGGTGGCGACGCCGGAGGGAACTGGGGTCGACAACCTTATCTGGTCTTCGGATGGTACTCAGGTGATCTTCCAGAGCGGCGATCTCGATGTCGCGGATTTGTGCATTTACTCCCTAGACGATGGCCACGTCCATCGGCTCGCCGACTGCATTCCGACTAATAATGCCCAGGATCTCTCGCCTGACGGCCAGGAAGTCGCGTTCGTTCAGTCGAGCTACATCCCAGACTGTGACCACTCGCAAGTTCACAGGATTGCGCTGGTTCCGGTTTCGGGCGGTACGGTCGCGAACGTCGCCGACCAGGGTTGGAGTCCTCAATGGCTCGGCGGTTAGCGGCGGCTCTTGCCATCGCCCTCCTGCTCTCTGGCTGTCACTGGCTTGGATTTGAGCCGACGCCCTCACCCTATGTGGTCAGACCGGACGTCCGAGAGAGCATTGTGCCCATCTCTTCTGGCAACTATTGGGCCGTGGCCTGGCTGCGAGATGGAACCATCGTCTTGAACCGCGCGCTCGATCTCCACCCCTGGATCGGTTCGACCCAGGTGTGGGAACTCCGCTCTGACGGCAGTGGCTTCGCCAGGATTCCACTGCCCGATGATCCCACCTGTCGGGTAACTGAGTACGTCAGTCCGACGGCGCTGAGCGATGGCCGCCTCGGTCTGACCAAGATCTGCCACCATGAACTCGGTTCGCCGACCGAGTCAGACGCATACGCCGTGGCTTATTCGATAAGGACCAGGGCGCTCGAGGTGCTCACCCCGGCTATCAACCCTTTCCCCCACATGATCTCGTGGAACCCAACTCTCGACCAGGCCATCTCGCAGCAGAGCAGTGGCATCGTCGGGAGCATCTTCGAGATCAATAGACACGGGACGAAACTTCTCCACCTACCGATCCGCGACGGAAGCAACGTCTTTTGGCTCGACGACTACTTTCATGCAAATCTCGAGGACGATGCTCAAGTCGCGCGTGAAGGACGGGCGGAAGCCGGTGACTGGTCGCCAGATGGCCGCACGATCGCCTTCCTGGCCGAAGCCCGCTCGATAGGCCTGACCGGTTTCGACCGAATGGACGTGCCGTTTGACATGTACTTCATGAGTCCGGACGGCAGCCATCTGCGCCAGGTGATGCCCGAGGTCGAAGGCCCTGGCCTGGTGTGGTCGCCCGACGGCCGCTACCTGGTCTTCGGACATGCCGGTGGGCTGTGGCTCTGGCGAGTCGGATCGTCCCGTGCTGTAAGGATTTCGTCGGTATCTCCCTTCGACGTGGCGTGGTCACCGGAGGGACGATCGCTCGCAGCAGTCCGCACTCTGAACAACGATGACAACCAGTACGAGCTCTTGATCCTGAATCTGTCCCCCGCCTATCAGGCCACATGGCGGAGTTGAGCGGACATGGCAGCATTCGTTCGAGTCACTCGCCGCTACGGTCGTCTGCGCCGACGCTCCTTGATGCACAAGGACCCGGACCGAGCGCCCGATCTGGACGACCGGCACCTCGTCGTCGGGCTAGAGAATAAGATCGCCGCAAGATGCAAAGCGCTGGAAGCAGAGGTGTTGGCCGAAGCCCAGAACCGCCCCGTCGACGAGATCGTCGCTATGCCGAGGCTTGGCGTTACCGCGCCAGGCCCGTCGGACGACCGCTAGACGCTGATCAGGGCATGCAAGCCAGCGGTTACGATGGCGGCCGAGTTTCTGCGACGACCACCTAGGCAAGTGTCTTATTGAATTTCTTCAACCGCACTTTCCGAACCCTCGACGATGGCGAGCGCATTGATGGCACGTGGCGGCCCATATTCATCAACAACGGCGGGCATTATTTCCTGACCGACCTGAAGATTTACGCTGACGGTCTCATTGACTGTTGGGGCCTGGTCAACCTAGACGAATTTCGTGAAAAGGTGCGTCGGGGATGGGTCGCGACCCGACTTCCCGAGAATGGCCAAGCGAGCGCTCATCATCTCGGGAGTTGGCAGTTCAAAAATCCCACTGTCATCGATTCGGAGTTACTCATCAAAGAAGTCGAGGACACCATCGCAGAGTTGCAGGGAATCGCCACGAGTTCAACGAGGTGCCTGGCCGCTCTAGATGCCTTCGCCGCGAATCCTTCTGAGGAGAGCCGGTTGCACCTGAAGGAAGCGTACCTCGCGATTCCAGTTCACCTTCGAATGTATGTGCTCGGAGACCAAGATATGGCGGATTGGCCGATCCGGGTGCTGGTCGGAGAGATTGGAGAGCCGTTGATGCCTCGAGTTCCGCCATTCAAGGAGCGCCCCATCACCAAGGAGGACAGAGAAGGAGTCTTCCGGTACTTGGAGGCCCGGAAGGCGCGGGCGGCGCGATATCGCGCCGAGTCCAACGAGGGGGATCCTGATGGCCCGCCGGCCGGTAGCACCCCTGCGTCCATTGGTTATGGCGGGATGAAGATCGTCAAGGGCGGCGGCTGGGTAGATATGGACGGCTACGGCTACCTCTCCAACGATGTTCCAACGCCGGTGGCGGTCGATGGAGTCGACTACCCATCCGTCACGCACGCATACTGGGCGATGTCGACAGACGACCCGGTTGCGAGGGAGAACATCCGTCGCGCACCCAAAGCTACCGTCGCCCATGACCTCGGACGAGCGGCCAGACGGCGCGCTAACTGGCCTCTGATTCGCCTCGCGGTTATGGCAGACCTGGTTCGGCTCAAATTCAAGCAACACCCCGAGCTCGCCGCCAAGCTCGTCGCCACCGGGGATGCCAGGATCCGAGGCATCGGGTTCAGTGGGCGTTATTGGGACGAAAGTGGTTCGCGCGGGCGAAATTGGCTCGGCCGGATTCTTGAGATGGTTCGGTCCGAATTGCTCCTGCGGCAGGACAACGGAGGTCTATCCAGTTCGTGAGCTCGGTATTAGTAGAGCGACAGTGGGTCCGGATCTTGGCCCTTGAGCAGACGTTCGCATGCTGCTCGCACCAAGTCTCGGTAGTTCGGATCGAACGGCTCTGCCAACGCTTTCTCCAGCACGCCTGATAGCTTCCACAAGGCAACTACCTCTGCCGATTCGTGGACCACCTGTCTGAATCGCCCATCTTCCTCGACGCGGTGTATCCACTCAAACAGCACGAGCGCTTCGTCCCGAGAGAGTTGCAGATGGACTATGTCCTCGCCCTCGCCTTCGGTCATTGGTTAACTCCTTGCAAGAGGGTCCTGTCAGGTGCCTCGTGGTCGCGGCCTGCGGTTTTGGTCGCCATGGATGGCGTTGGGCAATGTCTGAGCCGCCACCGTCTCGCTTACTCTAGACACGAACAGCCATGTGGCTCCGACCCCTGCATGCCGCGGTCGCAGGCCACCTTGGAAGCTCTCTTCGGGCTAGAACCATCCCGTCGGTTCGGGGTCCCCCTACCACCTTAAATCTTTCCGAATCCCGGGTTTGCGATCAGTCGCCCTCAAGCGACCTTTGGATAGGCTGACACGGTGAGCGTGCCCCATGCGAAGAGCCCTCCGGTCGAGATTGTCGGTCTCCATCCAATTCCGGGCCATGATGATGTTCATCTCTTGGAAGTTATGGTTTACAGACCTGCCGCATCTTTCGATGTGAGCCAATTCACGCAAGAGGACCCCGGCCAGCCACGCCCTAATTGGCAAGTCGCCTACGACGAGAAATACCTGAGCGCTGACGGCGCCAGTGTGCTGTCGCAATTCGAGGCGCCTCCACTGGCAGGAGATACGGCGCGACTCGCGTTCTTCATGTTCTTCCTCGACCTAGATCGCCCACTCCTGACGCCATTTGGCCCGGTTCCGCTGCCCACCCCAACGCCGGCACCGCACCGACTTCTTTCGATCGCACGCTTCGAGCCGCCAAATTAAGCCAGTCACATCAGCGACTCAGCGCTCGACTGGCCTAAGTCGACGAGCACGTTGACCCTCTGGGCTTCGCCTGAACCGCCTATTTTGTGACCCGCGAATCGCCAGTCGTTAGGCTCGGCTTACAAACTGGAGCGAGCCTAACGCACACCGGGCGGCTCGACCGCACTTGCCAGTCGCCGACTTGCCTCCTGCAAGGCCTCAGTCATGCTCCCCTCGAAGAGCTCTGCCTTCAACTCCGTAGCGAGGACCTCAACGGTTTCGTCATGGAAAGTAAAGATGAAGTGACGCAATTTCTGGGTGAACGCTGGACTTTGTGCGCCTTTCCTATACGCGAGTTCACTCCATTCAGGCAGCCACGAAGAGTCGTCAACTTGATGAGCGGCGTAGAACTGCAACCCGCGGCCCCAAGCGGGTGGTTTTCGAGCGCTTCATCGTTTGGTGGGCCGAAGCGAGCAGCTGCGCAACCGACGATTTCTACCAAGCCAACCCGATCTTTCGCGGGATTGCCTTTCTCCGGCGGCGAATAGAAGAGAAGAAAAGTACGAAGGCCTACAAGGAGCTGGGGCATCGGCGCACCAGTCTCCCACTGAACCCCAATGTCAATTTGGACCGCGCGCTCTCCATCTGGCATGGCCTTCGCAGGAA
>Ga0070717_10004489_pt1 | contig 10079 bp, 7 predicted proteins | sample LARL113metaG_FD_71366 | JGI IMG/M metagenome (GOLD analysis project Ga0070717, IMG submission 71366) | Corn, switchgrass and miscanthus rhizosphere microbial communities from Kellogg Biological Station, Michigan, USA - LAR L11-3 metaG | ecosystem: Host-associated > Plants > Roots > Rhizosphere ... | reverse complement strand
CGCCTGGCGCGGATGCTCGGAGCGTACCAGCGCGTCCGCAAGACAGCGCGCATCGAGAATGGCTTGCGAGGCCCCGTTCGATCCGACCGGATACATCGGATGCGCGGCATCGCCAAGCAGCGTGACGCGGCCGCTCGACCACCAGGGCAAGGGATCGCGGTCGCAGGTCGGATATTCGTAGAATTCAGGCGTCGCCGCGATCAGGCTCGGCACGTCGACGTAGGGCACCGAGAAGCGCGCGACATGCGGCATCAATTCCTCGCGCCTGCCCGGCCGCGACCAGTCCTGGGCGGTGCTGGTGAAGATCGGTGGCGTGTTGCCGTCGCCGATCTTCACCAGCACCGCCCAGTTGGTCAGGCGGTTCGCCGCGCTCGAGCCTTCGGCGATCGGATAGACCACCACCTTGGCATTGAGGCCCCCCGCGACGATCATCGAACGGCCGGTCAGAAATGCCGGCCAGTCACGCGCGCCGCGCCAGAGCATCAGCCCGTTCCAACAGGGTGGTCCCTCCTGCGGAAACAGCGTCTCGCGCACCCGCGAATGAATGCCGTCGGCGCCAATCAGAATGTCGCCGCGCACGGTTTTGACGTGGCTGCCGGTGCGATCGAAGAAATAGGCGGTGACCCCGCCCTCGTCCTGGGTGAAGGCGCCAAGCCTGCAACCGGTGTGAATGGCTTCCTTGCCCAGCCGCTCCTCGACTGCACCATGAATCACGCTTTGCAGCCGGCCGCGATGGATCGAGAATTGCGGCACGTCGTGGCCGGCGTCGATACCGCGCGCTTCGCGCCAGACTTCCTGGCCGTGACGATTGAGATAATAGAGAACGTCGGTGCGGATCGAAACGTCATCGAGTTTTTGCAACAGGCCGAGGCCAGCAAGCTCCCGGATCGCGTGCGGCAGCGTATTGATGCCGACGCCAAGTTCGCGGATGGTTTCCGACTGCTCGAAGAGTTCGCAACCGATGCCGCGGGAGCGCAGCATCAACGCCGTGGTCAGGCCGCCAATGCCGCCGCCGACGATAATCGCCTTCATCGCTCTACTCCACTCGCTACCAGGCGCCTGGCGAGAGCACCATCCGATTCAACCTGATCGGCTCGTGATCTCAGCCAACAATCGCATGGCGCCTTACTCGGCCGCAAGCGGCTTTGCCCCCTCCGCCTTCAGCTCGGCCCGGGTCTTCGGCTTAGCCTTAATTTTAAGCTCCTCGAAATCCTGCCGGTCGCGGACGCTGTTGCGGAAAATCTGGTCCTTACCCGGCAGATATTGCACCGGGCAGAACACCCCTTCGGCGCCGTACCATGCCGCGGCCTTCAGCGTGAAACCGGGATCGATCAGATGCGGACGCCCGAGCGCCACGAGGTCGGCCCGGCCGGCCGCCAGGATGGTGTTGACCTGGTCGGCGGTCGTGATGTTGCCGACACACATGGTCGCGACACGCGCCTCGTTGCGCACCTGATCGGAGAACGGTGTCTGGAACATGCGGCCGTAGACCGGGCTGGAATCGCGCACGGTCTGACCGGTGGAGACATCGATGAGATCGACACCGGCTTCCGCAAAGGCCCGCGCGATCGCAACTGCATCATCACCGGTGATGCCGCCATCAGCCCAGTCAGTCGCGGAGATACGGACCGACATCGGCTTGTGCGAAGGCCACACTGCTCGCAACGCCTCGAAAACTTCCAGAGGATAGCGCAGACGATTTGCCAGCGAACCACCATAGGCATCGGTGCGCGTGTTCGTCAGCGGCGAGATGAAACTGGCGAGCAGATAGCCATGGGCGCAGTGCAGCTCCAGCATGTCGAAGCCGCACGCCTGGCCTCGCTCGGCGGCGGCGACGAACTCGCACCTGACCGCATCCATGGCGGCGCGGTCCATCTCGCGCGGCATGCGGCTGTCCGGGAAGTAAGGAATGGGCGACGCCGAGATAAGGTCCCATCCGCCTTCTTCCAGCGGCCGGTCCATGGCGTCCCACATCAACCTGGTGGCACCCTTGCGACCGGCATGTCCGAGCTGGAGGCAGATCTTTGCAGCCGAGTTGGCGTGGACGAAATCGACGATCCGCCGCCACGCGGCCTGCTGCTCGTCATTCCAGAGGCCTGCGCAGCCGGGCGTGATGCGCGCATCAAGCCCCACGCAAACCATCTCGGTAAAGATCAGGCCGGCGCCGCCCAGCGCACGCGACCCGTAATGCACGAGATGGAAATCTTGGGGCATGCCATCCTTTGCCGAGTACATGCACATCGGCGACACCACCGCGCGGTTGGTCAGCGTCATCTCGCGCAGCCGGAACGGCTGGAACATCGGCACAGAAGGCTTCTCGACATCGACGTCGAAACCGCTGGCGCGAACCTGTTTCGCAAAGGCCCTGTCGACCTCGCGGACGAATTCCGGCGCCCGAAGCGTCAGATTGTCATAAGTGATTGCCTTGGCGCGAGTCATGACGCCAAAAGCAAACTGCACGGGATCGAAATCCCAGAACCGATCGACGTGCTCGAACCAGACCAGCGAGACATCGGCGGCGTGCTGGGTCTTTTCGACTTCCTCGCGCCGGCCCTGCTCGTAAGCTTGCAGGGCGGCGGCGACCGTAGGCGCGCTACGCATGGCGTCCGCCAATGCAATCGCGTCTTCCATCGCAAGCTTGGTGCCGGAGCCGATCGAGAAATGCGCGCTCGCCTTGGCGTCGCCGAGCAGGACCATGTTGTCCTTGACCCAGCGCTGGTTGCGGATCATCGGAAAATTCCGCCACATCGAGCGATTGGTCAAAATCGGATGGCCCTGGAGGAACCAGCCGAAAATCCCGGCCATCCGATTGGCCGATTGCCTCTCGTCCAGGTCCGCAAGGCCCGCGCGTTCAAACGTTTCCGGATCGGTCTCGAAGATCCAGGTCGAGCGCCCGGTCTCATACTGATAGGCGTGCGCGATGAACGGGCCCCACTCGGTCTCCTGAAAGATGAAGGTGAAGGCGTCGAGTGGCCGGGTGGATCCCATCCAGGCGAAGATATTGGAGCGCAGGTCCACCTCGGGCTGAAAATGCGCGATATGTTTCTCGCGGAAGCGGCTGTTGATGCCGTCGGCTACGACGATCAGGTCCGCATTGGCAAACCGGGTCTCGTCAGCGATCTCGGTCTCGAACATCAGGGCAACGCCGAGTTCGCGCGCCCGCTCCTGCAGGATCATCAAGAGCTTGCGGCGCGAGCAGCCGCAAAATCCGTTACCGCCGACACGGTGCACCGTGCCGCGGAAGTGCACGGCGATATCGTCCCAATAGGCAAATTCCTCGGTGATCCGGCGATAGCTCTCAGGATCGTATTTCTCGAAATTGTCGAGCGTAGCGTCGGAAAACACCACGCCGAAGCCAAAGGTATCGTCGGCGCGGTTACGCTCATACACCGTAATCTCGGCCTCGGGGCGCTGCTTCTTCAAAAGGATCGCCGAATACAGACCGGCCGGTCCACCGCCGATGATCGCGACCTTCATGAAAGCCTCCGGCGCAATGATCGAGATGTTTTAAACCTAAAACAATTGGACGGCAAGCCCACCGATTCTCAATTGCCCTGGAACACCGGCTTTTCCTTTTTGGAAAACGCCTCAAAAGCGCGGAAAAAATCCGCCGTCGTCATGCACAGCGCCTGCGCGACCGCCTCGGCTTCGATTGCTTCTTCGACCGACATCGCCCACTCCATCGCCAGCATCCGCTTGGTCATGGTGTTGGCAAAGGCCGGGCCCTCGGCAATCTGCCTTGCGAGGTCGCGCGCCTGCGGCAGCACTTCGCCCGAAGGTACGATCCGGCTGAAGAAGCCCCAACGCTCGCCCTCCTCCGCGGTCATGAAGCGGCCGGTATAAAGCAACTCCGAAGCCCGCGAATGGCCGATGATCCGTGGCAGAATCGCGCAGGCACCCATGTCGCACCCGGCAAGTCCCACCTTGTTGAACAGGAACGCGACCTTGGCTCCGCTCGCCGCAAGCCGCATGTCGGATGCCATCGCGATGATCGCACCAGCACCGGCGCAAACGCCATCCACTGCCGATATGATCGGCTGCGGGCAAGCGCGCATCGCCTTGACGAGATCGCCCGTCATCCGGGTGAAGGCGATCAACCCCTTGGTGTCCATCTTCACGAGCGGACCGATGATCTCGAACACGTCGCCGCCGGACGAAAAGTTCCCCCCGGCGCCCGTGACCACGACCGTCTTGACCTGGTCGTCGAACGCACAGGCGCGGAAAAAATCCGTAAGCTCCCGGTAGCTCTCGAAGGTCAGCGGATTTTTCCGCTCGGGACGGTTCAGCGTCACAACGGCCACCCCGGCGTCGACCTTGAGCAGGAAATGATCAGGCGAATACTGCGCCAGGGGCAGCGTGACGCGATTGGCCGGTGTGCTCATTTGTGTCTCCCTGCTATCTTTGCCCATGCGTCACGCCTCAAATCTCTCCACCGGCAACCGCGATCGCCTGACCCGTGATCGCACCGGCGCCCTCCCCGCACAGCCACAATACCGCGTCCGCAACTTCCGAAGGAGCGATGAGGCGGCCTTGCGGATTGTGTCTGGCCAATTCGGCTAATGCCTGCGCATGGCTGCGGCCGGTTTTTTTCATGATGTTCTCGATGCTTCCGGCAATGAGATCGGTGTCGGTGAAGCCCGGACAGACGGCGTTCACCGTCACGCGCGTCGCGGCTAGCTCAAGCGCGAGCGAACGCACGAGCCCGATCACCGCATGCTTTGCCGCGGAGTATGCGCTGACGTAAGCGTATCCCTTCAGCCCAGCGGTCGATGCCACCGCCACGATGCGGCCGTAAGGCCGCTGTCGCATCGCTGGTAGAACGGCCTGGACGGCGTGGACCACGCCCATGAAGTTGACGTCGATCATTCGCCTGAACAATGCCACATCCGACTTGGCGAACGAGGCGGATTCCGCTGCGCCGGCATTAGCGATCAAGATATCGATCGGTCCACGCGCGGCGGCTTCCGCAATTGCCGCCTCGATTTGGGCCTGTTCGGCGACATCGGCCACCACGGCGAAAGCCGCTTCTCCCGCGGCCACAACGTCATCCAGGGCCGGGCGATGACGGCCGAGCAAGGTAACGACGGCACCCGATCGCGTCAGGGCCGAGGCAATCTCACGGCCAATGCCTCGCCCGCCTCCGGTGACAAGCGCATGCGGGGAATACGGCAGTCCCGGCATGTGCGGTCTCCTCTAGTGAACAGAACGACACCATCTGCGTATATTTTAGACCTCAAATTTTTGCAACCAGGCGCGTCTTGCGCTGACGCCATAGTTTCCTTCCTCGACAGGGAGCGTCGGCCGTGCTTGACAGTCGAAGCGATGAGGGTAGCGTCGCCTCGAACCAAGGGAGGACGTACATGGCTGCACTTGAAAAGGGGATCACGCGCAAGGGGACGGGGTACTCCGGCAAGACCTGGAATATCCTTGGACAGGTCTATTTCCCGAAAGCGGTGACCGACTCCACTTTCGCGTTCGAGACCAACAGCGATCCGGGCCAGTTTGTCCCGGTTCACATCCATCCGACCCAGGACGAATTCATCCTGGTCCAGGAGGGCGTGCTCGACCTCAAGCTCGACGGCGTCTGGGTGCAGGCCATGGCAGGTGATCTGGTGCGCATGCCCCGCGGCATTCCGCACGGCTATTTCAACAAATCGGACAAGCCGGCGCGTGCGTTGTTCTGGGTTTCGCCGGCGCAGAAGCTCGAGGCGCTGTTCGATCGGCTTCACAATCTGTCGGATGTCGCCGAAGTCGTGCGCCTTTCGGCGGAGCACGAGGTGAATTTTCTGCCGCCCGAGGCCAATGACTAGCGCTGTGGCAAGAGACACCAGGAAGGGAAACCGCGGCTTGCCTCACATGTCGAGACTTGCCCTGCCCTCGCGCTTCTTCAGATAGATGATGGCCTTCGACGCGGACCGAGGAGGCTGGGTGAACGAGTCACGTCTCGCTCCCGCGAGCAAGAGCCAGACAAGCCGAGACGCTAAGTTTCAGCGCGGCGCGCTCTGGGTCACGGCGGCAACGCTCGCGGGCGACCAATGCCATTCCTCGGATGCGAGCTTGCCTGCGACCAGGATCAGCGTGCACGCCAGCAACAGCCGCAAGGCCGTCTCGTGGACGCGAGAGGCACAATAACTGCCGATGACGATGCCCGGCAGGGAACCGATCAAAAGCACGCCCATCAGTTGCCAGTCGATCGCGCCCATCACCCAGTGGCCGATCCCCGCGATCAGTGTCAGCGGCACGGCATGGGCGATGTCGGACCCAACAATGCGCGACATCGGCAGTTTCGGATAAAGCAGCAACAGCGCAGTTACGCCGACCGCGCCGGCACCGACGGATGAAATCGAGACCAGGACACCCAATGCTGCGCCCGTCAGGACGGTCGCGCGGGCGATCGTGGACGCGTCGTGACGTTCCATTCGCCAGCGCAGCTTCTCCAGAACGGCCTTGCGGAAGATCAGAGAGAACGCGGTCAAAAGCAGTGCAAAGCACAATACCGAATTGACCAGGTTGCGCGCCGTGGCGGCATCGAGATTGAGCTGCCACAGCACGAGCAGCGTGAGAATACTCGCCGGTATGCTGCCGCAGGCGAGCCGTAAAACGGCCGGCCAATGAATGCTCCCCGCCAGGCCGTGCACGAAGCCGCCGCCGGCCTTGGTTGCAGACGCGTAGAGCAGGTCGGTGCCGACCGCCGTCGCCGGATGCACGCCAAAAAGCAGGATGAGCAACGGCGTCATCAACGATCCGCCGCCGACGCCGGTCATGCCAACAAGCAAGCCGACGCTGAAGCCTGACGCGACGTATAATGGATCGATCACGGACATTCAGTGGTCTTCAGCATCGCGTCACGATCAAGCCATCACGACGTGGCAGGCCGGCGGACATTGCAAAGTTCCCCAATAGGCTCGCTGGTGGCGATTGATCGCCAACCGTCATGAGGTAGGATCATATTTCCGTTTGCGGCAATAGCGAGGGAGAAAAAAGAATAAATTATTTCCTTATTGGGGTCTGATGGAGTTTTCTCCCTCTGCTCCCGCATTGCGGGAAAACCGCGCCCTTCACTCGGATACCAGCGTGAAAGTTCCTCGAATCAGATTCGCTTCAACGAAGTCAGGATGAGCTGCGGCGTCAGCGGAATTTCGGTGATGACCGCACCGAAGGGCCTGAGCGCATCGTTGACGGCATTCGCAACCGCTGCCGCCGCGCCGGCGGTGCCGGCCTCGCCCGCGCCCTTGGCGCCAAGTTCGCTCTCCGCCGTCGGCGAGACCACGTGACCGACATCGATATCGGGCATTTCACCGGACATGGGAACCAGATAGTCGGCCATGTTGGCGTTGGTCAGCTGCCCGCGCTCATCGTAGACGCATTTCTCAAACAATGCGGCGCCGAGGCCCTGCACCACGCCGCCGCGGATCTGCTCGTCGACCAGTTGCGGATTGATCAGGGTGCCGCAATCTTCCACGACCCAATGCTTGAACAATTTCACAAAGCCGCTGTCGGTATCGACCTCAAGCCAGGAAGCCTGGACCCCGTTGGTAAAGGCAAACGGATATTCCCGCGGCACGAAGTGGCGCGTCGCCATCAGCTCCGGCTGGATTCCCGGCGGCAGCGTGTCGGGGCGGAAATAGACGATTCTCGCGAGTTCACGGAGTTCGATCCGGGGCGCGCCGTCATCTGCATTCACGACCGCGTTGTCGGCGATATCGAGCTCAGTGGGCGAGGATTGCAGGATCGCAGCGGCAACGTCGAGAATGTTCTTGCGCAGGATTTTCGCCGCCTGAAGCGCAGCTTCGCCGCCAATACCGGCGCCGCGCGAAGCCCAGGTTCCGCCGCCATACGGTGTCTGGTCGGTGTCGCCGAGAATGACGCGCACGCGCGACATAGAGACGCCGAGCACACTGCCCACGATTTGCGCGGTGAGCGACTCCGAGCCCTGCCCCTGCTCGGTGATGCTGGTCTGGCAAACCACCGAGCCTTGCGCGTCGAGCCGCACCGCAACCCCGTCCTGCGACGAAATCTTGGCGCCGCCGACACCATAGAACGCCGCGCTCGGATTGGTGACCTCGATGAAACTGGCAATCCCGATGCCGCGATGAATGTTCTTCTCGCGAAGGGCGGCCTGCTCGGTGCGAAGCGCGTCATAGTCCATCATCGCCATCAGCTTGTTCAGCGCGGTGTGATGCGACAACAGCTCGAAACGCAAGCCCGAGGCCGACGCGCATGGGTAAGCGTCATCGGCAATGAGATTGCGGCGGCGGATCTCAAGGGGATCCATTCCGATTTTTGAGGCCGCAAGGTCAACCAGACCTTCGGTCACCGAGCAGGCGATGGGATGGCCGACCGCGCGGTACTGGCACATCACATTCTTGTTCTGGAACACGACGCGGGCGCGGGCGCGGTAGTTCTTCGTCCTGTAGGGACCGCCGACGAGATTGACAACCTGATTGGCTTCGATGGCGCTGGTGCGCGGGTACATCGAATAGGGGCCGATGCCGGTGAGATCGTCGATCTCGAAGGCCGTGATCGTACCGTCGCGTGTGACGCCGATGCGTCCCCTGCAGCGATGGTCGCGGGCGTGAATGTCGGTGTTGAAACTCTCGATCCTGTCGGCAACGAATTTGACCGGCCGCCGCAGCAATTTCGACAAGGCGTAGGTGGCCATTTCGTCCGCGTAGATGTGGACCTTGATCCCGAAGGAGCCGCCGACATCCTTGCAGACTACGCGAACCTGCGATTCCTCCAGGCCGAGATGCAGGGCCGCGATGTTCTGCACCATATGCGGGGCCTGCGTGCCCTGGTAGATCGTCAGCCGCGTTTCGGCGGCGTTCCAGTCCGCCACCACCGCGCGTGGCTCCAGCGTCACCCCGGTGTGCCGGCCGAAGATAAACTCCGCTTCGGCAATTTCCTCGGAACCGGCAAAGGCAGCATCGACCTCGCCCGCGTCCAGAGTCCGTTCAAAGGCGAGATTGTTCCCGAGCGAAGCGTGGATGACCGGCGTTTCAGGATCAAGCGCGGTGCGCATATCCGTCACCGCCTCGAGTTCCTCGTATCCGACCGAGACGATTTCGGCAGCGTCTTCCGCGGCAGCGCGGCTTGTGGCCACCACGGCGGCAACGGCCTCGCCCTGCCAGCAGACACGGCCGATCGCGATTGCCCTCTGGGGCGCGGACTTCAGCCCCTTCAGATGCGAGAGCACGCCGACCCACGGCGTGATGACGGACGCCAGTTCCTCACCGGTGACGACGGCGATCACGCCCGGCATCTCTTTCGCCGCGCCCGCGTCGACTGCAACAATGTTCGCGTGCGCATGCGGCGAGCGGACAAACACTACATGCGCCATCCGCGGCAGCTCCAGGTCGCTGACGTAAAGTCCGCGCCCCTGCATCAACCGATCGAGATTTGGCCGCGGCACCACCTTGCCGATGTAGGAATTCGGCCGATCGAGCGCCGAGAGCGGCTCTTGCGTTTCCGGCGATGAGGTCATGGCTTGCGCTCCCGACGCATGCCCGCGGTCTCCTCCACCGCGTCGATGATCGCCTGATACCCCGTGCAGCGGCAGTAGTTCCCCGAAAGGTGCTCGCGGATCTGTGCGCGGTCCGGTTCCTTCTCGTGTTTCAATAAATCCTGCGCGGCGATCAACATGCCCGGCGTGCAAAAGCCGCATTGCAGCGCGTTGCGTTCCCGAAAGGCGTTCTGCAGATCGGTGATCTCGCCGCTGTCGGAAAGTCCCTCGATCGTCTCGACGCAGCTGCCTTGCGTCTGCACCGCCAGCGTCAGGCAGGAACGCACGATCTCCCCGTCGACGCGCACCGTGCACGCGCCACATACCCCGTGCTCGCACCCGACATGCGTGCCGGTGAGGCCCAGCGTGTCGCGGAGAAAATCGGAAAGCAGCAGCCGCGGCTCGACGCGCGCCTCATATTTGTGCCCGTTCACCGTGACGGTGACATCCTTCTTCACGATTCTGCTCCGACCGCGCGCGACCAGGCCGCCGCGAAAGCCTTCTCGGCCAGCGCGCCGATCAGGTGCTGGCGGTATGCGGCCGAAGCATGAATGTCGTTCGAAGGCGACACCGACGC
>Ga0070717_10004486_pt1 | contig 10084 bp, 3 predicted proteins | sample LARL113metaG_FD_71366 | JGI IMG/M metagenome (GOLD analysis project Ga0070717, IMG submission 71366) | Corn, switchgrass and miscanthus rhizosphere microbial communities from Kellogg Biological Station, Michigan, USA - LAR L11-3 metaG | ecosystem: Host-associated > Plants > Roots > Rhizosphere ... | reverse complement strand
CGCGATCTGCACGCTTGGCATCGCCGACCTGCTCAGCGGTAAGCCCGGGGCGGGCACCGGAGACGGCCGGACGGGCGCATGGCAGCCGGTGCGAATGCTTCGCGCGCCGGGCATCTGCGTTGCCCTCGAGGACACCGATCCGTACCGGGACTGCCATCCATGGCCCGCCGCGGCCAGGCTGGATGAGGCCGGGTTTGCCCGCTGGCAGGCCGTGTTCCAGGAGGCATGGCAGGAGATCGGACGCGACCACGGTGGGTACGAGGCCGGCATCGCCGCGGGCTTGACCAGCCTGGTGCCGTTGACCGGGGCCCAGGATGGCCGCAACATCAGCACTGTGTCCAGGCACGCACCCGGCGCGGTCGGTCTGGCGCGGCCCACTGGCCCCGGTACCCTTGCCCTGCTGCTCGTCTGTGCGTTTCAGCGGGTGAAGCTAGGCGCCGTGCTGGATCTATACGATCTCTACGACTGCACCGACAACCGCCTTTTCGCCTCGCCGTGGGGCGACGAAGGGAAGCAGCATCTGGAGGACCTGTTCCAGGACGCTTATGCGCATCTGGCGGGAGCGCGGCTCTGGCGCGCCCGTCAGCGGCAGGCAACCGGCGTAGCTGCTGAGTCGGCCCGGCAGCACTTCGTCCAGTGGCGGAAAGATACCGCTGAAGCTATCGAGGCCCTCGTGGACTCAGGTTCGCTGACCCCCTTGGGGGCGTCGTTCGTCAGTGAGATGCGCCAGGCGGCCTCGCAATAGACAGCGCCGGAACCACCGCCCACTACGCGCGAGCCGGGTCCAGTTAAGTCCAGGTAGTGTGTGCCTGGCTGGCTGTTTGCCGGTGCCGGCTGTGGGCGGGTGTGATGAAAACGGGCCAGGTGTTCGTGAGCCATACCTCCGACATGGCCCGGTTTCCTGAAGGCCGGCCATTTGTCCAAGCCGCGTTAGACGGGGTGGCACGGGCCGGGATGGTACCGGTCGACATGCGTTATTTCGCGGCGCGAGATGGCAGGCCAGCGGACTACTGCCGGCGGCGGGTAGGCGAGTGCGAGGTCTACGTGGCCGTCATCGGCTTTCGCTACGGCACACTGGTGCCGGGCGACGCGGTCTCTTATACGGAACTGGAGTTTCGGGCGGCCAGCGACGCCGGCGTGCCGCGACTGGTGTTCCTGCTGGACGAGACATCCCATCCAGCCGTTTTGACCGAGGCTGACGTCGGTCGTGTAGCAGAGTTCCGGCAGCGTTTGCGCGACAGCGGGCTCGTCGTGCGCACGTTCGGCTCAGCGGATGGCCTGGAACTCGAGGTCTTCCACGCGCTGCGGGATATGGCGGGCGATGGGCTGCCCGCGCCGGGCAGGATGCCGAGCATCTGGAACGTGCCGGGCCGGAATGACGATTTCACCGGTCGCGATGAGCTTCTTGATCAGCTCCATGGCGATCTGACTGCGGGCAACGGCAGGGCAGTCGTACTGGCCAGGGCCTTGTACGGCCTCGGCGGAGTCGGCAAGACCTCCGTGGCGCTCGAATATGCACACCGTTTCGCCCCCGACTACGGCCTGATCTGGTGGATACCTGCGGAGCAGCCTCAGGAAATCAGCCTGGCGCTCGCGGCTCTGGCACTTCGGCTCGGGCTGGGAACCAGTGACAATGCCGTCGAGGCGGCCACGACTGCACTGGAGTATCTGCGCCGGGACGCGGCCGGCCGCTGGCTACTGATCTTCGACAATGCCGAGGATCCCGCAGACCTGCGGTCGTTCCTGCCAAGCGGGCCGGGTCATATTTTGATCACCTCACGGAATCATGCCTGGATGCGCTATGCCAAGCCGATAGAGGTGGACGTATTCACCAGGGATGAGAGCGTCGCCCATCTCCAGCGTTACGTGCCGCAGGTGAGCAGCGCTGATGCCGACCGTGTCGCCCATGCTCTCGGGCACCTTCCCCTCGCGATCGAGCAGGCAGGCGGCTGGCTGGCGGAGACCGGAATGCCTGCGGATCTCTACCTTGAATGGCTGGCCACCCAAACCGCCAATGCACTGGGACTGGGCAAGCCAGCGGACTATGCAACGCCCGTTGCAGCAACCTGGAACCTGTCGCTGGACCGGCTCCGACAGCGATCACCCGCTGCGGTGCGGTTGCTGCAGACGCTTGCGTTCTGTGCCCCGGGCCCGGTCTCCATGAGCCTTCTCTACAGCGGCGCGATGATCGAGTACCTGCTGCCCTTCGACGACGCGTTGCAGGACAAGTTCATGCTCGCCCGGGTGATCGGGGAGGTCAGCCGGCTCTGCCTGGTCAGGATCAATCAGGACACACGCTCAGTGGAGATCCACCGTCTTATCCAGGCGGTGATCCGCTCCCAGATGACCGACGTGCAGCAACGCGAAGCCCGGCATGCCCTTCATCGGGTCCTTGCCGATGCCAGGCCACCCTTAGGGAGTACCGATGACCCGGCGAACTGGTCCACCTACGACAAGATCTGGGCCCACCTGCAACCTTCCAAGGCCGAGGAATGTGACGACCCCCAGACGCGCGAACTGCTCATCGACTGGGTGCGCTACCAATGGAAGATCGGCGAGTTCGATCCCGCACTCCGGCTGGCCCGGCGGCTAGAGGATCTGTGGATCCGTCACCTCGGCCCTGACGACCCGCAGACCTTGTACCTGCAGTTCCACATCGCCAACGTGCTGCGGTCGCAGGGCAGGTTCAGCGAGGCGCGCGAACTGGATACGAAAGTACTGGAGCGGCAGCGCCAGCTGCTTGGGGCCGACCACCCTCATGCCCTCGTCACCGCCAACGGGCTGGGCGCTGACCTGCATGCGCTTGGTGACTTCCAAGAGGCGCTGACACTGAATCGGCAGGCGTACGAGAGCTTCACAGAACATTTCGGCAAGGACTACCCAAGGACGCTGGCTGCCGCGCACAATCTGGCATGCTCACTGCGGTTGGTTGGTGACTGCTTCGCTGCCGACCGCCTGGACAGGGAAACCCTCGACCGGCAACGGCAGGTGCTCGGCCCCAGGCATCCCTATACCCTCTTGTCGGCGGTGAGCCTGGCAAACGACATGCGAGCGGCAGGCCAGTTCCGGGAATCGGCGGACCTGTTGCACGTTACCTGGGGCGAGTATCGCGCCGTACTCGGCGATGACCTCCTCGAAACCCTGCGTGCAGCCATGTGCCTAGCGATCTCACTACGCAAGGCCGGAGACCAAGCGGAAGCTCTGGAGCTGGCGCAGAATACCTATGAGCGATGCCACCATCGCTATGGCACCGATGCACCCGATACCTGGTCGTGTGCGCTTGCCCTTGCATGCGACTACGCAGCAACGCACTACATGCCCGCGGCGCTGGCACTCGTCGGTGAGGTGCGAGACGCACAACAAGCTCGCCTGGGCGCCGATCACCCCAACACGCTGGTCGCCGCCAACAACCTCAGCTGCTATCTGCGCTGCCTCCGGCAGCTCCCCGAAGCTCTGGAGCTAGCGACACAAACGCGGCAGCTCATGCGGCAACGGCTCGGAGACGCCCACCCGCTGACCTTGGCCTGTTCCGTCAACCTGGCCAACTGCCTCGCCGATTCTGGAGAGCTCACGCCCGCCCTGGATCTTCAGCACGAGACGATCTCCCGGCTGGCTGCCACCCTCGGCGCGGATCATCCGGATACTCTCGCCTGCGAGTCGAACCTGGCGGTGACATTGCACAAGGCGGGGCGGGAGGCCGAGGCAGCGGACCACCGCACCCACGCCCTGGACGGTCTCGGCCGAGTGCTGGGCCCGGGCCACCCGGACGCCGTCCAACTGCGGAAGAGGCAGTGGATCAACCGCGACCTCGAACCACAGCTGATCTAGGGGTTCCTGAACCGCCCACAAGCCGGACGGTGACCCTCTGGTCACCGTCCATGATCTCTTATATCATCAATTAGCCTGGTGGTACTGGCGGTGTAATGCCGTTGGCGCCGGCGGGGGGCGACCGGCTGAGGGCCAGCGTGATAGGGGAAGGCGCCGATGGTTTCTGGGCGCGACGATAGGCCATACTTCTTTCTGAGTTACGCCAGGACGCCCAAAAGGGACCCCTCTGATCGCGACGACCCGGACCGCTGGGTTTTTAAACTCTACAAGGATCTCTGCGCAGAAATATTACAAATGACTGACGCCCGGCCCGAGGAGGCCGGGTTCATGGACCGGGAAAGCAAGATTGGCACCGAATGGTCCCCGGAGCTGATAGCCAATCTTACGAGATGCCGCGTCTTCGTGCCACTCTACTCCCGGCGGTACTTCGAGAGCGATAACTGCGGCCGGGAATGGTTTGTGTTCGCCCGCCACGAGATCACCAGACGGGCCCGTGGAGGCCCGGCCGTGGATGCTATCGTCCCAGCGCTCTGGACCAGGCTCGACCGGGACAAGCTCCCGGATGTGGCGCAGGCCGTGCAATTCGACCACAACGTCCTAGGCGAAAGGTATTGCACCGAAGGCTTCTACGGAATTATGAAGCTGCAGAATTATCGCGCCGACTACCAGCGGGCCGTGCACCGGCTCGCCGAGCGCATAATCGCCGTAGGCGACGAAAGTGCCGCCTTCGCGGACGACCCTGCTGCCCGCCACGTGACGCTCTCAGATTTTGATTCGCTGCTGAGCGCTTTCGGCCCGGCCAGCGCACGCCGTACAGCCGACGGTCAGCTTCAGATCGCAGTCTTGGCGCACGACACCTCGACGCTTCCCCCGGGCCGGGCTCCGGACTACTACGGAACAACGCCACACACCTGGAGCCCGTACCGGCCGGACTCCCCCCAGCCCTTAGCGGACTACGCCCAGGAGCTGGCAAAGAAATGCATGGACTGTAAGCCGCTTGTCGGGACGTTCGAAGACGACCTAGCCGGGTTGGACAACAACGGGCGCCTGCTGCCGCCATGCCTCTGTCTAATAGATGCCTGGGTGAGCCTGTCGCCCAGGCATCAAGAACATCTGAAGCAGCTGGATCAGGTCACCGAGCCCTGGGTCAGCGTCCTGGTTCCCTGGAACAGCCAAGATCTCGGGATGCGCATGGCTAGGGACGATCTTCGCGCGAACCTGCAGCAGCACCTCGGCCGCAAGCTCGCCGGGGTCCCTAGGCGCTGCCAGATGGCCGCCAATGGAATACCGACCCTTCAAGATTTTGGTCAGCTTCTGCCTGAGATGACAATGATCATGCTGAAGAGATTCCGTAAAGAAGCCACCCCCCATCCGCCCGCAGGTCCCATCGTCGAGCGCCCGCGGCTGAGAAGCGCCGGCCACGGGGAATCTGGAGAAGCCCGATGAACGAGACCAGCCAGGGCAAGATCATTACGTTCTACTCGTACAAGGGGGGCACCGGCCGGACAATGGCGCTGGCCAATGTGGCGTGGATTCTCGCCAGCAACGGTAAGCGCGTCCTGTCCGTCGACTGGGACCTGGAATCTCCTGGGCTGCACAAGTTCTTCCATCCGTTCCTGGATGAGTCAACGGTAAGCGCAACTCCCGGCGTGATCGAGATCATCAACGACTACGCCTCTGCAGCAGTGGATCCTGACCCGGGTCCGCGCGATGACGAATGGCATCTGGAGTTCGCCCGGGTTGAGCGGCATGCGGTCTCCCTTGACTGGGCCTTCCCCGATGGCGGGCGGCTTGACTTCCTTTCCGCTGGCCGGCAGAACCGTGACTATTCGGCTGCGGTCTGCTCTCTCGACTGGGACAACTTCTACGACCGCCTCGGCGGTGGCCGGTTCTTCCGCGCAATGCGCGTGGATATGAAGCAGAAGTATGATTACGTGCTGATCGACAGCCGCACCGGGCTGAGCGACGTGGCGGATATCTGCACGATCGAACTTCCCGATGTCCTCGCAATATGTTTCACGCTCAGCGACCAGAGCATCGAAGGCGCCGCGAACGTCGCTCGCCAGATCAGCGGGCGATACCGGGACCGCAACATCAGGGTGCTGCCGTTCCCGATGCGCATCGAGGACGGCGAGAAGGAGAAACTCGACGTTGGCCGCGCCCTCGCCCGGATGAAGTTCGAAGGCTTCCCGGCGGGGATGACCCCGGAACGCTCTGCCCTCTACTGGGCCTCGGTGGAGGTACCGTACAAGCCCTTCTACGCCTTCGAGGAAACCCTCGCGACCTTCGGCGACGACCCAGGGTCGCCGGCTTCTCTGCTCTCGTCGTTCGAGCGGGTGACCGACTGCATCACCGGCGGCGACGTCACCACCATGCGGCCGATAGCCGAGGACCTCCGGCTGCAGTACAAGGAGGCGTTTGCCCGCAGGCAGCCTGCCTCTTCACCTCAGGTGTACCTCAGCTATGTGCCGGAAGATCGCATGTGGGCCGACTGGATGGAGGCGACCCTGACCCGTGCCGGCTTTCGCGTCCTGCCGCGCAGCACGGTGACTACCACTGCGAACAGCGACGACGTACGCGGGAGCATCCTGGCGGAGCGCGAACTGCAGAACGCCCCCCGTGCCATCGCCGTGCTTTCCTCGGCGTATATGCACTCGCGCGATGCCAGGTCGATCTGGAAGACGCTTTCCCCTGCCGATGCCACCGATACGCATCGCCAGCTGATCCCGGTCCGGGTCAACGACGTCCGGGTTACCGAGCCGTTCAACGAGCATCCGGTCGTGGACCTGGCGCGGATGGATGCGGCCCAAGCGACCGCCAAGCTGCTGTGGGCGCTGGACCGGCCTGCGCAGCCGATCGGCAGCATGGCGGTCCAAGCCGAGGAGCCCCGGTTCCCCGGCACGATCCCGCCGATCTGGAACGTGCCACCCAGGAATGCGGACTTCACAGGGCGGGGGGCGACGCTGGAACTGCTTCGCGACAAGCTCGCTGGCGGCGGCCGTGCCGTGGTGGTCGCCCAAGCGCTGTACGGGCTTGGCGGCGTCGGCAAGACCCAGCTCGCACTGGAGTACGCGCACCGGTTCATGGCCGACTACGACCTGGTCTGGTGGGTGCCCTCGGAGCGGCCCGAGGAGACCAGCGCGGCACTCGCGGACCTGGCCCGCAAGATGGGCCTCAAGACCGGCGACAACGTGGCAGAGGCCGCGGACGCCGCGCTGGAGGAGTTGCGGCGCGACAGCACCCCGCACTGGCTGCTCATCTTCGACAACGCCGACGACCCCAAGCAGCTTGAGCCTTACCTGCCCACCGGGTCCGGCCATGTACTTATCACCTCGCGGAACCAGGCGTGGACGCACTCCGCCGAGCCGCTCGAGGTGGACGTCTTCACCAGGGACGAGAGCGTTGCCCACCTACTGCGGCACGTGCCAGAACTGGACATCGAGGACGCGAAGCGGGTCGCCGACGCCCTCGGCCACCTGCCGCTGGCGGTCGAGCAGGCCAGCGCGTGGCTGGAGCAGACAGGCATGCCCGCCCGTGTCTACGTCGAGCAGCTGGGCAGCCAGTCCACCAGGATCCTCGCGCTGAATCAGCCACCGGACTACCCGATGCCCGTGGTGGCCACCTGGAACCTTTCCTTCGAAAGGCTCAAGAAGCGGTCGCCGGCAGCTGTCCGCCTGCTCCAGCTCTGCGCGTTCTTCTCCCCCGGCCCCATCTCCATGGACCTGCTGTACAGCGACGAGATGAACGAGTCACTGCTGCCGTTTGACGAGACGCTGAGCGAGAAGCTGATGCTCGGCCGGGTGATCCGGGACATCAGCCGGTTCGCCCTGGTCAAGGTCGACCAGGGCAGCAACTCCATGCAGATCCACCGGCTGGTGCAGGCGGTGATCCGCTCTCAGCTGGCCGACGAGGAACAGACGGCCGCGCGCCATGAGGTCCACAAGATTCTCTCCGGCGCCCGGCCCCGCCAAGGGGAGACCGACGACCCGGCGAACTGGTCCACCTATGACATCATCTGGCCACACCTGGGCCCCTCCCATGCCGAGGAGTGCGACGACCCGCGGACCCGCCAGTTGCTCATCGACTGGGTGCGCTACCAGTGGAAGCACGGTGAGTTCGAGTCCTGCCTGAACCTGGGCCGCCGGCTGGAGACACTCTGGATCCACCAACTCGGGCCGGACGACCCGCAAACCTTGTACCTGCAGTTCCACATTGCGAACGTGCTGCGGTCGCAGGGGCGGTTCGGCGAGGCACGCGAACTGGACACCTATGTGCTCGAACGCCAGCGTGCGGTGCTCGGGCCCGACCACCCGCACGCGCTCATGACCGCTAATGGGCTCGGTGCCGACCTGCACGGGCTTGGTGACTTCCAGGAGGCCCTCAACCTGAACCAGCAGACCTATGAGAGTTTCAAGGAGCAGTTCGGCGAGGACTATCCGCGGGCGCTGGCCGCCGGGCACAACCTTGCCGCCTCATACCGCCTGGTCGGTGACTGTTTCGCCGCTCGCCGCCTGGACGAAGAAACACTGGACCGGCAGCGGCAAGTACTTGGCCGCGAGCACCCCCACACGCTCCTGTCGGCCGCCAGCCTGGCCCACGACCTGCGCGCCGCGGGCGCCTTCCGGGAGTCAGTGGTTCTGCTGCGCGACACCTGGGAGAACTACCGCGAGGTGCTCGGGGACGACATGACCGACACCTTGCGCGCCGCCACGAGCCTGGCCGTCTCGCTGCGCAAGGCGGGCGAACAGTCCGAGGCGATGAACCTCGCCCAGGACACCTATGAGCGGTACAAGCGCCGGTACGGCGTCGACGCGCCGGACGCCCAGTCCTGCGCCCTCAACCTCGCCTGCGACTACGCCGCGGTCGATGACATGCCCAAGGCTCTGCAGTTGGTGACCGATGTCAAGGCCGCCCACCAGGCCAGCCTGGGACCGGACCACCCGAACACCCTGGTCGCTGCCAACAACCTGGCGTGCTACCTGCGATGCATCAGGCGGCTCGACGAGGCGCTCGCGATGACCGACGACACGTTGTGCCGGATGCAGCGCAGGCTCGGCGACGGCCATCCGCTGACCCTGTCCTGTGCGGTCAACCTGTCCAACTGTCGCGGCGACTCAGGAGACCCGGAAACCGCCGAGGCATTGCAGCGCCAGACCATCTCACTGCTGCGCGAAACCCTCGGCCGGGACCACCCGGACACCCTCGTCTGCCAGGCGAACCTGGCTGTGACCCTGCGCCAGGCGGGGCGGGAAGCCGACGCCGAGGAACTCAGGGCCCGGATTCTCGCCGACTTCAGCCGCGTCCTGGGGGCCGGCCATCCGGACTGCACGCAACTGAACAATTGGCAGCGGATCAACCGTGACCTGGAGCCGCAGCAGATCTGACGCGCTAGCCGACGGCTGATCGCTTGTGCTTCACCAGTTCCCGGTCCTGGGGCTGACCGACGCACAGCCACCGGAGGATGTCCGGCAGCACGTCCAGTGCACCGAAATGGGCGGCGCCCGCCTGCACCACCACCGCGGCGTTCGGGATCTTGTCGGCCAGCCACCGTGCGTGGCTCGCCGGGGAGAACACGTCGCTCGCACCGTGCCAGAGCAGTACGGGGACGGAGATGCTGGCTGGATCGAACCCCCAGTCCGAGCAGAACGCCACCACGTCGTCGATCCAGCCGTAGTCGGAGGTGCGCAGCGCTTCGGCATACGTCTTGATGAGCATCGACCTGATACCGCGATCGGCTACCACCCGCCGGTCCGGGTCAGGCAGCTCCCCATGCAGCCGGGCGATCAGGCTGGCGGGATCGGCCCGGACGGCACTGGCTACCTCCCTGGTGCGGGCGACGATGGCGGCATAGCTGTTCGCCGCCGCGGTGTACTCGGTGACGTTGGATTGCGCCATCCCGTCGAACCAGTCCAGCCCGTCCGCGCCGTGGGGGGCGATACCGACCAGGACCGCCACCCTGGTGACACGCTCTGCCAGCAAGGCGGCGCAGGCCAGAGCGTGCGGGCCGCCGCCCGACCGGCCGACGACGGAGAACTGCCCCAGGTCGTGGGCGTCCGCGATCGCGAGCACGTCGGCTGCCACGTCGGCGACCCGGCGGCCTTCCAGCCGGTCCGACTCCCCATAACCCGGGCGGTCAAAGGAGATCAGCCGGACGCCCAGCCGGTGCAGCACGGCCGATCTCGGGTGCGGGCCTAACCTGCTTCCCGGGGTGCCGTGCAGGAGGAATGCCGGTCTTCCTTCGGGGTCTCCGTACACC
>Ga0070717_10004485_pt1 | contig 10084 bp, 16 predicted proteins | sample LARL113metaG_FD_71366 | JGI IMG/M metagenome (GOLD analysis project Ga0070717, IMG submission 71366) | Corn, switchgrass and miscanthus rhizosphere microbial communities from Kellogg Biological Station, Michigan, USA - LAR L11-3 metaG | ecosystem: Host-associated > Plants > Roots > Rhizosphere ... | reverse complement strand
TTCGCCGTGTACCTTGCCTACGCTTTCCCAATCTTCTATGCGTGTAAGTAGAATACGGGTGCGAGTTACGTTCGCCAGGCTTGCCCCCAACTGTTCGAGCGCGTTGCGCACTATCTCTATACAGCGTCGTGCCTGTGCCGCCGGGTCTCCTATGCCCACGGTCTTGCCATCTGCCCCTATCGGTGCAGTTCCGGCCACGGCAATAATATTGCTGGAGCGAACGGCACGCGAGATACCTTGACGAGGTTCGTAGGGTGAACCTGAGGATGCACGTTGTCTGGTCATGGCTACTCCTTTTATTGCCAGGGTCTGACTTGATGGTGAAGCTGGCAATCATGTATACTTGCTGCCAGATATGGAGCAGATAGCGCTCATTTTGCGCGGTAATTTTTTATCTGCCCCTTTCCTTCCTGATTGATGCGCATGGAGAAGAGGTGGCATGCCTCTTTCTCTTATTATACATGGGAATCACTAATACCACCCTGCGCGGGTTCTGGCTTGTCAGCGCGCGGGTGGTGTGGTTAGCCATTGCTGCCCTTGCCCTGGTGCTCTTCGCAGTCACTTTCCCGCTGTATATCAGGCTCCTGAAGTATGATGCTGCCAAGACACTGGCAGCCTTCGGTGCGACGTTGCGCGGTGAAGTTGACCTGGACACGTTGCGCGACCATTTGCTGTCGGTGGTACAAGAGACCATGCAGCCAGCGCATGTCTCCCTCTGGCTGCGTCAGCCTGAGAGAGACGTGAAACGGCATGAGTATTCTTGAACAGTTCGAAGACTAGACCCCGCGGTTAAACACAACATTGATGATGACCACTGCGGCATAGAAGAATATGAGTAAGATGAGAAACAGAAAGCCTCCTGATAAACCTACATTTGCGAGAAACCCTATGCCTATCACGCCAAAGGTCACCAAGAACTCCCTTCGGAAGTCTCTGAAGCAATCACCCACCACACACGTCTACCAGGGCTAAACGCAAGCCCCACCTGGGCCATAAACGCCGCATCCTCCACTGACAGCATTTTATGCAACGGGCTGCTATTCCCCTGGTAGTCCCGGCTGATGCCCTTTTTATACGCCTGGGTGATCATTGCCGACCAGCTACGCCTGGACAATGCAGACAAGATACTCGCTCGATCTGCCCCTGGGTACAACCGCCGTAAGATCATATTCTCTTCATCCGTCCACGCTTCCCCTGTCCCCTGGCGCTGCCAGATGTAACATACACTATCCGGTTCACCCGGATAAAACCATCGTATGCGCAGTTGCAGCCAATTGGGCGCGGGTTTACTCAGGGTGATCTTGTCTGTGACCAGTTCCACAAACTGTCGCTGGTTCTCTAGTTCCATGCCTTTCCAGGTGCTAGGCACATGCAAGAGCTTGTTGGCAAATTTCGCCAGTGATTCCTGGGTGCGTTGGGCCTTCTTTTTCTTGGCAGTGAGGTGCGCAATCGTGGTTTCTAGCTTGTTCAGCCGGTCTGAATACTCCTCGACCTTCTTTGGGGAGAGCTTCTTCGCGCCATGGGTGAGTGTGTAATCCAGGTTTTCTGCCTCTTCGCTACACTCGGCAATCTTGGCATCAATGCCTGCTGTACTGACCTCCTGTACTTTTGTCATTTCTATCAAACGCAGCGCCATAGCGTTTTCCATACCATCAAGAATCCATTCCTGCGGGTCTTCACCTGCAAACTGGTCCTGGAGTCGTTTACCGGCTTCCAACTTTTCTAACAGGTGATCGGTGAAAATCTGATCTAGTTCCTTGACATAGATCGTCCCATGAATACGATTGTCAGTGAGTTCTTTGGTGTATTGGATCACATAGGCCGCGCTGTCGGGTTCTTGTGCATTCTGAAAGACATATACCGCCAATCCATCCCCTGCTGCAACCATCCCCTCCAACAATGCAGGCGCTGGTGTCGTCCCCACTTTGCTGTAGCGCGATCTGGGGGTATCCTGCTCGGTCAGTCTGTCATGCGCATACCAGAAGTCGTGTTCGTCCACCACAATCACCGGGTGATGGTCTTCGATACTGGCGCGTAACACTCTGCGTTCATTGTCTGTGCCCCTGTCGATGGTTTCATACACCTGCCAGATGCCAACATACGCCACATTGGTTAACAACCATTTCAGGCCGGTTGCACTGATGGTATAGCCTTCCCCATTGGCTTCTAAACTGACGCGCAGGTGGCGCATGCTGTCAGGAAAGAATGGGAAGAGATACCCCCGCTCTCGTATGCGCTGTTCGATCTCCCGTTTTACCATGGTGAAGTTGCCAGACAAGGCATGATAGCGCCGGAATATCCACCTGACAACAGCCGCATGGGGTTCATAGACAGTGTAGTTCTCTTTCTCTAGGATGAAGCCGACAGGGACATTGCGTCCATCATATTCACCACGCATCCCCTTGTTGAGTTTACACCTGTTCATCCATTCGATCTGGTTGATGATAAAATCGGCTCCTGCCTGTGCTTCTGCCAAGAATGCCCCGGTGTCCTCCGGGTTCTCGTGGAAGTTGTACACCTCTATCTTGGTCCGGTGGCGCACTTCTTTGACGGTGATAATCATGCAGTGGTGCTGCTTGCATAGCTTGGCAAACATGGCTGGTTCTATCATGTCGATGTGCCTGAAGAGTCGATCAACGCCCCTGGTCATAACGGCTTTGACGATATCGTGTTCAATGTGGTACCACAGGTCTTGCATCGTGGGCCGCTGGTCTATCTCCTTGGTGCCCGATGCATCAACAATCTTACCATCCGGGCGCTTGTTTTCAAGAAAGGGGATGATATCAACTTCCAACCCCTGCCATCCCATATCCAGCGCATGCTCAAGCAATACCGTCGTCTGTGACTCATAACTCTCCATATTGTGGAGGCGTTGCTCTTTGGTAGATTGCCTGGCCTGTAGTGCTAACTTGTGCTGTGTGGGGAAATCAATGTGCCCATCATAGCGTTGCTTTTCAATCGGGGTGACGATAAATTCTCTCATGCTTGTCCCTCCTTATGGGCCTGCGACCGCTGGTATACCCATAAAACATCCATCACCAGCAGTAGGCCGTATCACGAACTTACCACCTGGACTATTATAGTAGTAGTAATCATACGTGCCATCGTTGCTTGTGCCAGTATACACATACCCATGTGGTGCCCACTGCAAGCAATCATTCTTAGCAGTGGTTTGACTCGCGCTAAGAGACACCGTAAGTAACACTTCTTCAACCTGATTGTGATAGCCCACATCGGTGAATACAAAAACCGTAAGTGACTCCACCGTGCCCTGGCTAGGGTTAAACTGCCACATTGTATCGCCAGTGGTGCTATCTGTGAGATTTGGCGTACCATACTTAGCTAGGAAGCTTGAGAGCGGCCCAAACAGCAGTGGATCGGTAGAAACGGGCGCTTGTGTTGGCGCTGGTTTAGCAGTAGGTTTTACAGTAGGTGCTTGTGTAGTAGGTGAGGCTTGCGACTGTACGGGAGTTGCACAGTTAGATGGATCAGCAGCACAACTTCCAGCAACAGGCGTCGTCACTGGCACATTTTGTATCGCTGTAGGTGTTGGCTGTGCAACTGTCTCAGGTGGCTTTGGTGCAAAAATGCCGATCAGTATAAAACTTACAAGCAGCACACCGAGTACCGCGCCTCCAATGATAAAAATTTTCTTCTTCATGATTGTCCCTCCCGTTTTTTCTTGCTGACGATGTAATCTAATACACGCAGCAGATAGTCAAATAGCTCTGTAGCTTCCTGGGCTGTCAGCCTAAACTTGACACCATGATATACGAGTTCTATGCTCCCGTTGTTCAGCAGCATGACGGTATACTCGCCTATCATTCGTGTACATCCTGGGATAGGTTCGCTCATGCTTCTACCCTTTCATGCCCGTTGGTGGCCGGGACACTCGTGTGAAATCTCTCTGCAAACACCAGTAAATAATCCAATAGTTCCCTGGCCTCCTGTGATGTCACCTGTAACTTTACGTTGCCAACACTCACGATCAACTCACCGTTTGGGCATACATACAGCCGGTAGGCCCCGATGTGTGCCAATTTTCCATCATGCCCTAGTCTCTCCATTGTCTTTCCCTTTCCCCAGAGATTTTTGCTCTGGTAACAATTATCTACAATAGAAACAGTATAACACAAGTTGACTAGGTATGACTAGTCATAATACGACATGTGGTATACTCTTACAAACAATGTGGAGGTAGGCCAATGGCAGGTAGAGAACAGTTTTTCACCCTACAAGAAGTGGCGCAACAATTGCACCTGAGTGAAGAAACAGTGCGGCGTTATATCAAGTCGGGCAAAATACCAGCTATTCTGATTGGTGGCAGGTATCGCATCTCTCGCACTGATTTACAAGAGTTCATACGCTCATCGCGCAAGAGTCCACACCGTCCTCCCACCGAATGAGGGACTGAAGCACAAGCCCCTAGCGTACTGGGCTGTGGCACACCCTCCCATGCTTATCCGTCTTTCTTGTTGCGGCCAGTGCTGCTGCTGGCACATGATCGGCACAGTACAGGCGCAGTCCCTCATAAATAGCAAAGTCAGCCTGTTGTGTACACTCATCGCATCTCAGAGCGCTGCGCGCTTTCTCATTTTTGACATCATTGTGGATTTTATACGCCGGGCCTCTAATACTACACTTCTCACTATGCATCTGATCGTAGGCATACCGCATCACCTGACGCCAATAGCCCAATACAGGGGGTGTAGCAGGGCCGATCGGGCACCATACCTGCTCAACGCACTTTTCAAAGGCATGACTTGCATGATCCTCATGACTCTCAATCAATCCATCACCAGTTTCCTGTGCTCATGGAACATCGTGTGGCATTTAGCGCATAACACAATGAGATCACTCAAACGTTCATTGCCGCGCCGCTCATAGGTGCGGTGGTGAATATGCAACTCCCTGCTGCTGTTACAGAGCTGGCAGCGCCACTCACCACGTTTTAACACTATCCGGCGTCTGGCTGCCCATTCCGGCGTTTGAAGATATGACTTGTAATCCATAGTACGCAATTCTTCTGTGCGCACATCCGTAGCCATGTGATCGTGCCTTCTGCCCACCTGAAAAATTTTCTGTTCCCCTGCCGAGATGATAACACAAAAATTTTTATGAGCAGAGGAAAGTACCGGCGCAGAGAAAATGTAAGGCGCAGAGAAAATTTCTTGTGAGCAGGATGAGGGGCGCACATGGCGTATGGCGTACATACCTCCTGGTCACCCAGCAGAAGAGTCTCACCATACACCAGTGCGCGTATGCTGCCCCTGTGCGCATCACCTCTGTCTAGTCTGCCATGCCTTCGTTCTGCCGATGGTACTCTTTGGGATGCGTGTTGCTCTCTCAACTTCCCTGATACTAGCCTGCGGATATTGTGAGAGATAATAAGCGACCGCCACATTGAAATCATCGATGGTTGATGCTGTACCACGCGGGACACTTTGGGACGGGACACCTGTCCCTGGGACACCTTGCAGGAGTGTTCCACTAGTACCAGAGCCTTGGGACAACATATCATCCTCATCGTCTTTTTGTTGCTGCACCACCTGAACAGGGTAGGGGGGTCTCATATCTGCATCACGAATAGACCGCATGACGTTTCGGTGATGCTGCACACTGTGGAGAAACACCACATGCCCGATTTTTACGACGGCAATGAGAGCGAGTGGCACATTCACAACCAGGAATAGCCAGCCCATAGGCACGACCAGTGTTCTTATCCAGGGCCAACCAACTTTTACTGAGGCAAATTCTACGGTAAGCAGTGACACCACAACGAATAGATAAAGGCCGGTGTAGAACCAGAAAAGAAAATTTTTCATTGTCCCTCCCTTAACTGTTCAGGTCTATCTTATAAACAGGACTGTCGTCCAGGTCCAATTTACGAGAGTAATACCTCTCGGTTGTGACTGGTGAACTATGGCCGACCAGGCGCTGCACCTTAATAATCGGTGCCCCTGTGTCGATCATAAGGGTGATAGAGGTTGCCCTGAGATCGTGCGGGGTGCATGTCAGATGAGCCAGGGCTGCATACTCCTTAACGATATTAGCAATCTGCCGATCAGTGATCCCACGCATGGTCTGTTTCTGGCCCTGGTTGACAAAGCCAGTGAAGAGAAAGCTATCAGGGCTGTCGTTTAACCTGTCCACGGCTGCTAGATAGGCATTGATAGCCCTAAAGGTATCAGGCCGCAGGGGCACATCACGGCGCTTGTTCCCTTTGCCATTCTGTATAGTGAGCACATGGTGTTCCTGCTTGAGAGTGATATCAGCTAACCGTATAGCCGCACACTCAGAGCGCCGGATGCCGCCATAGATCAGCAACATGACCAGGGCATAATCCCTCCTGCCCTTGGCTTTCGTGGTGTCGATGGCAGCAAGTAACCTCTTAGCCTCTCTCTTAGTTAAGGCCGTGTGAGGGCTAGCATCATCGATCCTGATCTTGCTCTTAACATCGGCTGCTGGGTTGTGTGGGAGCAGGCCGCGCTTTACTGCTACTTCCAACAAACGGCGCATGACTACAAAGCGCCTGGCGGCGGTGGCTTTGGCGTAGGTTGAGAGCAGGTATGCGTGATACCTAACAACGGCGTCATAGTCCACCTGGGCAATATCCATGCCCTGAGCGTCTAACCACGCCTTGAATACCCTGGTATCTCCGGCATAGGCTCTCACTGATTGCCCGCTCACCTCATACCCCAGAGTCCGGGCCGCTTGTTCAAGGATGTCTTCTTGATACACGATCAGAGCTGTATCTATCATTGATTTGTCCCCCTGCATATGCAAATAAGCCAGGGCATTGCTGCCCTGACTGTGACTCCCTACACTTTACGGTAACAATTCAAGCCAACCACCAGGCCGTTTGCACCCTCCACTTGGACGTTGCCCCGCGTACTGGCAACGGTCTTACTTTTACCAGATGCCGAGGTGCCAGACTCCTTGGTGTGGTCTTCGATGGTGATAATCACCTTTTTGCCCTGGACTTCGATCTTCATATTTTCAAATTGCTGTGCCATTGGTTTCTTCTTTCTTGTGTTGCCGCGCCTGGAAAAGCGGGCCGATACTCTTCTTTGCCGCTTTAAGATTAACAATATCAGCCACACCCACTTTCTTGACAGCCCTGCATCTACTACACATCAGGTAGTTAGATGCAATCGTGGGCTGCCAGTCGTGTATGTTGATCTCACAGAGGGCGTTCACAACACCCTACTCTTTCTTGGTCTGCTTAAAGGGGTGAGCAGGATATACTGCACCAATCGCTGCCAGCCGAGGGGTAAATCGTTCGATAAACCAGCTCGGACCCTGTAATATGGTGCTCACAGAGCCAAGAGAGATGTTGTAGCGGGTAGCGATTTCCGGGCGCTTGACCCCGGCCTCTGCATCCTTAAACACCCCCAGGACAATCTCCGGTGTTATCCACGCAAACCCTTTTGGGTTGGTTGCGGGCTTGGGTGCCTTTTCCGCCTTGGGCTTGTTAGCCTTGGGCTGCTTAGTAGCTGGCTTCTTAGGTGCGGGTGCCTTAGATGCCTTGGGCTGCTTGACGACGGACCGAGACAGCTCTGCAACCGCCTGGTTGGCTATTGCCTCATCGATCTCATGGTCCAGCTGTGCATCCTTGGTTTCTGTCTCTGTTGCGGGCCTACGGGTGACGACGGTCTGATTGGTGGGTGGACTATCGGGTATCTCTTCACCCTGCCAACCACTCCCACTAGCAGCACCCTCAGCACTATCAAGCACTTCAGGTGCTCCCACTTCCAACAGCGCCGGGTTGATTTCTGGTGCCGGTACAAGAGATTTACTGACTACCTTTTTAGCCCTGGGCTTTTTTGCCAGGAGCTTTTCCACTTCTGCATCTGTCTCTGGAATATCGCCAGCCCGAATGTTCATACTGTCGTTACTCTTTCTTGTTGCCATGTTGACCTCTTTCTGGCGGGATTGGCCCGCCCCTATTGTTTCCACCATGTATAATCATCGAGTCATCATCAGGAACGGACAAGTTCCCACGTCCTTAAATACACTGCTGCATTGAGGAAGAAATCAACGGTGCCACCTTCTACCTTACCCAACAGGAGGTTGCAGGGGCCACACAGGACACCTCTAGCATCCCCGGTTTGATGGTTGTGGTCTAATGGTGCGCGGCTGTCGATAGGACAATGGCAGATGGGGCATTCCCCATGCTGTGCTTCGATCCTGGCCTCATACTCAACAAAACTAAACTCATTGATACCTTGCTGCTTCCAGTCCACCACACGGGACTTTGCATACCCAGCGGGATTAGCACGCTGTCTTGCTTTTCTCTGTGCTCCTGTCATACACATGATAGACTCCCTTTCCGAACAGTGCTATACTAGCACTGCCCTGAAGTAACTCTCAGGGCCAGACCTGGGGCTGCTACGAACAGCCGCCAGGCCAACTCATTCCCTACTGGACGATTGACGGTAACACGATGATGTTCTCATCACTTCTGAGTTTCAGCCCACACTCAGGACACACTTCCAATATCCCACCGAAAGGATACGAGTGATCGCCCTGTTTGTCCTCAAGGACAACTTCAGTCAGACTCTCTGACTCTTGTTCACACCAGTCACACACATTGATCTTAGCTTCCATTTTCTTTTCCTCTTTGGAACCCTATTCCTGAAAAATATTTTTCAGAACATATTAAAAAGAGAAGAAAATTTTCTTCCCTTAGAAACCATTTTTGATGGATGTATTCATCTCATTGACTTTCGATGAGAACTTTTCATTTTCACGACTGTAGCTCATATCATCCAGGTCGCCAACCTGAGATTTTTACCACCTTTTCAATCTAAGACCCAGTGTCACTACCCGTTGTTCCTGTCTCCTTAGATCATTGACACATCGATCAATTCCCCACATCACTACAGAAGAGACTTTCATCTCTCAGTTGCTTTCGATCCTATTCTTATATCCTCATCTGGGGCATTTTTTCACCCATTTTTCAGACCAGAGTTGCTCTCTGAGGAAATCTCACCACCTGAAACATCCCACCTATGATCGAACCAGATAATCTCTGACACTATCACGAACGATCACATCTGAAAAATTTTTATTCATATCACTCATGAGAGATACCTGATACCATCTCTGAAAACTCAATCACAGACACTTTTTCAGATGACCCCTACTCGATCTCATGACCCATATTCCTTTTTAAAAGTCCACCGGCCCAGGCCCCTGGCCCTCTCTCACTCCCTCACCTCTACTACTATTGTAACATACTCATTGACAAAGGTCAAGTCTTATGCTACACTTTGGGGAAACTGGATGAAAGGGGTGACAACCATGATAGAGGTAACGATCAGGGAGGCTTGTGAAAAGAAACGCATGAGCGCTGCCCAGGTGGCAGAACTCGTTGGGATCAGCCGCCAACAAATAACAAGGTACTGGCGGGGGAACCGCATCAGAAGCCCAAATTTAGATGTACTTGAGCGCATAGCAAAGGTGCTGGGCGTTCCAGCATTGTCATTGTTTAAGGAGACACCAGACGAATGAGCATTGATCCTGTGCGCATGGCGCAGCTGCTAACCGATGAGCAGATAGCTGAATTTAGATCGCATATCGATACCAGCGCCGGACCAGAAGGACATTGGCCCCGGAATGGCCCAACCACGTCAGGCGGTGTACCTTTATGGCGGATGCGCGTTAAAGTGGGTGGAGGGTGGCGTTTCTGGTGGCGTTCTGTGGCGTCATCGTCTCATGGCAAGATCGCTCTAGGGCTTCTGCTCTGGAGCGGTTTTGTTTTCTTGAACATATGTTACTAAGCAAGCAGCAAAGCGTTTTGGAATATAGGTGTAAACCTAAATAATTCAAATATCCAAGGACAAAGAAAATGGCAATAACCGTAAAACAATTGCAAGAGCATCTGTCCTCATCAGAAGGGCAAGAGGAACTTGCAGAACTTGCTAATCAAGCGAATGAAGCGAGTAAAAAAATGCTTGCGCACTTTGCCGAGCAAATCCAGGAATCACACAAAACGGCATTGTCAGGCATTTTGCAGCAAATCCAGGAATCACACAAAACGGCATTGTCAGGCATTTTGCAGCAAATCCAGGAATCACAC
>Ga0070717_10004484_pt1 | contig 10086 bp, 10 predicted proteins | sample LARL113metaG_FD_71366 | JGI IMG/M metagenome (GOLD analysis project Ga0070717, IMG submission 71366) | Corn, switchgrass and miscanthus rhizosphere microbial communities from Kellogg Biological Station, Michigan, USA - LAR L11-3 metaG | ecosystem: Host-associated > Plants > Roots > Rhizosphere ... | reverse complement strand
GGCACGGCCGGAAACGGCGCGATTCAGAGATACCTCAATCAGAAACACGTGCCGCAACTTTACGTCGTCTCCGGGGCGTCGCGCTTCAATGACCCCGAACGCTTTCCCTGGACTATGGGGCTGAGTGCGACCTACCGGATCGAGACCAGTATCTACGCTGCGTACTTGTTGAAGGAAAAGCCTTCGGCGAAGATCGCGGTGCTTTACCAGAACGACGATGCCGGAAAGGAGCTGCTGAAGGGACTCAAGGAGGGGCTCGGCGACAAAGTGGGCCAGATCGTAGGCGAGAGTGCCTACGAAGTGACTGAGCCGACCATCGACAGCCACGTCGTAAGCCTGAAGGCCTCGGGTGCCGACGTGCTGTTCAGCCTGGCTACTCCAAAATTCGCCGCTCAGAGTATCAAGAAGGTGGCAGAAATCGACTGGCATCCGCTGCACTTCCTGCCGGTCGTCTCCTCATCTATCGGGGCCACCTTGGCGCCGGCAGGTCTCCAGAATTCCAAAGGCCTGATCTCGGCGGCATTTCTGAAGGACGCGACAGATCCGCAATGGAACGAAGATCCCGGAATGATCCGCTATCGCGCCTTCCTGTCGAAATACATGCCCGACGCGAACAGATCGGACGCGCTGCTTGCTACCGGCTACACCACGGCGCAGGCGGTTGAGCTGGCGCTTCGACGATGCGGCGACAATCTCACGCGAGACAGCGTGATGAAACAGGCCGCGAACTTCGAACATGTTTCGTTCGACCTTCTTCTGCCGGGAATCGAAGTCAATACCAGCCCGCGCGATTTCACAGCGATCAAGGATATGAACCTCATGCGATTCGATGAGGACTCATGGAAATTATTCGGCGGCCTCGTCCGCGCACGGGCGTCCGAATAGCGACCAAGGTTATCGAAATGAAGGTCGCTCTCGTGACCGGCGCCTCATCCGACATCGGAGAGACAATATGACCGAGGTCTCTATCTCGACGCCCCACCACAAGCTCAGAGGCTATCTGGCCAAGCCGCAAGGCGAAGGGCCTTGGCCCGCCGTGATTGTGCTGCATGACATCTTCGGCCTGACCGACGTGACGCGTGGCCATGCCGATTGGCTCGCCAAGGAAGGCTATCTTGCGGTCGCGCTCGACCTGTTCTCTTGGGGCGGCCGCATCCGCTGCATCCGCGCCCTGATGACGGATCTATCGGCGCGCAAGGGAGCTTCGTTCGACGATGTCGATGCCGTGCGGCAGTGGCTGGAAGGCCGCGAGGATTGCACTGGCAAGGTCGGGGTCATCGGCTTCTGCGCGACCGGCGGATTTGCGATCCTTCTGGCGGCCAGCCACGGCTTTTCCGCAGTCGCCCCGAATTACGGCCGCGTCCCGAACGACATCGATGCGATCATGAATGGTGCCTGTCCGGTGGTCGCGAGCTTCGGCGGCCGCGACTGGCCGCTGAAGGGCGCGGCGGCGCGACTGCAAGGCGCACTCGAGCGGAACAAGATCGAGCACGACGTCAAGGAATATCCAGACGCCGGACATTCCTTCCTCGACGAACACAAGGGCCTGATCGGGGTGCTCGGTGTCGTCATAGGGTCAAGTTACAAAGACAAGGACGCGGCCGACGCACGAAACCGCATCCAGGCGTTCTTCGCGCGGCATCTCGCTAGCGATATAGCGCATACATAAGGGACTAGGTCATGGAGCATCGACACGCTGGAAACGCACGGACCGGTTCTCGAACGGTCGTGATCACCGGAGGCAACAGCGGTCTGGGTTTCGCCTGCGCGCGCGCGATTTTGAAGGCACCGCATGGGGCGCCCTGGCGCGTTGTCCTCGCCTGTCGAGACGAAGGCCGCGCTCAGGCTGCCGTCGATCAGTTAACCAGCGGCGCGGGCGTGGCAGGTCAAGTGGAGGCCATTTCGGTCGATCTGGCCTCCTTCGCGTCGGTCCGCGCCTTTGCAGTCGAACTCACCAAAAGACTGAGCACAGGGACGACACCACCCTTGCACGCGGTGGTGTGCAACGCCGGGGTGAACCCCCTAAATACGAAAACGGCGACGGCCGACGGCTTCGAGTCGACGTTCGGGATCAATCACCTGGGGCACTTTCTGCTCATCAACGAATTGTTGCCCGCGTTGCAGTCCCCGGCCCGCGTGGTCGTCGTCGCCAGCGGCGTCCACGATCCGGCACAGAAGTCCGGAGTGCCCGCGCCCGCCTGGAACGACCCGGCCGCTTTGGCCCGCGGCGAACTCGGCGCCGCCGCAGCCTCCGACAAGGCATTCGCTTCTGGTCAGCGCCGCTATAGCACGTCGAAACTGGCTAACGTCTACTTCACGTATGCCCTTGCCCGCCGCCTGCCGGCCGGCGCTACAGCCAACGCCTTCGACCCCGGCCTGATGCCCAGAACCGGCCTGATGCGCGAAGCCCCGGCTCCGCTCCGATTCATCGCCAGCCAGATTCCGATCCCGCTGCTCCGTCGGCTGTTTTCGCCTAACGTCCACACCGCGCAGGAATCCGGCGGCGCCCTGGCTCGCCTCGTGACTGACCCTGAGCTGTCCGCGGTCACGGGCCGATACTTCGAAGGACATCGGCAAATCCGCTCATCCGACGAGTCATACAACGACGAGCGCGCAGAGGAACTATGGAACGACAGCATGGCCCTGACCGCGAGGATCAGAACACACCAAAGCAGCCTCCGACCGTGAACGCATCGAGCAATCGATTTCTCCTACATCAGTACTCATCCACAACGTTAATGGAAAGTTCGCCATGGCCATCAGCCGTCAAGTCATCATTCATGAAGGGCCGGGTGGCTCGTTCGAGTCCATGTGGGTCGGCGACGCTGAAGGCGGCACGAAGCCCGGTATCCTGCTCTTCCCCAACATCCTGGGCACCAAGGAATGGGATTTCGCCAAGGCAGAGGAACTGGCAGCGCTCGGCTACACCGTGCTTGTTGCCGACCTTTATGGGCAGGGCAAACGCGGGACCGACATGGAAAGCGGCATGTTGCTGAGGGCGGAGATAAACAATGACCGCACCGTGATGCGCACCCGCCTTCTCGATGCGCTGGCGATGCTCAAGGGATTGCCGGCGGTCGATACCGCGCGGTTAGCGGCGATCGGCTTCTGCCTTGGCGGCAAGTGCGTGCTCGACCTCGCGCGGGCCGGCGCGGACATCAAGGGCGCCGTGTCCTTCCACGGCGTCTGTGATGCCCCACCTTTCCCCAATGCGCCGATGACCGCGAAGCTGCTGATCTGCCATGGCTGGAACGATCCCCTGGCCACGCCGGACTCGTTGGTGGGTCTGGCCAATGAGCTCACCGGGGCGAGCGTCGACTGGCAAATCCAGGCCTACGGTCAGACCGGCCATGCCTTCACGGCCGAAAACCTGCCGCTCGACGAGACCAAGACTTTCGGCTTCCAGCCGGACACCTACCGCCGAAGCTGGAGGCGATGACCGATTTCCTAGCGGAGGCGTTGAGCTAGAGTGAGGGAACGTCGGTGAACTTCTCGGGCGGCCCATCTTCGCGCGCCATCTCGCCTGGGCCCTGGCGCTGTTCCGCCATCGTGAGTTTGGCTTAGTCGCTGCGGCATGCGCATCCCCGCTAATCGTTGACTGGTGAGGCAATCGCTCTCGCGCGATGCGGCCGCAGATGACGATGTCTGGTCCAAAGACGGGCAGGTCGTGGCGTTGCATTCGAAGCCAGTGCCCCGCATTCGCGAGCATGTTATGGGCACACTGTGGTGGCAAAGACGAAGGCGTTTCTTCTGTTATCCGTCTTTGCGTCGAAGTTTCTTCCCGACGCATCGGCTCGGCTTTATTAGGCCGCGGCGCGGCCGCCCGAATCTGAATATCAGAAACAACACCTTCGTCATTGTTGCCGCGGTCGTCCTCCTCCTATCGTCAGCATCAGTTCAACGGGACGAGAAATGCCCAGCCCATGGTTCATTCGGACTATTCCCAGCTCGACCTTTCGCGCTTCGCCGAGCCCGATCGCTATAAATTTCTGATGGGAACGGTGATACCGCGTCCCATCGCTCTCGTCACGTCGCTCAGCCGCGAGGGCGTGCTCAACGCTGCGCCATTCAGCCAGTTCGTCGTCATTTCGGTCACGCCCTCTCTTCTTGGCTTCGTGGCCCACGAAAGTGAACATGGATTGAAGGACACGGTCCGTAACGTGCTCGAATCGAAGGAGTATGTCATCAACACGGTGTCCGAGCGCATGGCAGCTCAGGTCCAGGTGTGCTCGGAGAGCTTCCCGCCCTCGGTCAGCGAGGTCGCGGAAGTCGGATTTCACACGCTGCCGTCGATGCTTATCCGCCCATGCCGCATCGCGGAGTCGCCCGTCCATTTTGAATGCCGCCTGCACCGGACGGCCGAGTTCGGGCACGAAGGATCGCGTACGCATCTGATCGTCGGCGAAATAGTCGCCGTCCACTGCGCTGAAGGCGTGGTGTCGGGCCATCGCGTGAGCCACCAGGCCATCAATGCGCTGGGGCGAATCGCGGGTCGCAGTTATTGCCGCACCGGGGACAAGTTCGATGTCTGACGCTGCGATCGAGGCGAGGATCAGCGAACCGGTCCAGGCCTGGAGCACCCCCGACGCGGCGGCCAATGGAGCGCCAGCGGCGCTCGCCGGGGTCCGTGTTCTCGATCTCTCCGGATTGGCCGGACAGTACTGCGGCAAGCAATTCGCGGATCTCGGGGCCGATGTCATTCTCGTCGAGCCGGTCGGAGGATCATCGGTGCGGCGCGAAGGTCCGTTCCTCGATGACCGCGCGCACGCCGAGTTCAGTCTCCAGTTCGCCTATTTCAATGCCGGCAAGCGCGGTATCGCGGTCGATCTCGATCGGCCGGAAGGCCAGCAGATCATGCGGCAATTGGCCAGGGATGCCGATCTCATTATCGAAAGCGAAAAGCCCGGCCTCATGGAGCGGCGGGGGCTCGGCTTCGCGTCTCTCATCGCGTCGAACCCGAAACTGGTCATGACCAGCGTCACGCCCTTCGGTCAGACAGGTCCTTATGCGACCTACGAAGCGGAAGACATTGTCGCATTGGCATTGGGAGGCCTGCTCTATCTCGGTGGCTATCCGGATACGTCTCCGATCGCCGCCTACGGCAACCAGGCCTATCTTGCCGCGGCGCAATTTGCGTCCGTCGCCTCCATGATGGCGCTGCTCGCGGCCGACGAGGGCGCGGAAACAACCGGGCGACACGTCGACGTCTCCATCCAGGAATGCGTGACCATGGGCCTGGAGACGGCAATCCAGTTTTACGATCTTGAAAAGACGGTTCGTAAAAGGGCCTCGGGCGAGCAGATCATGGCCGGTGTCGGCGTGTTCGCGTGCGCGGACGGCCAGATCTATCTCATGGCGGGCGGCATCGCGTCGACCCGGTTCTGGCAGAACCTCGTCAACTGGCTGGTCGATGAAGGGATCGACGGCGCGCGCCAACTGCTCGAGCCGGCCTGGGAAAGCCACGACTATCTCTCGACGCCCGAAGCCAAGACGATCTTTCGCGATCTGTTCGCGCCCTTCGCGGAAAAGCATACCAAGGCCTATCTCTATCAAACGGGACAGTCGCGCCGCATTCCGATCTGCCCGATCAATACGCCGCGGGACATCCTGACCAGCCGCCAGCTCGAATACCGTAGCTTTTTCGTTTCGCAGAAACATACCGCATCCGGACGCATGCTGACGGTGCCTGGAGCGCCTTACCAGCTTCAGGAGACGCCGTGGCGGCAGCACCGACCGGCGCCCCGTCTGGGCGAACACACCTCCGAGATCCTCGCGGGCCTCGGATACGACGCCGCCGCGCGCGCCGCTCTTCTGAAATCGGGAGTCATCAATTGAAGCCCTTGCTTCTTCGCGGGATCCGCGTCGCTGACTTCACCTGGATCGGCGCGGGATCGTTCACGACAAAGCTGCTGGCCGACCACGGCGCCGACGTCATCAAGATCGAAAGCAGAGGGCGAATGGATTCGCTTCGCAGCAGCCGCCCCTACAAGGACGGCGTGCCGGGGATCAATCGCAGCGGCTATTTCGCCGATCGCAACAGCAGCAAGCGCAGCATCACGCTCAACCTGAAGACCGGGGCGGGCAGGGAACTGGCACAGCGGCTGATCGCGACCAGCGATATCGTTGCCAACAACTTCACCCCCGGCACCATGGAGAAGTTCGGCCTCGGCTACGAAGCGGTCAGGGCAATCAAGCCCGACATCATATACATAGCGATGTCGATGCAGGGCTCGGCCGGCCCCGAGCACAAATACCTCGGCTATGGTCTGACGATGGGAGCGCTGACCGGTCTGCAGTTCCTCTCGGGACTTCCGGAACGCGAACCGGCCGGGACAGGGACCAATTTCTCCGACCATATCCCAAATCCCTGCCATGCTGCTTTTGCGATCCTGGCGGCGCTTCGTCATCGTCGACGGACGGGTGTGGGTCAGTACATCGACGTGGCTCAAACCGAGCCAACCATTGCGTTGCTCGGGCCTGCGATGAGCGACTGCAGCGCCAATAATCGGATCCACGAGCGCTCCGGTAACGAACGAGCGCCGCGTGCACCTCACGGCGTCTTCCGCTGCCTCGGCCAGGACCGATGGATTGCCATTTCTGCCTGGCAGGACGAAACGTGGGCGGCCCTATGCAAGGTCCTTGGTGATCCGGCGTTTGCGCGCGTGCCGGCGCTTGCCACAGCGCATGGTCGCTGGGTGAATCGTCACACGATCGACCAAGGCATATCCGCCATCACCTGTTACTGGGACGCGGAGGATCTGATGTCGGCCTTGCAGATTGCCGGAGTACCGGCAGGAGTTGTCAGAACAGCGGCAGATATCGTCGACGACGATCCGCAGCTCCGCTATCGTGGCCATTGGGTGAAGCTGGCTCATCCTGAAATGGGCGAGAGCGTGTACGGCGCGCCCCCCTTCCGCCTCAACGACGCTCCGGCGACACCGGTCGCACCGGCGCCTTTGCTCGGCCAGCATACGGACGAGGTTTTGACGACGATCCTGGGGCATAGCGCGGCGGAGATCGAAGCTTTGCGGCGAGAGGATGTTCTCACATGAGTTCGTGCGGAACGGCCAGCCAGGTTATCGCGGCGTTTGCCGCTAACTTCGATTCTTCAAAGCTTGGCGAAGATCGCGTTGCACTATGCGGTCGCGCGTTGGCAGACACGATGGCCGTGGCTATCGCCGCGCAAAACGAGCCTGCCGTGCGACGCGCATGCGACTATGTCGAGACGCTTATGCCGCCGCTGGCTGGTGGGCATGGCAGAAATCACGGCATGGCGAGCCTGTGGGGACGTGGACAACAATCGACGGTGGAGGGCGCTGCGCTTTTCAATGGCATCGCAGCACACGCCCTCGACTTCGACGATGCGTCCTCACCGATGAGTGGCCATCCGAGTGTCGCACTTCTTCCGTGTCTTATCGCGCTCGCCGAAGCACGTGATATCGAAGGCTCGCGCGTTGCCAGCGCTTATGTGGTCGGCTTCGAGATATGCTGCAAGCTGGGCCGGGCGCTTGATCTTACGCACTATTCGCGCGGTTGGCATATGACCGCAACGATGGGAACGATCGGTGCGACCGTGGCGTGCGGTCATCTTCTAAAGCTTGATGCCGAGCGCATCACTCATGCCATCGGTCTTGCGCTAGCACAAACAGGCGGTACCCGAGAGAACTTCGGGACCGACGCAAAGTCTTTTCAAGCCGGGCAAGCTAACGGTGCCGCGATTCGAGCTGCCTTGTTGGCCGAGCGGGGTTTCACCGCATCGCCGCATGCCCTCGACGGCAGAGCGGGGTTCACCCACCTTTATTCGGGGGGAGAAGACATCGCTCCGGCGTTAGCGGCATTGGGGAACGAGCCATTGGAGATCGACGGCAGCGGCATTGAGGTCAAGAAATATCCGGCCTGCTACGGTATTCATCGGCCGTTGGATGGTCTGTTCGATCTGATGGCCGAGTGCAGTTTCGGGTTGGAAGACGTCGAGCGAGTTGACATCGAGACGAGCTACGGTGCGCTTGCACCGCTCCTGCGCCGCCCACCGCGCGACGGAACTGAAGGAAAATTCAACATGGAGTACACGATCGCGGCCGCTATTGCGGATCGTGGCATCCGTCTCTCGAGCTATGCCGACGAAGCTGTCACTCGGCACAATATCGCGCCGTATTTGGGTCGGATTGCCGCACGAGAGGTCACGGCCACCATGACCCCTCGGTGGGCGTCGATCGCCATCGTCTTCAAGAACGGCCAGATCCGAAAGCGCCGGATTGATGCGCTGAGAGGATCTCCGCAATTGCCACTGTCCGACGAGGAACTGCTGGCAAAGGTGTCGGATTGCATGTCGTGGGGGAGGAGTGCAATCCGACCCGACGACCTCCTCGAGGCTACCCAACGGCTGGGAACGACTTCAGTCCGCGCCCTCATGGCAATGATCGAGCGACCGAACCTGCCTGTTCAAGAGGTGCAATGATGCCAGTCCAATACGAAGTCCATCAACGTATTGCAACCGTAACGCTCAACCGCCCCGAGGCAATGAATTCTCTCGACCCGGAGTCGCTGGTCGAATTGAACGACGCGTTTCAACGGGCCAATACCGATCAGGACGTCCGCGTCGTCATCCTGACGGGAGCCGGCGAAACGGCGTTCTGCACGGGCTCCGACCTGAAGAAGACCATGCCGCCGAAAGAGAGCTTCGCCGAATTGACCTTCGGCCGGCCGAAATGGCTCTATCCATTTGCCGGCTTGGAGATCGACAAGCCCATGATCTGCGCAGTGAACGGCTTCGCGCTCGCCGGCGGAATGGAGCTTGCGCTCGCGTGCGACATTCGTATCGCATCCTCCAATGCGCAGTTTGGCCAATCCGAAGTGTGCGTCGGCAGCATTCCCGCCGCCGGCGGTACGCAACGCCTCCCGCGGATGATCGGCATGTCGGATGCCATGCTCATGATGCTGACCGGGAGCCGTATCGATGCAGCCGAGGCGCTGCGGATCGGATTGGTGTCTCGTGTTATGGCGCCCAATGCCCTGATGGACACGGCCAGAGAGATCGCCCTGAGGATCGCCGAGAATGCGCCGCTCGCGGTGCGTGCGGTCAAACGTCTCGTTCGCGACGGCATGGATATGCCGCTCCTTGCCGCAATCCAATCCGAGCAGTTCGCGCTCGGGCTTCTTCGTGACAGCGCGGACCGCATCGAGGGTCGCATCGCGTTTCAGGAGAAGCGCAAGCCGAATTATCAGGGGCGCTAAAATGACGTCCCTGGTGACCGTCGAACAACGTGCAGGCTATGCCGTCGTAGGCCTCAATCGCCCGGAAAAGAAGAATGCCCTGAACCGCGCCGCGCGTCGTGACCTTCTTGCCGCACTGACCTCACTTCGCGCCGAATGCCGAGCGATTGTGTTGACCGGTTGCGGTGACAGCTTTTGTTCGGGTGTCGATCTGAAGGAAGCACGCGCGGATGCCAAGGCAGGGGCGGCGCCCGATCCCGGGTCGGACTGGATTGAAGTGTTGATCGCGATCCGGGAGCATCCGGCGGTCTTTATCGCCGCCATCAACGGGCTCGCCCTGGGCGGCGGAGCGACGCTCATCAGCGTCTGCGACCTGGCTGTTGCCACCCACGAGGCGGAAATCGGAATGCCGGAAATTGGTTTCGGAGCCTATCCGCAATTTTCCGGGCCGGGAGCCCAGATCCAGCTCACCGCCAAACGCGCGGCTTGGCTGGTATTGACGGCCCAACGGATTGACGGTCGCACCGCGCAGGCTTGGGGAATGGTCAATCGCTCTGTGCCAATCACCGAACTCATGGATGAGGCCGATCGCCTGGCGAGAATCGTCAGCGCATTCGACGCTGTTGCACTTTCAGAGAGCAAACGCGCTTTGGACGCGATCCCGGCGTCAATCTCCGGTTGGCGCCAGTCTTTCGAGTACGGCCTGTCGACCAATGCCCGTATCCGGTCGCTGAGCGCAGCTCAGGACGAAGGATTCTCGCGATTTTCGGCAGGAGAGAGAAATCCCGGCCAGGGTCGATTGACATAGCTCACGCTTGCCGAGAAGGGCACGGCAGGGGAGATCATCATGAGAAAAGTCGTCGTGGCCGGCGT
>Ga0070717_10004481_pt1 | contig 10089 bp, 12 predicted proteins | sample LARL113metaG_FD_71366 | JGI IMG/M metagenome (GOLD analysis project Ga0070717, IMG submission 71366) | Corn, switchgrass and miscanthus rhizosphere microbial communities from Kellogg Biological Station, Michigan, USA - LAR L11-3 metaG | ecosystem: Host-associated > Plants > Roots > Rhizosphere ... | reverse complement strand
AGAAAGAAGTAGCGGGGTGAAGGGAGGAGAGGGCCTTCCTTGGCCGGTATGCCAGGAAAACAGGCCATGCTCTCACCTTCTAGAACCTGGATGATGATTTGTGCAATGGAAGACAGAAGAGAAATTCGAGTGGTGTTGCGCGGCGAGAATCTCTAGGAGGAATTGGCGAGCGTAGCACGGGATACTATGCTTTCCCAAAGCTCCTTCTGATGAAAAGTGTCAATGCTTTGGCGTACGGAATCCAGAAACGCGTTTGGTGTAGAGGCATAAAAGATAAACCCATACCCTGTGTTGCTAATCTCTTCGTACTCCTGTACTAGCCCACGGAGGCCTCGAGCATGGGCAACTGGAATGACTCCGCAGCCTAATGCTTGTGTTAGGAAAGAATCACCTGGCCTTATGGGTGTGGGCGCCAGGAGAACATGAGACCCTCTGAGGACATGACCAACCCACGAGCCATCACACTCCTGCAAGTAGGAGAATTTGGAGACATATCTGCAAGCAAAAAATCTGAGTATGGATCCATTTTTGTTGTCCAGGGCGTTTCCCAGTACAATAAGGCGTACGTCTTCGGCAAGCAGTCGGTCTAGAATGGGTAGCAAAATGTCCGTCCAATCTCCCCTTAGCATTTGACTGATCAAGCCAAAGACAGGTCCTTGAGGAGATGGGGCAAGCCGAAGTGAGGAAAGAAGCCTGACCATGTACAAGAGCTTATCCCTCCTTACTGCCATACTACCGTATCTTCAGCGACAATGACTGACTCTCGTTGGAATTCTTGGGCTGGTGTGTACCCATCCCTCTCCGCTGAATGTCTCTGGGCTTACCAAGAGTCTCTTCGGGGAGTCCACAATCCCCGTAAACCTCACCTGAACCACAAAGCACGCGGAGGAGTTTTTCCTCCCGCCTTCGGCGAAACTTCTCTCCATAAACATAAAGGCCTACGACGGGCCCCATAAAACCCCCCTCCGCTTACTCCTTTTCTTTCTCTCCCCCTTTCCCCGCTATTGCACAAGCAATTATGTCCTACCAGGGGGCGAACGACGTCGCGGCAATTAGAAATTGCCGATGACTGTTCTTAGTGATGCCATAGTATAATGGCGGTTCGCTCTAGAAATAAATTCTACCGGAATGCCTGCAGGGCAAACGGCCTCGCATTCATAAAAATTGGAGCACCCTCCAAATCCTTCAGCATCCGTGGCGTGTATCATGTTGAGAACACGCTGCTGAGCTTCCAATTTCCCCTGCGGCAGGAGCTCTAGATGCGTCACTTTCGCAGCGACAAAGAGCGTAGCGGAACCATTTGGGCAAGCAGCTACACAGGCTCCGCAACCGATGCACGCTGCAGCATCCATAGCTAACTCAGCGGTAGCCTTTGGAATAGGACAAGCATTTGCATCTGAGGCAGAACCGGATCGTCCGCTAATAAAGCCGCCTGCTTGGATTATACGATCAAACGCAGAACGGTCGACAGAAAGATCACAGAGAACGGGAAATGAACTAGCGCGAAAGGGTTCGACGTAGATAGTTGAACCATTGGAAAATTTCCGCATGTAAAGCTGGCAAGTGGTCTCACCACCTGCATAGCCACAGCCGTGCGGAATGCCATTGATTGTCAGACCACATGCCCCACAAATCCCCTCCCGGCAATCATGATCAAACTGGATAGGAACTTCCTTCTTGGAAGTAAGTTCTTCGTTGACAATGTCTAGCATTTCCAGAAACGAAGCCTCAGACGGGATATTCCTTGCTTCATAGTCTACCATTCTCCCAGGTGCTCTTGGACCAGCTTGTCTCCAAACTTTAAGATGGAAATTCATGGGTGCAGCGGCAGCTTTATTTGTAACTCCGTGTAGTAGGCTGGATGGATTCGTACGCAAGATGCTCTTTTATGAGGGAAGGAGCAACGTGTTCCCCATTAAAATTCCACGCTGCTACATAGGAATAATTTTCATCGTCGCGGAGGGCTTCTCCCTCATCTGTTTGGTACTCTATACGGAAATGCCCCCCGCAGGACTCCTCTCGATGGAGAGCATCACGGCAAAGAAGCTCGCCAAACTCCAAAAAATCAGCCACGCGGCCAGCTTTCTCCAAAGACTGATTAAACTCCTCCCCACTACCTGGAACACTGGCATTCTTCCAGAACTCTTCGCGGATCTTAGGAATTTCCTCAAGGGCCCTCTCCAGACTTTCTCGGCTGCGGGACATACCACAGTTGTCCCATAAAAGCAATCCTAACTCACGGTGAAGGGAGTCTGTCGAGCGGTTGCCACGGATGGAAAGCAGTTGCGTGGCACGGGCACTTACCTTGTGTTCTGCACTACGAAAGGCGGGATGGTCGGGGGAAGGTCGCCGAACTCCCAATTGAGTGACAAGATAGGCCGGAAGAGTGTAAGGAATGATAAAATAGCCGTCTGCAAGCCCCTGCATAAGGGCGCTGGCTCCAAGCCGATTAGCGCCATGATCAGAGAAATTAGCTTCCCCTAAAACATAAAGACCAGGAATATTACTCATCAGATTGTAATCTACCCAAAGCCCACCCATAGTGTAATGGGCTGCTGGATAAATGCGCATCGGGGACTCATGAGCATCTTCCCCAGTAATGTTGTTATAAATTTTGAAAAGGTTACCGTAGCGTTCTTCAATCACAGAGTGCCCCAGTCTTCTCATAGCGTCACTGAAGTCAAGATAAACGCCGCGCCCCCCCGGGCCAATTCCACGTTCCTCATCGCAAACTTCCTTCGCGCTACGGGAGGCAATGTCACGTGGGGCCAGGTTGCCATAGCTAGGGTATTTACGCTCAAGATAGTAGTCCCTTCCAATTTCTGGAATACCCTCTGGAGTCTTAAAACAATCTTCTTTGTTTTTTGGTACCCAAACTCGACCATCATTACGCAACGATTCAGACATGAGTGTAAGTTTAGATTGATAATCTCCGCTGGCAGGGATGCAGGTGGGATGGATTTGAGTATAACAAGGATTAGCAAACAAGGCACCTTGCTTGTAAGCTCTATATGTGGCGGTCACATTGCAACCCTTCGCGTTTGTTGAAAGGTAGAAAATATTGCTGTATCCACCAGTGCAGAGAAGTACAACGTCAGCCGCATGACTATCAACTCTACCAGTCACGAGGTCGCGTACAATAATGCCCTTGGCATGTCCCCGCACCAGAACTAGGTCGAGCATTTCTGTACGTGGAAACATCTTGACTTGTCCCAAGGCAACTTGGCGCTGTAGCGCTTGGTAAGCACCTAACAGAAGCTGCTGCCCAGTCTGTCCGCGGGCATAAAAGGTTCTAGAGACCTGAGCTCCTCCGAAAGAGCGATTGGCCAAAAGTCCGCTGTACTCGCGTGCAAAAGGAACCCCCTGTGCAACACACTGATCGATGATAAAGGTACTCACCTCAGCAAGACGATATACATTGGCTTCCCGTGATCGGAAATCCCCGCCCTTGATAGTGTCATGAAAAAGACGAAAAACGCTATCGCCGTCGTTTTGATAGTTTTTTGCGGCGTTGATCCCCCCCTGGGCTGCAACACTATGAGCACGTCGTGGACTATCTTGATAGCAAAAACACTCCACCTGGTATCCCTGTTCGCCCAATGTTGCTGCCGCTGAAGCTCCAGCCAAACCACTGCCTACCACCAGTATCTTAAACTTGCGTTTATTGGCAGGGCTTATTAGTCCTGTGCTATCCTTGAACAGAGTCCATTTCTCTCCAAGGGGCCCTCTGGGGATTTTCGGGTCCAGCGTCATCTTATGAAATCACTGCCTAGCCCAAAAAATAGAATGGAAATAGGAATAGAGACATAGCCTGCAAAAAGCATCCATGCAATGAAATGGCCGGTAACACAAAAGACTGGCTGAAACTTTCGGTTGGAAATACCTAATGTCTGGAAAAGGCTGCCGACACCGTGACTTAGGTGAAAGGAGAGCAAGAGAAGCCCAAGGATGTATAATCCTGAAATGAAAGGATTTTGAAATCCATGAGCAATCATGCTGAAGATATCATGTTCTCCATCAGAAGTTTTCAAATGCGCATACGCAGGTTGCACAATCCCCCAAGTGAAGTGACAAAGATGGAACAAGATAAAGATGAGGACACTGATCCCACTCAGCCTTACTGTGCGGTTAAAGAGATTCGTTTGAATATGTGTGCGAAAAACATTCTTCTTAAGAGTGGCCTTTGCAGCTTCTCTCCACAAAACTGCAGTAAAGTAAATATGAAAAAAGCCCGCTACTAAAAGAATGATCCGTATCCCCCAGAGGATGGGCCAAAAATCTCGTAAGTGTTTCCCATAGCTGTTAGTCCAACCAGGCCCCATGTACACAGTCAAGTTCCCAGATAAATGCCCAAACAGAAAAGACAGAAGAATAATTCCAGTGAGAGCAACGACAGTTTTCCTCCCCACAGAAGAATGTATCCAAGCAGAGGAACCCGATGAGGAGGAGCTTCCCTGCAAGGTGGTCCATATTGGAAGAGACGGCATGCTAGGTGTTCTGTTACCCTCCCCAAAGGGAATATTCAATACTTCTTTAATATTCAATATTTCTCTCGGAAATCCCTTGTGCTTATGATCCTGGAAGACGGCTCATTGAGTTGAGAGCTTGTTCATGGACAGCGCTTTTAGGTATCTCCCATGTAAATAGATAAGAAATAAGGAAAATGAGGAAATATGGCCTAGACATGTCTGCCATTGCGCTTAGTGTCTGCATGCTTCTTCCCCTCCTAGGGAACACGGCTGGGGATACAGCGTTTGAAGAAGTTCAGGCGTTGACGATGAGATACGACCCTACTGTAGCAGGAAAGGTTTACGGGATTCGTGGTAAGCATACGTCTCCAAATCCAGCCTCATGGACTCTCTTGCTTAAGGAGCTAAATCTGGGCCTGGACAAAAAGCGCGCGAGAACACTATACTGTTTCTGGAGGAAAAGTGTTCCCAGAACGAACGCTGCCTCTGCTTGAACTTGAAAAAAGGGATGATGGGATTGATGCCTTCCCTGGATATAGGAACTTTGAGAATCGATCCTGGCCATGCGCTACAAATCACAAACGTTCAAGCGGCAAAACAGCAGGTAGGACTGCATTGGGTGAATTATAGACCAGGAAGGTCGGGTGGCAATGAAGTAGTTTGGAAACTCAAGCTCCTTGAGCATACAGGAACAGTTGTTGGGTACTTGTTGTTATTTTCGGCGAAGGACGGCTCCATCCTACCACCTCCGGTAATGGAACTTAGCAGGCATATTTCTTCTCGATCAAAGAATAAGTGGATAACGGAGGGCGGATTGGTTGGGCACATAAGGTCCACCGCTCTTGCTCTTGTGCACAAAGCGCCGAGTTCTACCAGACAAATAGTAGATAGAACTAAAGTGTCCAAGGGTGGGTTGCAGAAAAACGGACTATTGGAGTACATCGAGAAGACGCGGTACTTCCCTAATTCCTTAAAAAATAGAATAGGGAGCGCTAAGTGCTAGTCCATATGCATACGGTCCTCGTCTTTACTCTAGTTGGTTTTTTACTTTTGTCAGCGGAAGTACTTTTTCCCAGCATGATGCTGGGAGCGCTTGGATTTATGGCGTTCCTTACGGCGATAATACTTGGATACACAGAATATGGCCTCACTTGGGGAAGCTGGATTTTCGCCGGAATAGGGATGCTTTGTTCGTTGGGATTTCTTCTTTGGTTGAGAGTCATTACGTATTCCTCAATTGGAAAGTATATTGCCAACCGAGAGTCCCTTCCGTCTTCCCCGGCAGGCAGTCCTCGCATGATAGGAGTCCATGGCGTGGCTCTCTCTGCATTACGTCCCACCGGTATTGCTTTTGTCGATGGGAAACGACGAGACGTTATAAGCGACGGATCCTTTATTGCCGCTGGCTCATCCATTACGGTAATCGCTGAGGACGGACAAAAGCTGGTTGTACAAGCTTCAAGCTATGGGTAGACTTGCAAATCACATACAAATGTGGGCTTATAACCAGGGTTGATAGTGAAAACAAATGAACATTTCTTCCTACTTCTTTTCTGCCTTTCTAGTGACAATAATCGTCCTGGCACTGTTATTTTCCCTTGTTCTCGCTAATTTTTTTGGGGTTTGGTTACGCGCTAAAATTGCAGACGCTCCGGTCCCTTTTTCCAAGCTTATTGGAATGAGGTTGAGACGAGTGCCGGTGGGACTTATCGTGGACAACCGTATCACGGCTCTCAAAGCTGGTCTGGAGGCAGATACTGATTTGCTGGAAGCGCACTATCTAGCAGGTGGTAACGTAACTCATATCGTACTCGCTCTCGTTGCCGCAGATAAAGCTAGTATTACTCTAAGTTTTAACCGCGCTTGTGCCATCGATCTTGCCATAAAGGGAACTAGCAAAACTGTACTGGAAGCTGTACGCACTAGCATCAATCCAAAGGTGATTGATTGTCCCACCCCTTCTACTGGGAAGGCGACTATTGATGCTGTTGCATGTGACGGTATTGGAGTAAAGGTACGTGCGCGGGTAACGGTACGTTCCAATCTTGATCGTTTTGTAGGTGGAGCCACTGAAGAAACTATCATTGCACGTGTAGGCGAGGGTATCGTTACAGCTATTGGTTCTTCCCCGTCCTACAAAGATGTCTTAGAAAATCCCGACCGTATTTCTAAGGTAGTCCTGGAAAAAGGGTTGGATAGCGGCACCGCGTTCGAGATTCTATCAGTAGATATTGCTGATGTAGATGTTGGTGAAAACGTCGGAGCAAAGCTGCAGGTAAAACAGGCAGAAGCAGACAAGGTAGTCGCCCAGGCGAAGGCGGAGATGCGTCGAGCAGCAGCAGTTGCCTCCGAACAAGAAATGAAGGCAAAGACACAGGAAATGCAGGCCAAGGTAGTAGAGGCTGAGGCTCAAGTACCACAAGCGATAGCGGAAGCCTTTCGAAGTGGCAATTTGGGAGTTTTCGATTACTTGCGCATGAAGAATTTACAGTCAGATACCCACATGCGAGAAACTATCGCAGAAAGTCCTCGGTCGGAATGGAACAAGCAGTGAAAGCAGCGCTTTTGTCCGTTGACCTGAAGCAAATCCTGCTGCTGGTCACGCCTTTCCTCATCATTGTAATGCTTTTTAGAAAAAGATCCCAACCCAGCGATATCCGAGAAAAGACGGTAGAGCCTCCGCAGATCACTACGGATAGGTCTCGAAAGAAGTTAATGGAAGCATTGGGTCTACCAGATAGTGTAATGCCACCAGGTCCTCTATCAAAAAAAAGGGTTCCTCCGTCTGAAAAATTGCCCTTAGCGTCACAACAGCTTCTGTCCAAAAAATCTGAGGGATGTATGGACTCTGTAGCCTCTCCTATTGAGGAGAAGGCAGCCTCGCAAGTTGGACAGCAGCCTTCGCCATTTCAGACGTTCGATCCGGCATCCTTACGGCATGCTATCGTCGCGCGAGAGGTACTTAATCCACCAAAAGCCTTGTAGTAGAGGGGACTGCGGTGGCGTTAGGCTAGAGCTTGTTTATCCGCAGAGGAACGCCTTCGTTGCACACCATACTTTTTGGGCCCTGTTTAGCGCATAATGTTTTGTTAGGGACTGGAATCCATCTGCTTCCATTAGGGAAAGTAGCGCCTCGTAGGAAAAACGCATGATTTCGGCTGGGAGGAGGTTTTTGCGGTCTGAGCGAGGGAGAACCATTTTCACCTCGTCGAAAAGCTTGCGGATGCTTTGACTTTCGAACTTCATAAGTTCGTTAAACCTAGGTTCACACTCTCGGCGCAGAAGGGCCTGACGAGTAATCTGAAAATGTTGAAGGTCTTCCTCGGGAATATAAACTCGACCAAGTTGAGCATCTTTGCCAAGATCGCGTAGGATGTGTGTTAATTGGAGTGCTAATCCAAGCATTTCGGCATAGGTACAGCTTTGTGGATCTTTACATTCAAAGATCTGGATGCTGATAAGTCCTACCGTACTTGCTACACGCCAGCAATATTGACGGAGCTCCGAAAGGGTTTGGTATAAAACTGGACGGAGATCAGAGGAAACTCCATGGATAATTTCTAGAAAAAGGGCCGGATTCAACGATCGACGGGAGATGAGGTCGGATAGTTCGCTGGGAAGTGAGGAGTAATCACGTGAAATAAAGGCATCAGCCCAGTTCCCTAGCATACGGGACTTCTCTTCTGTTGACAGACTAGGACTATCCGCAATATCGTCCGCTAACCGGCAGAATTTATAAAGTGTACGGATGTCGGCTGACTTTTGTCCCCGCAAGAGTGAGAGGGCGAACGCGAGGTTTGATACCTTCCCAGCAGGAGCGATCCCGGACATCGTAAAAGCCATAGGAAATAAGCAGATAACTTATTTAGTCTCAATGAATCATCAGGAGGCTGGATTCTCTTTCGTTACTTCTTATGCTGGGGGTATAAGCTTTCCTGAGCAAAGGATTTCGCTTGGGATCCGACAGATTCAGGAATTCCCTATCTTTCCCCTGTAAAAGAAAGGGGCATTTTTGGGGGATGACTTTGGCCAATCGGATTACTTTAGTTAGAATTCTTCTCATACCGGTTTTTGCCTTTTTGGCTATCCGTTATGGCGTGAGTATAGTAGAGGAGCATCCCAAGGAGTGGCGGCGTTTAATAGCAAGTGGAATTTTTCTTCTAGCCTGTGCTACTGATGCTTTAGATGGCTGGGCGGCCAGACGGTTCGGAGGGTGTACCAGACTAGGAAGTATTCTAGATCCCATTGCAGATAAGGGGCTTTTACTTACAGCAATTTTAACTCTCAGCCTTAGTAAATGGCCTATAGTGCTACCATTATGGTTTACACTGCTAGTTGTCGCTCACGATTTAGTGCTATTCCTCGGTTGCAGTTTGCTGTTTTATGCCGCGGGTAATATCGACATTCGGCCTAGTTCTTTTGGAAAAATATCGACAGCATTCCAAATGTTGGCAGTAGGGTGGGTCATGCTTCAGTTTCCGTTGTTTTGTTATCTTGTGTGGATTGCAGGAGTTTGTACTTTTGTTAGCGGGGCGGATTATGTTTACCGTGGTGTACTTCTTTTCCTTAGCGGCACGTACAAAAAGTCTTGATCGAAGGGATAGGAAATAGATGACATAGAGAACAAAATCGGACAAAGAAGAATGAAAACAGATAGGTTATTTTCACGCCCACGCTATAAAGATGGAGTGATTCCATCTAGTCATTCTAGCGCGGGATCCGTGGCTATCGTAGGACGTCCCAATGTAGGAAAGTCATCCCTATTTAATCGCCTGGCAGGGAAAAGAGTCTCTGTCATTCACAGTCAGCCGGGAACAACCAGGGACTATGTCGTTGCCGTTTGTTATCTAGGACGACTCCCGTTCAGGATCATGGATACTGGTGGGATCGGCGTAGAATGGAGCTCAGGCTTCTCTGCTCAGACGAGCGCTGCTGCAGAAACGGCGATGAAGGAAGCGGATTTGTTGCTCTTCACATCGGATGCCCAAACTGGGGTTATGCCATTAGATGAGGAACTCTCCAAGCGACTGCGAGTGGCTAGGCGGCCCCTAATACTAGTAGTCAATAAAATAGACCACGAGCAACAGGAGAGTATGCTAGCAGACTTTTCAAGCTTAGGGTTTGAGTTTTGCATAGGTGTAAGCGCTATCCACGGACGTGGAATTGCAGAGTTAGTACTGCTTATTGACCAGTTGTTATCTGCCAGCATTAGACAAGCAACACAAGCAGCCTGGAAAAATGCTCCGCGTATTGCGATCGTTGGTCGCCCTAATGTAGGGAAGTCCTCCCTAACTAATGCTATTCTCGACGAGAATAGGATGATTGTGAGTGAGGTTCCAGGTACCACTAGGGATGCTGTGGACATCACCTACACTTGTCATGGAACTTGCTACACATTCTGTGATACGGCTGGGATACGTTATCCCTCTAATAGAAAAATCTCTACGGAGGCTTTTAGTATATTGCGTTCAATAAAAACTATTGAGCGTGCAGATCTCTGTTTATTAGCACTAGACGCCGAATCAGGCGTGACGAGCCAGGACAAAAAGATTGCAGGCCTTATTCAGAAGGCATGCAAGCCGGTAATGATCCTCCTCAACAAGTGGGATTTAGTAAAACC
>Ga0070717_10004479_pt1 | contig 10093 bp, 6 predicted proteins | sample LARL113metaG_FD_71366 | JGI IMG/M metagenome (GOLD analysis project Ga0070717, IMG submission 71366) | Corn, switchgrass and miscanthus rhizosphere microbial communities from Kellogg Biological Station, Michigan, USA - LAR L11-3 metaG | ecosystem: Host-associated > Plants > Roots > Rhizosphere ... | reverse complement strand
ACGCCATGTCATCGACCATGGCCGCGGCCGGCGTGCTGGCCACAATCTTGCCGGAATCCGAATTCATAACAACCAGTTTTCCGGGATCGCGCGGGCCGACGAAGAGCCGGTGACCGTCTTCATCAAAGGCAATCGCAGTAGGCTTCTTGCCTTCTTGCGCAATCGACCAAGTCGCCATCAATGTTCGCTTGGTGCGGTCAAACACCTCGATGGCGTTGTTACCACGGATGACGACGAAGATGCGAGGCCCTGATTTTTCAATTGCCATGCCTTCCACATCGTTGGAGTCAATCTTCATCTCACCCACAGCCTTGCCGGCGTCGGTGTCCACGATAGTGATATAAGCGTTGGGGAGTTTGGCATCCTTCCCCCCGTTTACCACATAGAGGTATTTAGTCGAGGGATCATAGGCACTCGAGTCCGCGCCTTCTTTCAGCTTGACACTTGCAACTGGCTTGTAGGAATCCGTTTCGTAGATCTTGACTACTCCCAAGTCTCCATCGACCACGAAAAGCTTCTTCAAATCGCCGCGATAGAGCATGGAATGCGGTGCCTTGAGATCGGAGATAGTGTGGATCACCTTGTTCGTCTTGAGATTAAAGACCAGGACTTTTGAGTTTTCTTCCGCGGTGGCAAAGAGACGGTTCCCCGCGACGTCCGGGGTGAAGTGGTCAAAATCACCTTCGTGGAGATCTGGCAAGGGCGTAGTGTGCGAAAGCTCCAAAACCGGCTTCTGTTGAGCCCAGACTCCGCTCACCAACGCGAGGAAAACAGCAGACAAAATCGTTACTCTCAACCTATTCACATTTACCTCCAGTATTGAGAAACAAGACCGTCGCTACAGTTGCTCTCACAAAAAGAGCCACTCCCATTGATCACGATCAAGATGAAGTACGCATTAACGAGCATTAAAAAACAATTCGTGCACACGCGGCCGTACGCTCGCACAAACCATCAAGTCCCGTCAGGAATCGGGCGGCGTCCGGCCCCCACCGTGAGCATCAGGATCCCCGACACAATCAGACTTCCGACCAGATACCACAAGCCTGCGGCGAAACTATGTGTGCGACTAGCCAGATAACCCATCACCATCGGTCCTACAAAACCGCCTAAATTTCCGACAGAGTTGATCAGCCCGATCGAGGCTGCCGCGGCCGACTCGCTCAAGAAAAGTGTGGGGAGGGCCCAAAAGCACGGTTGAAAACCGTAGAACGAACCGCCCACCAGAACAAACAGACCTATCGCAACCATTGGCCTCGCGCTGTTGAGCACGGCCAGCGAGAGAGCGAGGGCACACAGAAAAAGCGGGATTGCCGCGTGCCAGCGACGCTCCTGGGTTCGATCGGAATGCCATCCATTCACCTGTTGTGTGATGAAAGCGGCTATATAAGGCAAAGCAGCGAGCAGCGTCACTCTCAGATCGCTTTGTCCGGAGATGCGTTTCAGAATTGTGGGCAACCAAAAAGCAATCCCATAACTCCCTGTCATCGCGCAGAAGTAGCAGAGCGTCAGCAGAATTACATCGCGGTTGCGCAGGGCTTCCCAAACGCTAAAGGAACGGCGGCGGTTCTTGGTTTGCTTCTCGCGCTGTAGCTGTTCGGTAATCCAGGAGCGCTCATCCACTGGAAGCCAACGGGCCTGCGCCGGCCAGTCCGTCAAATAGAAGATGGTGATGACGCCCAGCACGATCGCCGGGATGCCCTCCAGAATGAACAGCCACCGCCAGCCTCTTAGTCCGAGCCACGAGAGCCCGAGCAGCAAGCCCGCGATCGGCGAGCCAACCACGTAGGAGAGTGGATTGGCGGCATAGAAGAACGCCACAGCTTTGCCACGATCTTCATATCGGAACCAATGGGTCAGGTAGACGATAACGCCAGGCAAAAACCCCGCTTCCGCCGCCCCAACAAAAAAGCGCACTAGATAAAATTGCCGAGGGGTGTGGATGAAAGCCATTAACACGGTTACCAGTCCCCACGAGATCATGATGCGCGCGATCCACCGGCGCGCACTCCATCGCTCCACAATCAACGCACCGGGAATTTCCAGCAGGAAATAGCCCAGGAAGAAAACACCCGCTCCCATGCCGACGACTCGGTCGCTAAACCCAAGGTCATGGGGCATCTGAAGAGCGGCGGCCCCGATGTTCATTCGGTCAAGAAAGGCGATGACGTAGAGTACAAACAGAAAGGGCAAGAGACGCTTCGCTATACGATGCCGGGCGCGCTGACCGACCTCCGATATCGAGGAAGAGAAATCGATATTTTTTAGCGGGGAAGCCTCTATAGGTCCTGCCATATTGCACATTCGCGTTCGTATTCGTGCTGCAACCAGCCCGACATCCTTAGGGCACAACCAGAGTGTTCATCCGCTTCGGTACTTCTCCCACTGGAATGCGGGCTACCTCTTTTAGAGTGTGAGCGTCAATCACGGATACTAGCCGCAGCGCCGAGTCCGCTACATATACCAATTTGCTGTCCGGTGTGAATGCAATCCAATCCGGAATCGCCCCGGTGGGCGCATGATCCACGGGGTGGACCTCGGGAAGTTCGGCATGTCCGATCAACTTAAGATCGGGCAGCGAGTATTCGAAGACGGAGTTTGCAAGAGTGCTGTCGACCCATAAGGACTTCCCATCCGGCGCCACGGCAATCCCGTGGGATGGAATTCCGGCTCGTCCCTCTGCAACGCCGAAGCCGGACGGTTGATCCGGCAGCTTGATCCTCTCCACCTCCGCCCGCTTTGCGAAGTCGACTACAGCGAACCCGTGGACTCCGGAAAGCTGAACAAAAATGCGACGGGTCGAGCCGTCGGGATTGGTGTCGAAGGCCAACGGCCGCACAGAGCGGTCGAACTTCACTTCCCACGCCATTTGCTGGCTCTGGAGATCGACGACTGTCGCAATCTTGCTTTCGATCGAACCACTGACCGCGTACCTGCCATCGGGAGTGACGAACACATTGTGGACCGGGCCATCCACAGGAATGCTTTTTACGTTCTTAAGTGAGACTGTGTCGATCACATCGAGCGCGCCTGACTTGACCCGAATGCCGACCAGCACTTGCGACCCGTCTTTTGTGATTGTGAGATTGTTTGGCCGGCCGCTGAGAGGCACCTTGCTTAGAATTTTCCCACTCTTGCGATCGACAACATCGAGCGCACTCTCCGCCTCATTGCTCACGTAAATTCGTGCGCCGTCCGGAGAGAAGGCGATCCCATGTGGCAACTCAATTCCATGGATGACTTGCACAACCTTATTCGTAGCGGGGTCAACTGCATCGATGGTGTCACCCGCGCTATTGGTGACATAGATCCGGATTAATGGGTGCGACGCTGAATCAGTGTCTGCTTCCGCGAGAACGGCTCGCACCCATTCCGCCATCGCCAGCCAGTCGGGATCGCTCTGCGAAGCGAACTGCCTGCCTCCGGAATGAAACGGATCGCCTCCGGCCTCTGGCGCGAGTGGATGGAGGAGCAGCTTGCTGGATGGAGGATCGTCGGGATTGACCACTTCTAGCGCACTTTGAAAGTTTCGCTGCGATTGCTCATCGCTCCAGTCCGTGCTTCCTGGCGACAGTGGTTCAAGATGAAAAATCCGGTTTGACAGAATGTGGCAGCCATAGCAGCGAGCGTGCTCTCCACGGTTCTTCAGGAAAATTGGTTGGACCCTGGTCTTGAAGAATTCGAAACTCAGTGCACCGGTCTGCCTGGAATCCGAAGTTGTTTTTTCCGTTTGAAGTGTCGCGCTGCCCTGCCCTTTCGCTCCGGAATACAAGCCACTCCCAATGGTGGCGAGGAATACTAGCAGCAGCGTCGCGTTCTTCGTCCCTGTCATGTCAACGAATCCTTAGGTTGCAAAGCGAACCGCACCGTTTGTCGATTCACTTCTTCGGATGCCGCGATTGATAGTCCCCTTGCAGTAGAGGTCGAAGGTCTCGTATATCTTTCACGCCATCGATCGCCAGAATCCGCTCGATCAAGGCGTCGCACGTCGACGCGCCGAGAACCGGTGTCATCAATTCGCGTGCCTTCGCGACTACTTCCTCGCGCGTCATCGGGTTTTCAGGAGTTCCGCGCACATGCTCGACACGCTCCGTCAGTACCTTCCCATCGTTCAACGTGACTTCCACGATGGCAACTCTTACGGGGATCAGTTTCTCAAGTTCCGCGTCTGGGACAAGTTGTACTTTGGCACGCTCGCGAAGGACCGCCGGGTCCTGCATCCGCGCCTTATCGTGCGCTGCCTTGAACGATACCGTCTTATCGAGCAGCATCACCGCAACAAGGTGCTGCAGACAAATATCCGGCATATCGCGATTATTGACCGTATAAGCCGCGCTGGTGGCGGCGCGCACCACGACTTGCTTGACCTGACCGGCATTAAACGGCTGCCGCTTGCGCATGTTTTCCAGCGCGTCGAGGGGCGCTTGGATGGGGCCCCCCGTCGTCCACTTTTTGATGGTCGTCTGCACGACACCATAAAGCTCACCGAGTTGATCGACCATCCCCGCGGCATCGGCCTTCGGATTGTAGGACTCCACGAAATTGTTGGGACCGGAGAGAACGTCGTTAGCGCCGGTCCAGCCGGAATGAACGACCAGGGCAGAGTTGACGCCGTTGCGCGCGCCCATTCCGCCGAAGACAAACGCTTTCTCGACGTGTTCGGTATCACGACGCCAAGAGCCTATTCCCGCGCCCGCCTGCTGGGCGGCGTAATCGAACAGCCAGCGCATCTGTTGCGCATTGAGACCGGCTGCACATCCGGCGGCGGCGGTCGCACCCATGGTGCCAACCAGAGGATGTGTCTCCTTCATCCCCGGGCCGACGGTCCTCATGGCCCGCATGGCAACGTCGTAGCCGAGCGCGACGGCCCGGGTGAAGTGCGTGCCACTATTGCCGAACTGTTCGCCCACTGCCAGCGCCGCCGGGACCAGAGCACAGCCAGGATGTGCTCCTCCTGTGGTGAAGTCATCGTCGGTCTCATCGGAGTGCGCGAGTTGGCCGTTCGCGAGCGCCGCTTCGATCGGTCCGCAGCGAATCTTCGAGGCGACGACCGTGGCAATTTTCTCGCCTCCGTACGTACGCGCGAATTCGATCGCCAGGCGTCCAGGCGGGAGTTCGGATCCCGAAACCATGGCGGCAATCGTGTCGAGAATGTGGTGCTCCGTCTCCTGAATTACGTTTGCGGGCAGCGCGCGGTTACGAGCCTCAGCCATGTAAGCGCTCAGTTTTTCCATTACCGGGCTGATGGCAGCGCCAGCGTCCTGGGCCGCTGCCATCGCTATCCCCGGAAATGCGGCGACGGCTGAAATCCACGCCGCATTCTTTATCCAGCTGCGGCGGTTCAGGGCTTTCACCCAGTTATGTTGATCTTCCCTATCCATGAATTCCCCTGCGCCCAGACTAGAAAATTACTTTCACGGCGAACTGAATTTCGCGCGAGGTGGTGGTGGTTTTGTTGAGTAGTCCGGCCGCGCTCGAGAGATTTCCAGTGCCATCGAAAATGTCCGTGTTGGTTGGCGTGGACGGGGGAGCAAAGTTGGCGTGGTTGAGAATGTTGAAGATCTCCGCGCGGAACTGTACGTTGAACTTCTCGGAAATCCTTTTTATGTAACTGTTCTTGAACACGGAGAAGTCCAGCGATGTCAGACCTGGCCCGTTAATGATGTTGCGACCTCCATTGCCGCGCAAATTGAAGCACGGCAGAGCCGGGAGCCAGGCTGCACCGTCCAACGCCGGATTCTGAGGATTGTTGATGGTTATTTGGTTTCCATTTTGATCCACCAGGCTATTCGGCATCGGGTTGCAGTTCGCGGTCCAAAATGCCAGATCCGGTGCGGTGGGAACCTGGAAACATTGGGTCTTGATGTAGTTGTTGACACTTCCGGGATTTGTAAGCGTCTTGCAGCCGGGTCCACCCAATCGGTTCACATAGGCCCAGTCGTCACCGCTGTTGGTATTCGCCGGGTCGGAGCCCGTTCCCCAAGTCGGAGTGGACGGGATTCCGTCACTGGCGGTAAAGATGAGCCCTAGTTCCCATCCACCCAACGCCCATTGGGCGGGTCCCGACCAGGACTTGGGCGTCGGCAGTTCCCATGTACCGTTCAAAACCAGTGTGCGGCCGACGTTGAAATCCGAGAGTGCGCGGTTAAGTTTCAAGTCAAACCAGTCAAGACTAGAGATCGAATTCCCGAACGTGTCTCCGGCTACCGATGCCGAGCTGGTGTCGATGCTCTTACTCCAGGTATAAGTGCCCTGAACTTGAAAGCCCTGGCTCATACGCTTGGCCAGTTGCAATTCGAGCGCATTGTAGGATGAGCCTCCTTTATAAAACATTCCGCGGATGGAGCCGAAATTCGGGTTGATCGGGTCCAGCGCAGCTCCGGTGGCTGGATCGAACGGCCAGACGTAACCGGCGGAGGTCTTGGTTGGAATCGTGAGATTCGCGTCATCTACCCGGAACGGCTGATGTACGCCGCGCGACCCCACATAAGCAGCCATCGCCGCGAGGCTCGGAGTGAGCTGCTGCTGCACATTGAGATTCCACTGCATCACGTAATTGCGCTTGGGATTTGGGTCGGTATAGGTGGTGCGCAGTCGGTTCGCAGGAAAATTAATATCCTGGCCGCCGAAATTGAAGAAAGGAGTCGGACACGCTGGGGAGCACACTCCCGTGGGATCTTTAACCACCGTGTACTCAAAGAACGGAACAGCCTGTGTGGCCAAGAGGATGAACTGGTAGGGCAGGGGCTGCACGTCGAACATGCCGATTCCGCCGCGGACCGCTGTTTTCCCATTCTTCAAAGGATCCCAGGCAAATCCGAAGCGAGGTTCAAAATCTTTCAACGTGGGATTACCGAAAAAGGGATTTCCCGTGTGCGCTACAGCGTCGGTGATGTTTCTCAAATTTGCGAGTTTTCCGTTCGTCTCGGAGATCACGGTGGACATTTCGTAGCGCAATCCCAGATTAAGCGTCAGGTTCGAACGCGCGTGCCAGTCGTCCTGCAAGTACGCCCCGAAAAGAGTCTGCCGCAGATTACGTGGCGAAAGCGTGCTGGCGATTCCGCCTTGGAATTTCGTGGGTTGGTTGGTCAGAAATCCCTGTAGGTTATCGAAGTTCCAGATTCCGTTGGGATCGGTGTCCGCCAGTACATTGAGTAGCATGCGTTCGGCCGCGATTCCGAAGCGGATGGAATGCGTGCCTTTAGTGAAGAAAGCGTCATCATAGAGCTGGATGGAATTCCAATGGTAGAAATAGGTCGGGCTACCGCCCACGCCACCCGTAAAATCGCTCACACCACCGCCGATCAGAACCTGAGCCGCATCCCGGCCTGCAAACGCCGAGCCCCCGACGCCAAGATCGGTTCGGGCCGCGTCCGGATTGATCGCTTTCAAACTCTGGTTGTTGTTCACTACTTCGTGGTTGCCTCCGATGCGGAAGGAGTTTGCGAACGCCGGCGTGAAGATGTGAGTTTCCTCTATCGACGCGAACTGCCGCGCCGTCAATGTGTCGAACTCAACGTTATTCAGTCCGTCGGGCGCGGAATAGGGTGTCTTGTCGTACATGTAGGAACCGAACAAACTGTCCTTCTCGGAAAACCTGTGGTCGACGCGAGTGGTGAAGAAATTCTCGTTCACCACCTGTTGCCCGGCGAAAGTGAATACTCCCAGGTCTCCGTTGCTCCCGGCGAGAGGGTTTTGCGGCGTAGGGTAGAAAGAGAAGTACGTCTGTGCGGATGGGTCCACCGTCACGTTAAACGGAGTACAGACATTATTTGGGTTGTCGGGATTCGAGCACAAAGCTCCGGTCCGTGCGATGACGGACGGCACGGTCGCAACTGTCGTGATGCCCTTCGACTGCCGGATGCCTTCGTAGTCAGCAAAGAAAAATGTCCGATTCTTGAAGATCGGTCCACCGACGGCTCCCCCAAACTGGTTGCGCTTGAAGGGTGGGGTGGAAAGAGTCGGATCATCGAAATAGTTCCGGGCGTCCAGCTTGTTATTCCGGAGGAATTCGTAAGCGCTCCCGTGAAACTGATTCGTCCCCGACCGCGTGATCGCGTTCACCACACCGCCCGATGTCTTCCCATACTCCGCCGAGTAATTACTGGTCAGCACCGAAAATTCCTGAATCGCATCAACGCCCAGGCTCCCTCCCAAGACACTGCCGGGCGCTCCGTTGGCGTAATCGTTGAGGCTAACGCCGTCCAAACGATAGTTGTTCTGCTGCGGCCGGGCGCCGGAGATGGTCAACTGTTGTCCGAACCCGCGGTTCCCACGATCCGTACCTGCCGAGAAGTCGGGCTGCGTCTGGATCCGATTCACTCCGGGCTGCAGCGTTGCTAGGTCCGTCCAACTACGGCCGTTCAACGGCAGCTCGCGGACCGTGGTCGCATCGACCACGGCGCTGATATCCGAAGTGGCCAACTGCACGGCTGGAGCTTCGCTCTCTACCTGAACCATTTCTTTTGTGCCGCCGACCTGCATGGTCAGGTTCAAGGTCACGGTCGCGCCCACGGTCAGGTCGATGCTGCTCCTTCGTTCGCTTTTGAATCCCGGCGCAGTAAACGTCAACTGGTAGCTCGCGGGCAACAGGTTGGGTGCGATGAACAGGCCATCTTCGTTCGTGGTCACTGTCCGGTTGATGCCAGTGGCGACGTTCGTGATGGATACGCTCGCATTCGGAATGACTCTGCCGCTGCTGTCGACCAGCGTCCCGGTAATGGTTCCACCCGCGACTTGCGCTTGAACGTTAAAGTGCATCCCAACGCTGTAAATGAGCAGCAACGTAAAGAAAGATGCAACGAATGTTTTCAATTTTGAGGAACACATCGTGGTGACCCCTTTCTGTGCGCAAGAGCTTAACTCACAGTCAAGAGTTCAGAACACATTAATTTCGATTCATGAATTAAAGGCAGATTAACTTTCCATTCTAGTCATGAATGGGCTTATCTGCCGTAGCCTTGAGGAACTCTAAATACTCCGCCATCCTCTTTGTTTCTTCTTCATCATCGGGATGGGACACGGAAAGGTACGACTCAAGGGCAGCCGGTTTATCTTTTCGCGGAAGCATGGCGAGCTACGCCCTCTGTACCTCAATATCGTCAGGGGCGACTTCATGAGCAATCTGCAACTGGTCATAGGCTTTCCGGTATAGGGAATATGAGCGGTACAGCCGCGTCAGTCCTAGATAAGCATGCACTTCCTTTGGGTCGAGCTTCTTTGCCATTAGGTAAGACGTCTCGGCCTCTGGCATCTCAGCCCCGCGGAACTGGACATCTCCCTTCGCCGCCAGCAACGTCGCCGAATTGGATTGTGCAACCAACGCGGTATTCACAGTGTCCAATGCTTCATCAACCTTCTGCTGCCGTAACATCGCCCGAACTAGTCCAACGTGCGCTGCAATCAGCTTTGGGTCGGTCTTCAGTAGTGCCTGATAGCTGGCCTCAGCCTCCGCGAACTTTCCTGCTCGATAAAACTGGTCGGCCGCCGCAAGTTCTGGACGGATGGCTGGAGCCTTGGCGTCGTCGCCAAACACTATGAGTTGCAGGAAGAGGAGCAGAAGAGTAGCGACGAGGACCGGGCGCAAGAAAGAAACCATAGGACGAAGCACTCCGAGTGGTCGCCGCAGGGTAGCACGATTCCGCAGTGCTGCGAAGACGACGAGCTTACCGCCCCACCAGACGGTTCCTTTCTTTGCTACTTGGACGACAAGGTGACGTTTTCATTATTGTGAAAAGGCGTTTCGGTTGCGCCTGAACACCGCCAGCGTCCATACTTCCGACCATGACCCTCAAAAATGCGGCGCTGCTAGCTTTGGTCGGGACGATATTGATGACGGCTCTTCTCGTGTGGAATTTCGTCTTTCACGTTCCTCAATGTACTGCGGAACTTGGTTCCTGCCGTCTCGCTGTTTTCGTCATTAATTTATGCATTTGGTTATGCGGTCCTCGAAGTTGCGGATAACGGCGCTGGGATTTCGGCTGAAGCTCTCCCCCACATCTTCGAGCGCTTCTATCGGGCGGACAAAGCTCGCTCCCGCTCCTCAGGTGGAACCGGCCTCGGGCTCTCGATCGTTAAAGCAATCTGCGCCGCG
>Ga0070717_10004478_pt1 | contig 10095 bp, 9 predicted proteins | sample LARL113metaG_FD_71366 | JGI IMG/M metagenome (GOLD analysis project Ga0070717, IMG submission 71366) | Corn, switchgrass and miscanthus rhizosphere microbial communities from Kellogg Biological Station, Michigan, USA - LAR L11-3 metaG | ecosystem: Host-associated > Plants > Roots > Rhizosphere ... | reverse complement strand
AAGGATCCTTCTTCTCATCCGCGATGGTTGGACCCTCTTCCGAGGTCGCCTTGGTGGCCAGCCGATCGCGTTCTTCCTCCTGGCGTCCGACATCGTCGAGCAGAGGAACGGCATCTTCCAGCTCTTCGAGCACCGGGTTCTCGACCATCTCGGCATTGATCATGTCCTTGAGTTCGAGCTTGTTGAGCGCGAGGACGGAAACCATCTGAACCAGGCCAGGGGTGAGGATCTGGCGCTGGGACAGCTTGACGCTCAGTTTGTGCTGAAGTAAGACCATGTCGTTAGTCGCTAGTGCATCTCCGCAAGTCGCAGCAGTCTGGCCGTGCCCCCAGCAACTTCTGTTACCAATGTGCCCAAGTGCGCGATCTGTTTATCGTGCTTTTCCGTTTCGAGGGACAACAATTCCAAATTGTGAGTCAAAGCTTCCAGCCGTTCATCAATCGTCATTGCGGCTTACCTTCCTGTGTTCTTCCACCCCTAAACGCAGTGTCAGTGACTCGTGGTCAGTACGAACACTGACCACTGAACACTGACCACTCAACACTGAACACTACTGACTTTTCACACTAGCGAAAAGCTTTCCCCCAGATACACGCGTCTCACTTCTGGATCAGCCGCCAACTGCTCGGGCTGGCCATGACGGAAGATTCGTCCGTCGTCGATGATGTAGGCGCGATCGGTTACAGACAGTGTTTCGCGCACGTTGTGATCGGTGATCAGCACCCCGATGCCACTGGCCCGCAGGCCGCTGATAATTTTCTGGAGGTCGAGAACGGCAATGGGATCGATCCCGGAAAAAGGTTCGTCGAGCAAGATGAATGTGGGATTGATGCACAGGCAGCGCGCGATTTCGACGCGGCGACGTTCGCCGCCCGACAACGCGTAGCCACGATTCTGCCGAATGTGCTCCAAACCAAGTTCATCGATAAATTTTTCCATCTTCTCGCGGCGCTCGTGCCAGGACATAGGTTGCGCTTCCAGCACCGCGAGGATGTTTTCTTCAACAGTAAGTTTGCGAAAAACCGAAGCTTCTTGAGGGAGATAGCTGATTCCATACTGGCGCGCCCGCAGGTACATGGGAACGTCAGTAATGTCCTGACCGTCGAACAGCACGCGGCCAGTATCGGGGGGGATCAGGCCAACGATGGCGTAGAAAGTCGTGGTCTTGCCTGCGCCGTTTGGGCCAAGTAAACCAACGACTTCGCCCTGCTCGACGCGCAGGCTGACACCGTTTACAACGCGGCGGCCACGATACGACTTGCCAATCTCATCGGTGGCTAGGGTACGCATTTAGCTTGCCATTTGTCTTAATCTAGCGGGCCACTCGCGTTTGAGTTACCACAGGAGTACTTGCTTCGCCTTCTACGAGCACCCTATCATCGGCCCTAAAGAAAGTCAACGAAACCCCGGTAATCTTGCCACGTTCGGCATCAAAAATGCTAGGCGGTCCGCCGGTGAGGACGAATTTGTCGTCGACGGCGGTGAAAACCAGGGTTTGACCCTCGGCTTTACGCTTCGGCTGCTGGACCACTACGTTGCCTTTTGCCACCATATGATCGAGCCGGCCGGGGCTCGCAAGTCGTTGATTGCTTGAGGTTTGCCCTCGCGGGACGAGATAGACGTCCATCGTGTTCGAGGACGCGGTGAACTTAGAACCTTTGGCGACAACTCCTCCGTCGTAATGAGCGATGCCTTCTGGATCGGAGTAGGTTAGACGGGCCGAGGTGATGGCCACTGGACCGCTTCCGCCGGGATTTTCCTCAGGTTTTCCTTCGGTTTTCCGCTGTTTCTTCGCTGGCGAGTTCTCTTGAGGCTTGTCGGGCTGACCCAGTTTTGCCTGAACCAATACAGTAGTGACCGGTTGTTTCGCATTGCCTTGGGCAAGCAGGGAACGGCGGTCGCGATGGAACTCGATCGATGGGGCTTCGATGACGTTCGCGTCCTGCCACAGGCGGGCATGGCCCTGATAGAGGGCGACGGCAGGGGAGTTGTGCGCAGTCATGGCCCCGGCGGTCACATGAATCGGCGACGAAGAGGAAAGCAGCGCGCCTGACGGTTGCTCCTTGAGGTCGCTGTAGGTGGTCTTTACGTCACCTTCGGCAAAAGCATCGTCGGTGGTTCGATTCATGCGGATGGTGGTGGCGGTGGTGACCATGCTTCCCTCGGCAACGCGGGGACTGCCGGTTAGAGCGAGGAGTCCGTCGGCGGGAGTGTAGACAGCCTTGCTCGCCCAGGCTTGCGTGCGTTTGTCAGGTGTCTGGCCGTCATCGTAGACGACACTTCCCTGCTGCACGATGGAGGAAATTCCTCCTTCAGGAAGAAACGCGGCGTCGAGGGTTTGGCTGGTGCTGACGCGGTCAGGAGTATCGGGAGCGGAGCTAACGATCCTGGCGTCGGGCGCTCCGTGGATGGAGGTCAGGCGGCTGGCGCCGTTGGGATTGAGCGCGAACTTCGCGTCGAAGCGGCCGGCGGTGACGACGGTGCGCTGCGGGCCTTGTGAACTTGACGGAGTCGAGGCCGGAGCGCCTGCGATTGTAATCTTCGCCGCCCCCGACGTTCGGGCATGGTCGAGACGGCGTCCAGCGGCCACGAAGAAGTCGATGGCGGGCGCGGTGATGTCGAAGTCCTGCGGCGGAGAAGAATTTGGCGTGTTTGCCTGCGAGGAGCTTGCGTGCTGGGACAGGCGGACTCCTTCGGCGGCGTGCACTTTCTGCAACTGGTTTAGGCCTGCGAAATCCAGGATCGCGCGTCCGGCCTCGCCCTGCATGGGTTGCGATCCGCTGCGTTCCGCGTGGACATTGCCGGTGAGCGTGGCTGTGCGCAGCAAATCCGGCTCACCAGTGAGCAAGAGTTCCGCCTGATCAGCGCGGGCACGCATCTGGTCGGCTTGTTGCCCCGTGCCTTCCACCTTCACATTGCCTGTCGCGAGCACGCGCTCGACATGGTTGTCCGGTCCGAGGAAGAAGGAGGCCTGATCCGCCTGCAAAGTTCCGCTGACGCGATCGAGGCGAGCATGGTCCAGCACGATTACGCGAGGATCACGCGTAATTGTGCCGTGCGTGGCGAAAAGGCTCGCGGCATTCGATCCGCCCATGGTCACGTGAATGTCAGAAACGAATGTGAGGGTGTTGCTCTTGCCGGAGTACTGCACGCCCACGGCCCATCCGCTGGCCTGGGGCGTGCGGAAATCTACCCGGGCATTGGTAAATGCATCGCCGCTATTCTGGTTGAAGATCAAGTCTCTCGTCTTTAGATGGATGGGATTCTTGAGTTCCTTGGGAGTGCTCTGGTCAGGACCGGTAAGGCCGGTAGGGTTGGCCTCGAGATCGATCTGCACGTCGCCACTGGCCGTGATGTTGCCGGTTTGCTTATCGTAGTTGAAGTCGTCGCCGTAAATCTGGTCGAAGCGGGAGGAATCGCGGCCGTAGAGAACAATACTCACGTTGTGCAGTTCGGCGCGACCGTTCAGTTTGAATTGTTTTAGGTCGCTGGCTTCAATGGTGAACAGCGTGCGCTTGCCGTCGGATTTGGAGAACTGAAAGCCATTCGCGGTCTGCTTGATATCAATCCCAATCTTGTTGGGAACTTCCTTCAGCACATTGCGCAGGCGGAGGCGGGCGTAGAAATATGTTCCCGCCACCACCGCGATGAACAGCACGGCGATCACGGCCAGCCAGCGTCGTAGTCGGTAGATGGGGAGCGGCATTGAGTTCAGTCTAATCGAAACGGTGGGAGTATTTTGGTCCGAGGCTTGACTAAGAAGCTGCTGTCATTCTCGGCCCCGTAAGATCGCGGCCATCACGCGTGGGCTGCGGCGTCCGTGCATTACCGCAACAACCCACAATGGCTTTTCGTCTGGGAACGGCGGGCCGCGCTTTTTTCACGGAAGTGAGCAACGACTTCTTTGCCAGAGACGGGCTTTACCGTGCCGCTCTTGAGGTCATCGTAACGGCTATTGAGCATATCCCGCGTCTGGCTCAGTTCCTCGAAATACCCGGCCACGGCGTCCGCAACGAGTTCGTCGGGGCGGCGCCCGGTTTCCGCCACCCAACGGTCTATCTTCGCCCGAATATCAGGGTCATTGAGGTGCACATCCATGCTCTCAAGATACTGAAAACCCTGCTCTTGGGCAACGCCGTTTTAGAGGGTTCGGCTCAAGGTATTTTGAAATCCCGCAGCGACAATTCCAGTCCTCCGAAATCGGGATGGTCGTTGTGACCGATGGTGAAGGCGATGTCGATGGCGTTGCCGGCCAGTAGCGGCGACTGTTGCAGGCGTTCGGCCATGTGCCAGCCCAGGGCGTCGAAAACAGTACGCAGTTTCCGGTTCTCAGTTCTCAATTGAAAACCTTTGGCTTCGGCTTTTTCATCGCGCCGGATGGCTGCGCCATCTGGATGGCAGCGCGGCGTGGCCAGGATCGCGACAGCTGAGAGTTCTTCTTTGCCGATTTCTTCTTTCGCGGTTTCTTGGTCGGGCTGCTGAGCAGAGAATTGGTGGCCGTTGTTTTCTCCAGCTTTCAGCTTCAGCTTGATGTGTTTGTCTTTCAGAATCTTCGGAGGGGCGATAAGGCGAACGCCGCGCGCTGAAAATGCGGGCTCGTGATTTCCGGCACCATGCGGCTCCAGCAGTTGCAATGCCTGGTAAAGTCCCGGAGTAATTTCGTCGAGATCGAGTTCCGCTTCCACATCGAGTACGGGATCGAAATCCGCCAGAGTGAGGCGCGTTCGGGCGAAGGCATCCAGTTCGGTTCGCAGCTGAACCACGTTCGCCGACGGCATGGCGAAGCCGCAGGCGTGGGAGTGTCCGCCGTAGCGCGTGAAGAGTGCGTGCGAAGATTCGACTGCCTCGAGCAAATGAAAGGCGCGAATGGAACGGCCGGAACCGAAAGCCTCCTCGCCTTCGCGCGAGATCACCAGGGCAGGCCTATGATAACGCTCGACCACGCGCGTCGCTGCGATGCCGATGACGCCGCGGTGCCAGCCTTCGCCATCGACTACGATGCAATAGGCCTCGCACAATGCGGGGTCGCCGCTGATGCGCTCTTCTACGGCGCGCAGGATGCGGCGTTCTTCCTCCTGGCGCTCGGCATTGAGACGATCGAGTTTCCCGGCCAAGAGACGGGCTCGATCTGCATCTTTCGCGCTGAAAAGATCGATCACGTCGCGGGCGATGTCCATCCGGCCGGCGGCGTTGATGCGGGGCGCGATGCGGAAGGCAACTTCGGTGGAGGTGGGTGGACGCTTGCTCGAAATTTGCGCCACTTCGAGGAGCGCCTTCAGTCCGGGATTCACCGCCCGGCGCAGCTCATCCAGGCCGAGCTTGGCGAACACACGATTCTCGCCGGTCAGGGGCACCGAGTCGGCGATGGTCGCGATTGCTACAACTTTCATGAACGACCGCAACATGCGTAGCTGATCTTTTTCCGGCAGGCGGCGCTGCATCAATCCCTGCGCGACTTTGAACGCCACGCCCGCACCGCAAAGCTGCTTATAGGGATATTCGCATCCCTCCTGATTGGGATTGATGACCGCGAGCGCTCTGGGCACGCCATCCGGACCAGGAAGGTGATGATCGGTGACGATGAGATCAACGCCCAGCCGCTGCGCGGTCTCCGCTGGCGCGAAGGCGCGAATACCCATATCGACGCTGATGATGAGGCGAATGCCGGCGGCTGCGGCGTTTTCGATCACGTCGTCGCGCAGATCGTAGCCTTCGCGGATGCGGTGCGGCACGTGAAAGTCGGCTGCACCTCCGCAGAGTTCGATGGCTGTTTTCAGAATGATGACGGCCATGGTGCCATCGACGTCGTAGTCGCCGTAAATCAGGATGGATTCTTTGTTTTCGATGGCTGCATCGATGCGGTCAACAGCCGCATGGAGGCCAGTCATTTTCTCGGGGGCATGCAGGTGATCAATCGATGGAACGAGAAAGTGGGCAGCTTCCTCGCGCTCAGTCAAACCGCGGCGGATGAGCAAGCGCGCCAGCGTATGAAGTGGGCTGCCTGGTCCTGTGGCATTCCTCGCTCGATGCGAAATTGGAAGGTCGGGCAGGTCGCGGAGAGCAGCAGCCAAGGCTTGCACTCGAACGGGATCCTCGCCAGCCAGTTCCCAGCGCACGGCTAGTTCTCGTCGTCCTGGTCCGGTTCGTCGATGGGGATGCCGCCGAAATCTTCCGATACTTCGAGCAGGCGCTGGTAGCGGTCGTACCATTCGGTGCTGACTTCGCAAAGAAACATCGATCCCTGATAGGCCCAGCCCAACTGCAGAAATCCAACCTTGCCCACATGGGCGCGTAGCCAGCGCGCATCTTCCACATCGTCGCCGTCGGAGAACTCGGAGTGGTTGAGCCGCTCCACCAGTTCGTCCAGTTCCTCGCGCTCCAGCTTCCAAGAGTGCATGGTCAGGAACGGAGCGCCGGCGCTCTTGGCCAGTTCAACGAAGTCCTTCCAGCCGTCGGGATTTGTGCCCATCTCCCACATGACGCATTGCACTTCGTCGTAATCCACGTAGCCGTGGAAACGGCTCATGCCATGGCCTTCGATGAAGGCGATCATGTCATCTTTGATGATGGTTAAGTCTTCTGGCGTGGGCGACATAGCAGGTTCCGAATAAGTATTGTATGCCGTTTGCCTACGAACCTGCCAGCGCTGGCCTCTTTTCCTCGCTCCATTTAGAATCTTCTGTCCCGCTTTCATCCGGGTCGATTAATTAAGAGGAGCATCCGCCTTGATTCCGCGTTACACACGCCCGGAAATGGGCCGCATCTGGAGCGATGAAAATCGCTTCCGCACCTGGCTGGCCGTGGAAGTCGCCGCCACAGAGACTCTGGCCGAAGCCGGCATGGTGCCGAAGGAGGCGGCGCGTGCAATCCGCGAGCGCGCGGATTTTAGCGTAGAGCGCATCCATGAGATTGAAGCCGAAGTGCGCCACGACGTGATTGCGTTCACCACTGCTGTTGCCGAGATCGTCGGCCCGGATGCGCGGTGGTTCCACTACGGACTTACCTCCAATGATGTCGTCGACACGGCGCAGGCGCTGCTCATCAAGCAGGCCTCGGCTCTGATTGTGCAGGATTTGGAACGGCTGGCGGAGGTGCTCGAACGCCGCGCCTGGGAGTTCAAAGACACGCCCATGGTGGGGCGCACGCACGGCATTCATGCTGAGCCCATCACGTTCGGATTCAAGATCGCAAACTGCTATTCCGAGACGCAACGGAACATCACACGCTTCGCGGCCGCCGCCGAAGATATGCGGGTTGGGAAGTTTTCTGGCGCGGTGGGAATCTTCGCGCACCTCACGCCGGAGCTCGAAGAAGAGATCTGTGCTCGTCTCGGGTTGAAGGCAGCCGCGGTTTCGTCGCAGGTGATTCAGCGCGACCGTCACGCGCATTATCTGGCGACACTGGCGGTGATCGCTTCAACTCTAGACAAGATCGCAACTGAAATTCGCCACTTGCAACGCACCGAGGTGCGCGAGGTCGAGGAGTTCTTCAGCGAAAAGCAAAAAGGGTCGTCGGCCATGCCGCATAAGCGGAACCCAGTAACCTGCGAGCAGATCAGCGGGCTGGCGCGGGTGGTACGCGGCAATGCTCAGGCGGGATTTGAAAATGTGGCCCTGTGGCACGAGCGCGACATTTCTCACTCTTCCGCGGAGCGTGTGATTCTGCCGGACTCGACCACGCTGCTGGATTACTTGCTCAACAAGACTTCCAACCTGCTTGAGACGATGTTCGTATATCCCGAGAGGATGAAAGCCAATTTGGAGAGCACTCGCGGACTGATTTTCAGCGGACAGCTACTGCTCGACCTCGTGGAGCATGGGGTGTCCCGCGAAGAGGCTTACCGCACAGTGCAGGCCCATGCCATGCGTGCGTGGAGGGAAGGGCTGGATTTCAAACAGCTGGTGCTGGCGGACAGGGAAATTACCGGCAAAGTTCCGCGCAAGCAGATTGAGCACGCCTTTGACCTGAAGCGCCAGTTGAAGAACGTGGACAAGATATTTGCCCGCGTCTTCGGCCACCGCGGCACTAGCGGCGCAAAGGCACCTCGCCGCGGGAAGACTCGCCAGAGCAAAGCACACTGATCCGCCACTTGATTAAACCCCTTCGGACTAAGAAAGTTGCGGCCGCTAATCTTCGCCGCACTGCCTGCCTGCGTGCATCTTCCATTCCTATCCTCGCATCAAATCAATTAACCAGGTAGTTAGATCGTAGAGTTTCGTCAATTGGGTCGGAGGTGACCTGTATGACAACAAAGCAAGGCTTGCTGAAGACTGCGGGTTCGCTGCTGGCGGTGGGACTGTTGAGCGTGACGCTTCTCGCCCAGACCCCGGCTGCGACTCGCTACGACAATCAAATTCAAACCACGGTCACGCACAAGCTGGCGGCGAAAGATCAATTGCGCGGCGTGCAATCGAGCGTGGAAGACGGCATCGTAACCCTGACCGGTACCGTCGATCTTTATCAACGCAAACTGGACGCCGCCAAAATCGCTCGAAAAACTGCGAGCGTGCAGGGCGTGCGCAACTTAATCACTGTGGCCGGGCCGAACGTCCCCGACGAGCAACTTGAGCAGAAACTGGCCAAGAAGCTTCGCTACGTTCGCGTGGGCTACGACAACACGTTCGATTACTTTGCGCTCGGCGTAAAGGACGGCGTGGTTACGGTAGAGGGTCAGGATCGAACCGGCGTTGGCCGCGACGAGGCTTTGGCCGACATCGCGAACATGCCCGGAGTGAAGGACGTGATCGCAAACATCACGGTCGAACCAACGTCAATCTTTGACGACGGCATCCGCGTGCGCACGGCACGGGCAATCTATCGCGACCCGGTGTTGAGCAAGTATGCTGCGGATCCGGCGCGTGCGATCCGCATCATCGTGGCGAACGGGCACGTGACGCTGTACGGTTCTGTGGATAGCGCCATGGACAAGCAGGTCGCGGGATTGCGGGCCAATCAGGTCTTCGGCGCCTTCAGCGTGGACAACAAGCTGGTGGTGGAGAAGGACTCAGGACAGTCTGGGATGTAACGCGGTTGGGGAAGGGACAGGGCGCGGTGCAAGCCGCGCCCTTTCTTGTTACAGACGATTGATCAGCGACGCGACATATCCCGCCCCGAATCCATTATCAATATTCACCACGCTCACGTTCGACGCGCAGGAATTCAGCATGCCGAGCAACGCGGTCAACCCCTTGAACGATGCACCGTAGCCCACGCTGGTGGGTACGGCAATCACCGGGACGCCGACAAGGCCTCCTACCACGCTGGGCAGCGCGCCTTCCATGCCGGCGCAGACAATCACGACTCGGGCTTTGGTTAGGGCTTCGCGATTCGCCAGCAGGCGGTGAATTCCCGCGACGCCCACGTCGTAGAAGTGTTCCACTTTGTTACCCATGAGTTCGGCGGTGACGACCGCTTCTTCCGCTACCGGAATGTCGCTGGTTCCCGCGGAAACCACGGCGACGGTTCCCTTCCCGTAAGTGTGCGGGTCGCGGTGCAACACGATGGCCCGTGCCAGTTCGCGATATTCTGCCGCACGCACTTTTTTCTTTACCGCCGCGAACTGCTTCTTGTCGACATGCGTGGCCAGGACGTTGCCCCCATGCTTCGCCAGTTGCGCGAAAATCTGCGCCACCTGCAACGGGGTCTTGCGCTCGCCGAAGATCACTTCAGGCATGCCCGCCCGCAGAGAGCGATGGTGGTCCACCTTGGCAAAGCCAAGGTCTTCGAACGGCAAATGACGCAGGCGGTCGACGGCGTCGTCGGGTGTGAGTTTTCCCCGGCGCACTTGCTCGAACAGTTTGCGGATGGATTCGGCGTTCACGGCGGCAGTCAGCTCTCAGCATTCAGCCAAGCGCAGTCTAGATTAGCACTGGCGGCGGGATCGCCGTGTGGACGTCAGGACTACTTTGATGCGGAGCGAAGTCTGGCAATCACAGCAGTGCAGACCTTGCGGGCCAAACCGGGCTTGTCGAGATGGGCGAGGAACAGTCGGCGCAGGCCGCTCGGCTTCACCTGGCCTGCAAGGTAGACTTTGTAGATCTGGCTTCCGATGCGGTATCCCCAATCCTGCGCGCTGGATTCAAACTTCTCGACATC
>Ga0070717_10004477_pt1 | contig 10097 bp, 9 predicted proteins | sample LARL113metaG_FD_71366 | JGI IMG/M metagenome (GOLD analysis project Ga0070717, IMG submission 71366) | Corn, switchgrass and miscanthus rhizosphere microbial communities from Kellogg Biological Station, Michigan, USA - LAR L11-3 metaG | ecosystem: Host-associated > Plants > Roots > Rhizosphere ... | reverse complement strand
CCAGGGCGGTACTCGCTCAGCCGTCTCCGGTGAGTCCCTCCGCCTCGGAGAGGCCCTTGCCGATCCGGCGCGTGAGCGCCGGAAAGGCCAGGGTCACGAGGATCCCGATCAGCGCCCAGCCCGCGATGAGCAACGGGAACACGTCGTAGGGATAGGCCGGCTTCGGCCAGACCTGCTTGTAGAACGTGTAGACGATCGCGGCGGTCGCGAGGCCGATGATGATCACGCGCCAGCGTGGCTCGCGGTTCTCCAGGTGCAGGAACTTCGCGGCGCCGATCTGGATCACGAAGTACGCGATCAACATCGCCAGCACGCCGGCCGTGCCCGGATAGAAGAACGCGTTGACGACGTTCGTGCCGTTGATCCGCAAGGCGGTCGCCAGCGCAAGGCCGAAGAGCATGACCACGACGAGGGCGTTCGCCGGCGAGCCGGTGCGCGGCGAGGCATCGCCGAGCCGCCGCGTGATGAAGCCGTCACGTCCAAGTGCGAACAGGATCCGCGAGGCGCCCGCGGCGCAGCCGAGCAGGCTTGCGAATGCGGACAGCGTCGCGCCGAAGTTGATCGCGTCCTCCATGCCGGTCCCGACGTACGACTTCGAGAGCTCGCCGAGCGGTGCGCTCGAGGTCGAGAACGCCTTGATGCCTGCCGCGTCGATGCCGAAGCCGAGCGACTGCGCCAGCATCACGATCACGTAGAAGACGCCGCAGAAGCCGACGGCGCACGCGATCGCGAGCGGGATGTTCCGGCGTGGGTTGTTCGTCTCCTCGCCGAGCGCGGCGGCGCCCTCGAAGCCGCCGAAGGAGAGCAGCCCGAACACGGACGCGAAGGCGATCGCGCCGACCGTGACGCCGGACGCCGGCACGAAGGGCTTGAGGCTGAACGTCTGGCCGTTCGGTGCCGTGCCGCCGATCACCTTCCAGAAGATGACCACGATGAGGACGATGATCAGCGTCACCGAGATCCCCTCGAAGGAGAGGAGCGCGCGGGTCGCGACCTTCACGTCGCCGTAGGCGAGGAACCACGCGAGCCCGGCCGCGATCAGCGAGATCACGATCCACTCCGGGTTGTGCCAGATGCCGGTGCTGTCGAGGAACGAGCCGCCGAAGAGGCCGACCTCGGCGATGTTGGCCGCGATGAAGCAGCTGTAGGTCGCGAGCAGGGCCCAGCCGGCGAAGAAGCCGGCGCGCGGGCCGAGGGTTACCCCCGCGAGCCCGTATGTCGAGCCGGCGTGGTTGAAGTACGACGTGAGCCGGACGAACGAGTACGAGATGAGCGCGATCGCGATCGCGGCGAACAGGAAGGCCAGCGGGACCGCGCGACCGACGAGGCCCGCGGGGGCGACGCCGTTCAGGGCCATCGCAGCGGTCGGCGCCATGATCCCGACGGAGATCGCGATCGCCTCCCAGAAGCGCAACTCGCGCCTGAGCGACCCCTTGACGTACTCCTCGTGCTCGATGACCACGTCGCTCATCTACTCGCCTCCTTCGAACATCGATTCCGGGACGAAGCAGCCGACGATCCAGTTCGGAGCGTCGACGACCTCGTGGATCCGCAGGTCGCACGCGACGCTCGCGACCGCGTACGCCTCCTCGCGGTCGAGCCCGTGCGTGTCGCCGAGCCAGCCGATCGTGGCGCGGACCGCGTCGCGCGTGCACTCCATCAGGTCGGGCCCGACACCCGTGCAGACATGGTGGCTCGACCGGACCTGGTCGGCGGGGAGGCCTGCAGGGATGTCGAACTGCGGGGCGTCGACCCGGACGTCCTTGCGGACGGTCAGCCTGAGCACGACCTCCATCGCCGTCTCGATCGCCGTGCCGCACACCTCGCCGTCGCCCTGTGCCGCGTGGGTGTCGCCGAGGGAGAAGAGCGCGCCCTCGACGCCGACCGGGAGGTAGAGCGTCGAGCCGGCGTTGAGGTGCTTGATGTCCATGTTCCCGCCCCAGCGCGACGGCGGGACGATGGAGTGCGGCCCGGGCTCGGCGGGCGCGACCCCCAGCGTTCCCGGGAAGGGCCTGTACGGGAGCGTGATCGAGTCGGAGAAGCGGACGACGCCGTCCTCGACCGTGGAGATGCGCAGCCACGGCTCGGGGAACTCGTCGGCGAGCACGCCGAAGCCGGGGATGATCGCCGTCCAGCCCCACGCCGGCGGCTCGAACTCGAGGAGCTCGACTGCGAGCGTGTCGCCGGGAAGGGCGCCCTTGACGTAGAGCGGGCCGCTGACCGGGTTGACCTTGGCGAAGTCGAGCGCCGCGACGTCGGCCGCGGTCGAGTCCGGGCCGAGCTGCTCGTCCGACGCGTCGCGGACGTGGAGCAGCACCGTCTCGCCCGACTCGATCTCGAGCGCGGGCTCGATCGAGTTGTCCCACCCGTATTCGAACGCGTCGGCTCGAAGGTCGTGGAGCGAGCCCGTGTGCATTCCGGCGATCATCTACCGCCTACGCCGGGCTGCGCAAGCGCGGATTTCTAGTCCCAGGGCGGCGGGTTGTGCGTCCAGCGCCCGCCGAGCATCGTCGCCACCACCTGCACCTCGCGCAGCTCCTCGGCTTCGCAGGCGAACGGGTCGCGGTCGAGCACGACGAGGTCGGCATAGCGGCCGGGGACGAGCGTGCCGCGGATGCGCTCGTCGTGCGAGAGCCACGCCGGCGCGACGCAGATCGCGCGGAGCGCCTGCCCGAGGGTGAGCCGCTGGTCCTCGCGCCAGTGGTCGAGCACGGCGGCAACGACGCCGGCCCACGGCTCGAGCTCCTCCACCGGCGCGTCCGACCCGTTCGCGAGCAGGGCGCCGGAGTCGAGCAGCGAGCGGAAGGAGTACGTCCCCTCGAGCCGGTCCGCCCAGTACCGCTTGGCGAGCTCCTCGTCGGAGGGCGCGTGGGAGAACTGGCACGAGACGGCGATGCCGAGCTCCGCGAAGCGGCCGACGTCCTCCGGCGCGAGGCACTGGGCGTGCTCGATCCGCTGCCGCAGGCCGAGCGGCTGCCACGCGTCGCGTGAGCGCTCGAACGCGTCGAGCGCAGCCTGGTTCGCCGCGTCGCCGATCGCGTGCACGCCCACGGGCCAGCCGGCCGCGGCGCCCTCGCGGACGATGTGCTCGAGCTCCTCGCTCGACGTGATCACGACGCCGCTCCCGTCCGACATCCAGGCGGTCTGCGAGCCGAGCGTCCCGTCCATGAACGTCTTCAGGTAGCCGAGCCGGAGGAGGGGGGAGCCGAGCCCGCTGCGCAGGCCCGACGCGCGGAGCTCGCTCAGCCCGGCGGCGGGCGTCGACTGCCAGACGCGGAGCGGCAGGGCGCCCTGGCGCTCGAGCTGCTGCCAGAGCCCGATCGCGCCGAGCCAGCCGTCCTTGTCGTGCAGCGCAGTGACGCCTCGAGACGCCGCGACCCGAACGCCTTCGCGCATCGCCTCGAGGTACTCCTCCTGCGGCACGTGCGCGTGGCGCCCCTTGAACTGCCACGCCGCCTCCTCGTAGAGGACGCCCGTGGGCTCGCCGCTCTCGTCCCGCACGACGACGCCACCTTCGACCTCGAGGTCGCCGTCCGCGAGCGCGAGCGCCGCCGAGTTGAGCCAGAGCGCGTGGTAGTCCTTGGAGATCAGCATCGCCGGCCGCTCGGGCTCGACCTCGTCGAGCGCCTGCCGCGTCGGCGGGCCGTCGGGCCAGTCCGCGTCGCGCCAACCCTGGCCGCGCAGCCAGCTGCCGCGGCGCGGAGCCTCGCGCACGCGCTGGAGGGCCTCCGCCACCGACCCGCAGTCGTGGAGCGAGACGTCGTGCCGCGAGAGCGCCCAGGTCGGGAAATGGACGTGCGAATCGGTGAAGCCCGGCAGGACGCAGCGCCCGCCGAGGTCGACCGTCTCCGGGCTCGGCAGCGCCTCCTCGTGCACGCCGACCCCGCCCGCGATCCGGTTGCCCGCGATCCAGAGCGACGAGACGGTCGGGAGCGACGGGTCGAGCGTGTGGATCGTCCCGTTCCTGAGGATCACGGCGCCGAGCCTAGCGGCGGTCAGGCGGCCGCTTCGAGCCGAGCCTCGGCGCGCCGCCGCCACAGCTCCGCCGCGACGACAACGACCAGCGACACGCACAGGACGACGACCGCCACGGCGATCACCTGCGGCAGCTGGCTCGGGAAGCGCAGCGCGGCGTAGAGGTAGATCGGGAACGTCTCGCGCGTGCCGGCGAGGAACGAGGCGACCGCGTACTCGTCGAACGACGTCGTGAACGCGATCAGGAGCGCCGAGACGATCGCCGGCAGGATGAGCGGGAGCGTCACCCGGCGAAAGGTCGTCAGCGGGCCTGCCCCGAGGTCGTACGCCGCCTCGCCGAGCGAGCGGTCTACCTGCTCGAGCCGGGGCAGCAGGACGAGGATCGTGTACGGGATCGTGATCACGACGTGCCCGACGGAGATCGTGAGGATCGAGAGCGGCACTCCGAGCACGTGGAAGAGCAGCAGGAGAGAGATCCCGAGCACGACGAGGGGGATCACGAGCGGGACGAGCAGGAACGAGATCGCCGCCCCTCGGCCGCGGAAGCGGCTCCTGGTGATTCCGATCGACGCGAGGATCCCGAGCGCGACCGCGATGACGCTCGTGACGGACGCGATGACCGCACTCGTCTCGAGCGCCGCCTGCAGCTCGCCGTTGTGGATGAAGTCGTGGTACCAGCGCAGCGTGAAGCCGCTGAGCGGGAACGCCGGCAGGTCGGCGTTGTTGAAGGAGAAGACGAGGAGGATCGCGATCGGCGCGTAGAGGAAGACGAGCACGAGCCCGAAGAAGACGCGCATGATCCGCCGGCCGTTCCGTGAGAGCGCGACGTCCATCAGGCGGCCCGAGCCTCGCCGAGCCGGAGGAAGCGGACGAAGACGAAGGTCAGAACCGAGATGACGGCGATCAGGAACAGCGAGAGGGTCGCGCCCGTCTCCCAGTCGGGGAAGCCCTGCTGGAAGAAGTCGACGATCTGGTTGCCGTACATGTAGCCGCTCGACCCGCCGACGATCGACGGCGTCACGAACTCGCCGACGGTCGGGATGAAGACGAAGAGGAACGCGGCCACGACGCCGGGCATGCTGAGCGGCAGCGTCACTCGCAGGAACGCTTTCCAGCGGCTCGCGTAGAGGTCGCTGGCCGCCTCGAGCAACCGCCGGTCGAGGGTGTCGAGCGTGACGAAGATCGGGAGCGCGACGAACGGCAGCCACACGTAGCCGAGCACGAGCATGACCGCGAAGCGGCTGTAGAGCAGGAACGAGAGCGGGTGCAGCCCGAGCGATCTCAGAGCCGAGTTGATGACGCCGTTGTCGCCGAGGATCACCTTCCACGCCAGCACGCGCAGGAGATAGCTCGTCAGGAACGGGGCGATCAGGAGCAGCAGCAGCACGTACTTGCGGCGCGTCCCCGACAGCGCGAGGAAGTAGGCGAGTGGGTACGCGGCCAGGACGACGAGCGCCGAGACGATCAACGACATCTGCGCCGACTTCCAGAACAGGCTCATGTAGCCCTGGTGGAACAGCCGGTACCAGCCCCCGAGCGCGAAGCTGTGCGGCCCCGGGAAGAGCGCGAGCACGTCGACGCTGTAGAGCGCGACGATCACGATCGGGACGAGCAGGAAGACGACGAGCCAGCCGATCGGCAGCCCGAGCAGGGCAGGCGTCGCCAGCCTGGGCCGGCGGCGGCGCCGGCGAACCGGCGCCGCCACCTCGGCGGCCGAGGCCTCGAGGGTCAGCTCCGCTTCACTTCCTCCCACGCCGCGTTGTACTGCGAGCGCTGTGGGATATCGCGGTCGAGGTACGCGTTCGGCAGCGTCACCGCCTTCGGGTTCGAGAGCTGGAGCGCCCTCAGCAGCTGGCTCGACTGCGGCCGGGCCTGCGTGTTGGCGTGTCCGTAGCCGTAGTTGTCCTCGAGCCACTTCCCGGACTTCTTGGAGCTCCAGGCGTCGACGTACGCGTGCGCGAGGTGGGGTCGCGGCGACCCCTTCAGCAGCATGAACATGCCGACCCACGCGATCGGCTTCTCCTTGGGGTGCATGTAGACGACGGGGAGCTTCTTCGCCTTCATCTGCACCCAGTCGTTCGGCCACGCGTAGGCGATCCAGACGTCTCCCTGCGCGAAGGCCTGGTCGAGGTCGGTCTCGCTCGCCCAGTTGAAGCGGACGAGATTCTTCTTGCTCTTGAGGAAGTTGACCGAGCGGCTGAGCTCGGAGCTCGTCTGGTTCCACGGGTTCTTCGCGTGGAGGTACAGCCCGGCGATCGTGATCATCTCGAGGTCGTCGAACCACGCGATCTTGCCCTTGTAGCGGCTGTCGAAGAGCAGGCTCCACGACTGCGCCTTCGGGTGCACCTTGTCCGTGCGGTACAGGATCGAGTCGAAGCCCCAGTCGTCCGGGATCCCGTATTGCTTCCCCTGGTACTGGCCCGCCTTGACCATGTTCTTGTTGAGGTGCGGGAAGTTCGAGATCAGCTTCGGGTTCCACGGCTGGACGAGACCGCTCTTCGCGAAGTACTTCACCCAGCCGACGTACGGGCGGAACAGGTCGGGACGGGCGCCGGCGTTGATCTGCCCGAGCGCGTTCGACTCGCTCGTCATGTGCTTGAACACCGGCTTGTTCTGCGGGTGCGCGTGGACGTAAGCGGCGTACATCGACTGGCCGCCGTCGTTGCAGTAGCCGGCCCAGTCCATCACCTGCAGATGGCCGGTCTCCTTCGTCAGATGCCTGACCGCCGCGTCGGCCGCCGCAGCCGGCCCGGCCACCACTCCCGCTCCCGCTGCCAGCGCCGCGAGACGCAGCATGTCGGCTCTCGAGAGCCTGCGGTCGAACGGTTCACCCTCCATTGACGCCTCCTTTGGGCGTTCGCGTTAGTAGCTGGGCGGACTGATGACGAACAGAACCTCGGCGGTCTCGTCGCCCGGGTTGCTGACGCGGTGCGGCGTCGAGCTCCGGTAGTTGACGGAGTCGCCGGTCGAGAGGTCGAGCAGCTCGCTGCCGAGCTGCACGTGGACACGACCCGCGAGGACGAGCAGCAGCTCCTCGGAGTCGCCGTGCGTGTACGGCTCGTCCCCCGTCGAGCCCCCCGGATCGAACACGGCCGCCACCGCCTCGAGCGAGTGGAACGGCTTCGGCGTGAGCAGCGCCTTCCGCCCGAGGTGCCCCCACTCGAGCAGCTGCCGCTCGTGCCGGCGCAGCACCCGCGGCTCTGACTGCGACTCCCCGGCGAAGAGATCCGAGACCTCGATCCCCACAGCTGCAGCGAGCCGCTGCAGCGTCGCGACGCTCGCGCTCGAGCGGCCGCGCTCGAGCTGGCTCACGAAGCTCTCGCTCACTCCCGCCGCGTCCGCGACCTCCCGCAGCGTCAGCCGGCGCAGGAGCCGGATCGCACGCAGGCGCTCGCCGAGCTCCGGGAGGCCGTTCGCCACGAGGGCCGGTTCAGTCAACTGAACTCGTGGTTCAGAGACATTAAGCGACTCTACGGCGGTCGCCCGGGCGGAGTCAAGAAACGCTTCGGCCCGGGCCGGACATGCTGTGGGTGTGACGGTGGCCCAAAGGCGCGAACGCTACGAGCTCCTCTACCGCGAGCTCTACGGGCCGATCTCCGGCTACGTCCTCCGGCGCGTCCGGAATCCCGAGGACGCGGCGGAGGCGATCGCCGAGACGTTCACCACGCTCTGGCGGCGGCTCGACACCTGCCCCGGCGACGAGGAGGTGCGTCCCTGGCTGTTCGGCGTCGCCCGGAAAGTCCTCGCCAACCAGCGCCGCGGCGAGCGTCGGCGAAGCGCGCTCGCGGAACGGCTCACCGCCGATTTCGGCCCCTCCGGTGCCGCCGGGTTCGTTCCCGCCTCCGACGGCCGGGTCGCACGCGCCTTCGCGGCGTTGAGCGAGTCGGATCGAGAGATCCTCGCGCTGCTGGCCTGGGAGGGCCTCACACGGGAGGAGCTCTCGATCTCGCTCGGGGCCAGTCGCGCCGTCGTGCGGCTCCGGTTGCATCGTGCCCGCCGTCGTTTCGAGGCGGCCCTCGAGCGCGAGACGCGCTCGGCGGCTGCAGCCCGGATCCGGCTTTCCGAAGGAGGCGAAGAGACATGAGTACGCCCAGCCCGCTCGAGCAGCTGTCGCGGATCGCGCCGATCTCCGACGAGGAGGCAGCGGCGGTGTTCGGACCAGCCGGACGGGAGCAGCTGCTCGAGGCGATCACCCGCCTCTCGCCGGGCCGCAAGCGGCGGGCTCGGCTCCGGCACCGGCGCCCGCTCGTGATCGCGCTCGCCGCCCTGGTCGTCGCAGCCGCCACCGGCGCCGGCTGGGCGCTGACCCACCGCGACGCGACCGAGACGACGGCGGTCGACTGCATGATCGGAGGCGGCACGACCGTGATCGACGCGACGTCGGGCGATCCGGCTGCCGACTGCGCGGCCGTCTGGCCCGCGCCGGTTCCGAAGCTGCAGGCCTATGACAACGGTCTGGGCGGCGTCGCGGTGATCCCGAGCGGCGAGAAGCCCCCCGCGAACTGGACGCCGATCCAGTCCCAGGGCGTGGCGCTGATCGAGCTGCAGGAAGCCCTCGACGACAACATCAACGGCCTCGACTCGAGGTGCTTCGACAACCCGGCGGCGACGACGCTCGCCCGGCGGGAGCTCGACCGGCTCGGCTTCGTCGACTGGACGGTCGACGTCCGCTCGACCTCGGAGACCGGACACCTCTGTTACGGCGGCTTCGCCGACCCACAGGCGAAGACCGTCACGTTGGCGGCGAGCGGCGACCAGGCCGGACCGCGGAACTGGCCTCCGCGGCAGCTCGCGAACAGTCTCCGTCCGCTCACGCGGGAGTGCCTGACGCTGCCGGCGATGACGCGCGAGGTCGAGCAGCGGGCGACCGCACTCGGGATGTCGCAGACGGTGGAGGACTCCCACAACTACAAGCTCAGCGCGGCGAAGGACGACACGATGCGCTGCGCGACCGTCTACGAGACGGTCGGCGGGACGATCGACGTGATCGTCAGGGGGCCGGCCGCGCCCTAGAATCGGCGCGTGCCCTGGGACGTCCTGAACGGCGAGCAGCGGGAGCTGCGCGACCTCGTCCGGCAACTCGCGCGTGAGCGGATCGCGCCGCGCGCCGCCGAGATCGACGCCTCGCACGAGTTCCCGTGGGACATCGTCGAGCTCTTCCGCGAGAACGACATCTTCGGCCTCTTCTTCGCCGAGGAGTACGGCGGGCTCGGAACCGGCGCGCTCCTCTCGCTGATCGCGATCGAGGAGGTGGCGAAGGTCTGCGCGACGTCGGCGCTGATCCTCGCGGTGCAGGAGCTCGGCTCGCTCGGGCTCAAGCTCGCGGGCACCGACGAGCAGAAGGAGCGGTACCTGCCGCGGTTCGCCTCGGGCGAGTGGCTGCCTGCGTACGCCCTGACCGAGTCCGGCTCGGGCTCCGACTCGGCCGCCATGCGCACGACGGCCCGGCTGGACGGCGACGAGTACGTCCTCGACGGCTCGAAGCGCTTCATCACGAACGCCGGCGTCGCGAACCTCTACACCGTCTTCGCGAAGACCGACCCCGAGGCCGGCCACTCGGGCATCTCCGCGTTCGTCGTCGAATCCGACGCGCCCGGCTTCGAGGTCGCACGGCTCGAGCCGAAGATGGGCATCTCCGGCTCCACGACCGGGGAGCTGACCTTCGACGGCTGCCGCATCCCGGCCGGGAGCCTGCTCGGCGCGGAGGGCGAGGGCTTCCGGATCGCGATGCGGATCCTCGACCGCTCACGCCCCGGCATCGCGGCGCAGGCGCTCGGCATCGCCCAGGGCGCGACGGACTACGCGCTCGAGTACGCGAAGACGCGCGAGACGATGGGAAAGCCGATCGCGCAGCACCAGCTGATCCAGGCGAAGCTCGCCGACATGGAGACCGAGTGCGAGGCGGCGCGCGGGCTCCTCTACCGCTTCGGGCGTATGGCCGACGAGGGCGTCGACGGGCCGGAGCTGACGAAGGCGTCGGCGATGGCGAAGCTCAAGTGCGGCGACGTCGCCATGGCAGTCACCACCGACGCGGTGCAGATCCTCGGCGGCTACGGCTACATCACGGAGTACCCGGTCGAGCGCTTCATGCGCGACGCCAAGATCACGCAGATCTACGAGGG
>Ga0070717_10004476_pt1 | contig 10099 bp, 9 predicted proteins | sample LARL113metaG_FD_71366 | JGI IMG/M metagenome (GOLD analysis project Ga0070717, IMG submission 71366) | Corn, switchgrass and miscanthus rhizosphere microbial communities from Kellogg Biological Station, Michigan, USA - LAR L11-3 metaG | ecosystem: Host-associated > Plants > Roots > Rhizosphere ... | reverse complement strand
GGCATCGCGGAGGCCCTCGCGCGCACCGCCGCCCAGCTGCGGGCCGACGCCGACGCCCTCGACGACCTGGCCCGCCAGCAGATGCGGGGGCTGGCGGGATCGGACCCGGCGATGAGCGTCGACGCGCTGGGCGCGCTGCCCGCCGCCGTGCGCACCCGGGTACTGCGGGCCGCGGCCATCGCGGCCGGATGCCGCCCCGGGTCGCTCACCGCCCGGCACATCGCCCGGCTGGACGAGCTGGTCACCGGCTGGCACGGGCAGCGCTGGGTAGACCTGCCCGGCGGCGTACGCGGCCTGCGCCAGTGTGGGAAGCTGCGGTTCATTACCGGCGGCCGGATCCCGGACCCGCCGTCCGGCCCCGAGGCCGTGTCCGGCACCGAGGACGTGTCCGGCACCCAGGACGGCGCCGGCACCCATGACAGGAAGGGCGCGGATGGACGCGAGCGACATGGGAGCCGACCTGAAGGAGATCCTGATCAGCCCGGAGCAGTTGCAGGAGCGCATCGCCGACCTCGCGGCGCAGATTGACGCCGATTACGCCGGTCGCGAACTGCTCCTGGTCGGAGTGCTCAAGGGCGCGATCATGGTGATGGCCGACCTCGCCCGCACCCTGCATTCCCAGGTCCGGACCGACTGGATGGCGGTGTCGTCCTACGGCTCGGGAACGAAATCATCGGGCGTGGTCCGTATTCTCAAGGACCTCGACACCGACATCACCGATCGCCACGTTCTTGTCGTCGAGGACATCATTGATTCCGGGCTGACGCTGTCCTGGCTGGTAGGCAACCTGCGGTCGCGCGGCCCCGCCTCGGTGGAGGTGTGCGTGATGCTCCGCAAGCCCGCTGCGGCGCAGATGGACGTGCCGGTCAGGTACGTCGGCTTCGACATCGCCAATGAGTTCGTCATCGGCTACGGGCTCGACTATGACGAACGGTTCAGGAACCTTCCGTTCATCGGAACCCTCGCCCCGCACGTCTACGGAGGCACAGGGAACACATTCCGCGATGGGAAACGTTGACTTCGACAAGAGGCCGGAAGGTCAGGTGCAGGAACCTCCCTGGGTGCCGGCCACCGCGAGCGCGGTGTACCGTCGAGTATCCAGCATCACGGGCGGAACGAGAGGGAAGCCGGGTATGGCGCTGGGACGCAAGGTAGTCCCGCCGGGGGTCGGCGGGACATGATGCTAGTCGGGAGGGTCCGACCCTGGGCACCCGTGGCGATCGGGGTCGTTCGTCGATGGATCTGAAGCGATATTTCCGCGGGCCGTTCCTGGCGGTTCTCGTCACGCTGGTCGTGGTGATCGCGGTCTTCGAATACGCCAGTGCCGGCGGCGGGTACAAGTCGGTCAACACCTCCCAGGTTGTGTCCACGATCAACCGTGGCGACGTGAAGACGGCCACGCTGATCGACAAGAACAACACGATCGAGATCACCACCAAGAACGGTCAGAAGCTTCAGGCTGCCTGGGTGGGCAACCAGGGCCAGCAGCTGCAGCAGGAACTGCAGTCCCAGGTGACGAAGGGGACGCTGTCCAGCTACAACGTGCAGAATCCCAGCGGTACCACGCTGCTGTCCCTGATCGGCGGCTTCCTGCCCTGGGTGCTGATCATCCTGTTCTTCCTGTTCATCCTGAACCAGATGCAGGGTGGCGGCTCGCGGGTGATGAACTTCGGCAAGTCCAAGGCCAAGCTGATCACCAAGGACACCCCGAAGACCACGTTCGCGGACGTGGCCGGGGCCGATGAGCCCATCGAGGAACTCCAGGAGATCAAGGAGTTCTTGCAGAACCCGGCCAAGTTCCAGGCGATCGGCGCGAAGATCCCCAAGGGCGTGCTGCTGTACGGGCCGCCCGGCACCGGCAAGACGCTGCTCGCGCGGGCTGTGGCCGGCGAGGCTAACGTCCCGTTCTACTCCATCTCCGGCTCTGACTTCGTCGAGATGTTCGTCGGCGTCGGCGCCTCCCGGGTCCGGGACCTGTTCGAGCAGGCCAAGGCCAACGCGCCCGCCATCGTCTTCGTGGACGAGATCGACGCGGTCGGCCGCCACCGCGGCGCCGGCCTCGGCGGCGGCCACGACGAGCGCGAGCAGACACTGAACCAGATGCTGGTCGAGCTGGACGGCTTCGACACCAAGGGCGGGGTCATCGTGATCGCCGCCACGAACCGCCCGGACATCCTGGACCCGGCGCTGCTGCGCCCGGGCCGGTTCGACCGCCAGATCATGGTTCCGCAGCCCGACCTGACCGGGCGCAAGGGGATCCTGCGGGTGCACGCGCGCGGCAAGCCGTTCGCGCCCGACGTGGACCTGGACGTGATCGCGCGCCGCACGCCCGGGTATACCGGCGCCGACCTGGCCAACGTGATCAATGAAGGCGCCCTGCTCACCGCGCGCGGCAACACCACCCAGATCACCATGGCCTCCCTGGAAGAGGCCATCGACCGGGTAATGGCGGGCCCGGAGCGCAAGAGCGCCATCCTCTCTGAGAAGGAGCGCAAGCTCATCGCCTACCACGAGGGCGGGCACGCCCTCGTGGGGCACGCGCTGCCGAACGCGGACCCGGTGCACAAGATCACGATCATCCCACGCGGGCGGGCCCTCGGCTACACCGCGGCGGCGCCCACCGAGGACAAGTTCCTCGTGACCCGGGCCGAGTTGAACGACCAGCTGGCCATGCTGCTCGGCGGCCGCACGGCCGAGGAACTCGTCTTCCACGAGCCGACCACCGGCGCGGCCAACGACATCGAGAAGGCCTCCCAGATCGCCAAGGGCATGATCACCGAGTACGGGATGAGCGAGCGGCTCGGTGCGCGCAAGTTCGGGACCGGGGACGGCGAGCCCTTCCTCGGCCGGGAGATCGGGCATGCCCGGGATTACTCCGAGGAGATCGCCTCCGCAATCGACGACGAGGTGCGCAGGCTCATCGAGTCCGCGCACGACGAGGCCTGGGAGATCCTGGTCCAGTACCGCGACGTCCTCGATCACCTGGTGCTCGAGCTGATGGAGAAGGAGACGCTGTCCAGGAAGGCGGTGCTCGAGATCTTCGCGCCGGTGAAGAAGCGCGCCGTGCGCGGCACCTACACCGGGTACGGCAAGCGGGTTCCCTCGGACCGCCCGCCGGTGCTGACCCAGAAGGAGCTCGCGCTGACCGCTGCCAGCGACGCCAGCCTGGACTCCGCCAAGGGCCTGGGCGCCGGCGCGAACGGGCAGTCGGCGCCGCCGGCCGGCCACCCCGGCAGCAGCCAGGACGAGGTGCCGAGCAGCGAGGACGGGTGACGCCCGAGGACGGCTCCGCAGACACGCTCGCGGATCCGTCGCCGGATCCCTCTGGCCGTCTGCCAGCGGGTCCGTCCGGTCCCGGCCAGGACATGGATCTCGGCCGTATCGAGCGTGCGGTGCGCGAGATCCTGATCGCCATCGGCGAGGATCCCGACCGGGACGGGCTGCGCGACACTCCCGGACGGGTCGCCCGGGCCTATGCCGAACAGTTTTCCGGCATGCGGCAGCATCCCGAGGAAGTCCTCAGGACCGTATTCGACGCTGATCACGACGAGATGGTGCTGGTGCGTGATATCGAGGTTTACGGCACCTGTGAGCACCATCTGGTCCCATTTATCGGCTCCGCCCATATCGGATATATCCCGAACGAAAAGGGGCAGATCACCGGTCTTTCCAAGCTGGCCAGGCTCATCGACATCTACGCCCGGCGCCCGCAGGTGCAGGAGCGCATGACCAGCCAGGTGGCCGATGCGCTGATGAGCACCCTGGAGCCGCGCGGCGTCATCGTGGTGATCGAGGCCGAGCACCTGTGCATGACGATGCGGGGGGTGCGCAAGCCGGGAGCCAAGACGGTAACCTCGGCCGTTCGCGGCATCTTCCGCGATTCGGACAGCACCAGGGCCGAGGCCATGAGCCTGCTGTTCGGCCACCGCTGAACGTAGTTCGGCGCGCGGAATTGGCGATTTCGCGAAGATACGCTGACCGCACGATTGCCCGCTGATGGCCGGTCCTGACACAAGCTTGGATTAGAGGGTGGATTGTACGCGGAGGCTGTTCGCGGCCAGTACGCTATAGCCCGTGCTCCGGGGCCTGACGGAACGACCGAGATGAGCAAAGACGACCCACCTGAAGTCGGCATGCGACAGCCAGCCCTGACGCTGGGCGGTGGTTTGCGCACCGGCGAGCCCCCCGCCGAGCCCGGCGTCCCGGCCCCGCCGCAGCGCACTTGCCGGCGGAATCAGCGCACGATAGTGCCCGCGGCCGCCGGGCTGTTCTGCATGCTCATCGGGCTGAGTGACATCATCTCGGTGATCGTGCCCGAGTGGCACGAAAGGCTCCGCCGGATGCACGCCGCGCTGGTGCCGGGCACGCTGCCGGCCGTCGCCAGCGCCGCGGCGGTGATCATCGGCCTGCTGTTGCTCATGCTGTCGCACGGGCTGCGGCGCAGGAAGCGCCGGGCTTGGCAGGCGGTCGTGGTTCTGCTGGCGCTCAACATCGCCCTGCACGTGCTGCACGGGCTGAGCCACATCGGGCTGGCCGTACTGTCCCTGCTGACCCTCGGCGCCCTGCTGTACTTCAGGGATCAGTTCTACGCCCGGGGCGACCCCCGGACCAGATGGCGGGCACTAGTGGTGTTCTGCGGGCTGGCCGTGGCCGACGTGGCCATCGGCCTGACCTACATCCTGCTCGCCCGCGGCCTGGCGCGGGACTACTCATTCCCGCAGCGCCTGCAGCACGTCCTTTACGGGCTCGCCGGGTTCTCCGGCCCGGTACAGTTCACCCCGGAAACGCGCAGCGACGTGTTCGACGTGCTGACCACGGGGCTGGGCGTCTTCACACTGATCGTCACCGCGTACCTGTTCCTGCGCCCGGCTGCCCCGAAGGGCAGGCTGGGCGAGCGGGACGCCGTCAAGATCAGGGACCTGCTCGCCAGGTACGGCGATCGCGACTCGCTCGGATACTTCGCCCTCCGCGACGACAAGAGCGTGGTGTGGTCGCCGACCGGCAAGTCCTGCATCTGTTACCGGGTGGTGTCCGGCGTCATGCTGGCCAGCGCCGACCCACTCGGTGACGCGGAGGCGTGGCCCGGCGCCATCCACGCGTTCCTCGACGAAGCCGCCAGCCACGCCTGGGTGCCGGCCGTCATGGGCTGCAGTGAGCTCGGGGCCGAGATCTGGTGCCGTGAGGGGGCCCTGACCGCGCTGGAGCTCGGCGACGAGGCGATTATCAGCGTGGCTGATTTCAGCCTGTCCGGCCGTCAGATGCGCAACGTGCGCCAGATGGTCTCACGCGTCGCCAGGCACGGCTACGTGGCGCAGGTCCGGCGGCTGGCCGACATCCCCGCCGAGGAGGTCGAGAGCATCACCCGGCAAGCCGATTCCTGGCGGGGCAGCCCGACCGAACGCGGCTTCTCGATGGCGCTCGGCCGGGTCGGCGGCCCCGGCGACGAGGACTGCGTGCTGGCCACGGCCACCGAGGACGGCGTGCTGCGGGCCCTGCTGCATTTCGTCCCCTGGGGCAGCGACGGGCTCTCGCTGGACCTGATGCGCCGGGACCGGGCGTCTCAGCCCGGGCTCAACGATTTCCTCATCGCGGAGGCGGTCAAGGCGGCCCCCGCGCTGGGGGTCAAGCGCCTGTCCCTGAACTTCGCCGTGTTCAGGGCGGCGCTCGAGCGAGGCGAGAAGATCGGCGCCGGCCCGGTGCTCCGGGCGTGGCGCTCGCTGCTGCTGTTTGCCTCCCGGTGGTTCCAGATCGAGTCGCTGTACAAGTTCAACGCTAAGTTCTGCCCGGAGTGGCAGCCGCGGTTCTTCGTGTTCCCCGGCCCGGTGAATACACCGCGGATTGCCCTGGCGGCCCTCGAGGCCGAGGCGTTCCTGGTCTGGCCGCGGGTTGAGCTGCGCCGGATGGCGCGCAAGCTCGGCCTGGGCAAGCTGCGCCGCCGGCTGGGCCGCCGCCCCTCCGGGCGCGCCCGGCCGCCTCGTCTCGACATGTGAGACGGAACCGGGCGCAGGCGGTTAACGCGAAGCGTTGGCACTGCTCTGACGCTGCTCTTGCTCCGGGCTGATTTTCCGCCTTCCTCACCAGCCCGCAACAGCCCGGACCGGCGCAGGGACTTGCCCGCATAGGCTGGGCCGGATGAGTGATGACCAGCCGCAGCACGAGGTGGGTATGTTGCCCCTCGTACCTGGCCTGCCCGCACCCGGGCGGTGCCTGGTCGTCGGCGTGCTCAATGTCACGCCCGACTCCTTCTCCGATGGCGGCGCCTGGTTCGACCGTGACGCCGCGATCCGCCGCGGCCTGGAGCTCGCCGGCCAGGGCGCCGACCTGGTGGACGTGGGCGGCGAGTCCACCCGCCCGGGAGCTGAGCGGGTGCCGGCCGGTGAGGAGCTGCGCCGCGTGCTGCCGGTGATCGGCACCCTGGCCGCAGCCGGGGTACCGGTGAGCGTGGACACGATGCGGGCCCAGGTCGCGGAGGCGGCGCTGGCGGCCGGCGCGTGCCTGGTGAACGACGTGAGCGGCGGCCTCGCGGATCCGCAGATGCCGCGCCTGGTGGCGCAGGCCGGCGTGGCCTACGTGGTGATGCACTGGCGCGGGCACAGCCACGACATGATGCAGCGGGCGGTGTACCGCGACGTGGTGGGGGAGGTGCGGGCCGAGCTGCGGCGCCGGGTGGACGCCATCGTCGCCGAGGGGGTGGACCCGTCCCGCATCGTCCTCGATCCCGGCCTGGGCTTCGCCAAGAACCAGGCGCACAACTGGGCGCTGCTCACCCGGCTGCGCGAGATCGCCGCGCTCGGCGGCGGCTCCCGCTTCCCAGTCTTGATCGGGGCGTCGCGGAAGAGCTTCCTGGGCAAGCTGCTCGCCGCCCCCGACGGCACCCCCCGCTCCTTCGCCGGCCGCGACGCCGCCACGGTCGCGGTGACCGCGCTCGCCGCCGCGGCGGGCGCGTGGGCGGTACGGGTGCACGAGGTGCCAGGCAACGTGGACGCGGCGCGCGTGGCCATGGCCTGGCGCAGCGCATCGCCGGCCGCGCGCGGCGGGGCCGGCCCGGCGCCCTTCCGCGCCGAGCCGGAGTCGGCGCGTCCCGGATCAGAGCCGGGCCGTCCCGAGCCGGAGCCGGGCCGTCCCGAGCCGGAGTCAGCCCGTCCCGAGCCAGAGCCAGGCCGCCGCCCCGAGCCGGAGTCGGCGCGTCCCGGATCAGAATCGGCCCGGCTGGCATCCGAGCCGGCCCGGCCCGGGGAGGCTGGATGAGCCTGGACCTCGTCAGCCTGCGCGGGCTGCGGGTGCACGGTCGGCACGGCGTTTACGAGCATGAGCGCCGCGACGGCCAGGACTTCGTGGTCGACGCGGTGCTCGGCCTCGACACCCGGGCGGCGGCGGCTGGCGATGACCTGTCCCGTACCGTCGACTACGGGGCCCTGGCCCAGCGGCTGACCGCCGTGGTGGCCGGCGAGCCCGTGCGGCTGATCGAGACGCTGGCCGACCGGCTGGCCATGGTATGCCTGGCCGAGCCCGTCGTGCAGGAGGTACAGATCACCGTCCACAAGCCGCAGGCACCGCTGTCCCAGGCGTTCGATGATGTGACCGTGACCATTGAGCGGAGGCGAGCATGACGGCACAGGCACAGGCGCAGGCGCCCCGGCCGCGCCGTGCCGTACTGGCGCTGGGCAGCAACCTGGGAGACCGGCGGCAGAACCTGCAGGGCGCGGTGGACCGCCTGTTCGCCGCCCCCGGCCTCGGCTTTCGGGCGGTCTCGCCCGTCTACGAGACGCGCCCGGTCGGCGGCCCCGACCAGCCCGACTACCTGAACGCCGTGATAGCGGTGGAGACCGCGCTGCCCGCGCGGGCGATCCTCGACCGCGCGCACCGCGTCGAGGACGCTCTACGGCGCGCGCGCGAGGTGCGCTGGGGGCCGCGCACCCTCGACGTGGACCTGATCGTCGTCGGGGACGAGATCAGCGATGATCCGGAACTCACCCTGCCGCACCCGCGCGCGTATGAGCGCGCCTTCGTGCTCGCGCCCTGGCACGACATCGAGCCCGACGCCGAGATCCCCGGCCGCGGCCGGGTCGCCGATCTGCTGGGCGCGGCAGGCCTGGACGGCGTCCGGCGCGCGGCCGGCAGCGAACTCCAGCCGCCGGCATGACTCCGACCCGAGCGCGCTGGCTCCTCCTCCTGGGCGTGGTCACCGCAGTGGTGACCTGGCTGGTGCTCAGGCAGGTCTACACCGACCTGGCTCCGCTGCCCTGGACGCCGGTGCCGACGCTGGTGCTGCTGGGCCTGGTGGAGGCCTGGGCCGGCCGGGGGTTGCGGGCCAGGCTGGCCGGCCGCGGCCGGGCCGGGCAGAACGGGAACAGGTCGGCGGTGCGCACCAGGCCACTGTCGCCGATCGCGATCGCGCGCACCGCGGCGCTGGCCAAGGCGAGCGCGCACGCCGCGGCGGTGATCGCCGGTCTTGGCGCCGGGTTCGCGATCTACCTGGCGGGCTCGCTGAGCAAGTCGGTTCCCCGGGCCGACCTGTTCCCCGCGCTCGGCATGTTCGTCGGGGCCATGGTCCTGATAGCGGGTGCTCTCTACCTGGAGCGATCTTGTCGCGTGCCGGAAGACCCCGACGACGAGCGTGATCGGCTGCGGGTCGGCTGACTGCCCGGCTCCCAGCCGCCTGCTGCCGCAGGTCACGACCGACAGTCCCGGCCAGGGCATTGGATATGCTGATCGCGGTCGTCCGGTACCGGGTGAGGACTGGAACGAGATGGATTCTGAAGTGAACACGGGCGAGGCCACGGCGCAGGCTCAGCGGGATCCCGTCCGGCTCAGGATCGGCGTCATAGGGACCGGCCGGGTGGGGTCGGCGCTCGGCGCCGTGCTGGCCAGGGCGGGGCACACGGTGGTGGCCGCATCCGGCGTCTCGGAGGCTTCGGTCCGCCGTGCTCACAGCCGCCTGCCCGGCGTCCCGCTCTGCGATCCGCAGCAGGTCGCCGCGCGCGCGGAGCTGGTCCTGCTGACCGTGCCCGACGATGCTCTCCCCGGCCTGGTCGCGGGGCTGGCGGCCACCGGCGCGGAACTGGCGGGCCGGCTGCTGGTGCACACCAGTGGCCGGTACGGCGTCGGAGTGCTGGAGCCCGCCGTCGCCCGCGGGGCGCTTCCGCTGGCCCTGCACCCGGTGATGACGTTCACCGGACGGCCGGATGACATCGACCGGCTGGAGGGAATCTGCTTCGGCGTGACGGCGCCGGATCAGCTGCAGCCGGTGGCCGAAGCGCTGGTGATCGAGATGGGCGGCGAGCCCGTCCTGATCCGGGAGGAAGACCGGGCGCTGTATCACGCCGCACTGGCCAGCGCGGCGAATCATCTCGTCGGGCTCGTGGCCGAGGCCGCGGACCTGCTGCGGTCGGTCGGAGCGGCCAACCCGTCCCGGATGCTCAGCCCGCTGCTGTATGCCGCGCTCGATAACGCACTGCGGCTCGGCGACGCCGGCCTGTCCGGCCCGGTCGCGCGGGGCGACGCCGACACCGTGGCCCGGCATATCGAGGTGCTCGGCCAGGCCTCGCCGCGAGCACTGGGTGCCTACGTGGCGCTGGCCAGGCTGACGGCCGGGCGCGCGCTCGCCGCCGACCTGCTAGCGTCCTCCGACGCACGGCGGCTGCTGGACGTGCTGGCCGACCTGGCCTCACCTGCCGGACCGGACGGACCGGACGGACCGGACGGCCAGGGTGAGCACCGCAACCCCCGCGACGGCTCTGGCCGCGGCTACGGCCGCGATCCAGGCGAAGGTCGCGACCCGGATCAGGGATACGACCGGGGCGAGGGACGCGACCGGGGCGAGGGACGCGACCGGGGCGAGGGACGCGACCGGGACGAGGGACACGACCCGAACGAGGGACACGACCCGAACGAAGGACGCGACCGGGGCGAGGGACACGATCCGGGCGAGCCGCCCCTATGACCCCACGGCTCGCCCAGACCACGGCTGACCTCGCCATGGTGCGCCGCGGCCTGCCCGCGCCCGTCGTGGTGGTCCCCACGATGGGCGCGCTGCACGCCGGGCACCGGGCGCTGCTGCGGCGAGCCCGTGAGCTGGCCGGGCCGGACGGGAGCGTCC
>Ga0070717_10004475_pt1 | contig 10099 bp, 4 predicted proteins | sample LARL113metaG_FD_71366 | JGI IMG/M metagenome (GOLD analysis project Ga0070717, IMG submission 71366) | Corn, switchgrass and miscanthus rhizosphere microbial communities from Kellogg Biological Station, Michigan, USA - LAR L11-3 metaG | ecosystem: Host-associated > Plants > Roots > Rhizosphere ... | reverse complement strand
GATACTAGAACACTCTGTATAATGGAACTCGTCTATACCACCCAGGTTTTTATTTCGGATTTGCTTCGAGGTAGGGAAAAAGATGAACCAGGTCTATTTTGAGCATGTGCTGTTGCTTTATTTTCCTCTGCTCAGTGCTATTAGGTTACAGAGCACTGGAGTACATTGTTCTCCCACGCCTTTGTGCGCGCACATCACCTCTCGCAATGAAAGGCTTCGGATATGATGCTTACGCCAGAAGAAACATCTCGTTGGCGGGCTACTGGTTCCTATTTGCCCACGTTGGCTTCTAAGACCTCTTTAATCGAAGAAACCAGGCAGTTCCTTCTCACCTACGCTCGTTTAGGAAATATCGACGCAACACGGCAGGCGCTTGTGAATGGTGGTCTTCCGCAACGTTCGCGTACAACCCGCAAAGCTATTGTCGAGATTGTGCAGATACGGCTTACGCGCTGGCATCCTCCCGCATGGGTGCTGGATGACCTGAACACCTTTGCCCAGAATGGCCATCGGGATGAATTGCATGCGGCATTGCTATTACATGCTGCCCGGCAGGATAACCTCCTTTATGATATCGTTCAGCAGGTTGTTGTACCGCGTTGGTTTGCCGGTGAACGCGAGCTTATCCGGGCTGATATACAGCGTTTCCTCGACTCAGTGCAATCCACTCATCTTGAGGTGGAAGGATGGAGTCATTCCACAAGAGAAAAGGTTTCCGGAAATGCACTTACAACCCTGCGTGACTTCGACCTTCTTCATGGGAAAGCAGCAAAGGAGATAATTGAACCGATTGTGCCTCCAGTTGTCGTACAGCACCTGATACGCCTGCTCCAGGCAGAAGGTATTCCGCCGGAGCAAATAGCCTATCATCCAGATTGGCAGATCTGGCTCTGGGATGCAGCACGCGCCCAAAAAGCTATCGATACGTTTAACTTTCAGGAGCGTGTGGTATGAGTGATGAACTCCAACAGAGACTTGATGTGCTCATGTATCGTCTGCGAACCGCTTATGATGGAATCGGTCATAGCAGTGGGCGGCCCTACGTCTACTTTGTCTATCCACCAGAACAAGAACGAACGGTGCAGCGCATGATCGATGAACAGTTACGCAACGATACGGCGCTCTGCTTTCATCATGTCGACCTCTTACCACTGACGATCAACAGCCTTGCCGGGCAGGAGGAACGCCGCCAACAACTGCTGAATGACCCTCTCAAGCAGAGCAGTGTGACCGAGGCCATGATGCGGGTATGGGCACGTGCCGTCAGTCGTGAAATCACCACCAGGTTGGAGGAAACGGCACAACAAGGGGGAAGTCCGGTGGTGGTGCTGCGCGGATTGGCAGCGCTTCACCCAGTAGGCAATCCAACAGCACTGATGGAGTTTCTGGCCGAACAGGAACCGCGCAACCCCAGAACCAATACCATTGTGCCTATTGCGCTGCTGATACCTGGCATTCGTCCACCACAAACCAGTCGTCGCTACCTGTTTTTAGGGCAAGAGCGGCTCCGTTTCGATTTTTACCGGGGAGAGGAAATGTGATGCTGATACGTGAAACCTTTGCTACCACTATTCAAGAGCGCATTGAACCTGTGGTCAAAGTAGCTGACCGCAATCCTGCCATCCTACTTGGCGAGTTGCAGAACCTGGTCGTCACCCCGCAATGGGAAACCTATCTCCATCGCATGCTCGAAGCGTATAGCGATGCCTTTGACCGTGACGATGAACAGGGGATTGGGATCTGGATCAGTGGTTTTTTCGGCTCAGGCAAGTCGTTGCTGATGAAGGAACTGGGCGTGCTGCTGGAAGGGGGTGAACTGCTGGGCCAACCAGTGCACCAGCTCTTTCTCAGTCGGTTGCCTGGTCACAGCGAGGAACGCGCTGACCTGGAGCGCTATCTCGCGATTTGCCAGCGCAAACTCTCGACCTCAGTCATCGGTGGGAATCTCCATGCACAATTAGCAAGCAGCAATGACCCGCTAGCACTCATCGTCTTCAAACTGTTTGCCAGAGAACACGGCTATACGCATAATTGGCCGCTGGCCTGGGCAGTAGAATATCAGTTAGACATCCGAGGACTGAGTACAGAGTTCCATCGCGTGGCGAGTGAACTGAGTGGTATGGAGTGGAGTGACGTCGCGAACGATCCCGATTTCTACAATGATGTGCTCTATCAGGCCGCAGCTACCGTCCTGCCAGAACATTTCAACGGATCCGAGGCTGTCGGACGAGCGGTCATGAGCGCGGTGCAGAGTGGGATTACCCCTGAAATGCTCATTGATCGGCTCAAGCGCTGGTGCGTTGCCAGGGATAGCGCGGGACGTCGGCATAAAGTGCTGTTGCAGTTGGACGAACTTGGACAGTGGATCGCCAGCGGCAACGCGAACGAGCGTATCATGCAGGTGCAGGCGCTGGTCGAGACGGCTGCCCAGGCGGGTGATAGCCGTATCTGGATGGCAGTCACGGCGCACGGTGATGTCCAGGCGCTCCAACAAAATGTCCAGCAGGAACAATATGCGAAGATTAGCCAGCGCTTCGCCCTCCAATGCAAACTGAGTAATGAAGATATCAACCAGGTCGTCGAAGAACGCCTCTTACGCAAAACACAGCCTGCGCGTATCGACCTGACCCAGCGTTTTGCCCAGAGAAGCGGTGAGATTACCGACCTTGGGTCGCTCCAGCAGGCGCAGCGTGTCTTCCCCGCACCGGATGCCGAGAACTTCGCGCGCTTCTATCCCTATCTTCCCTGGACCGTAGCGGTTATACCCACTGTGGTGAAAGGCATTGCCCAGGCAACCGGGCGCGACGAGGCCCTTACAGGCTCGAACCGTACCATGATTGGCGTCGTACAGGGAGGTATTATCGATACACCGGGACTGCTGGAAAGTCCCGTGGGTCGCATCCTCTGCCTGGCGGACCTCTACGACCAGCTTGCCAGCGATGCACCGATTGAAACCAGGACCGATATCAACCGCATCATCAGTACTGTTCCTGACGCGACAGCGTTCACAACGCAGGTAGCTCGTGCCCTGTACTTACTTGGCCAGGTTCCTCACATCCCCTGTACGCTGGAAAATGTCACCCGTGCCCTGATCACCTCGCTCGAAGCCACCCTCGCGACGCTGCGTGTGCAGGTCAAAGAGGAGTTAGAGCGACTCGTTACAGCTGGATATGCCAAGCAGGTTGGAGAAACCTTTATTTTCCTGAACACGCAGCAGCGGAGCTTCCAGGATAAGGTACGGTCACGCCAGGAAGAGTTATTGAACCAGACCTATGAGTTAAGCCAGAAGCTCCAGGAATATCACGGTGAGGATGCACTGCGCTTTGACCAGGTTTCTCTCGCCGGTCGTGAAATACGGCTCAGGCTGGAAATTGATGAGCGTGTCGTACGCAATCCCTCGGTGCCGGTCACCATCCATGTCTCCAGCCCATTTCAACGGGCCCTTGATCCACAGGTTGCTGATGACACCGCCATGAAACAGCGTTCGCAGCAGGACCCTGAGAATATATTCTTTCGTCTAGCTGAAACAAAGGGCTTGAGACGAGCGCTGTCGCTCGCCTTGGCAACTGAAGAGGTTGCCAATCAGGTGCGAGTCAGCCAGGCAAACAGCGCCGAGGCAGAGGTGGCGCAGCAGGCCAGGCAGGTTGACCTGCCAAGCTACAAAAATGAGGTCCGTCGTCTGCTGACGCAGGCTGTGCGCGGTGGGACTATCTTTTTCCGTGGCTCACCCTATCAACTGCTCGAGGGTGAAGGTGCCGGTGATGCTGTGCGCAGTGCGCTCAGCCAGATCCTTCCCAACATCTACTCCCGTTTTTCAGAGGTGACCTATCGTATCTTCAATGAAGAGGCGGCGGTCAAGGCCGCGCTCAACGGCAATACGACCAATACTGATCTGAAGAATCTGGGCGTGTACAAAAATGATGGCACATTGAATGATAGCCATGCGCTGATCAGTACGCTCCGTGGAAGCCTGCCCCAGGCCAGCGATGACCAAGCAGCCATCCCTGCCGATCAACTGCGCGGCAAGTTCGAGCGTCCCCCGTTCGGCTGGGATGGCAATTGCATCAAAGTGGGACTAGCACTCCTGCTGCGTGCCTCGGCCTGCCGTTTGATCGTCAATGGACGTCCCATCACCGATCCCCATAGCCCGGAAGCGCAGCAGTACCTCACAAAGGAGCAGAGTTTCAAGGCGCTGCGTATCCAGGGCATCCGCACTGATTTAGGCATGCAGCAACTCCAGGCCATTCGTGGGGATATGGAGACGATTTTCGGCGTCAAACCAGCGTTGGTTCCTGCAACCTTAAATACGGTCCTGGGAGAACAACTGACGGAACTGGCCAGGCAAGCTCAAAATGTGAAAAGTTGGGCAACCACCGCCCGCTGTCCATTGCCTCTCGCCTTCGAGTCAGGCAGTAGCCTGGTGAGCGAGTTACTGGACAGCGCGACGCCATCAGTACGTCTGCCACACTTCCAGGAGCAGCGGGAGACGCTGCTCCTGTATACACAGAAGTTACACGACCTGATCATGTTCCAGCGCGAGCACGGCAATGATTTTCTTGCGGTGCGGGACTTTTTCAGCTCAATGGTCAACGCTGAGGTGGATCTCCCCGAATTGCGGCGCTTTATCTCGGATTGGCGTGCCCTTACGAACGAACGCAGCGTGACCGAAGCCGACCGCTGGAATGAACTAATGAAAACCAATCATGCCGCGCAACAGGCAGTCACCAACCAGATTGCCGTATGGCAGCAGGAAGCACGCCAGAACTTCACAGAGATGCAGGCGCATTTGAAGGAGCGTGTACAGGCTGCGGGTGTCCCCGCTGAACAGGCAGATGCCGAGGTCGCCGCGCTCGAGGCAGACCTGCAAAGCATCAAGGAGCGCATAGATGAACCCAATCCAGGCTTTAGCGAAGCGCGCAATCTGAACATCGTACTCGGCACTGCCCAGATGAATCTGCAAAGGAAAATGCAAGAAATGCGTGCACGTTATCAGCCGAAAGATCTCCTACCTTTGCGAGAAATTCACCTGCGCTGGCAAGACCTGGTTGGAACGTCACGCATTAGCTCACAAGATGACCTGGAGCAGATGCTCGGGAAGCTGCGCACATCTATCGCGCCTGAATTAGAGCAACGGAAGATCGTCATTATTGAGTAAGCCAAAGGATGAAGCTTCGGCCTGGAAATCCTAGAAAGACAGCCACATGCAAAAGCGTCACAAAGACCTCATGCGTACCCTGATGAGTGAACTACGCCATATCCTTGTTGGTACCACTGCATCCGATGGCACTATTCTACGCGGCGATCTCGACCGTGAACTAGAGCGGCTTGGCATTGCTCCCGATGGCACGATCACCCCGCTGGACGCGCTGGCAAACGCAGCACCCAATGAACGACTGGCACACCGCATCGCTGCCGCTCAACTTGAACTTGTTGCTCAAGCGCAGCGTGCCAATACCCGTACGGAGATTATTGAACGCGCCGCCTATTCGTGGATCAACCGCCTGCTCGCGCTCCGTGCCATGGAGACGCGTGGACTGATCGACGAAACGCTGCGTACAAATCCCGATTACGAGGGTCTTCCCGAAGCTCTCTTCATCCTGCGCCAGAGCGACCCGGAACGCGCAGCCGGAGCAGATGGAGGACGCTGGGCAGTGCTTGAGGATGCCTTCCAAGCTCAGGCCAGGTCACTTCCTGGACTCTTCGCTCTGGATGACCCAGCCACTGCCCTTCGTCCCAGCACACCCGCGTTGATACGCTGCATGGCACTGGTCGGTGGAGCTATGCCAGGCTTTATCCTTGCCGAATCGGATGCCGCCTTCACGGACCCGGACGCGATCGGCTGGGCCTACCAGTTCTACCAGGAAGAGGCCAAGGCGCGTATCTACGCCAAATTTGGCAGCGGGGGTAAAGCCGTGACCCGCTCTGAGATAGCCGCCGCCACTGAACTCTTCACCGAACCCTACATGGTCAAGTGGCTACTACAGAACAGCCTGGGACGCAGCTACCATGAAATCTACCCGGATAGCGCCCTGCCTGCTACCTGGGAGTACTACGTCAAACCAGACACACTTGATGCCTCGACGACTTTCAATCTCGCCAGCCTTACTGTGCTCGATCCCTGCGTGGGCAGTGGCCACTTCCTGCGCGAAGCTTTCGATATGTTCGTTGCCATGTACCGGGAACAGTTCCAGACTTTCTCTGCTACCGAAATTGCCGACTGCATCTTGAGCCATCACCTGCACGGCATCGATCTCGACCCGCGCGCTGCTCAACTCTCTGCCCTGACGCTCTACCTTCGAGCCTGGGAACTGGTACGCGACGAGCGACGGAAAGAGCGCAAGCCGGGACCAGGCAGCTATACCCCGCCAGCGATGAAGCTGGCAACGACGCCCACGAGCCTCAACGAGGGCGCGTTGCAGCGTCACCTGCTCCGCCATCCGCAGGATATGCCGCTCAAGCCGCTGCTGGAGGGCATTTTCTCAGGATTGGAACAGGCCGATATCCTTGGGAGCCTCATCCGTCCCAAAGAATACCTTGATAACGCTATCGCTGAACTGCAACGTCCACATACTATCCGTATGGATTTCGACCTGGAAGAGGCAGAACTGCGTCGCACCATCACAGCAATGGCGAACCACGACCCTATGGGACTTAGGCAGATGCTGCTGGATAAGATTGCAGACAGCTTTAAATCTGAGGCAGGCAACACTGATGATGTAAGTGCAGCTCTTTTTGGACGGGAAGCCGAGCAAGGTGTGCGCCTGCTGCAACTGCTTGACCGTCAATATGCTGTAGTGGTAACCAATCCGCCTTATATGGGCAGCAAGAACATGGATACGCCGCTCAAGAAGTATGTTGAGAAGTACTATCCATCGGGCAAACGCGATCTGTATGCTACTTTTATTTTGCGATGTATTGAGTTGTGCCGCCCGAACGGGCGAGTGGCAATGGTGACTCAGCAAAGTTGGATGTTCTTGCGTAGCTTTACAGATTTGCGAGCGGTACCAGAAGAGAAACTGGGTGAAGCCTACAAGAAGGGAATGTACGCGGGACTGCTGCGGGAAACAAGTATGCAGACTCTTGCACACTTGGGGGAATTTGCCTTTGAAGAAACAGCAGCAGCCGGAGCGTTTGTGGCAATGTTTGTGCTTGCAAACCGGAAGCCATTTAGTGAACATCGAATGACTGCATTTCGGTTGGTTGGGTTGAGAAGTGCAGAGGAGAAAAAAGCAATACTCATAAAAGTAAGAGATTCAAAATTAAATAAGATAGTCACCAATCCAATTCAGCGTGATTTCCTAGCTATACCTGATTCCCCTATAGTCTATTACCTCAGCGAAGATTTGCTAATACATCTTAAATCTGGCAAAAAGCTTCAAGATGTGGCGGAGGTGCGACAGGGTTTAGCTACAGCAGATGATGATCGCTTCATTCGCTACACGTGGGAGAGTTTTACCAATTCCAGACGGTGGGCAACCTTCACTAAAGGAGGGGGTTACTGTAAATGGTTCGGGCAAAATTGGTATTATATTGATTGGGAATATACTGGAGCGCGAACAAAAGCTTTTGGAAAAGGGCGCTATCAAGGTATAGACTACTTTTTTCATTCAGGCTGGTCCTATAGTCTTATTTGCCGAGGCAGCCTGAGTCTGCGTTACTTCGATATTCCCGGATGTATTGGTCACAAAGGGCCAGGTATTTACAGTGAGGATCAATCTCTTGTTGCGATTGCTCAAAGTCATGCTCTCTCATTTATGCTTCGTGCAATTAGTCCTCAATTAGCATTTGAAGTCAATACTGTTATGCAAGCGCCCTTGCCTGGAAATGAGAACAAACTGCTTCCAACACTTGCTAAAATCTCAGAAATATACAAACGTTTCCTTATTTCAGGCGATGTTACCGAAAGAACTTTTGTTGACAATATCCCTGAAGCAGAGGAGCCTAGTATAGCTTGCTTACTGCATACTATCGAGGGTGCAATTGAACAAGTAGTATGTCGTGCATATAATTTTTCTGACGTGACTATTCAAACCATTATTAATGATACAGGTACTCCCGCAGGCTGGTATCCGCACATTTCAAGCTATGATGCTTTACCTCCCTTACCCACTGATCTTGACTTGCTTCCACTACCTCAAGAACTGTTAGATTACCTCGCAACGCATGAACATATCAGTCCTGGGGACAAAGAGCTTGCTCGTATCAAAGCCAATCTTCGCATGCTCTACGAAGCAGGGCCGGGAGCGAAAAACGTGGACCAGGAGGAGGATGCCGACGAACCAACAGAAGATAATGGGAGCGTAGAAGAAGAAACAGTATCAGGCGCACATATCCCGATTCCTACAGAGACCTTCCTAGAGAATCTCAGCGTCAAGATGCAGATTCACCCTATCAGTATTTACTGGTTACTAGAAGAGCTAAAGGCAGAGGGAGCGCGTTGTAAACCAGAAGAACTGCGGCTACTTGAAGATCGACTCAGCGTCTTGATCTTGCGTCTGTTAGGCCATCGCTGGCCGAAGCAGCTGGAGGTAGGGGAGACTATACCAGTGTCGGCCTCTAGCGATGGCATCATTCCACTCGTAGCGGGAACAGGTGAGGCATCGCTAGCGGAGCAGGTACGCGCACGGTTACGAGCCGAGGATGGAGAGCTAGGGGTGCAGCAGACCGAGGCACTGCTGACGGAACTGACAGGGCTGAGCCTGGAAGAGTGGCTACGACGTAGGTTCTTCTCTCGGCATGTATCGCAGTTTAAGTATCGTCCGATAGCCTGGCATCTGGCGAGTACCCCTGCTAATTATGGAAACAAGAAACGTGGTGGGTCACAACGGGGCGCGGCGTTTGAGTGCCTTCTTTACTACCATGCTTGCTCAGGAGATGCGCTGGCACGCATTCGCACCCAATATGTCGAGCCATTGCTGCGTACTGAACGCCAGAAGATGGAAGATGCCTATCTCTTTAAGGATGAGACGACCTCCGTTCTGGCAAATGCGCGCATCCAGGAGCTAGAAACCTTTGTTGAGAAGCTGCGTTTTATTGAGGAGCAAGGATTTGCCTGCCCCGAGCTACAGAGGTTCATGACCCTGGAACCGCTTGATCGTTGGAGTGGTGATGGCTATTTAGCTCCTGCCAATCGGGACGAACTCTTGCGCAACGAGCAGGCGTGGCACGTGGATATCAACGATGGCGTGCGCGTCAATATCGCGCCGCTCCAACTGGCAGGTGCGCTGGCCTGCGATGTACTCAAAACCGCCGACGCGAAGAAAGCGCTGGCCGACCGCGCTCGCTGGCGCACCGAGGAGCGGCGCTGGGTGCGCGATGGCAAACTCCCGCGCTGCGGCTGGATGGATGAGCGGGTGCTTGAAAGCCCACGCTGGACGGAACGTGAGCCAGAGCGCATTGCTGAGCAGATCAAGCTGGAACAGAAGCGCCAGACGCTACAGAACAGACGAGCGGAAGAGATTGAGATATGACGACACTCCAACAGCATATTACCAGGCTCGTACATAACATCCTCGACAGGTATCCGGGTTCCTGGATGGTCTGGTGTGATCCCCGCGGCGATTGGGGGCCACTGCTACAACGCGCAGCCGAATTAGATGGCACGCAAGGCTTTATCCTGGTGTCGGTAACGGAGCAGATCGCAGGTGAGATTGGCAGCCCTGGAAGTCGTCGCGCTTTACAGGAACGCATAGTTGCCAAAGAATCCTTTGTGCTGCATGTCACCACACCGTCTGATCACCTGGGCTGGCTGTGGGCGCAGGCCTTGCTCTCTGAATGTATCTATGATCGCTCATTGCGCGAACAGTTGCTCACATGGGGCTGGCGACCGCAAAGTGTCAGGACGGGTGATGACGAGGTGGCAGTTCTGGCGCGGCAATACTTCAAGCAGGACCCTGCCGAATGGGGAGGAGGTGGCTTGCAGCCGAATCCCGTCCTGCTTTTGGATGTGCTTGCGGCTGGTGCTACCCCTGATCCCGATGATCGCATGGTACTAGACATGACCATTGAGCAGGCAGGGCTACTGGCATATGACGAACAGAACGTAGCACGCTGGCGCACCTATGCGTTGGTCTGGTTGCTTGTTTCTCAGGCCTTCCAG
>Ga0070717_10004474_pt1 | contig 10100 bp, 11 predicted proteins | sample LARL113metaG_FD_71366 | JGI IMG/M metagenome (GOLD analysis project Ga0070717, IMG submission 71366) | Corn, switchgrass and miscanthus rhizosphere microbial communities from Kellogg Biological Station, Michigan, USA - LAR L11-3 metaG | ecosystem: Host-associated > Plants > Roots > Rhizosphere ... | reverse complement strand
GCTACTAGCCCGAACCTCGTCTACCTGGACACATCGGCCTTCATGAAGCTCGTGACGAGGGAGGCGGAGTCAGAGGCGCTGCGCCGTCACTTGCGCGGTGCGCGCCTGCATACGTCCGCGATCCTGCTCCAGACGGAGGCGCTGCGCGCCGCCGGGCGGCTGTCCGCCGCGCATGTCGCCGCCGCCCGGGAGTTGCTCCGGGGGATCGCGCTCATCCAGGCTGATCGCCAGCTCTACGCCATCGCCGGCACGCTCGCGCCGGCCGACCTGCGTTCGCTCGACGCGCTCCATCTCGCCGCGGCTCTTGCTCTGGGCCAGGACCTGGCCGAGCTGGTGACCTATGACCGGCGCATGATCGAGGCGGCGCGCTTCCACGGCCTCCCCGTCAGCAGCCCGTCGTAGACCGGGCTCTCAGTCGTCCACGATCCGGCGCAGGCGCTGCGCCTTCAGCTCCGCGCGGGGCAGCGTGCCCGCCGGCACCGCGCGGCAGTCGATCCGGGCGCCCAGGGCCTGGCGCAGGTCCGCGGACAGGCGCTCCAGCGCCGACTCGCCGTCCGCGCACTCGACCAGCAGCGTCACCTCGTCCATCTGCCGGACCCGGCGGTGCTCGATCACGAACTCGACCACGCTTGGGTGGCGCCGGACGATGTCCTCCACCTGGGACGGGTACAGGTTCACGCCCCGGACCGTGAACATGTCGTCCATCCGGCCCCGCAGGCCGCCCACCACCTTCACGAACGGGCTCCCGCACGAGCACGGCTCGCGGCTGAGGTGGGCCCGGTCGCCCGTGCGGTAGCGGATCAGCGGCGAGCCCCAGCGGCCCAGGTTGGTCGCCACCAGCTCCCCGTCGATCTCCTCGAAGATGAACTCCGACTCCACCAGGTGGACGCCGTCCCGCTGCGAGCAGCTGACCCCGGTCGGCCCCAGCTCGGTCATCCCCGTGTGGTCGAAGCAGCGCACGCCCAGGCCCCGCTCGATCGCCTCGCGCGTGGACGGGATCGACGCCCCCGGCTCGCCCGCGTGGACCGCGACCCGCAGCGGGGACCCGGCCAGGTCCACGCCGATCTCGCGCGCCACCTCGGCCATCCGCAGCGCGTACGTGGGCGTGCAGCAGACCACCGTCGCCCCCACGTCCACCATCGTCCGCACGCGCTGCTCGGTGGTCATCGCCCCGCCCGAGATCACCAGCGCGCCCAGCTCCTCGGCGCCGCCGAACGCCGACCAGAAGCCGATGAACGGGCCGAACGAGAACGCCAGGAAGATCCGGTCGTCCGCCGTGACGCCGGCCGCCCGGTACACGTGCTCGGCCCAGGTGCGGCGCCACCAGCCCCAGGACTCGCCGTCGTCCAGCCAGCGCAGCGGCCGGGCACCGCTGGAGCCCGACGTCTGATGCATGCGCACGTATCGCTCCATCGGGTGCGTCAGGTTGGTGCCGAACGGCGGATTGTCCTGGTGGTCGGCGACCAGCTCGGCCTTGGTGGTCAGCGGCAGCCGCTCGAAGTCGTCCCAGCCGGCCACGTCGTGCAGCCGCTCGCGCCAGAACGTGTTCGTCCGCAGGACGTCCGGCAGCCGCGCCCGCAGGCGGTCGAGCTGGTCAGCCCTGAGTCGGTCGAGGGAAGAGGTGGACGATTCGGGCATAGTCATCCGGCGTGTCGACGTCGTCCGGCCGCCCGGCGGCGGGAACAGTATCCAACAGCTCGGGCCGCTCGGCGAACAGCTGCCGCGCTCCCGTGTCGCCGTCGAGCGACATGACGTCCGGCCAGAGCGAGCGGTCGAGCAGCACCGGGGGCCGCCACGAGCCGCGGCCGCCGTAGCTCGCCGCCGCCGCCGGCCGCGAGCCCTCGCGCCGCCACGCCCGGAGCAGCATCCCGACCGTGCGGGCCCCGACCAGCGGCTGGTCGCCCAGCATCACCAGCGCCCCGGCGATCTCCTCCGGCAGTGACTGCAGGCCCACCCGCAGGGAGGACGACTGGCCGCGCGCCGGGTCGGGGTTGAGCACGCACGTCGCCGCCATCCCGATCGCGTCGCGCACCGCCTCGTCCGCGTAGATCACGTTGATCACGTGGCACCCGCCGTCCGACGCCGCCTCGATCACGTGGCGGACCAGGGGCCGCTCGCCGATCTCGAGCAGCAGCTTGTTGCTGCCCATCCGGCTCGCGGCCCCGGCGGCCAGGACGACCGCGCCGACTGGTAGGGCCCAGGCGGCGACGCGGTTGAAGTCCGGGCGCTCGCCGTACAGCCACTCGACGTCCGCCCCGGCCGCCATGCCCGCCTCGGCGAACTCGCGCATCCGGGCCCGGTCGCCGTCCACCACGAGCAGCCGGCGGCCGCTCAGCAGCTCCAGGTCGGGCAGCTCGCGGGTCAGCCCGATCACGGCGAGCGCCCGGCAGTCGGGGCGCGCGTCCAGGTGGTCGAGCGCGGTGTCCAGGTCGCGGCCGCGAACGATGGCGACGTGCGGCCCATCTGGCTCCCGGTAGACCCGGTCGCGGAGCGGGAGTTCCAGGTCGGACATCAGGTAGACCATTCGTCCGCACGGAATGTACCGATTCGTGAGCCCGCGGCGCGCGGTCGGCAGGGCGCGCCGGCGATCCGCGAGACTTGTGCGATGCCCATCCTCGGCGCCCACGTCGAATCCTCCGGCGGCCTCCACCTCGCGTTCGAGCGGGCCGCGGCCATGGGCGCCGACGCGATCCAGGTCCACCCCACGCCGCCCAACTACTGGGGCTCGCCGAAGCTGGACGACGACCGCGTCGAGCGGTTCCGCGAGGCCGCCGACGCCGCCGGGCGGCCGCCGTTCTACTTCCACGCGGTCTACCTGATCAACCTGGCCGGCGACGACGCCACGATGCGCCAGCGCTCCGAGAGCACCCTCGCCGGCTACCTGGCCGCGGCCGACCGGCTCGGCATCAGCGGGGTGATCTTCCACACCGGCAGCCACAAGGGCGCCGGGTTCGAGCAGCTCCTGCCCCAGATCACGGAGCACCTGAAGCACGTGATGGAGCGGGCCGACCCGTCGACCGCCCGCCTGCTGATCGAGAACAACGCGGGCATGGGCGGCTGCGTCGGCGCCCGGTTCGAGGAGCTGCGGGCGATGATGGACGCGGTCGGCGACCCCCGCATCGGCGTCTGCTACGACACCTGCCACGCGTTCGCGTCGGGCTACGACGAGCGGACGGCGGAGGCGGCCCGGGCGACGCTGGACGAGTGGGAGCGCGTGATCGGGCTGGAGAAGCTGGAGGTCGTCCACTGCAACGACTCCCAGACCGGGCTCGGCTCCAACCGCGACCGCCACGCGAACATCGGCCAGGGCGAGATCGGCGAGGCGGGCTTCCGGGCCCTGCTCCACGACCCGCGCCTGCAGCACGTGCCGTTCATCCTCGAGGTGCCTGGCTTCGACGGCCGGGGACCCGACGCCGCCAACCTGGAGATCCTCCGCCGCCTGGCCGGGTGACAGACTGGGGTGTGTGGCAACCGGAGATGACGCCGCCCGGCGCCGCAACGAGGAGCTCGTCGCGCACCTGGAGTCGGCGGGGACGCTGCGCGACGCCGCGGTGGCGGACGCGTTCCGGGCGATCCCCCGCCACCTCTTCCTGCCCGGCCGGCCGCTGGACGAGGTCTACGAGGACTCCGCGATCATGACCAAGGTCGGCGAGCGGGGCCTGCCGTTGAGCTCGTCGTCACAGCCCACGATCATGGCGATCATGCTGCAGCTGCTGCGGCCGGGACCGGGCGACCGGATCCTGGAGATCGGCGCCGGGACGGGGTACAACGCCGCGCTGATGGCCCACCTGGTCGGGGCGGCCGGCCACGTGGTGACGGTGGACATCGACCCCGAGCTGGCGGACCAGGCGCGGGCGAACCTCGCCGGCGCCGGCGCCGACGTCGAGGTGGCGGTCGCCGACGGGGCCGAGGGGTGGCCGGCCGCCGCCCCCTATGACCGGGTCATCGTCACCGCCAGCACGGACGACCTGGCGCCGGCCTGGGCGGAGCAGCTGGCCGGGGGCGGCCGGCTGGTGCTGCCGCTGACGCTGGCCGGCCCGGGGCAGCTCTGCTCGGCCTTCGCGCGCCAGGACGGCCAGCTGGTCGCCAGCGAGCTCTGCCTGTGCGGCTTCATGCCGATGCGCGGGGACATGGCGCCGGCCCAGCCGGGGGCGGACGACGAGCTGGCGCGGTGGCTCGGCGAGGCGGGCCGGCCCCTGGGCCACCCGGTGCCGCTGACTGACCTGCGGACCGGCTTCGAGACGTGGCTGGCGCTGACGGCCTGGGGCTACGTCCAGGCCCGCCGCCGCAATGACGAGCACCCGGCGTTCGGCCTGCGCGACGACCACGGGGTGGCGCTGGTCGTGGAGGCCGGCGGCGTCCACGACGTGGTGGCGTACGGGGATGGCGACCTCGCCGCCCGCCGGCTCGTGGCGGCCCACCAGGTGTGGAGCCGTGACCGGCCGTCGCTGGACCAGCTCCGGATCGTCGCGTACCCGACCGGCTCGGCCCCCGCCCTGCGCGACGTCCTGGTCGTGCGGCGGCCGCGGTTCACGTTCGTGGTGAGGAGCGCATGAGGCATGTCGTGGCGGTCGGCAGCGGCAAGGGCGGGGTGGGCAAGTCCACGGTCAGCCTCAACCTGGCGCTCGCGCTGGCGGCGCGGGGCCTGAGCGTCGGCCTGCTGGACGCCGACCTGTACGGCCCCAACATCCCGATCATGGTGGGCCTGACGCGGCACCGGTGGACGGAGACGTGGACGATCGCGAGGCCGAAGGACAGGCGGGTCCGCTACGCGCCGGTGGAGCGGCACGGGCTGAAGATCGCGTCGGCGGGGTTCATCCTGGGCGAGGACCAGCCGCTCGGGGTCGAGGCGCTGACCGCCCAGATGATGGTCCGGCAGCTGGTGGACGACGTGGCGTGGGGCGACCTGGACTTCCTGGTCGTGGACCTGCCGCCCGGCACCGCGGACATCCAGCAGGTGCTGCTGAAGGCGGTGCCGCTGACCGGCGCGCTGGTGGTGGCCACGCCGCAGTACGTGGCCCACCTGGACGCGCGCAAGGCGGTGCGGATGTACCAGCGCCACAACGTGCCGGTGTTCGGTTGGATCGAGAACATGGGCCCGATGCGCTGCCCGCACTGCGGCGAGCCGGTCGAGGTGTTCCCGGAGGTGCCGGCGGACCGGAGCATCCGCTCGCTGGGGATCGAGCGGCTGGGCACGATCCCGTTCGACCCGGCCCTGGGCCGCGCCGGCGACACCGGCCGGGTCCTGGTGGCGGACGGCGTCGAGGGGCCGGTGCCGGACGCGTTCCGCGCGCTGGCCGACACCCTGCTCGGCAAGCTCGGCTGGCTGGAGAGCTAGGCCGGCCCCAATTCGCTCATTGGTCCGCACGAGCGGTTCCCGAGGCCCGAGAACCGCACATGGGTCCGCATGAGCGAAAACGGGCCGGCGGCTACCGCCTAGCCCGCTGCCGCGGCGGCCTTCTTCTCGCGCATCGGCACCGACGAGCCCCCGTAGCGGGTCGCCGTCACCTCGGCCATGATGCCCAGCGCCGTCTCCTCCGCGCCGCGGCCGCCCAGGTCCAGGCCGATCGGGCCGTGGACGCGGGCCAGCTGCTCGTCGGTGAAGCCCTCCTCGCGCAGGGCGTCGAACCGGTTGGCGTTCGTCTTCCGGGACCCGATCGCGCCGATGTAGCCGGCCCGCGTCGGCAGCACCGCGCGCAGCGCGGGCATGTCGAACTTGGGGTCGTGGGTCAGCACCACCACCGCCGTCGAGCGGTCGATCGTCATGCCGCCCAGCGCCTCGTCGGGCCAGGCCACCAGCAGCTCGTCCGCCTCCGGGAACCGCTCCTTCGTGGCGAACTGCGCCCGGGCGTCCACCACCGTCACCCGGTAGCCCATCACCTTCGCCAGCCGGTGCAGCGGGATCGCGATGTGGATCGCGCCCACGATCACCATGTGCGCCGGCCGGGCGAACGGCTCCACGAACCGGTCGCCGTCGCGGTGGGGCAGCTCGGCGTCCGGCTCCTCCTCGACCAGCTCGGTCGCGCCGCCGCGCAGGTCGGTCGTGAGGACGAACGGCCGCTCCGCCGCGAGCAGCTCCAGCGCCCGGTCGTGCACCTCGCCGGCGGGCTGGATGAACACCTCGATGTGGCCGCCGCAGGCCAGGCCGACCTCGAACGCGACGTCGTCCGCCACGCCGTACTCGACCTGCCTGGCGCGGCCCGAGGCCAGCACCTGCTGCGCCTCCTCGAACACGGCGCCCTCGATGCAGCCGTTGGACACCGAGCCGGCCATGCGGCCGGACCTGCTGACCAGCATCTTGGACCCCAGCGGGCGGGGGCTCGATCCCCACGTCTCCACGACGGTCGCGATCGCGACCGGGTCGTTCGCCTCGCGCCACGCGCGAAGCTCGTCGGCGACTTCTCTCATCTCCTGGCAGGCCTCCTCCTGTCCAAACCGGCCAGCATCTCTCCCAATTCGTCCAGCGCCTGCACGTTGTGCGCGGCGAGGAAGTCGTCCGTGTGCGGGAGGGCGGCCGCCATACCCCGGGTGACCGGCTCGTAGCCCTCCGAGCCGAGCAGCGGGTTCAGCCAGATCAGCCGGTGCGACATCCGGCGCAGCCGGGACAGCTCGGCCGAGAGCTGGACCGGGTCGCCGCGGTCCCACCCGTCGCTGACCAGGATGACGATCGCGCCATGGCCCAGCACCCGGCGCGCCCAGCGCCGGTTGAAGTCGGCCAGCGCCTGGCCGATCCGGGTGCCGCCGCTGAAGTCGTGCACCGTCTTCGTCACCTCGCCCAGCGCGCGGTCCAGGTCGCGGCGGCGCAGCGCCCGGGTGATCCTGGTGAGCCGGGTCGAGAACACGAACGTCTCGACGTCCTCGCGGCGGGCGATCGCGTGGGCGAAGATCAGGAGCAGGCGCGAGTACCGCTCCATCGACCCGCTGACGTCGCAGAGCAGCACCAGCGGCCGGCGGCGGAGTCGGGGCTGCCGGTGGAGCAGGCGGATCAGCTCGCCGCTGGAGCGGATGGAGTGGCGCGCGGTCCGGCGCAGGTCCACCCGGCCCGACCGGGCCGGCCGCAGCCGCCGCGTGCGCCGCTCCGCGATGCGCCAGGGCGCCTGCTGAAGCAGCCGCCGGACCTGCTCGGTCTCGGCCCACGTCATGTCCTCGAAGTCCTTGTTGCGCAGCAGCTCGTCGGCGCTGTAGCCGGAGCTGTGCGGCGGCACGCCCTCCTCCTCCGTCGCGCGCGGCGTCTGCGAGCGGTTCATGCCCAGCGCCTCGAGCCAGGCGCGGGCCCGGTCGGGCGCGAGCGGCAGCGTCCGGGTGCGGCCCGGGATCGCGCCGGCGCGGACGCGCGGGTCGGGCGGGGCCCAGAAGATGTCGAACGCCGCCTCGAACAGCGGCAGCTCCTCCTTCCGGCTCACGAAGCAGGCGCGCAGACTGTCGCGGAACGCCGCCTGGTCGCGGAGCGGGATCTCGCCCAGCGCCCGTGTGGCGGTCGCCAGCCGGCCGGGTCCCGCGTCGAGTCCGGCGTCGTGCAGCAGCCGGGCGAACGCGGCCAGCCGGGGCAGGAGATCCGGAGCGGCCGTCATACGGGAAGGAGGCGGGCCAGCTCCGGCGCGTGCATCGCCTCGGCCAGCTGCCGGGCGGAGCGGCCGTCGTAGTCGGGGGCCGCCGGGTCGGCGCCGTGGGCCAGGAGCCACTCGATCAGCTCGGGGCTGCGGCCCATGACGGCGCCGTGGATCGGCGCCGCCGACGGGGCTGCGTCGTTGACCCCGGCGCCGGCCGCGAGCAGGAGCTCGGCGACCTCGCGCTGGCCGCCGATCGCGGCGAAGTACAGGGTGGGCAGCTCGTGGACGCCGCGGGCCCGGGCGCGGGCCGGGTCGGCGGCCAGCTCGGCCTCGACGACGTCGCGCCGGCCGAGAACGCAGGCGGTGAAGAGGTCGAGCGGGGCGCCCCTGCCCAGCAGGTACTCGATGATGTCGCGGCGGCCGAGCTGGGTGGCGGCCTCGACCGGCGTCTCGTTCCAGGGCGCGCGGGCGTTCACCAGGCCCGGATGGCGCTCGACGAGGTCCCTGACCTTGTCGAAGTCGCCGTGCGCGGCGCCCACGCACTCCTCGACGATCGACTGGCCTGGCTCCACGCTCATTCAGACCACCTACGCCGGCTGCTGGACCTTCGCCACCAGGTCGGGGACGGCGGACCGGGCGCGCTCCAGGTCCTCCTGGTACTTCAGCGCGGCACCCAGCGTCGCGTCCACCAGCGAGGCGTCGATCCGGGACGCGCCCAGCGCGGCCAGGGAGCGGGCCCAGTCCAGCGTCTCGGCCACGCCCGGGACCTTGTACAGGTCCATCTCGCGCAGGCCGTGCACCAGCGCCGCCACCTCGTGGGCCAGCTGGTCCGCCGCCTCCGGCGCCCGGGCGCGCACGATCGCCACCTCCTTCTCCAGCGTGGGGTAGTCGATCCAGTGGTACAGGCAGCGCCGCTTCAGCGCGTCGTGGACCTCCCGCGTCCGGTTCGAGGTGATGACCACGAACGGCGGCTGCTTGGCCCGGATCGTGCCCAGCTCCGGGATGGACACCTGGAAGTCGCTGAGCAGCTCCAGCAGGAACGCCTCGAACTCCTCGTCCGAGCGGTCGATCTCGTCGATCAGCAGCACGGGCGGCACCTCGTCCGCGTTGTCGATCGCGTCCAGCAGCGGCCGGCGGAGCAGGAACTCCGGGCTGAAGATCTCCCGCTCGGCCGCCTGCCGGTCGGCCGCGTCGTTCAGCAGCCGGATGTGCAGGAGCTGGCGCGGGTAGTTCCACTCGTACACGGCATGGGCGAGGTCGATGCCCTCGTAGCACTGGAGCCGGATCAGCCGCGCCCCCAGCACGTCCGCCATGACCTTGGCGGCCTCGGTCTTGCCCACGCCGGCCTCGCCCTCGATGAAGAGCGGCTTGCTGAGCCGCAGCGCCAGGTAGATGCTGGTCGCCAGGGCGCGATCGCCGATGTACTTGTGCTCTCCCAGCCGCTCGATGACGTCCTCGATGCTCTGCGGCACGCCGTTGCCCATCGGTTAAAGCCTACTCAGTTCCGGGGCCCGCATCGCGTAGCCAGGCGATCGGCCGCCACTGTCCGCGCACTGTCCGCCCGCGGCGGCGACCATCGCCCGCCATGCAGCCCCCCGATCCCGCCGACCTGCGCCTGCTCCCGTTCCCCGACTCGGTGGTCGCCGTCCGCGTGCCGGCGGACGGCCTGGTCGTCTACCGGTTGGTGAACACCGTGCCGGCCACCGAGGACGACTTCGTGCCCCGCGGCCCGCTTCGGGTGGGCGGGCACCCGATCCTCGTGACCTGCGCGATCAGCGCCTTCCTCTCGGCCGGGTCCGCGCTGAGCGTGCGCAGGCGCCCCACGTCGCGCGTCGCCGAGCTATGCCTCCAGCCCGACCCCCTGACCCATGTCGCCCGAACGTCCCCGGACCGCCGTCGAGACCACGTCAGCGTCTGGGCGCCGAAGCGGCGGCTGCTGCGCGCCGTGATCAGGTACTGGTGACGTCCTCTTCGACCGGATGGACGATCGGCCAACCCGTCTCGTCCAGCTCGAACACCCCGTAGTCGTCCACCTCGTCGGGGAACGCCGCGGCGACGCGGGCGAGCGCCGCATCGGCCTCCTCGCGGGTCTCGAACATCGGCCCGAAATCCGCGTGCGGGATCTCCATGAGCATGTACCGGTACATGGCGGGCCGAAGCATACCGAAGGGCTCCGGGGCCGAACCGGCCCCGGAGCCCCACCGATCAGACGGCCGCTACGCGCCCGCCTGCTCGATCGCGCGGCGCGCCAGCACGCGCGCCAGGTGCAGCTTGTACTCCGGCGACGCGCGCAGGTCGCCCGACGGGCTCAGCCCGTCCGACGCGTGCTGCGCCGCCTCCTCCACGGACGCCCCGCCGGCCAGCGCCTGCTCGACCGCGGTGCACCGGACCGGCGTCGGCCCGCAGTTGGTCAGGCCGATCCGCCAGCCGCCGTTCACCCGCTGGGCGCCCGCCGCCACGATCGCCCAGTCGAACAGGCGGCGGCGGAACTTGATGTACTTGTGCGGCCCGTTGGCGACCGGGAACACGACCTCGCACACGAGCTCGTCC
>Ga0070717_10004473_pt1 | contig 10100 bp, 10 predicted proteins | sample LARL113metaG_FD_71366 | JGI IMG/M metagenome (GOLD analysis project Ga0070717, IMG submission 71366) | Corn, switchgrass and miscanthus rhizosphere microbial communities from Kellogg Biological Station, Michigan, USA - LAR L11-3 metaG | ecosystem: Host-associated > Plants > Roots > Rhizosphere ... | reverse complement strand
GGTGCCGGGTGGGGGTGCCGGAGAACGGGTAGGCGACGGTCACGACCCTGTTCACTACGTGCACGGCGTCGGCGGCGGCCAGCGCGTCCAGGGCGGAGGCGTCCAGCCCGCTTTCGGCGGCGGCCTGCCGGACCCACCGGGCGGTCGGCGGCGAGCTCGTCTGGAGGAAACGGCGCAGCACGGCGCGGTGCAGCTCGCGAGGCGGACCGGGCAGGCGCTGCCGCCGGCCGGCGATGCTGCCGCTGGTGAACCGGGTCAGATCGGTCCGGTCAGCCATGAGATTTCCTTTTCATCGGGCCAGATCGGGTCAGGCCGCGCAGCATGACAGGCGGGACACGTCGCGGCTGAACGCCTGGGCGGCCAGCCGCAATCCCTCGGACATGGTCAGGTAGGGTGCCCACGCTTCCGCGAGGTCGGTGACGGTCATCTGGGCGCGGATGGCGTAGCTGGCGGCGGTGATCATCTCCCCGGCGCCGTCGGCGACGGCATGTACCCCTCGGATCCGCCCGGTGCCGGCCTCGGCGACCAGCTTGATGACCCCGCGGGTGTCCCGGCCGACGACCGCGCGCGGCACCGCGGACAGTGGCAGCACGCGGCAGTCGCACGCGACGCCCGTGCGCAGGAGCTCGGCTTCGGTGAGCCCGGCTGAGGCGATCGCCGGGCTGGTGAAGGTGACCCGGGGAAGGGCGGCGTAATCCAGCGTCCGCCCGGCGTTGTGCAGGGCGTTGGCGGCGGCGCGGCTGCCCTGGGCCGCGGCGGTGTAGACGAACTGCGGGCCGCCGGTGACGTCCCCGGCCGCCCAGATCCGCGGGTTCGCCGTCCGCTGGTATTCGTCGGCGAGGATCTCGCCGTGCCCACCGGTCTTCACCCCGACGGCGTCCAGGTTCAGGCCCGCAGTGACCGGCCGGCGCCCGGCCGCGGCCAGGATCTGCCCGTACGCCAGTTCCCGCTCTTCGCCCCCCGCCGTCTTGATAATCACCGAACGACCTGAGGTTCCAGCCCGCACAGACATGACCGCCGCGGCGGTGAGGATGCCGATGCCCTCGTCGTCGAAGACGTCCTCGATGGCAGCGGATACCCCGGGCTCGTCGAAGGGGGCGAGCCGGTCCAGCGCCTCGGCGATCGTGACCGTGACCCCGAGCCGGGCGAACAACTGCGCGAGCTCCAGCCCGACCGCGTTCCCGCCGATCACCAGCATCGACTCCGGCAGCTCAGTCAGCTCCATCGCTGTCGTGGAGGTCAAGTACCCGGCGTCGGCGAACCCGATGATGGGCGGGATCCAGGGCGCCGCCCCGGTCGCCACCAGATAGTGCCCGGCCTCGATCGTCGCAGTGCCGCCGTCATTGAGCCGCACCTGCAGTACGGGCGCGTCCGCGGTACCGGCGAACCGCGCCGTCCCGGCGATGATCTCCCAGCCGTAATCGGCGGCCAGATCCACGTACTTCCCGGTCCGCATCGCGGCGACCAGGTCGTCTTTGCCGCCGGCCAGCGCGGCCATGTCCACCGGGCCGGCCTGCGTGGTGATCCCGGGAAAGTGCTGGCTGGCGGCGTCGTGGCGGGCCGCGGCCGCGGCCAGCAGCGCCTTGGACGGCACGCACCCGGTGTTCACGCAGGTGCCGCCGACGGTGCCGCGCTCGATCATCACCACCGAGGCGCCGGCGTCCCGGGCGGTGATCGCGGCGGCGAACGCCGCGCCCCCCGACCCGGTGATCGCCAGGTCATACCGCATGATCGTTCCTTCCCCGGTCAGCACGGCAGCGCGCGCGCCACCCGCTGATGCATTTGCTAGAGCGAATATCAGGATGTACGGAGACTTTAGCATTTGCTTAGGCGAATATTCCAATATGATGGTCGGTGGAGGTGGAGCAATGGCTGAGCAGGAACTAACGGCGGTTCCGGCTGCCCAGGCGCTGCTGCCGGTGGCGGACGGCGGGGTGGAGCTGGTGGCCCGGTTCTTCCGCGCGCTGGGGGACCCGGCCCGGCTGCGGCTGCTGGAGTTCCTGCTGTCGGCCGAGCACACCGTGTCCGAGTGCGTGCGGCACGTCGGCCTGTCCCAGGGCCGGGTCTCGGTTCACCTGGCCTGCCTGGCGGACTGCGGGTACGTCCAGGCCCGCCGGGCCGGCCGGTTCGCCTGGTACACCGTTGCCGACCCGCGGGTAGCCGACCTGGTCGTGCTGGCCCGGTCGCTGGCCGCCGACAACGCCGCCGCGCTCGCCGACTGCGTCCGCATCGCCCCGGACCCCTCCGGGCGGCCATAGCCGCCGGCCTGATCACGGGCGGCGAGCCATCGCAGGCACCTGGCGTCGCAGGACTTTGCCCAGGTCATGGCGGGCCGCGGGATCCTGGGCGCATGCCGCAGGGTGAGACGGCGCGCTCTGATGAAGCCCGCGGCGGGGCGGGCCAGGCCCCGGGCACGGACGCGCTGCTCGCCAGCGCCGATGAGCATCGTGGCGATGCCCAGGCCCTGAAGCCGGTCCATGGTGGCCAGCTGTGAGAACACGCCAGTATCATGCTCGCTGGTGTAGTCGATTCGCAGCTTGGCGACCGGCTGGCCGGCCGGCGCCCGGACGACGAGGTAGTCCTCCAGGCCCCGGGCGGCTCGCTCCAGGGCGGCTGCGACGCTGCGCAGGTGCGCCGGATTGCCCGACCAGGACAGCCCCGCGACCTCGCCGGCCCGCAGATCGCCGACGGCCAGCTGACCGGCGCCGCCCGCCATGATCATCGCGCGCAGGCCCTCGATCGCTGCCTGGTCAAGCCCCACACCCCGAATCCTGCGAGCCGCTGGGCGCCGGTGCAACCGGCCCGCGCCTCCCGTGACATCCGCCCTCACGACGGTCAGCGATCACGGTCAGGCGCTGGCGAGAGCCAGGGCCTGTTCCAGGGCCCGTACCACTCCCGGGACCACGCCGGCTGCTTCGCCGCCGCGACTATGGCGGACGAACGATTCGGCCATCGTCAGGCCGACCGACCCGGCGCAGATCGCGAACTCCCGGCGGTCCAGCCCGGCGCCGTAGGCCCACAGCCGAGCCGCGGCGGCTTCGGTGAGGTGGCCCTCCCCGGCACCGACCAGCAGCGCCTCGGCCAGATCGTAGGCACGCGGCCCGGTACCCAGGCCCTCAACGTCCACCACCCAGAGCCGGCCGGCAGCGGCGATGGTGTTAGCCAGGTTGAAGTTCCCATGGACCAGATCCTGGCCGGACAGCGGCCCAGGCGGGCAGGCCCCGGCGATGGCGTCGACGGCTGCTACGATCCGCCGACCCCCAGGGACACCGGACCGGACCCGGTCCCGCAGGCCGTCCCAGTCCTCGAACACCACCCCGGCTGCCCACTGCCCCCAGCCGCCGTCCGCGCCGGGAAACAACCCCGCCTGCAGGCTGAGGATCCCGGTCATCTGCTCCGCGACAAAGTCGTCCAGGCGGGGCGGTGTCCGGCCGTCGATGAACTCCTGCACGACCCAGGCCCCGCCCGCCGGTGCCAGGCCCGCGGCCAGCCAGGCCGGGGCAGGCCAGCCACGGGCGCGGGCCACCTCCACCCGTTCGCGCGCGCCGAGCAGCCGCTCCGGCTCGCTTGCCCGCCATTTCAGGACCGCTCTGGACCCGTCAGGCCGGCTCAGCAGGTACGCGCCCTCGTTCCAGCCACCGGTCAGGCGGCGCTCAACCTGCCACCGGCCGCCAAGCTCGGCATTGACCGCATTGAGCATCTCACCGGCGTCCACAGATCACAGCAGAACACGAAGCGACCCTGCCGGGGCAGTTCTCACCGCCGAACGATCCGGCACAAACCACGCCGAACGAATGGATATCGCAGCTGCATGAGCCAATTCTGGCGCAACGCAAGACTGGCACCGAACGGGTCAGCCCTGCCCGCTTCCCCGATCAGTGAGGCACGTCCGGCGCGGCGGTGTCCGGAGCGGGATGCGGCCTGCTGCGCGAAGCGATGCCTACGCGAGCTAAAGCTTGCGTGCTGCCCGATGGCAGTCGCGGCGCGCGCAACGTCGGCCTCATGCCCGGCGCCGGTCGTCAAAATTGCTTGACGATACCGACGGCGTCAAGCAATTTTGACGGAGTGGCTGGAGACCTCCCAGGTGGCCGTTGGCAGCCAGTTGTGCTACCTCCGCGAGGTACGGCTCCGACCTCACGGGGGTCCAAGTTCCCTTCGGGTAGCAGAACTGGTGAAATTTCCCAAACCAGACATGGCTGTCGAACACGCCTGCGGGGCGCCCAGCCCGTACGCCTATCGGCCGGCCGGTCTTGTTGTCTCCTTCCGCGGAGGCGGCCATGACTGACCAGCTCATCGTGCCGGCGCCTGCCAGGAGGGGAGCAGACCAGGCACGCCCGGGGGAGGACAAGCTCAGCTTGACCTTGAAGCTAGGTGCAATGTTTACGCTGGACGCTGTGAAGGGTCTTCGGGTCTCTGAGCTTGCCGAGCGTGCCGGGGTGACGGCATCGACGGTGCGGTTCTACGAGCGTAGCGGCCTGCTGTCACCTGCCCGGCGGGCACACAACGGCTACCGGGTGTTCGATGAGTCCGCGCTGGATGAGCTGGCGTTCGTTCAACGGGCTAAGGGCATCGGGATGAACCTGGAGGACATCGCCGACTTGGTTGCGGCGTGGCCCACGGGCAAGTGCCGATCCTTGCAGGCCCGCTTGCGGGCGTACCTAGCCAAGCGGATAGGCGAGATCCACCAGCAGCAGGCCGAGCTGAGCGCGTTCGAGCACCAGCTCCAGACCGTTCTTGGCCGCCTGTCTGCCCACGACCCCGGCCCGGAACAATGCGGCCGGGGATGCTATTGCGAGGCCGACTTTGACCTTTCCTCCCACGAGGCCGCCCCCGGTGGCAAGCTCGAGGGCTGCTCGCTAGACAGCGATGCTCTCGCCGCCCGGATCGGCCAGTGGCAGCAGATGGCCTCCACAGCGACATCAGCGGAACACGTCGGCGACACAGTCCGGCTCGTCCTGCCGCCCGGGCCTGACATGATCGCAACCGCTGCCGCGCTGTGCGCGGCCGAGACCGCCTGCTGCCCCCAGACCCGGTTCCTGTTGGACGTAACGGCCGGCCAGCTAACCCTGACGATCGAGGCCCATGGTACTGCGGGCCTGCTCGAGGCCCTGTTCCCAGTGCGCGCACCCGCCGGCCAATGACCACCAGCTCGGTTGTCCTGGTTGTCCTCACCGTAGTGGGGCTCCCACTGCTGCTGTGGGCAATCGGCCGCGCAGTCACCGCAGCCGGGGACCGGGCCGCGGCCGGTCTTGGGCCCTCAAGCCAGTACCTGGCCGGGCGCCTGTACGGGGTGCAGATCAGCGCGCTGGTCGACACCGGGGACGAACTGCTGGTCAGCCTCAGCGCCCCAGCCACCGGTACCGCCCGGGCATCGGGCGATCCGCTGACCCAGGTGTTTCGTGTCACCGCCAGCCAGTGCTCCCTGGGCCGGGTGCGGCGCTGGCGCGATGAAGGCACTCTGCTTCGCGCCTACCTCAGCAACGACGGCGCCATCATGCTTGCCGATCCGGTGCTCGGCGGCAACGCCGCCTGCGAGCCCTGCATGACCGCTGTCCAGCGGTCCGGCCAGCAGGCAATCCCGCAGGATCACTCGCCGACCGAGGACAAGTAGCCAGCGGCGCCACAGCCCTGGCCCCGGCTCACCCCGAGCTCCCCTACGGCTGGGCTGGCTGCTCGGTCATCCGTGCATGGCCGGTGAGCACGTGCTCCTCGGGCTGCTCCGGCACGGCGCTAGCCCGTCCGCCGCGCTGCTGCGGGCTCGCGGCCTGGACCTTGATTCTGCCCGGGCGGAGCTGCGACGGGTCGGGCCTGCGTTCGGCCCGGGTGCCAGCCCCGCGGCGGCTCTGCGGGCCCTGGGCATCGACGCCGGCGAGGTACGGCAGCGGCTGGAGGCGAGCTTCGGGGCAGAAGCCGTGCACGCGGCCGAACGGCGGGTACGGCGCCGTCCCCGGTGGCGCGGCGGGCATCCCCGTCCCAGTCCGTTGTGCGTCTACCTGCTGGCCAAGCGCGCGATGGAGTTCGCCGCCCGGTTCGCCGCGGACCGCGGCGACGCCGGGATCGGGCCGCAGCACCTGCTGTACGGCGTGCTGCAGGACGCCCGCGACCCGCTCGGCACCCAGTTGAGCCGCCGCAGCCGCAGGCAGCTGGCCCCGCTCGGCTTTGTCCCCGGGCGGCCTAACCCGGTCCGGCTCCAGCTGCAAGCGCTCGGCATCGATCCTCAGCGGCTGGCCGCTGACCTTTACGCAGCGCCGTAACCGGTCGGCGCTGCGGTACGACTTGCAATACGCTGCGCCGCGCTTGGCCGTGCCCGCCCGCAACCGCGGCCACCACAGTCGCTCGTGCTGGGCGAACGGATGGTCCGTATCATGCCCGGCTGAGTGCTGCGCGGGCGGTCAGGCAGCGGCGGGCGGCGCGCCGGGCGAGGGTGATCCGGGTCAGGCTGGCGGCCGCGGCGGCGAGGACGAGCGCGGGGGCGAGGGCGGCCGGCGCGCTGGCGAGCTTGCTGGCGAGCTTTCTGGCGACGGCGAGGTCGGCTGCCGCGGCGGCGAAGCCGGCGATGGCGGCGGTGCCGGGGGCGGTGCGCGGGCTGGCGTGCAGCTAGCGGGTGAGCGGCCTGGTGGCGGAAATCGGACACCACCATCCGTACTCGGCTTGACCTGCCGCAGCCACCGAACGAAACCGGGCCCCGCCGTGTCCCAGCGCAACCCGGCACGCCGATCCGAGCCGACCACAGGCCAGATGCACCAGTGATGTCGTCGTGCAGCGACATCAGGTCGTCAATGTCCCCAGAGGCTGGGTTGGGCGTGTCTTTGCGATCTGCTCAACGTGGAGCAGGGCTCGCGGAGCACACAGAGCGCGATGAGGACAGTTCCCGCCAGGTCAGGAACATGGAACGTGGGGTCTCTAGGCGGTGCTGATGCGGCCGGATTGGCCGCGTGCCTGGCGGGTGGTGAGCAGTGCGGCGGCGGCGGCGAGCAGGTGCAGCAGGGCGACCGCCGCGGCCAGCGCCGCCAGCCCCGGGCGTGATTCGTGCAGCTGATGGGTCACTTCACGGATGTCCAGCACGGTGAACGCCAGCATGGCCAGCGTGACCCCGGCCGCCGCCAGGGGCGAGCCGACGATGAGGATCAGCGCCGCCAGCAGCAGCGACACCACGACCGCGATCACGACGAGCGCGGTCGCCTCCGGGTTGATGCCGAGCAGGTCCTCGGAGTTCCGCTCGGCGGCGGGCGCGGCCGGGCCTTCCCGGCCGGCTCCCGGTTCCCCGCCGGCGGGATTCTCGCCCGGGCTTCCTGCCTCGGCGTGATGCGCGGCCGGCTGGCTGGCGCTGCTGGCCGTGTGCCGTTCGATAGTGGCTCCGGTGGCGAAGGCGGCGGCGGACGCGATCAGCAGCGCGGCGGTGATCAGCCTGGCCAGGGTAAGCAGCATGAGAGGCCCTTTCACAGTGGATCGGCGCGGTGAGGCGGCCCTGGTTGCGGGCGGGGGGCGGCCCGGCCATCGCCGGGACTCCCCTCTGTGTGGTAGGGACGTGGCGGGCGGCGCGGTGATTGCGCGGCCGACCGTGCGGGTGTTGCAATCACCGTGGCCGCTGGCTCGTCCAGGTAGGTAGAGGGGTGGTGAGCCGTCGAAGGTGCGAGGCCGGGCAGATGATCATGAGGATTTCTTGCGGGCAACGCTGCGCCACGCCGACCTGCTGCATACGCTGGCGCTGCGGCTGGCCCCGCACCCGGCCGACGCGGCCGACATCGTGCAGGAGACCTACCTGCGCGCGTACGCCGCCTGGGCCCGGCGGCGGCCCGATGACGTGGGGGCGTCGCTGGCGACGATCTGCCTCAACGCCGGCCGTGACGAGCTGCGCCGCCACGCCCGCCGCAGCGTCGTCTTTTACGACGGCCCGGTCCCTGACCTGCCCGGCCGCGCCGACACCGCAGAGGCCGCGCTGGAGCGCCTGGGGACCAGCCGGGTCAAGGCGGCGCTGTGGGGCCTGCCCGAGTCCCAGCGGATCGCGATCACCCTGATGGACCTGTGCGGATTCACCGCCGCGCAAGCCGCGGCTATCACCGGCGCCCCGCGCGGGACCATCCTGGCCCGGGTGCACCGCGGGCGCAAGGCGCTCGCGCTCAGCCTGCGCGACGAACACCGGCCCGCCAGCCCCCGGGCGCCGCGATGAACCACGACCCTGAGCAGCTCGCCGCCGCCTACCTGAGCGGCATGCGGTCACGTGCCTGCCGCCGGTTCGAAGATCACCTGCTGGCCTGCGAGCCCTGCTGGCAGGAGGTGTCCCTGGCCCGCCGCGGCCGCCAGCTCGCCGAGACAGCCCGCGACGCCGCCCCCGCCCAGCTTCGCGAGGACATCCGCGCCGCGGTCACCGCCGCGGCCACGAACCCGGCACCCGGCCCGCGCCCCCTGCGGCGCAGCCTGGCCGCGGTCGCGATCGCGGTGGCGGTGCTCGCGGGCACTGCCGTCTCGGTGCGGCCATGGCCGTACAGCCGCCCGGCTTCGGCTGCCCCACCCGCCGTGATCGCCGCGGCCGTGACCAGCTACCGCGACGGCAGTCTGCCGGGAACGGCCGTCCCCGCCGAACCCGCCCCCAACCTCACACCCCTGCACCTGCGCCTGGCCGGCGCGGCGGCCGGCCGGCTCGACGGCGTCGCGGTCACCATGTTCGCCTACAGCACCCCCTCAGGGGCACGGCTGACCCTTGTCCGCAGCAGCCAGCCATTCCCCGAAGCCACCCAGGCGCGCGAACTCGCCGGGACAGACGATGCCTGGACGGTGCGGTCCGGCGGGGTGACCGTCATCTGCGCGCAAGGCACCCACGCCATGCTCCTGCTCGGCACGGACGCAGCCCTCGTACGCCAAGCAGGGGCACTCCTGAACGCCATCTAGCCGGTGCACGAGAACACCTCGGCCCTGTCCCGGCCCACGCGGCGCAGCCGCCGCATCCCGCGACATGATCAGCGAAGTGATGCCGCTGCCCTGCCGGGTGCGGCTGCTGATTGCCGGTTACCCGGAACTGATCGCGGTCCTAGCCGCCGCGGTCTTCGGCCTGTCTGTTCGGCAGCCGCCGGCCTGGCTCGCCGCCCGCCAGGGGGATCAGCATCTTGCTGGCCGTCTTGGTCTCCGCCTGTGGGTGCCGAGAATCCTGTCACGTCCCTGACCTGGACTCTTGCAGTGCCTCGCCGCATGCTGAAGGCAGCTCAGCAGGACTGGTTCAGCGATGGGGAAGGTGGTCGTGATGGCTGGTGAGGGGTCGGTGTTCCGGCGGTGCGGGTGCACCGATCCGGCGGCGAGAACGTTCCAGCTGCGATCACCGGCCCGGCGATGTCGGACATCGGCCGGCGGAGGGTTCTCGGCGGGCTGATCAACGAGTACGAGCGTGCAGCATGAAGATCGCCGGCTAATTCAGAAAACCGCAGGCCAGAGGTCGTGGACGCAGTTTTGGCACCCCGCAGGCTGGGGCTACCGGCGGATCTAGGGCGAACTGCTCGGCCTGGGCGTCCGCGTCGGAGCGTTGACAGTACGGCGGGTACTGAGACGGCTGCGGATCCCGCCTGCGCCGCAGCGCAGCCGCACAACCTGGCGGCAGTTCCTGCGCACCCAGGCCTCGACCATGCTCGCCTACGACTTTCTCCACGTCGACTGCGCCGTCACCCTGCGCCGCGTATACGTGTTCTTCGTCATCGAGGACGCGTGGCACCTCAGTCGCCGCCGGCGGCGCCCCTCCCGGACTTCGAGACCTCCTCGCTCAGCGCCGACGGAATGGCCCGGTTGGTGGTCGCCTGCCAGTCGATTTGCTCGAGTATCGGTCCCTGGGTGTCCTGGCCCTTGGGCATGGCGCGGGACTGTCGCACCAGGGCCTCGGTCTTCGCGGTGGGAGGGAGACCGGCGACTCGCTCGTTGATGAACGACGGGTCGGCGGCGGAATTGAAGGGGGTCAGGTCGGCGGCCGTGAGCTGATCGGCGCGGTCCTTGTTCTGGAAGAGGTCGTACAGTGGCCGGGCGTTCTGGTCGTACGACGACAGGGGCGGAAGCCCGAGGATCAGCTCCATGGTACGGATGACACTGGCCTGGTCGTAGCGGTGGTGGCCGATATACCC
>Ga0070717_10004472_pt1 | contig 10101 bp, 11 predicted proteins | sample LARL113metaG_FD_71366 | JGI IMG/M metagenome (GOLD analysis project Ga0070717, IMG submission 71366) | Corn, switchgrass and miscanthus rhizosphere microbial communities from Kellogg Biological Station, Michigan, USA - LAR L11-3 metaG | ecosystem: Host-associated > Plants > Roots > Rhizosphere ... | reverse complement strand
TCGGTGACCACCGGCACTCCCGCGGTGTTCAGCGCCGCGATGTCCCGGTACACGGTGCGCACCGACACCTCGAGCTCGGCCGCGAGGGCGCGCGCGGGCAGCCGCCCGCGCGCCTGCAGCAGCAGCACCAGCGAGACCAGGCGATCGGCGCGCACACCGCACAGCCTACTGACCATCGCTGACACGACATGTCAGCGATAGCCCGCTACCGTCGCCGCCATGATGACCTGGACCGAGTTTCAGGGCCGAAGCGCGGGGACCTGCGCCGCGACGGCCGCTACTCGCTGCATACCGAGATGTTCGCCCCGCCGCGCGAGGACGACGGCTTCGCCGTGACCGGCCGGGCCGTGGAAACCACCGATGCGCAGACCTGGGAGACGGTCCGCGCCCAGGTCATCAAGGACTTCGGCGAGCTATGGCCGAACTACGACACGCTCACCTTGTTCGAGCTGTCGGTGGCGAGCTGCCTGCTCACCCTCACCCAGCCCGGCGACGGCTTCCCGAAGGGCCCCACGATCTGGAAAGCGACGGCAATGGGTTAGCCGAACGCCTTGTGGAGCCCGAACACCCGCCGTTCCCGCTCGATCGCCAACTCGACCAACCGGTTCCGCCGCGGCGTCGATACGGACGCCTGGTAGGCCGGCTCCTCGAACACCGCGGCCGACTCGACCTCGGACAGCGCGAGGTAGGTCGGCGCGCCTCCTTCGAGCAGCCGGTAGCGCCTGATCCGCCGCCAGCCGGGCACCATGAGCAGCGCCGGGATGTGCTCGCCGGCGTACCACGCCCCGAGGTCCGCCTCAGCCGACGGCGGCACGGACAGCGACACCGCCAGCACCACCGGCGGCCCGGCGAGCCCGTCGGGCCCGTCGGACTCGCCAGGCGAGTCATCGCCACCGGGCGCCGAGTCGTCGCTGATCAGCTCGTACACCCGGCGGTCGAGCGTCGCCAGCGACGACATGATCGACTTCTCCCGTGCCGACGCGTTGTCCGCGAGCGCCCGGTACTCCGGGCTGTCCAGCGTGCCCTGCCGGAACTCGTAGTAGGCGAGCCACGGCGGCACGGCGTCGTCGAGCGCGTGGAACCGGGACCCCGACGTGATGCCGGGCACGGTCAGCCGGGCGGGGCCGTGCTCGTTGTCGTACCAGTCGTTGAACTCAGCTGCCGGGACGGGACCAGGGTCGGTGTACACGAACAGCAGACCGTCAGCCATGTCAACGATCGTAACTCTCAGCCGGGGCTGACGGCCGGGCCGAACGGGTCCTCGCCTGGCGACACCTGTAGCGCCACGAGCACCCGGGAGACCATGTTGTAGGCCGCTACCGTGACGGTCAGCTCGAGCAGTTCCTGCTCGCCGAAGTGCGCCCGCACCGCGTCGAACACCTCGTCAGGCACCGTCACGTGCACGGTCATGGCGTCGGCGTAGGCCAGCGCCGCCCACTGCGCCGGGCTCAGCCCGCCGCCGGCGCCGCCCCCGCCGCTCACCCGGATCGCCGCGACCTGCTCGTCGCCGAGCCCCGCCTGCCGCGCCAGCGGCTCGTGCGCGACCCACTCGTAGTCCGCGCCGTTGCGGGACGCGACCCGGAGGATCGCCAGCTCCCTGATGTCCGCCGGCAGCGTCGACGCGCCGCGCACCGCGCCGAGCATGCCATTCCATCCGTCGGCGAACGGCGGGCTGTGCAGCAGCACCCCGTCGAGCGCGGTCAGCTTGCCGCCGCGCCGCTGCCTGATCCGGTCCGTCACATCGCCGTCGGGTGCGACATAGGCCAGCCGTGCCATCGGGGAACTCCCTTCGCGAAACAAAGTGGCCGGTTAAGGATGCCGTGTCGTCAACCGATGTGCAGTGCACAGGGGCTACCATGAACATCGTGCCGACTTGTGACATCTACCTGCGGCTATCCGATCCAGCTAGCGAAGAGAGCTTCGACGGACGCGAGGCGAAGCTACGCAGTGAAGCCAGCCACCTGGGATGGATAGTACACCGTGTCGTCGTGGAGAACGACGTTGACGATGACGGCATGCCGAAACCCGCGTCGGCGTTCAAGCGGAAGATGATCCGTGTCCCAGGCACAGACCGGCGTGTGCTCCGCGTGATCCGCCCCGGGTTCCGCAGCGTGCTTGACGATCTTGACAGCGGGCGTGCCAACGCCGTGCTTGTCGAGGATCTTGACCGGCTGCTCAGGCAGCCACGAGACGGCGAAGACCTGCTGGACGCCGTTGAGATGTCCGCATCGAACTGCCGTAGCCTCAGCGGCTCTCTGAAGCTCACGGATGGCGGCACTGAGGATGAGCGGTTCATGACCCGCATCGTCGCGGCTACCGCAGCAAAGTCCAGCGCTGACACAGCACGCAGGGTTGCCGACAAAAAGGAACTGCTGCACGGAAAGTCATACAGCGGCGGGCACAGGCCATACGGATACGTGCCGGCGCAAGGCACCGAAAAGTATCACAGGAATCTGATCATCGTCCCCGATGAAGCTGAGGTAATCAGGGACGCGGCAACCGCGATTCTCGACCATAACATCTCCCTGAAAGCTATTGCCCGTGAACTGAACGACCGTGGCGTCCCCAGCACTGAGGGTAATGGGTGGAGCGCCGGCTCTCTCCGGTACGTGCTGATGAAACCGAGTGTCGCGGGGCTACAGCAGCATCTGCCGGAAAAGGAACGGCGCGCGGCTCGCGCCAGGGGAGTGAAGCCGCCCAAGCCGGCGGTGAAGGAAGCGCCGTGGCCCGCGATTCTGGACCGTGACCGGTGGGAAAGGCTGTGTGACAAGCTGAATGATCCGTCGCGGCTGACCAACGGTACGAGGGGACGTGAACCCCGCTGGCTGCTGTCGGGTTACGGTGAGTGCGGTATCTGCGGCGACGGGACTCTAGTGGAGGTTTCCCGTTCAGTACCGTCTTACGTGTGCAAGGGACCGGTTCAGCATTTGCGCCGTTCCGCGAAGCACGTTGACGATGCGATCTCGCGGCTCATTGTCGCAAGGTTGTCTCAGGCGGATATCGCTGATCTGCTGAAGCCGCCGCCGTCATCGGTTCCTCAGGAGAACGCGAAGACGCTGCGTAGTGAGGCACGGCGACTCCGTGAGCGGAAAGCAGCTCAGATGAGGATGCACGCGGCGGGGGACATCGATGATGATGATCTGGTCATCGGCCTGAAGTCGGTGAAGGAACGGCTTGCGGTGATTGAGGCGCAGTTGGCGACTTCGGATCACCCTGACCCGCTGGCGGATTTCAGGGACGCGCCTGCGGCTACGGTGTGGGAGAACCTGTCTTTGGCACGGCGGCGTGAGATCGTGAAGCTGTTGCTGCGGGTGTCGTTCCTGCCGTCCGGCCGGCGCGGGCCTGGTTTTGATCCTGAGACGCTTTCCGTGACTTGGCTGGCGTAAGCAGCCAGGCTAGTTCCTTCCGCTGGTCTGCGGTGAGCGGCGGCGCTGTCGCGACTAACCGCTCCACCCAGTCCCTGGACTTCTTGTCTAATAAGTGCGTCATGATCATGAGCTTACGCCGCCCTTGTCTGGTATGTCCAGATTCGTGCTGTGGCCGGTCAGCGCTAGGACTCCAGTTCGGAGACCGCATTCGCAGGAAAGTACAAGGATGTCAATTCCGGGCAGTGCCGATCGAACGAATTGACGTATGCCCGTCCGGCCACGCAGACTCGGCAGGGTGAGCGAGGACAGCGCCAACGGGCGCGTGGGTGCCACCGGAGCCGGACGACAGCGCGGCATCGACCGCGTGCGGCGGCGCCTGCCCGCCGAGTTCGGCGCGGGCGGTCCGTTATCCCTCTCGACGGCGGCGGAAGAGGTAGATGCCCTCGACGTAGCCATCCGTACGGGTGACGGAGCCGGACGACATCGCCTTGGACCGAGCAATCTCGCCCGTTTCAACGAACACATAGCCGACGTGCTCCAGGTGCCAGCCTATCTCTTCGATCTGCCCGAGGGTGTCTGTGGCGTTGGACCGGCTGGTCCGGGTGCTCTGTGAGTAGTTCCAGTCCGACGACTTGCCCTGGACCTGGGAGATGTTGGTAGTGAGCTGGAAGAACATCTGGCCCGCCTGGTAGGCGGCCTCAGCCTGGCCGACCGGTGTCGCGAGGTACTTGGCCCGTGCCGCGCGTTCGGCCTGGGCGGCACGCTCACGCTCTTGGGCGGCACGCTCACGCTCTTGGGCGGCACGCTCCGCCTGCTTCTCTTCCTCGGTCTTCTGGTTGAAAAGTGGCATTTTTGCCCCCCATTGTCGATTTGTTTTGTCAGCAGTATTTGGACGCCGGGGTGGCCCTGCCGGTTGACCTGCGGACATGGCATCCATAGGCCTGGTTGCTGAGCTCAGCGGCTCACGGCTCGCAAAGACTAGGCGAGCAGGCTGACAATGCGCTGGACCGTGCTCGGGTGCTAGGTGCCGGATTACCGCCAGCCCTGCTGTCGCTGCCCGGCGAGCAGTTCCGCGTGCTGGCGCCGGCGCTGCTCGTCCCTGCGCTGGCTGCGGCGGATCAGTCGGTAGGGCACCAGGAAGAGGCCGAACGTCAGGTACCAGCAGAGGATCAGGCAGTAAGCCAGGGTCAGCCAGAGCACCAATCCGGTAGTCGCGAGCACCTGCGACCACCACCGCGTGGCCGGGTGGTTACGGGTGAACCGCAGAGTTCGTTTCGTCTGCCCAGTGAATGACATGGGCGCGTCCAGGATGACTTGCTCGCTGCCCAGCGTGCGCCGGGACAGTTCCGCTACCTGGCTGGTCTCGCTTCGGTCGGCCGGGTCGTTGTCCCCGTAGGGCTGAATGGTCATGACTGCCCTCCAACGATGCCGCCTCTCCAGGCTCTCTGTACAGCTCGTGCGCGGAGCCGGCGTGGACCGTCTTTGGTTCGATCCAACCGCGCCTTGGCCGCATGCGAAATGATCAATCTTGCATGAGCCCATCACCGCAACCGATAGCCAGCCCCGATGCCGCAGAGCACGCGCGAGATCCCCTTGAGGAGCATGCCACCGCTGAACTGTGTCGGCGGCGCCCGAACTTTGAACGCTTCCGGCGCTCGAAAAGTGAACGGGTGGGTGCAGTTTAGTTGTCGGGTTCGGCGGCGGTGGTGCGGATGCTGGGGAGGCTGTCGATACCGCGTCCGCGGAGCCGGTAGCTGGCGCCTTTCATGGTGAGGACGTCGGCGTGGTGAACGATCCGGTCGATCATCGCGGCGGCGACTGCCTGGTCACCGAACACGCCTCCCCAGCCGGAGAACGGCAGGTTCGAGGTCAGGATCAGCGATGCGTGCTCGTAGCGGGATGACACGAGCTGGAAGAACAGGTTCGCGGCGTCTTGCTCGAACGGGAGGTACCCGACTTCGTCGACGATGATCAGCCCGTAGCGCCGCAGTCTGGCGAGTTCGCGGGGCAGCCGGGCTTGCCGGTGGGCGTCGGTGAGGCGGGTGACCCAGTCGGTGGCTGTGGCGAACTGGACCCGGTGCCCGTGCCGTGCCGCGGTGATCCCGAGCGCGATGGCCAGGTGGGTCTTGCCGGTGCCGGGCGGTCCGAGCAGGACGACGTTGCGGGCTTGGGTGAGGAACCCGCCGGATGCCAGGGCTGCGGCCTGCTGGCGGATGGCGGGATGGGCATCCCAGTCGAAGTCCTCGAGGGTTTTGCGGGCGGGAAAGCCCGCTGCGCGTGTCCGCAGTTCTGCACCGGAGGCGTTGCGGGCGGAGACCTCGCGTTCGAGCACGGCAGCGAGGTAGTCCTCGTGCGTCCATCCGGCGTCGCGGGCCTGGTCGGCGAGCCGCTGCGCGGCTTCGGTGATCCTGGGGGCCTTCAGCGCGGCCGCGAGGTAGCGGATGTGCTTCACCGAGTCCCCGGGTGACATGGATGCTGCCATCACGCCACCTGCCCGCCGGCAGTGTCCAGCCCGAACGCACGGTCGTAGTCGGCCAGGTCTCTGCTCAGATCATCGGTTTCGCGGGTGGCCCGGGGTTTCCGGTACTCGTTGCGGAGCCTCCTGGCGGCCTCGAGGTGAGCGGGGTCGGTGACCGTTTTGCTGCGTGCCCAGACGCGGACGTGATCAGCGACCAGGCGCCCGTCCGCGCGGACCCGCACCCGGTCCAGGTCAGCGGTCACCTCGACGAGCCGGCCGATCACCGACGGATCCACGGAGTAGTCACTGGTGTCGAGCCGGACGTAGTAGTCCTTTCTCAGCCGGATCCTGTTGCGCCAGCCCAGCTGCGGCGGGACCGGCGGCAACGGCAGCATGCCCGCCCGGTCGGCATCCAGCAGATCGGCCGGGCGCGCGTTCAAGGTGCGCACCCTGCGGCTGTTGGCACTGGCAAGCCAATCGGAGAACTGGGCATTGAAGTCACCCGGTGAGGTGAACCGGCGGCCGGGCATGAACGAGGTCTCAAAGAACCCGTTGCGCCGCTCCACGACACCCTTTGACTCCGGATCCCGCGGCCGCAGCAGCACCAGCTTGGTGGCCAGCGTCCCCATGAACGCGGCCACGCCTTCGGCGCGGCGCTGGCCGCGGCCGATGCCCGGCTCATTGTCCCAGATCAGCCGCCGCGGAACCCGGCCAAGCTGGCACAGCAGCTCCCACGACCCCAGCAGCAGATCCTCGGTCTTGCGGGTCGGGATCATCCGGCCCGTCATGAACCGCGAGTGCACGGCAGTGATCACCAGCACCGGCAGCAGCGCCGTGCTGCCGTCCTCCAGCGGAATCCGCCTCGGCGGGAACCACAGATCACACTGCGCCGCATCCCCGGCAGCCCACACCAGCCGGTCGGCCGGATCAGGCGGCCGGTGCTCTGGCCGCAGCCGCCGCACGTTCTCCCGGAACCAGCTGACCGACCCCTCCCAGCCGACCCGTTCCGCGATCACCGTCGCCTGCATCTCCAGATACTCAGCCAGCAGCGCCCGCACCCGCGCCTCGAACGGCGAGAACGACGTCGGCGCCGGCTTGCGCTCATACCTCGGCGGCAAGTCCGAGGCCACCGCCTTCACCACCGTCGTGCGGAAGATCCCCAGACGCACCGCAATCCGCGCCTTCGGAACGCCCTCCGCCGCCAGCCTCCGGATCAGCGCCCAGTCTTCCAAAGTGATCACTCCCCAATCGTTGAGTGTTCACTTTTCAAGCGTCGCTACTGTCCAGTTTTCGAGCGTCGCCGACAAACTGGATGTGGCCGGTTGAGCAGCTCAGCCCGCGGCAGCTCCGACCGGCCGGCCTGCGTTGAGCACGAGGCGGACGCATCCCTACCTGATGCCGTGGCCGGCCTGCCACACTTGAGACCATGAGTACCGAGAACCGCTGGTTATGGCCCGTACCTGACTACACGGCCGCCGAGGGGTCGCCGGGCCGGCGGCCCGACGCCGACCGCGACCGGGAGCGGAAGGCGCGGCTGCGGAAGATGAGCAGGCCGCGCGGGCACCACTCGCAACGGCCAGCGCCGCCGCGGGCGGGGCTGCTCGCCACCGGGCTGCCAGGCGCCGTCTCCACCGCGTCCGGTCATGCCGGGGCCGTGACATGACCTCGTTACATACGCACTTCCAGGCCGGGGAAGTGTCACCCTGCCCCCATCACCGGGGGCTCTGCGCCTATACGAGCTGGGAACCGGATCGTTGCCCGCATTGCCATGTTCTCTACCCGGTCCTTGACCGGCAGGCGGCGAAGGAGCGCGGCCGGTCCCGCGCCCAGCATGAGCAGGGGCACTGCCGACACGGTTAGTTTGCGTTATGCAATCGCGAACATCACTACATGGCCCATAGAACAACAATTTGCTAAACGTAATATGACGTAGTAGCCCAACCCGGGCCATCGCTTGATTAGCCCCTCGTCCGCCAGTATTCTTAGTGACTTCTGAGCGGTTTCGATCGACACCCCGAACTCGGCCTTGATGCCGCGGGTGCTGGGCATGGTGGCGCCGCGGGCCAGCTCACCGGAGCTGATCCGCCCTTTCAGGACAAGCGCGACCTGGACGTACCTGCGCCGGTCCTCCGGGTCAGGGTTGTTCACGGTCGTCAATCTTCGTCACGGGTCGAACCTAATAGAGGGCCCATAAGGCCTGTCACGCGGACTACACACCTATCGAGAGTCCTGTACTGGCGTGCACACCGGCCTGGCTGCCCGTCGCCGAGCATGCCGTCCAGGAGTGGACGGACACAGTGGACGGGAATACAGTGGGGCTGACAGCGTGACAGCAGGGACGGTGACCGTCCGCTGACAGTGCTGGGGGGTGTGACCGTGGCCGACTCGTTCAAAGTGCACAGCAGCGCCGCGGTCGTGCCGGAGAACGTCAGCAACCGTCGGCAAGCCGTGTGGCAGGCCCTCGCCCTGCTCGCCCTAGTGGCCGGCCTGGTGCTGCTGACAGTGCTCATGCGCCGTCGGCGCGGGCACCTGATCGACAAGGCCGTGAATCAGCGGCTGAACGGGGGCCAGTCATGATCCCGATCTGGGCCTAGTCAGCCTGGTCGCATACGTAGTTGACCGACCACTGCTCATCGTGGCAGCGGTGGCGGTCACCGCACTGCTCGTCCTCGCCATCCGCGCAGTGCCACGGGCGAACAGCCCAGGCCTTGACCGGGACCGGTCAGGGCGCGCACCGTCAAAGAACAAGACAAGGGGGCACAGAAATGGACAACACACAGGAGCTGCCACCGCTGGTGCAGCAGCCAGGACCGACACCGAAGCGCAGGTGGCCACGGCGCGTGGCGATCGGCGTGGCGTTCGCGGTCACGCTCGGCATCGGCGCCGCCATCGGCGCCGCAGCGGCCAACACGGGGATCAGCAAGGCCATGTACAGCACGAGCCAGGCGCAGGTGGCCTCGCTCCACGGCCAGGTCTCCACGCTCAACGGCACGGTGTCCGGCTTGCAGAGCCAGGTCAGCACCGACAACGCCGCGGTCACCACCGCGCAGGGCAAGGCGGCCACCGCGCAGGCGTCCGCGAACGCGAGCGCCGCAGCCGCCTACAAGGGCAGGCAGGCCGCGCTGCAGGCGACCTACCAGGGTAAGGAGGCCGCGCTCGCGCAGACGCAGCACACCGCCAACCAGGAGGCGACGCAGCTCAAGCAGGAGCTGGGCCAGGTGCAGGCCAACACCATCAACGGTGACGGCACGTATGTGGTCGGCCAGGACATCAAGTCGGGCACGTATCACACCAACGGGTCGGGCAACACCGGCCAGAACGACTGCTACTACGCGACCCTGAGCAGCACCGATGGCAGCCTCTACAGCATCATCGCGAACGGGAACTTCGACAGCTCGGAGACGATCAGCCTCAGCGGCGTGTACGCCTTCGAGGTCAACGGCCCGTGTACCTGGAACCTGATTCCGGGGAGCTGAGGCAGTACCGGAAACCTCAAGTTAGAGCGGCGTTCAGGACGGCCCTGTCACACGGTGGCGGGGTCGTCCTCGTGTGTCCGCGACGCTCGGTGACAGCACCGTGAGCGGCACCGTGACAGTTCAGTAAAGCACTCGAAATTGAGCCTTGACCTGGGCGGGAACCTGAGGAGAGGGTGGGGCTATAACTTGATCGAAAGGACCGCGAGATGCTTGAGGGCGAGGCGGACGGCATTGTCCCCCAGGACCGCGACAGCGACGGCCATAACACCGTCATCCTCGAAGGGCCAGACGGTCCCGTGGTCGAGCGCGTGTGCGACCTGGTGGCCCGGTCCTTCCTCGGCCCGTGCCCGCAAGGCCATCGCGTGGAGCATGTCAACGGGGACCTTAGCGACGATCGCGCAGCGAACCTGCGCTACGTGGCGACGGTACCGGAAGACGGCACCGCATGCTTATCCGCCAGCTCAACACCCTCCGCAACCTGACCGCGCCGCCGGATCGAGGCTGACGGGCTGATCGAGATCGTGCCCGCGTGGGGCACGTTCAGGCGGTAAGCATACGAACCCCCAGTGGTGGCCACCACTGGGGGTTCGTCGTATGTTGACACTGCCGGAGTATGTACTACAATTCGGGTGTTGCCATAGCAACCCTAACCGGCCACCTGGACGACCGCGATGGCGCTCAGTCGATGGCGCTCAGTCGGCCGTCGCCGCGATCGCGCCGGCCGACTCAGGAACCGTGTCGGCCGGCGCCGCCATCGGGTTGATGCCCTCGAGGTCCTCGCGCTTGACCCGGACCAGCA
>Ga0070717_10004471_pt1 | contig 10102 bp, 7 predicted proteins | sample LARL113metaG_FD_71366 | JGI IMG/M metagenome (GOLD analysis project Ga0070717, IMG submission 71366) | Corn, switchgrass and miscanthus rhizosphere microbial communities from Kellogg Biological Station, Michigan, USA - LAR L11-3 metaG | ecosystem: Host-associated > Plants > Roots > Rhizosphere ... | reverse complement strand
CCGCCGGATCCACGCCGCCGGGTTGCCGCCGCCGTACTGGATCCAGTACGTGTCGATCTGGCTGTCGAGGAGCGCCGGGTCGCTCGCCCGGTACAGGATCTCCAGCCCGCTCTCGCGGCCGTATCGCTGCAGCTCGTACGCGTGGTTGTGGTACGAGAGCCGGATGCCCGCCTCGTGCAGCCGGGCCGCCACCGTCGAGGCCTCCACCGCGAAGCGGGCGTAGCCGTCCGCCGTCCGGTGGTCAACCGGCATGACCGGCACCGCGACGTGGGTGCAGCCCCACGCCCGGCAGTCCTCGACCACCGCGTCGATCTCGTCGCGCAGCCGCTCCCAGCCCACGTGCGCCGAGCAGGCCACCAGGCTGGTCTCCCGCAGCAGCTGGCCCAGCCGACCCGAATCGATCGGGCCCAGGCCGGCGAGCTCGACGCCCTCGTAGCCGATCTCGCGCACGCGCGCCAGGCCCGCGGCGATGGCGTCGGCGTCCTGCAGGTGCTCGCGCAGGGTGAACAGCTCGGCCGCGATCATCTCAGCTCTCCTTCCGCCAGCGCGGTGCCCAGGAGCATGGGCTCCGGCCGCTCGCACGTGCTCGACACCTCGACGTGGCGTTCCAGCCGCGCCGACTCCACGATCGACTGCATCACGTCCAGCACGTGGTACGCGATCGTGCCCGACGCCCGCGGCGATCGGCCCCCGCGCACCGCCTCGGCCAGGTCCTCCACGCCCAGGCCCCGGCAGTTCTGGCAGTGGGCCGTGTGCTCGTACGCGAGCGGCACGTCGCGGAATCCGCCCTCCTCGCCGTGCACATTGACGCGGACCGGACCGCCGAACGTGTTCGGGTCGGGGACGTCCAGCACGCCGCCGCCGCCGAAGATCTCCAGCCTGGGCACGTCGGCGCCCCACACGCCGAACGTCGCGACCAGGTTCACCAGCGCCTCGTTCTCGAACCGCAGGACGGAGGCCACGTACGTGTCCGTGCCGACCGCGAACGACTCGCCGGCCCGCGGCCCGGAACCGATCACCCGCTCCGGGTACAGCACCCTGCCGAACGCCGCCACCGACGCGACCGGGCCCAGCATGTTGACCAGGGCGGACACGTAGTAGACGCCGACGTCGAACAGCGGCCCGGCGCCCGGCTGGTACAGGAACACGGGGTCCGGGTGCCAGCTCTCGGGGCCGGGCGACATGAAGAACGCGGTGCCCGCCAGCGGCCGGCCGATGACGCCCTCGTCGAGCAGCTTGCGGCTGGTCTGGATGCCCGCGCCGAGCACCGTGTCGGGAGCGCAGCCGATCTGCAGGCCGCGCGCCGACGCCGCCCGGAGCAGGGCCGCGGCCTCGGCCCGGTCCATGGCCAGCGGCTTCTCGGTCCACACGTGCTTGCCGGCGTCGAGCGCGGCCATCGACACTTCGTAGTGCGCGCGGGGCACGGTGAGGTTCACCACCAGCTCGACGCTCTGGTCCGCGAGCAGCTCCGCCTGCGTGCACACCCCCGGGATGCCGAACTGCGCGGCGCGCGCCTCGGCCCGGTCCATCGCCAGGTCCGAGCACGCCACCACCTCCAGCGCCGCCGACGCGGTCATGTTGCGGAGGTACGGCTCGCTGACGGTCCCGCAGCCGATCACGCCCACCCTCATCACAGATCTCCCCATCAAGAAGTCACCCACTGGAACACCCGCGCCCCGTACGCCGGCAGCACGCACTGGGCATCGCCGTCTACGCGCTCGCCGCTCTCGACGTCCTCCAGCCAGCCGCCCCCGCACAGCTGGATGCGGCACGATCGCGGGCCGTGGCCCGTGTTGACCGCCCACACATAGCATGCGCCGTCACGGTGCAGGAGACGGTCCACCAGCACCTCAGGAGCGTCCGACGCCGCCGCCCGCTCCGCGCCCGCCCGGACGGCGAGCGCACGGTACAGCCGCCACGTCGCCTCGGGGTTGGCGTTGGGGAGCGCCGCCGCGAAGTGCTCGACCGGGTACGTCGCCAGGACCAGGGCCCCGGCGCCGACCTCGCGCACCACCAGCGCCGGGCGGCCCGCGCCGTCCTCGGCCACGACGCGCGTCTCCGACCCGGCCGGCACCGCGACCGGCAGCATCGTCCGGCTGTGGGCGGTGCCCGCCACGCGGAACGCCAGCTCGGCGCCCGGCTCCAGGTCGCCCAGCTCGGCCCCCAGCCGCCAGCGCACCACGTCCTCGTCCACCCGCTCCAGCAGGCCGTAGCGCAGCCGGTGCTCCACGCCGAACAGCGCGTCCAGGTTCGGCCACCACGGCCCCCGCTGCTCGCCCGTGAGCCCCGCGAAGTACGACACGTACACCGTCGCGCCCGCGCGCGCCCGCTCCTCCAGCACGCGCCAGGTCGGCGCGGTCAGCGCCTTGGCGGACGGCACGATCAACAGCCGCACCTCGGGCACGCCGTCCACCTCGCGCGCCAGCGCCGGGGCGAGGCCCGCCTCACGGGCCGCGATGTACGCCTGGAACGTGTTGTCCCGGACGGCCCCGCGCTCGCCCTCGCGGAAGAACGGGTAGTCGGTCTCCAGGTACGAGGGGACCAGGATCGCGGTGTCCGTCGGCGCCCGCCGGCAGCCGGCCGCGTCCACCGCGTCGAGCAGGCGGCGGAAGCGCCGCAGCTCCAGCAGCGGCGGCTTCGGCATGCCGTCCGGCGTGGTCACGCCGAAATGCAGCTCGAACGGGTGGTGGCGGTACGGGTCCTGCCCGGGCAGGTCGAAGTCGGTGTTGTTCCACGCGATCCAGCCGACCGCCCCGGCCAGGAGCGACGTGTGCAGCAGCTGGCGGTAGTAGTCGCCGGCGTGGTCGAAGGACGCGAAGTCCGTCGTGCAGCCGAACTCCTCCAGGACCACCGGCACGCCGACGTGGCACAGCTCGCACGTGAACGCGGCGGCCAGGTGCTGCCGGGCCGCGTCGTCCGACATCGGGTAGACGTGCGGCCCCAGGAAGTCCACGGCCGGCGCCACGTCGCGGATCCGGAACCCGTTGTCGCGGCCGGTAACCTCGATGCCCCAGGCGCCGTCGCCCGTGGACACCGGCTGCGCAGCGCCGCCCGCCCGCACCGCCTGGATCAGCAGCTCGGTCCAGCTCCGGGCGTACTCCGCGGTGGTCGGCCCGCCGTACAGCGGCATCTCGTTGGACAGCAGCCAGCCGGCAACGGCCGGGTGGGAGCCGAACCGCTCGGCCATCGAGCGCGCGAAGAACGCCTGCCGGGCCAGCATCCAGCCGTCGGCGTACAGGTCGCGGCCCTGGCGCCACGGGACGTCCCAGTTCTCGCCCGACATGTGGCCGACGACGAACGTCGGGATCGTGGCCACGCCGGCCTCGCGCGACAGCTCCAGGAACCGCGCGTACCGGCCGGCGCACGCCTCGTCGATCGTGTACGGGTCCGGCATGAAGTCGGGCAGGTAGAAGAACGAGCGGGTGACGTTCAGGCCGTGGTCGGCCAGGACGCGCAGCTCGTCGCGCACGACGGCCTCGTCGAACGCGTCCGACCACATGCGGGGCCCGCCGGCGCGGGACCAGAAGTTGACGCCGACCCACGTCAGCGGTGCGCCGTCAGGCGCTGTGAGCCCGGGGGACGGCCGGTCGATCACGAGGCGGCGGTGCCGTTCGGGTGAAGGCGAGGGACGTCGGCGAGCAGCCGGCGCGTGTACTCGTGCTTCGGGTTCCAGAGGACGTCGTCGGTCTTCCCGCTCTCCACCAGCTCGCCCTTGCTCATCACCAGCACGCGGTCGCTGACGTAGCCGGCCTGGCCGAGGTCGTGCGTGATGAACAGCACGGTCATCCCGAGGTCGTCGCGCAGCGCGCGGAGCAGGTTGAGGATCGTGACGCGGAGCGACGCGTCCAGCATCGAGGTGGGCTCGTCCGCGATCAGCAGGCGCGGGCCGACCAGCAGCGCGCGGGCCAGCATCATGCGCTGGCGCTGGCCGCCGGAGAGCTGGTGGGGCCACTTGTCGAGGAGCTCGCGGCCCAGGCCCACGCGCTCGATCGCCTCGGTGATCCGGCCGTCGCGCGCCGCGCCGTGCGGCTGGTGCTCCAGGACGCCGAACGCCCCTTCCAGCAGGCGCTTCGTGGGGAAGAACTGGTTGAAGGAGCTGAAGGGATCCTGGAACACGGCCTGCACGTCGCGCCAGTACGCCTTCAGGCCCGCCCCGCGCAGCCGGGTGACGTCCCTGCCGGCCAGGGTGAACGTCCCGGCGGAGGCGTCGAGCAGGCGGAGCAGGACGCGGGCCAGCGTGGACTTGCCGCTGCCGCTCTCGCCCACGATCGCGACGATCTCGCCGGGCTGGATCGAGAACGACACGCGGTCCACGGCCACCACGCGGGAGCCCGAGCCGAACGTCCGGGTCAGGCCGGACGCCTCCAGCAGCGGAGCCCCGCTGCCGTTCCGGCCGGCCTTCGCATCACTGGACATATGCCGGCTCCTCCGCCGAGGCAAGAGGGGACAGGCCCCCTCTTCCGGAACACCCCCCTTCTCCGGGACGCTGGGAGCGCCTTCGGCGCATCGCTTCGCGTCTGTACGTGGCGTCGGGCGATCTGGGGAAGACGGACTCACACGCCGGGCGGAGCCCTGTCTTACGGCGGCCTCCGATCTCCAAGCGGCTCGTCCTCATGACCGACTCACTGGACATACGCCGGCTCCTCCGTCTGCTGGCGGACCCACCAGCACGCCGCGAACCGCCGCGTGCCGCCGGTGCGGCCGGGCGTGCCGTCGCCCACCAGCGGCGGCTCCTGCTCCCGGCAGACGTCCATCACGTGCGAGCAGCGCGGGTGGAAGCGGCAGCCCGGGGGCGGGAAGCGCAGGTCCGGCGGCGCGCCCCGGATCCCCTCCACCTGCTTCTGCCGGACGTGCGGCTCGGGCACCAGCACCGTCTCCATCAGCGCGATCGTGTACGGGTGCCGGGGCCGGTCCACGATGTCCCGGCACGTGCCCGACTCGGCCAGCTGGCCCGCGTACATGATCGCGATCCGGTCCGCGATGGTGCTCAGGAGCGGCAGGTCGTGCGTGATGAACGCGACCGCCTGCACGTGACGGCGGCGCAGGAGCTCGCGGAGCAGGTCCACCAGCGCCCGCTGCGAGGAGACGTCCAGCGCGGACGTCGGCTCGTCGGCGACCAGCACCGTCGGGTTCAGCAGCGTGGAGATCACCGCGACCACCCGCTGCCGCATGCCGCCCGAGAGCTGGTGCGGGTAGCTGTCGAGGGCCCGGACCGGCAGCGACAGCTGGTCCAGGCGCTCGCGGGCGCGCTCGGTGGCCTCCTGCCGGGTCACGTCCGGCTCGTGGGCCCGGATCACGTCGAACGCGAGGTCGCGGATGCGGGCCGTCGGGTTGAGGGCGTTCATCGCCCCCTGGGGCAGCAGCGACACGAGCTTGCCCCGCCACTCGCGCGGGATCGTATCCAGGTTCGTGAGGTCCATCCGCTCGTCCGCGATCTGGAGCGAGCCCTGGGTCGCCAGCAGCGGCGGCCGGGCGGTGAGCGTGATCAGGGCGGCCAGCGTGGACTTGCCGCTGCCCGACTCGCCGGCGATGCCCAGCACCTCGCCCTCCAGCAGCTCGATGCTGACGCCGCTGACGGCCTGGACGTCCGGTCCGCTGTCGGTCGCGTAGACGGCGCTGACGTTCCTCGCGTGGAGGACGACGCTCATGACAAGGTCCTCCGGGTCGACGTGAGCACGGGCTCTGCCCTGTGTGTGAGTCCGTCTTCCCGAGATCGCCCAGCGCTGTCTTCAGACGCGAAGCGATGCGCCGCAGGCGCCCCGAACGTCCCGGACAAGCGGGGGGGTTCCGCAAGGGGGGGCCCGACGACGCTCACCGGCCGCTCCCGGAGACAGGCTCGGGGTCGATGGGCGCCACCCCGACGCCGACCGGGGCCGCGGCGCCGGCGGGCGCCAGGCCCGGCTGCAGGGCCCGGCGGCGCATCGCGCCGCCCGTCCGCAGGCGCGGGTTGAACACCTCGTTGAGGCTGGTCTGGAGCAGGAGCAGCGAGAACGAGACGATCGTCAGCAGCAGGGTCGGGGGCACGAACGCCCACCAGGCGCCGTTGCGCACCGACTCCCAGAGCAGCGCCCAGTGGAGCATGATCCCGAGCGAGACGACGTTCGACGGGCCCAGGCCGAGGAGGCTGAGCGCGGCCTCGGCCAGGATCGCCGCGGCGAGCTGGAGGACGAACGCCATCGAGATGTACGAGGCCATGTAGGGCAGGACCTCGAGCAGGATCAGCCGGGCGGTGCCGGCGCCCGACAGCCGGGCGACGTCGACGTGCTCGCGGACGCGGAGGCTGGTGGACTGCGCGCGCACCGCGCGGGCGGTCCAGGGCCAGCTCGTGGCGCCGATGACCAGCGCCATCGTCAGGATGTTGCGGTTGGACACCGCGTCCGAGAGGATGATCAGGATCACGAACACGGGGATCGCCAGCAGCAGGTTGGTGAAGCCCGACAGCACGTCGTCGAGCAGGCCGCCGCGGAACCCCGACACGGAGCCGATCACGACGCCGATCAGCGTGGCGACCGCGCCGGCGACGATGCCGATCACCAGCGACGTGCGCGTGCCATACATCAGCTGCGTCAGCACGTCGTGGCCGAAGTTGTCGCTGCCCAGCCACAGCTTCCACGAGGGCGGGTCGAACAGCTTGCCGGGCAGCGCGTTGGGGTCGCCCCGGCCGGGCAGGAACGGGCCGGCCAGGGCGAAGACGAGCACCACCAGCAGGATCCCGACGCTGACCTGGAACCGCGTGTTGTGCCGGAAGCTCGACAGCATCACCTCTCTCCCGATTGCGCCGCGCGGATGCGCGGGTCGATGAACCCGATGACGATGTCCACGAGGAAGTTCGCCACCACCAGCGCGACCGCGATGAAGAGAGTGATGCCGGAGATGACCGGGTAGTCGTTCTGCCGGATGGCCCCGAAGAGGACCGAGCCCACCCCGGGGTAGTTGAAGACGATCTCGGTGATCAGGGCGCCGCCGACCAGCGTGCCCAGCGAGATGGCCAGGCCGGTGACCTGGGGCAGCGCGGCGTTGCGGAACACGTATCTGACGATGCGGTTGTCGCCGATCCCCAGGCTGCGCCCGTAGTTGACGTAGTCGGCGCCCAGCTCGTAGATCGCCATGGATCGCATGCCCACCGCCTGGCCGCCGATGAACACGACCACCAGCGACAGGAATGGCAGCCAGTAGTGCCCGAGCGCGTCGAGGACGAAGTCGGACGACAGCTCCGGCGTGTTGGCGAACGAGTAGCCGCCGCCGGCCGGGAAGAGCGGCACCGCGATGGCGAGGCCGAACAGGAGCAGGATCGCCAGGCAGTAGTACGGCATGCTCGACACGAACAGCGAGGACAGGAACGCGCCCCGGTCCAGCCAGCCGCCCCGGTACGCGGCCAGGGCGCCCAGCGCGTTGCCCACGATCCAGCCGATCAGGATGGCGGGCACCTGCAGCGCGATGGTCCAGGGCAGGGACTGCCGGATCAGGTCCCACACCGGGGTGCCCGGATAGGCGAAGGACGTGCCCAGGTTGCCGTGGGCCAGGTTGCCGAGGTAGATCAGGAACTGTTCCCACAGCGGCTTGTCGAGGCCGAACTCGTGGACGTAGACCTCGTAGATGTGCTTCGCCTGCTCGCCAGTGGCGTTCCCGCCGAGCTGGCTGATGATGATGTCCACCGGGTTGCCCGGGATCAGCCGCGGCAGGTACCAGTTGGCGAGGATCGCGAGCAGCAGCACCCCCAGATACCACACCAACTTGCCGGCCACGTACCGCTGGAACGTCTGCACCGTCTCTGGCTCTCTCCTCTCATCCGTACCTGGTCACCTGCGACCCCGGGGCGGTGTGGGGGCCGGAGCCCCCACACCTCGATTATTCGCCCTCCCTGCTTCCCAGGGTCGTTCGATTCAGCCCTTCAACCTGATCTGGTAGAGCCACTTGATGCCGGCGCCCGCCGTGGTGGGCGGCGCCTTGGCGTTGGTGGAGTCCGGGAAGCCCGTCCAGAACTTGTCGTGGTGCTCGAAGAACTCCAGCGGCCGGTACTCGAGCGGGATCGTCGGGATGTTCTGCCGCCAGAGGTCGTCCAGCTGCGCGTACAGCCCCGGCTGGTCGGACGCGGAGGCCGCGGCCACCTTGTCGAGCAGGCCGGGCACGTTCGGATCGGAGAACCGGTTGTAGTTCCAGAAGGCGGTCTGGCCGTTGCCGGGCACGCCCCGGGCGTCCAGCACGTCGTGGAACCGGGCCCACGGCGACGACGGGTCGGCGCCGGTCGCGCTGTACATGGCGATGTCGAAGTCGCCGTTCTGGAGCGCCGCGATGTCGGCCGGCTGCTCGGGGAAGTTGGTCTGGATGTCGATGCCCACCGCCTTCGCGCTGGTCGACACGCCCTGGAGGCTGGTCATCCAGTCGGTCCAGCCGTACGGGCACTGCGCCTTCCAGGGGCCGAGCCGGGTGCCGTCGTTGAGGACGTACACGCCGTCGCTGCCCTTCTTGGCGATGCTGTCCAGGATCGACGTGGCCTTGGCCGCGTCGTACTTCCAGCCCGTGGACGACACGTTGCTGGAGTCGTAGAACTTCTGCTCCCCGCCCTGCGGGATGATCATGCTGGCGTTGACCGGCACGGAGTACCGGGACATCGCCGTCTCGGCGATCTGCGCGTAGTTGATCGCGTACGCGAGGGCCTGCCGGACCTTGGGGTTGTCCAGGCCCTTGCGGTGGACGTTCAGGAAGATCATCGGGATCTGGCCGGGCAGGTGGTACGGGGCGTCCTTGAACCACGTCGACACGGGCAGCTTCTTGTCCTGCCAGAGCTGCCAGATCTGGGGCAGGAACGTCTGGGAGAAGTCGATGTCGCCGGTCTGGAACGCCAGGTTGGCGGCGTCGTTGTCCTTGAAGATCGGGTGGACGATGAACGCCGGGGCCGGGGTGCCGAAGACGCCCTTGCCCCAGTAGTTGTCGTCGCGCTGGAGCGCCACGCGCTGGGCGTTGAAGTCGTACACCTTGTACGGCCCGGAGCCGACGGGCTTGGTGTCCACCAGCTGCAGCAGCGAGCCGCCGCTCTCCCGGCTGCTCCAGATGTGCTGGGGCAGGATGTAGACCGTGGCCAGGAAGTGCTTGACCTGGCCCCCGTTGAGCGTGTCCTTGTTCAGCGAGATCTGGATCGTCTGGTCGTCCTTCTTGGTGACGCTCGTGACGTACTGCCAGAAGGGCGCGTAGTTGAGGTCCGAGTGGGTCTTGGCCAGCTGGTACGTGTAGACGACGTCGTCCGCGGTGAGGGCCTTGCCGTCCTGCCAGTGCGTCCCGGAGTTCAGCGTGATCACCATCGTCGCGTTGTCCGGGTACGTGATGTTCTTGGCCAGGATGCCCTTGAGGTCACCGGCCACCACGTCGAACCCGAACAGCGTCTCGTAGAGGTGCTGGTGGCCCGAGCCCTGCTGCGAGGGCCACGACGAGTTCGGGCCCAGCGGGTTGAAGTTCGTCGCCGGGCCCCACTGGAAGCCGGCGATGAACAGCGAGTTGTTGCGGTCCGGCTTGCCGCCCGACTTCGCGATGCCGCTCGTGGACCCACCGCCGCTGGTGCCGCAGGCCGCCAGCAGCGGTCCGCCGAAGCCGAGCCCCACAGCCGCGAGGCCGGTGCCTCTTACGAAGTCTCGCCTCGATGGCTTAAAGACGCTCATGACATGTCCTCTCCTCTCCATTGGCTCTGCACCGTGGCCGGGGGGGCCGGCCGCCTCAACTACTCCTCTCTCCGCCGGCCCCGCACGACTCGCGGACCACGAGGCGGGCGGGGATCTCGATGTGACGCTCGCTGGCCTGGCCCTCGGCGGCGGCGACGACCGTCCGCGCCGCGGCGCTGCCCATCTCGTACAGGGGCTGGTGCACCGTCGTCAGGGACGGGATCGTGTACCGGCCGGCGTGGTCGTCGTCGAAGCCGGCCAGCGCGATGTCGTGGGGCACGCAGACTCCGGCCGCGTGCAGACCGCGCAGCGCGCCGAGGGCCATCTGGTCGTTGGACGCGAAGACCTCGAAGCGCCGGGCGTGGGCGTCGGGCAGGCCGGGGGCCTCGGCCGGCTCGCGGTCCGGCACGAGCTCGCGCAGCCAGACCTGGCACTCCGCGTCGGTGGGT
>Ga0070717_10004470_pt1 | contig 10105 bp, 10 predicted proteins | sample LARL113metaG_FD_71366 | JGI IMG/M metagenome (GOLD analysis project Ga0070717, IMG submission 71366) | Corn, switchgrass and miscanthus rhizosphere microbial communities from Kellogg Biological Station, Michigan, USA - LAR L11-3 metaG | ecosystem: Host-associated > Plants > Roots > Rhizosphere ... | reverse complement strand
CGCCTGCGTCTGCGCGCCGCGTGCGCGGTAGTTTGCGACGTCGGTGTCGTACGCGGACGTGCCAGCCTGCTTGTAGCCGTCGACGACGTTCTCGCCTTCGCCAGTCGGCGACCACATCGTCGGCGACCCCGTCCGCCCCGTGTAGTGGTCGTTGATGCCGTAGTCGCCGCCGCCGATGAAGCCGCGGAGCTGATTCGGGTCCGGAGCGCCTTCGAGCGGCTCGTTGTTCCACGTTCCGTGTCCGCCGAGAAACATGGCTTACCCTCGCTCCGCGGCGTTCGTCTTCGCCGGGCCTTCCTTGGTTTGCACGCGGAAGCCGAGACCTTCCCAGATGGCCCCCTCGCCCGTGCTGAGCGCGCCGGGCGCCGTGGGCGAGAGCTCGCGAACGCGGAGCTTCATCGCGCGACACTTCTGGTTCTTGAGCGTGACTCGGCACTTCTCGAGCGGCCCGATCGCCGTCGCGTCCGACTGCGCAAGAAACGTCTTCGTCTGCTCGTACGCGGTCGCGTAGTCGCGCGCGATGCTCAGCTCGAGATCGTGGTCCGTGACGGACGTTCCGAGGAGCGAGACGTCCTTCACGCGGTGCCACGCCATCGCGCTGCTCGGGCTGAGCCACGCGAGCTCGACGGTGCGCGCAACGAACGTGGAGACGTCGAGCTTGTGGGCGACCGTCTCCTGGTAGACCTGCCCCCCAGCCGTGAGCATCGTGTAGACGCCGCCGATGAGCGCCGCGTCGACGAACGGCACGCTGGCGGCCGCGGTGTCGGACGTGTCCCTGTACTTCCGTACGAACCAGATGCCGTGGAAGTAATCCCACGCGAGCACGATGCCCGTGAGGCCGTCGAGCGCGATGCAGGTGAAACGGATCTCGTGCGCGTCGGCGACGAGCACTGCGCTCGTAATCGTCGGGTAGGCCGCGAGGTCGTCCTCGACGGCCTTGCCGATCCACGAGACCGTGAGGTCGCGACCGAACATCTCGAGCCCGCGATGCGAGAGAAACGCGACGCCCATCGGCCCTGCGACCGTGCTCCGCGGGTTGACGCAGCCCACGTCCGTCTGAACGCCCTGGATCTGCCACGAATTGTTATTCCCCGCGGCGTCCGGCCCGTCGCCGTGCACGACGTCGATGGTCGTCTCGCCGAATACGACGAGCTTCTCGTCGAGCGACGCGAGCGCCGTCTTGTCGGACGCGAAGCTGAGCGTGAAGGCCTCGTTGAAGCCTGGCGCGACCTGCGGGTCTTGCGTTTGGTCCTTCGTGAACCACACCGTTCGCTTCGATCCATCGATGCCAGCGATGCGGCCGCGGTGGCTCGCCACGACGAGCAGTGCTGGGGGCGGAACGTCGTCCGCCTCCTCCGCCGTGTAGAGCTGCGGCTGCGTCGCGAGCGGCCGCGCCGGGTTGCCTGCGCCGATGTCCGCGTCCGCCTTCGTGTCGAGGAGCGTAACGTAGCCGATCGTCGGATCGTTGAGCAGCACCTGATACTCGGGCTCGAGCGTGAGCCGGTAGTAGACGCCGGCGCCGCCGGCCGTCGTGCGGTAGAGCGCGAGCGAGACGGGGTTTGCGGTCTGCGCGTTCGCGGGGCCGTACGGCGGAAGCTGGTGCTGAGGGAGCGATGCGCACGCGACGCGCACACGCATCCCATGCGTCGGCGTGGCGATTGCCGCCGTGCGCGGGGGGCTCGCCGGAGAGCGGTGGAGCACTCCGTTCGCGTCGCGCCACTCGTAGACGGCCACGTAGGTGTACGAGCCCACGTCGATGACCGACGTGCCTCCAGTGGCGTCCTCGCCGAGCTCGACGATCATCGGAGCGGTCGCGAAGCCGTACGGAAACGTTGTCGCGCCGTCGAACCAGAACGGGGCGGCGCCCGCGCATAGGCCCCCGGGTCCCGCCACGGCGAGACGCGGCGGCGAGCTCGCGACCTCGACTCGGTGCAGGTTCCAACCGATGGGAATCGACTGGAAGTTGAGCGGCTCGCGGTTGCGATAGGCCGCGGGCACGTAGACGACTCCGCCGACGACGGCGACGCTCGGCGTGTAACCTCGACGCGTCGGGACCCACCCCGTGAGGTTCTCCGCCGTACCCATCTGGACGTGCGGAGAGCCGGCGAGGCTCGTTAGCGAAACGGCCGTCTCGATCTCGACGATGAGCGACGACGCGTTCGGGATCGGATTGTTGAGGATGAGCGAGTGGTCCTTCGGTGCGTTGACGGCGAGCGTGTACCAGCGCCCCGCGAGCGCGAACGGCTTGCCCATGCCGATGACGCTGTACGTGTAGCGAACGGAGGCCGCGTCCTCCGTGTGAGCCGCCATCGTCCGAAGCGCCGTGCGCATGCGCCAAGGGAACGAGCCCGCCGAGTCCGCGCCTACGTTCGTGATGAGCAGGCGCGTGGCGTCGAAGATGGTGACGTCGACGCACCAGTTATTGTTCGTGATGCCGTTCGTGATCGTCGTGGGGCCGACCGTCGACGCGAGCGTGAGCGGGCTGACCGAGCGCAAGAGCGTCGAGCTCGAGCCGGCCATCGCGTAGAGGATGTGGACCGCGGCAGGCGTCGCGGCGATCGAGACAGCCTGAACGACCTGGCTCGCGGTCGGGAATGCGACCGGCCCGATCGTGACCACGAAGCCGAAGGCGAGCACGACGCCGGCGACGGCCGCGCGGTCGGTTCCCGCGGCCAGTCCGTAGACGATGTAGAGCGTCGGCCCGCTGCCGCCCGCGGGCGAGACGATGACCGAATCGCAAGGCGCGAACACGGCCGCGGTCGCATCGACGAGCGCCGCGCCGTGCGTGAAGTCGGCCATATCCAGATAGCCGGCCCAGATGGCCCCATTGACGTCGGAGCATGTGAAGATCGCGCGCGTCCCGCTCACGTGCACGCGAGGCCACGCGGCGCCTTCGAGGAGCAGCACGGGAGGCAGGACCGTCGCTCCCGTCTCGATGTCCTCGACCTTCGCGTAGAGATTCGGCATCGGCGCGACGAGGCCGTTGTAGCCGCTGACGTAGACCGTCACGAGCAGGTTGCCGTACGCGATGACGTCGACCTGCGAGACGGAGCGCGTCGAGTCGATGAGCCCGCGATGCGTCATGCGGAGCGGTGACGGACGGCCGACCTTCTGCCACTTCACGCGCTCGGCCGAGTACGTGCGCGAGAACTCGGGGTCGACGAGCGCGAGGTCGCTTCCCCGCGTGAGCAGGTGCGTCGCCGTCGAGAGATTCGGCCCCGCGGAGCCGCCGTCGAAGGTCGCCTTGGTGTGGGCAGCGATTCCGCGGCGCTTGATGAGGCGGCGCGCCTTATCCATCGCGCAGTTTTCCGCGCGCACGAGCGTGCCGGGCGGCTGCGCCTTCGGGTCGGCCGCCTGGTCGACGCCGCGAAACTGAAGGGGGAGCAGCGTGCTCAAGTCGCCTCCTCGTACACACTCATGGCGGCGTGCTCGGTCACGACGGAGGCTGCGTTGATGCGCGAGGTGACGATGTTGTCCGTCATCCACTGCACCTCGACGACGTGCGCGCCCGCGCTCACCGGCGCGCGCACCACGATGGCCGCACTGAAGCCGAAAGCGGCCGCCGCGGTCACCTGACAGCCCTTCACGACCTTCCCGTCGATGAGGACTTGGAAGAATGTCGTCGCGGCGTTCGTGAGACGCGCTCCCGAGGCGGTGAAGGCGACCGAGAGAAAGCCTTTCGCCGAGTGCGTCGTGATTTTCGCCGTGAGTAGCGTCGCGTAGGCCGCCGGAGCGGTCACGTCCTCGCTCAGCGAGGCGTAGGCGCGCCGCGTAAGCCAGAGAAGCGAGCGAATGAACTCGACGATCGCGCGCACGTTGTTTTGGATGCGGTCGAGCGCCGGATTTCCGGTCTGCTCGTTGCGATGCGTGGGGACGTTCATCGCCAGCGCCCACGTCCGCGCACGTCCTTCACGCGCTCGGCTCGAAACGCGTCGCGCGTCGGCGCGAGCTTGGCGATTCGGTCGCGGAGACGCGCCATCTCAGCCTTCAGCTCGCCGACGAGAGGCCACTCCTCGTCCTTCGTGGCCATGCACTTCGCCGCGAAGCACACCTGATACTCTTCCCAGCCGTTGACTCCGTCGAACTTGTCGCCATCCGCGACGAGGTCCGTGTAAACGGGCACGTACTCGACGACGACCGTGACGCCTGCGCGGTGGAGCGGCAGAAGCTCGATGCCCCCGGGCCGGAGCTCGTAGTGCGTCGGCCACGGCATCGTGTTGCCTGGCTCGCGCAGCCACGCATCGTCCTGAGGCTGCATTGCGACGAGCGACTCGCCGCCGGGCCCCGCGCGGCGCACGCTGATGAGCCGGTAAAAGTCCGTCGCGCCGGTGAACGCGTAAAACGACGTGTCCGCGAGCGTCGTGAGACTGAGCGGCGGGCTCTTGCGGAAGAACGAGCGGCCCCGAGCTTCGACGATGATGTCGTAGAGCTCGGCGCCGCCCTGGTTCAAGTAGCGAGTAACGTCCGCGGGCGGGTGCCGATCGGTCGCACCCTCGCAATCGGCGCGCTTGTACGCGTCGTCGCGAAGGTCCGAGAGCGCTCGCCCGCGGCTCATTACTCGCCCTCCGCCTCTTCGTCGGAGCCGCCCGCCTCGCAGATCTCGTAATGCCGCTTGAGCGCCATGTTGAGCGCTTTCGCGTCACCGTCCGTGATCGCGTCGAGGACGTCCTGCGCGGCGTCCTCCCCCTCGTTCATGTCCTCTGCGGCGCCGCCCATCGAATCGCTCGGCTTGCCGCCGAACATCGCCGCCAATCCTTCTTTCGCCATGTCCACGCCTCCTGTTGGGGTGAGAAGCGCGGGCCGTCGCGAGACGACCCGCAGCGCCTCAGGTCGTGAACTCGAGAACGAAGTTTTCGCCGGGCGCGTCGGTGTACGCCTGCGCGTACCCGCCGACTCGACCCTCGGAGGCGTTCGAGGACTCGTGCTGCATGAAGTCCTTCTTGCCGTCGATCGTGAGCCACTGCGGATACTCGAGCGCCGAGTGGAGCTTCCAGCGATCCATGTTGAGGCCGAAAAGCTGGCGCTTGCCGTTCTTCGACCGCGGCATGTCCGGGTCCGAGAAGAGCTGCACGATCTTCCCGCTCTGCGACGTGAACTCGAGACCGCTGAAGCCGACGCGGCCGACCTTGACGTCGACGTAGCGTCGGAGCGTGCCGAGCTCGCCCTCGATCTCGTCGAACGCCTCGGGGCCCGTCCAGAGATCCGTAACGTCCGCGTTGCGGCGGAACGCCTTGGTGAGGGCGATCTTGATCTCCTCGACGAGGTCCGCGCTCCCCGCCGTGAAGCGGTGACCGCCGAGCCGCGTCGGGTGGTCCGTGCGATCCATCCCGCCGATCGACGCGGGCGTGGTGCCCGTGCCGGGCTTCTCGAGCGTAACGTACGCGGGAACGCCGTTGATCGCCTTCCCGTAGTCGCCCGAGGGAAACAGGAAGTCGCCCACGATCCAGTCGACGCCCGCAGTGACGTCGCCCGTGACCGTGACCGTGCCCGCGTCCTCGTCGATGGCCGCGACGGGGTAGCTCAGCGCCTTGACGCCCGCGCCTCCCGTCCCATCGTCGACCGACGCCTCGATGACGTCATCGATGTCGAAATTGCGGACGTCGTTGTGGTCCGCGAGCTCGAGGACGGTCTTCCCGCCTCCGAACGCACCGACCACCGCGATCTTCGCAATGGCGCCGCCGCCGTTGCGCCAGAGCATCCACGAGGTGCTCCGCTTGAACTTGGTGAACGCCTTCTCGGTGTTCTCCGCGAGAGCCCTCACGAGCGCGCCGCGCTGGCTGCGCGAGAGCGTGATGAGCTTGTGATCGACCGACCAGATCGCGAAGTTGTCCGCTGTCTCCAGCGTCATCTTCTTGTACTTGGGCGGCCCCTTGTTCGCCTGCGCGTTGGCGAAGGTCGCCGAGCGACCCGTCATGCCTCCGTACTGGACGGTGATGATGTTCGAGATGCCGTCCCACGACGTGTCCTTCTCGATTTGCCCGTAAAACGGGCTGTTTTCGTACTGGAAGTCGAAGATCTCGTCCTTCCAGATCGTCTTCAGGATTTCCGGAACGTTTGCAACGCTTGCAGCAGCACCCATTGAGCCCTCGTGTGGGCTCCCGTGTCGTTTACCCCATGCTCAGCGCGCGTCAGACCGAGAGCGATTAGCCCGCGTCCTCGTCGATGAGCTTCCGGATGCGGTCCGCGCGCGTAGAGTGCGTGCGCGAGCCTCTTCCGGACGCTCGCGAGGACGCGAGGTCGTTACCGAGTGTCGTGCCGGCGTTTCGTCTTTCGGCGGTGCCGTTGACCGTGGGCTTTTCGGATGCGGCTTGCGCCGCGGAGCTCTGAGTCGCCGTCTGCGTGCGGTTACGGCGTGCCTTGTCCGCGTCGTGCTCGTCCTGGGAGTCCTTCAGGACCTTCAGGACATCCAGAATCGTGAACCTCTTCCCCTGCTGCGTCAAATCATGCTTGACGTTGCGGGCAAACTTGTAGAGCTGCTCATCGCTGTATTCCTCACGGATACGCGCGTACGCGGCGTCCTGAATTGCGCGCGTGAACTCCGCGCCGAAACGCGCATTCTCCTCGCGCTCGCGCAGCTCCGCCTTCTCGGCGCGCTCTTGCTCGATCGTCTTCTTGAGCGGCTCGATGGCCTCGGCGAGCTGCTTCTCGAACATCGCCCGCATGCTCTTGAGCTGCGCTTCCGGAGTGCCCGCAATGCGCGCCTCCTCCTGCATCTCGTTGAACACCTCGGTGGGGTCGCGACCGAGCGCCGCGATGGTCTCCTTGAATGTGCCCGTCTTGAGAGACTCGTACTTCGCGCGCTCGGCGGCCGCCGCCTGACGGTCGGCCTCGGCCTGCTTGCGCTCCGCTCTAGCGCGCTCCGCGTGACGCTGAGCCTGGCGCCGCTCGCGCGTCTCGGCGAGCTTCTCCTCGAGGAGCGCGTGCTTCGTCTTGCGCGCGTCCGCGTCCGTCTTCGTCGCGTCGGTCGCCACCGTCTCGGCGGTAGCGGCCGCAGCGGAGCCCGACTCCGCCTCCGAGGCCTTGCCGTCATGGGGGGCGACGGTTTTGGTCTCGGAAGCAGAGTCCGACTCGGCTGCGGGCTCGCCACCGGATGCCTGGGCGCCGTCACCGGCCATCTGAGCTACACGCGCTGCGATCGATTCGGAGACGGACATGGTTACACCGGGGGTAGGGCTGGCATCGCTTGGGGCGCGACGGCGTTCGCGGGCAGTGGCGGAGAGCCGGGCGGCGCGTACTGCGCTCCGGCGTCAGGCGATGGCGCAGCGCCGTCGATGGGCGCGCCGGCGTCGACTTGCGCCGTTGCGGCGGCGTCATTCGAGCCGGCGGCCGCGTCGTCGAGCTCGGCCTGCGCGTCGAGCGAGAATTGGAGAATCCACTCGAGGTTCTCCTCGGGCGCGCCGTCGAGCTTCGCGTCGAGGTACGTGGTGAGCGCGAGCGCCTTGCAGAGCTCGAGATTCCACGCCGGGATGGGCATCTCGTAGTCTTTTTCGGGGTCGTCGGACTCGAGGATCTTCTGGAGAAGCCGCTCGATGTTGCGACGCGCCGAGCCGCGCAGATTCATCACGCGCTCGAGGTCGGGGAAGTCGAGCAGCGCCATGGCCTCGTCCTGCGAGAGGAAGCCGGCGTTGATCATCTCCTGGACCTGCGCCCAGCGATCTTCGGGCGTCGACGCGAGGAACGACGTCGGGAACACGCGCAGCGTGAACTGCTCGCGATCGAGCCTCACGTCGGCGTAGTTGATGTCCTCGAGGACGCTGCGGCCGTGCGTGCGCGACTCGGTCTGAACCGCGTACGCCTTTCCGCCCTTGTCCTTCTCCGAGTAGATCTCTTCGGCGAGGTCGAGAAGCTGCCAGCACGTGTCGAGCGCATCGAGCTCGTCGGTGCGACCCTGCGTGATGAGGTTCTCGTTGTCGATATCGTGGTAGGTGCGAATCGCCTTGCCGCTGTCGAGGCCGGCCGGCTTCTCGCTCCTGGTGGCGAGCCCGCTCTGTCCCGTGATCTCGCCGGGGAACTGGCCGCGAAGGGCCATGTAGTAGCTGAGAAACTGCGGGTGAAACGGCGCGGGGTTTTGCCACTCGGGCTTCGCGCCGCGATAGCGAATGATGCTGAGCGCGCCGTTGTCGAGCACGTCCGTCTCAATGCCGCAGTCGTCCGGCACCAGGATGTAGGAGCCGGTCATGTACGCCTGCTCCTGCATGCGCAGACCGATCGAGTTGACCTCGAACTGAAGGCCGCGGAGCTGCTTGACCATCCCCTCGCCCCACCAGCCGACGACGGGCGGCGAGTAGTCGAACTTCGAGAACGGGAAGTACTCGCGCTTGTATTCGGTCACCTCGCCGAGCAGTCCCGTCGAGACGGCCATCGCGTGGGCGCCGTCGTCCGCGTCCGGGCCGCTCGGAAGGTGCCAAGCCTCGTTGACGAGCACGAGGTCGCACGTCTCGTCCCACCCGATCTCCCAGTGGTCTTCGTCCGTCTTGCTGTCGGCATCCTCGATGAGCTCGGCGAAGTCCGGGAAGCGCTCCTGGAGCACGAGGCGATCGATGAAACGCCGGAGGTAGAGCGTGCGCGGGTTGCCGTGTTGCGCTTCCCACGGGTCAACGCGGAGCTCCCACGGATAGATGCGCTCGTGAATGCGCTTCGCGCCGACGCGGTAGTTGTGCGCGAGGCCTGAGCCGAAGATGCCACCGTCGCGGATGCGGAGCGTGCGCGTCGGCCAGTACTTGACCGCGTCGAGCTCGCCCTCGAAGTACTTCGAGAGCGCCTTCGCGCGCCGCTGCTGCGCGTAGTTGCCGCCCGTCGTGAGCGCCATCGGCATCGGGCGGTTCTTCGAGAGCCGCGAGGTCATCGTGTCGACCTGACGCCGCACGATATTGGCGCTCATCGTCTGCGGGGCGAACTCGTCGAGCGAGCGCTGCCCCTCGATGAGCGAGGCGAGCTCGGCGTCGTCGTAGAGGCACGCGAAGAAGAGGTCCTGACGGCGCCGCGCGCGCGTCCGGTTGCTGATGCGAGCGACCGCATCGAAGATCGTCTTGTGCGGCTCGTCCGAGGTCCAGAAGCGAAGGTCTTTCTTCCCTTCCTTCGGCTCGACCGCCTTGCTCTTGCGAGCCTTGCTTCGATAGCGCTCGGAGGCGGCGGGGCGCTTCGTGCCACGCGAAACGATGGTGCGCGAGTTACTGCGTCGTGCGGCCATTCTCGTGCTCGCACGAGCTGTTCGCTCGCGGCACGAGACTCGAAGCGATTCCCGCTTCTTTGCGACGACGTGTATGGCACCCGGCGCCCACCCACCGGCCTTCAAACTCGAGCGGATGCGGCTCGCCGTCCGTCACTGCCGTGACATGGCGTAGCGCACGCTCTTCGTTCTCGTCCGGCGGAATCATCGCGTGCGACCTCGGAAGTCGGACGCGCGAACCGGTCCGCCGAGCCTCGGCCGCGTCCCGGACGCGGCAAAGAGGATGTTGTGCTCGGCCTCCTTCTTTGCCTCTGCACGCGCCTTGATCTCTTCGGCCGTCAGCTCACGCTTCTCGAGCGACGCGGGCGGCGGTCCGATGATGATCTCGCCCCACTTCGCCACGCCGAGCTCGCGCATGAGCGCGACGTCGAGGCGCAGCTCAGCCCGCTTTGCATCGGCGGCCTTCACTTCGTTTTTTCCTTCTCGGCGGGCTTCACTTCCGCGCGCGTAGCGCACGCCACGTTCGACCACGGGATCTCGACGGGGCGAGGCATCCCGCCGCCAACGAAGAGCGAGTCGCGCCCCTCTTCGGTCACGCGGGTGAGCTTGATGCGGTCGCTCGCGTCGATCTCCGTCTTGGGCTTGCCGGGCACGACGCGCGCGGGGAAGCAGAGGCGGACGGAGCTGTAGTCGGTTTTCATAGGGTGAATCTCGGGGTGAACTTCCAGCCGCGATCACGCACGCGGAGACGACGTTCGCCGGGGAGCGTCCGAAACGTGTAGTTTGCAACCTCGACGCCTTCGAGCATCGACTTCGCGAGACCCATCTGGCGGAAGTCGGAGCGGACGTAGACCTAGTGCAGCACGGGGCCCGCGGAGACCGCGAAGCCGAGGAGCACGTCGTCGTCTTGGTGGTCGCACGCAACGACCGTGCGAG
>Ga0070717_10004469_pt1 | contig 10105 bp, 6 predicted proteins | sample LARL113metaG_FD_71366 | JGI IMG/M metagenome (GOLD analysis project Ga0070717, IMG submission 71366) | Corn, switchgrass and miscanthus rhizosphere microbial communities from Kellogg Biological Station, Michigan, USA - LAR L11-3 metaG | ecosystem: Host-associated > Plants > Roots > Rhizosphere ... | reverse complement strand
CGAGCGCATTGGCGACGTAGGCGAACTGGACGTCGCTGGGACGCAGCTCTGCGTCGCGCAGGGCGTCAGCCACGGCCTGCTCCACCAGGTCCCGGGCGCTGCGATCGAGATGCTTCCCGAACGGGGTCATGGCCGCCCCGCGAATCCAGACATCCCTCATCTCAACCATCCTCTGCGGCCCGACCTGTCGTCAGCCATGCCGGTCATTCTGCTCCACGGCAACCCGGGGTGGTCAGGCCCGCGCAGCCGCACGTACCCGTCGCGGAACCGCTCGCGCTCGATCAGCACCTGGGCGGCCCGAGACCAGCATGCAGGGCTCGCCTCAGGCTTCAATGCTCCTGATGATCACGGTCACCCTCGTCCTTTTGCCGGCGCTCAGACCTCTGACCAGGAGGTGGCCGCGACGTGCCCGTTGAGCGATACGGGCCCGGCGAGGCGCCTGAGAACGTGCGGCCGGGCGACTTCGTCCTCACTCACCGCCGACGTCGTCCGATGCCTGCGCTCATCACGCTCGCCCAGCGGCGGCGCTTTCGGGGTGCCGCCCGAGCCTACGCGCACTGGAGCCATGCCGCCCTCGTGGTGAGCGCGCAGGGGACGCTGGTCGAGGCCGAAGGCACCGGTGTCAGGCGCAGTCCACTCGGCAAGTACCGCGAGGAGGAGTACCACCTGATCCGAATGGACGGCCGCCTCGACAACGAGCAGCGTGCCGCGGCCGCCCGCACGGCGGAGCGGTGGATTGGGGATGGGTTCGGGTTCCTCGTGATGCTCGAGCTGACAATCTGGCTGCTGATCGGGTTGCGCTTGCGTTGGATCAGGCACGACCACCAAATCTGTTCGGGGTTGGTGGCGCGGGCTCTCACGGCAGCTGGCCAGCGGTTTGCGCGCGACCCGGCGTTCATGCTGCCGGCCGATCTCGCCGAGGCCTACGACGTCAGCGCCATATGACAGAACCCAGCGTGGCCGGGGCGCTGGCCACGTCCAAGGTCCATCTCGTTCACGTGCCGCCGAATGATCTGTTTACCGCAGCGCGCGTCGGCTCAGGTCGAGAGGACGGCTCTGCTCTGCGATCAAACGAGCGCGTCGGGAACGAGCGCCAGCCGGTGGCGCTCGACCGCCTCCTGTTGCTTGCGCGCGCGATCACCGAGGCGGTCGAAATCGACGTCTGCAATGCGCGGTTCGGTGCTTGCCAGCACCTTCAGCGTGCCCCAGAGCGCGGCCTTGCCCTCGATCCCCATCAGGACCGACTCCAACTCGAGCAGTCGGTTGAGCGCGGCCCCGCCGTCCTCATCGAACGTCTCGAACTTGAACCGGCTCAGCCGCTCCATCACCGAGCCCGCCGCCTGCTTGAGCGACCGCTCACCGACGTCCAACCGGCGCATGATCGACTGCAGCTCCGACCGGTCGGTCTCGATCTCCTCGAGCAGCGAGGTCAGGAACTCGCCCAGGGCCGTCCCCGCCGCCTTTTCGGCGCTGCGCTGCAGGAGGTCTCGGGCGGCGGTCGAGCCGGCGACATGGTCGTTCAGATACGTCGCCAGCTGCTCACTTGAAGTCATCAGGATTTCGATGCTACGCACCGCTCCCGAGCATGTCAGGGCGGCGATGGCCACCGGCGAGGCACGCACCCAGCGGCCATCCGGCGAGGCGCAGTGGAGAGCCTATCGACGTGCTCAGCAGGGGAGTTGTGACAGCGCTGGGCGGCCCCCGCTCAACTACTGCCCATGGTCGGCGGCGTCGGGCCGCCAACCCGTCTGGACGTCATCCTGCCTGTCAGGTTGAAGTGGAAGTCGCCGGCCCCGGGCCACGCGATGCCTGATGACTTCGACGAGCGCGCCGGGAGTGGTCTGTGGCTTGACCAGGTGATCGAGCACGCCGAGCGACATCCCGCGATCGATGAGGGCCTGCTCGTCGTAGCTGCTGAGCACGATTACCGGGACGCGGTCGCCGCCGGGCATCCGGCGGAGCTCGGCAAGCAGATCGAGGCCATGGAGGCCGGGAAGGCGGAGGTCGAGGATGACGAGGTCCGGCAAGCGCTGCCGGCACGCCGCCAGGCCCGCGCCGGCATCGTGGACGGTGCGGACGTGGTAACCCTCGGCGGCGAGCTTGATGCCGTACATGGCGGCTAGAGCCCGGTCGTCCTCGATGAACAGGACGTCGGAGCCGGCGACCTCGGCCATTTCGGATGCATCTCCCCTGAACCAGCCGATGGACGCAGACCATGTTCAGCCCTGACGACTGGGCTCAGTACTGAGTCCTGCACTCGGCGCCAATCTGATAGTCAGAATAGCAAGTTATCCGGTGCCGGCGCCGGGACGCTGGCGACAGAAGGCGAGCATGTCGACAGGCGGTTTCCTGCAGTCCGTAGCTCCGGCCGGATCTGGTACCACGCCGGGAGCGCTACTCGATGAGGTCGTAGTCGCCGACCGGCTGGACATGGGTGACGATCTCGGTGCCACGCACGACGTGGAGGCCGATACCGGCAGGCTCCCGGGCCAGGGCCATTCGGTCGCTGAACGCCGTGCTCAGCCGGAGCTGAAGGTGGGCGCTCGGGCACACGAACACAGCGCATCGGCCCACCGTTCCGAATATCGTCCGGTGCATATGGCCCGCCACGACGCGCGCGACCTGCGGGTTGCGCGCGATGACCTCGCTCAGCGCCTCCAGGTCTGCAGGTGGCAGGCCAATCTCGTCGATCATGCGAATACCCGTCCTCAGCGGCGGGTGATGCATCGCCAGGATGGTGGGCGTGCCCGCGTCGGTGGCGAGCTCCTCCTCCAGCCAACCGCGCCGATCGGGTCCGAACGAGCCCTCGTTGCGGCCGGGCAGCATCGAATCGCAGATGACCAGGCGCACCGGGCCGAGGTGCGTCACGTACTGCACGAGGCCTCCGTCCGTGCGCGGTACGCCGAACCACTCGGCAAGCGCGTCGCGGTCGTCGTGGTTGCCCGCCACCACGTGAATGGGGATGGCCAGCGACGCGAGCAGATCACGGGCGAGCTCGTACTCCTCCTTGGCGCCGGTATCGACGAGGTCGCCGCTGATCAGCAAGGCCTGAGGCACGGGGGCAAGCGCGGCTACCGTCCGGACGGCTGCCTGCAGCGTGCGCCGGGACTCGCCACCGTCGTCGATCCGCAGGTGCGTGTCGCTGATCTGGGCCAGCGCGAAGTCCGAATCCGCCGTCATGGACGCAAGGAAAGCACAGGCCACCTCCGTTGCGTTTGCGGCGTGTGGCGATCCGGCCCGCATCGCGGGGCCGGCGCACACCACTAACCCTGATGGTGGCGTTGAACCACCCGCCGCTGGAGGGCGTCAGGACCCGGCCACCAGCACGTACCCCACGCCGGTCCGGCAGCCGGTCTCGCGTCAGCTGCCGCCGGCCCGGACGGGGCCGCGGCGCAGGCGGATCCAGCGATAGCCCTGGCCGGCCACCAGCAACCCGCGCAGGTCGCGGTCGGGCGCCTCGTATCCGCGGTCCGCGAAGACCTCCACCACCCGGTCGGCGCTGCCGGGCTGCGGTCCGAGGTCGAGCGTGACGTCCGCGGTGCCCAGGTTGTGCAGGAAGAGCACGGCGCCGTCAGCCGACTCGGAGCGGTGTGCCACCACCTCCGGCGGAATCCGCGCGTCGAGCACGGTCGAGGAGCCGGCACCGGCCTCCGGGCACTCGCGCAGCGTGTGGATCATGCGCTCGAACCACGCCAGCAGCGACCCGGGATCGCGCCGCTGCTCCGACACGTTGACGTGGCGGAAGTCGAGCTCGCCGCGGTCCACGACCGGACGCACGAGGCGCTGGGCCGGCGCTCGCGAGAAGCCGCCGTTGGCTCCGGCGGTCCACTGCATCGGCGTCCGGATGGCGTCCCGCCCGTGGAGCGCGAGGTCCTCTCCCATTCCGATCTCGGCGCCATAGCGGAGCACCGGTGTGCCGGGCAGCGTGAACTGCAGGGAGTAGGCGAGCTCCAGGCGGGCCCGGTCGCCGCCCAGCATCGACGCCATCCGGCGGCGGATGCCGCGCCCGTACAGCCGCATGTCGGGTTGCTGCGCGAACGCCTCGAACACCTCCTCGCGCTCGTCGGGCGCGAGCTTGCTCAAGTCGTCCTCGTCGTGGTTGCGCAAGAAGGTCACCCACTGCGCTCCTCTGGGCGCCTTCGGAGCCGCCCGCAGCGCGCTCGTCACGGGCTCACCGCTGCGTCGGGCGAGAGCCAGCATGATCGCGGCGTTCATCCTGAAGTCGAACAGCATGTGCATGCGGTTGGCCGAGCCGCCCCCGTCTCCGAAATAGGGTGCGACCTCCGGCGGATCCACGTTGGCCTCCGCGAGGAAGACGGCGTCGCCCTGGCGCCACTCCGCCAACTCGCGCAGCTCGGTGAGAAACGCGAAGTCCCGGGTGCTCGGCCGCCCTGGGCGGGTCAGCTCGATCACGAACGGCGCCGCGTCCATGCGGAAGCCGGAGACTCCCAGGCGGAGCCAGTACGCGACGATCTTCCTGATCTCCGCCCGCACCACGGGGTTGGCGATGTTCAGGTCAGGCTCGCAGTCGTAGAAGCGGTGGAAGTACCAGGCGCCCGCCTTCTCGTCGTACGACCACGTCTCCCGCTGCTCGCCGGGGAACACCGTCCCGTCGCGGCGGTCCGGCGGCTCCTCATCGGACCAGATGTACCAATCGCGAAGGGGCGACTCTCGGCTGGAGCGGGCGGCCTGGAACCACGGATGCTGGTCCGAGGTGTGGTTGACCACCAGGTCGACCAGCACGCGGATGCCGCGGTTCGATGCCTGGTGAAGCAGCTCCGCGAAGTCGCCGGGCGAGCCGATGCGCGGGTCGATTCCGTAGAAGTCGGTGATGTCGTAGCCGTCGTCACGCAGCGGCGACGGGTGGATCGGATTCAACCAGAGGCAGGTGACGCCCAGCCGGGAGAGGTAGTCGAGCCGGCCCATCAGGCCCGGCAGGTCACCGATGCCGTCGTCGTCCGAGTCCTGAAAGGCGTCGACGGCCAGGTTGTAGATGACCGCCTCCTGGTACCAACGCTCCGTCATCCCTCCCTTTCATAGGTACCAGAGCCGTCCCGGCCGGCGCAGGTCGGCGTCGACGTGGCGCTCCTGCCGGAGCGCTGGGTACCACCAGGTGGGCGTGCGCGTGCCAGGCGCAGCGCGCCCGCTCGGCCTCATCGGATCACGCCGAGGTGATCGCGGCTCGGTCGACCAGGTGCTGGCCGTTTGCATCAGTTTGTCGCAGTTTGTCGCTGGTGTACCCCCGGACAAGGGTGGTGCACTACCGTCCGTTGACGCACCGCGCGGCGCGCTCCATCGACATGAGAAAAGGAGAGACATGATGAGAGTTCGCGATACCGTCGGCGGGCGAAGCGTGTGGCGACTGGCTGTCCTGGTCGTGCTCGCGATGGGCCTGGTCTTGGTGGGCGTCGGGAAGTCGGGCAGCCAGCCGGCCGCCGCCACGCAGTTCGCGATGACGGCACCCGGCGTGAGCACGGCGGACGTGCCAGGCTTCGACGCGCACGGCTGCCCGTTCGGTGACTTCTGCATCTGGCACCAGGACGGCTACGGCGGCAGCCACACGGACCACTTGCAGTGCGGGACCTATAGTGTCACTCAGACTCACGGCGGTGCCTGGGTGAACAACCAGACGTCTGGAACCCGCGTCCAGTTCAACCACACCACCGGTGGCGTCATCCTCACCTCCCAGGGCGCCCCTTCCCAGCTCGGCGACTTCGACTGGACGGATATCGCCTCGGTCAAGATCTGCTGAGGTAGCACACACATACGGTCCGCGGGGACCGGCTACCCCCGCGGACCGCTTTCGATCAGCACGACGCCGACGTCGGGCACGTCGACATGGGCAGCTGGCGCCCTGTCGTCCGCAGGCATGCCACGAGAAAGAGTACGGCGGCGCCGCGCTCCCGCGCGACGCCGCCACAGGAAGGCTGCTCCCTGCCCTAGTAAGGAAGTGGCTGCAGCTGCTGGAGCCCCGGGCCCCACCCGTACACGATCCGGCGGCCCGGATCGGCCTGCAGGTTGTGGACCTCGGTGAACAGCACGTTGTGGATGAAGTTCTCCTTGATCGAGACCAGCTGGCCCTGCTCGTTGTAGACCAGCAGCTGGCTCATCGCGTTGTTGTTGAACCCGATGTCGCCGCCCGAGAATCGCTCCACCAGGAACAGGCCGTGCTGGGGGTCGGCGGCGATGTACGAGCCGAATGTCCCGGGACCGTTCGGCCCGGTCGGGAACGTGACCACGGTGCCGGCGTGCGTGGCCAGGTTGTAGATCTCCATCGTCGGCGAGCAGATGTCGTCGACGGCCGCCATGTTCGTGGCCGAGTCCACCGCGATGTTGACGGGAATGCCGCCGGTCCCCACGCCGGTGAACAAGCTGGTGGCCCCGCTGGCGAAGTCGGTCATCGTGATGGTGTGGGGAGCGCTGCAGGACCTTGCGGCGTCCGCCCAGGCTCCGACGACGGTCCGGGTGGTGGTGTTCTCGTCGATCCCGCCCGGCGCGGGTGCGGTCACCACCCCGGACAGCGCGGACGACATGTCGAAGAGCGGCGAGAACGTGTTCGCCGGGATGTTCGACGTGAACATCACCCACCTGCCGGTTGCCGGGTCGAAGGTCTGGAACGCGCCGTTCGCGTCCACCTCATTGGTCGCCGCCACCAGCGTTTCGCCGCCGGTGGGCGGCGTCCAGCCCGGTCCCACCGTCCCGCCGGAGACCGGGTTGATCGTGTTGTACGAGTCGAAGCTGGCGGTGGACAGGTTCACGGTCCCGTACAGCCCGACGCCGCCTCCCCAGATGCCCCAACCCGTGGTCTGGAACAGATGCGGGGAAGGGCCGCTGCTGGCCACGGTGGCGTTGATGGCGAGGCTCGTCTGGTCGAACGTCTCCACGGTCGACTCGGAGTTGCCGGACCCGACGTTCTGGTCCGAGGTGATGAAGCCGGTGGTGCCGTGCGGGTCGATGCCGAAGCCGTTGTTGAGGAAGCCGTGATCGGCCGGCACGACCCCGTCCCGCTCGACGGTGCTGACGTCGCCGGCCTCGCCGACCTGGGCGCCCGCGTGCGTGGCGACGACCCGCACGTTGTGGGTCATGGCCGCGGTCAGCCCGACCGACGCGGCGCTCAGCGTGATGGTCCCAGTTGTCCCGGAGACGGCGGTCGCGAAGATCGATCCGAAGTCCGTTCCGTTGTTGTCACGGCCAGTGCCGTGGGGGTTGTTGAAGGTGTTCGCGGTGCCGAAGAGGCCGGGCCCGGCCGCGGCGAACTCGACGATGGCCCCGTCCGCGCCGGTGACGCCGGTCACGTTCCAGCTGACCTTGACGCTGCCGGTGTACGGGATCTCCAGGAAGTGGCCGGACGGCGAGCTGCCGGTGGACAGCAGCGGGGCCGGCGGCCGGGCGGTGCTCACCGCTGCCGGCTGCACCCGCGTGAACGCGAAGTCGCTGTAGAGCGTCGTGCCGTCCGGGTTCGTCCCCAGCTGGATGCCGACGCCGTAGATGCCGCCCCCGGCCAGCGAGCTCACCGGCACGTTGACGGTGCCCCTGGTCCCCGGCGTCAGCGCCTGGCTGAAGGCCGGCCGGTAGAAGAAGCCGGTCGCCGGGTCGACGCGGCCCGGCTCGGAGACCTGCAGGGTGGGCGTCCCGTTGCTGGACACGCCGGTCAGGTCATAGGCGACCGGGATCTGCGAGCCGGTCACGACCGCCGGGACGTTGGGCGCCAGGGCGCCCTGCACGGTGGCGTCCGCCGGTCCGAAGGTGAGCGAGAGGCTCTTGCTGACGGTCGTGCCGCTCGAGTTGGCCTGGTACGTGAGCTGCACGGTCCGCGGCGTGGTCGACGCCACGGGCAGGCCGGCCGCCGCCAGGATCTGCGAGGGCAGGAGCCGGGCCCAGCGCGAGGTCGCCAGCTGCCTGCCCGTGCTGGTGACGGTCAGGCTGAACGTCGACCCGCTGACCAGGCCCTCCCAGTCGGGCGCGATGGTGATCCAGGCGAGCTGGTCCCGGTCGGTGCCCGAGGGACCCTGCAGGTCGATGTTCGTCGGGTCGGTGTCGGTCTGGAACACGCCGTCGAGCAGGGCGAGGGCGCGCCGCTGGGTGACGGCGACCCGGGGGGCGGCCGCCGCCACGGTGAAGCCGCCCTGGCGCAGCAGCGACTCCACGGCCCGGCCCAGGTTCAGCTGCGGCCCCACGTTCAGCGTGGTGTCCGCCTGGGGCACCTGGGGCACCGCGTCGGCGTTGGCGATGAGGAAGCTGCGCACGTCGCCGGGGCTGGCGAACGGGTGCCCGGTGACGCGGGCCACCTGCTGCACGACGGCCGCGGCCGCCGCCAGCTCAGGCGCGGAGGCGGAGGTGCCGCCGCTCAGCACCACGTCGACGGCGTCGAACGAGCCGCCGGAGTGGTGGTTCAGCGCGACCACGTTGTCGGCCGGCGCCGAGATGTTGACCCGGCCGCCGAACCCGCTGGCGAAGCTGGTGAAGCCGGTCCAGCGCGTTTCGGGATACGCGTGCTGGGCGGCCGCCGCCGAGCTCCCGGCGAACTGCGGGGGCGCGGCGAAGATGTCGTCGAGCGTGGTGCCGCCGACGTCCATCGCGCCGCTGTCCTGGACCTGCGAGGGGGCCGTCGACAGGCGGACGTCGTTCAGGCTGGTCGGGGTGCCCACGTTGGTCGGCGCCGCGCCGCCGGTGGGGCTGATCGAGACGTTCGTGAACGTCCGCGTCCCGTCGTTGGCCGAGATGCTCACCACGATCCCCCGGCTGTGGACCAGGGAGGTGATCAGCGAGGCCGTGAGCGGGTCCTCCTCCAGGTAGCGGCCGGGGAAGCCCTGGACGTCGAACCCGAAGCCCAGGCTGGCGGTGATGACGTTGGGCTGCGGGCTCTGCATGCCGGCCCCCAGCAGGGCGCCGTCGATGTCGGAGATGCCGGGCGCCGAGGAGGCCGGCACGACCAGCCGGTAGCTGGCCCCGGACGCGATGCCGAGCAGGTCGGTCGGCCCCGAGCCCTGCTCGCCGGGCCGCTGCTGGTCGTGCGGCAGCGGCGCCATCACCGAGAAGTCGAGCCCCACCTCGCCGAGGGTCTGGTCCACCCCGCAGACCTCGCCCAGGCCGTTCAGGTTGCCGGCCGTGTCGGCGGTGAAGGTCGGGATCAGCGGCATCGAGGGCAGGTCCAGGAAGCGCTGCCCGTTCGTGACCTCCGTAGTCGGCCCATTGCCCTGCGCGAACTGCGTGCACGGGTCGTTCGGGTTGGTCGCCGCGCTGGCGTCGTACAGGTCGCCGATCGAGACGTTGCTCACGATCTCGCCCTGGCCGGGCAGCTGGTGCAGCGACTGGGTGATCTCGTCGTACGCCGCCATCGTGTTGGTGCCCGGCGTGTTCAGCAGGCTCTGCGCCCCGTTGGCGACCGCGAAGTTGGTGGGGACGCTCGCGCCAGTCGCGGTCGCGGCCGGCTTCGCTCCGGACTTCGCGGGGAGCGTGATGCTGTTGGACTGCGCCGTGCTCACCGCCCAGTCGGGCGAGGCGTACACGGCCGTCTTCGAGGCGAGCAGCGCGCCGGCCGCGGCCGGCACCGCGGCGCCGGTCACGTGCACCCGGTACACGCTGGAGATGTCGAGCACCGCGGCGCCGCTCGCAGTGCGCGCGTCGCTGGCCATCGCCGCCAGCGAGGCCCGGTCGAACGTGCGGAAGAGCCGCTCGACCCGGTCGGCGCCGAGCTTGCCCAGCAGCTGGTTGGTGGCGGCGTCGCTGGTCAGGGCCGGCGAGGCGGTGTGCGGTGCGGCGGTGACCGTGTCCTGCGGCACCGTCACGCCCGGCGCGAAGACCACCAGCAGCGTGCCCGGCACGTACGGCTGCTGCGGCCCCTTCACCAGGTCGGCGATGAGCTGCGACCGGCTGACGAGGCCGAGCTTCGCGCCCGGGCCCGGGTCGACCGCGCGAATGCCCGGAAAGGCGCGGTACGTCACCTGCTTGCGGTCGGCGGACATGACCTGCACGACCCCGCTGCCGTACACGATGGCCGTGTCGCCGTTGGGCAGCTGGAGCTGGTCCAGGACCCCGCTCTGGCCTGTGGCGGGCGCGGCGGCGGCCGGCACCACGTTCCCTGCCGTGCCTCCCGTCAGCGCCA